>Ga0187776_10000726_pt1 | contig 15894 bp, 15 predicted proteins | sample 0216_BV02_MP12_2_FD_132426 | JGI IMG/M metagenome (GOLD analysis project Ga0187776, IMG submission 132426) | Tropical peat soil microbial communities from peatlands in Department of Meta, Colombia - 0216_BV02_MP12_20_MG | ecosystem: Environmental > Terrestrial > Soil > Wetlands > Peat | place...
CGAGGCCAAGATCGCGAAGCTCGTGGAGCAGGCGGTGAGCTGAGGGTGAACGAGACCACCGTCACGACCCCGAGCGAGCTCGAGATCCGGGTCGAACGGGTCTTCGACGCGCCGCGGGCGCACGTCTTCTCGGTCTGGACCGATCCGCAGCTGATCCCCGAATGGTGGGGCGACGGCACCGTCGTCGAGGAGCTGGACGTCCGCCCGGGCGGCACGTACCGCTTCCGCACGGCGTTCGGCGTCGTCGAGGGGGAGTTCCGTGAGGTCGAGGCGCCGGAGCGGCTCGTGCAGACGTTCCAGAACCACCTGCAGACGCTGGAGTTCGAGGATCTCGGCGACCGAACGAGGCTGACGCAGACGATGCGCTTCGAATCGCCTGCGGAGCGCGACACGACGATGCAGTACGGCGTCGAGGAGGGCGCGAAGAACGGCTTCGCGCGGATCGACGCGGTGCTCGAGAAGCTTGCGACGAGGCAGAGCTAGCCGCTCCCCCTCGGACGCGAGCGCGAGGGGGAGCGGCGATGTTCCGACCGAGCTCTCTCTCCCTACGGGAGGTAGTAGTTCGGGTTCGGCATCTTGAACGTCTTGTCGGCGAAGCCACCGAGGAGATCGCTGAACTGGTCGCCGAAGTCGGCGACGATGTCGTAGCCCTGCGACTCGAGGTAGGCCCGCGTGCCCGACTTGTACTGGATGGTCGGGCAGGACGTGCCGGCCGTGATGTTCGGCCCGCAGAACTGCGGCTGGTTGAGGTACGCCGGGTACGAGCCGATCGACGGCTTGGTGAACAGGCCGTCCGTGAAGCCGCCGTGGCCGATGTCGATCGGCGTCGGCGCCTGGTAGTTGGCGTCGACCTCCGGAATGGTCTTCCCGGAGATGGTCACGGTGTCGATTGGCGAGAAGCCGGCCGCAGAGTCGTTCTGTAGGTTGGCGATCGTCGCGGCGTGCTGTGAATCACCGCGACCGGTGATCCAGAAGATCGCATAGCCGTAGCCTTTTGCCTGGTTGACGAGGTCGATCATTCCCGGCGTCGGCGGGAACGCGTTGCCGGTGAACGTGCTGCCCGTCAGCCCGACGAACTGGGCATTCGTGGTCGCGTTGAAGTCCCAGTTGCTGTAGAGCTCGTAGTTCCAGGTGGTGAGCGTCGTGTCGTCGACGTCGAGCACGATCGCCCGGTTCGTGACCTTGCGGTTCTTCTTCAGCCAGCTCTGGCCCTTGGCCGCGACCGAGCGCGCCTCGTTTGCGTAGTTGCTGGTCTGGTTCAGCGGCGTGTCCCACGTTCCGGTCGCGCCCGCCGAGGCCGTCGGGGCGCCGTAGTAGTTCTTGGCCCACGCCCGGCCGACGTCGATGTTCTGCATCTGCTTCTCGCTCTGCGGCGTGAACGTGAGGTCCGCAGGGCCTTGTGCCGCGATGGCCACTGCTGCGGCTGCGGCCCCCACCGCGATCACGAGCGCAAGTCCAAGCCACAGCGAACGCCGCGGCCGCGCAAGATGCTTCATCCTGATCCCTCCTCTTGGTCGTCTCCCCTGACCCCTGAGCGAAGACTCTACGACATGATCGGCGCCGGCTACGCGTCGACCCGTCGGGCCGACCCGAGGATCGCCCGCGTGATCCGGACGGCTCTCGGCGACGCCGCTTCCGTGGTGAACATCGGCGCCGGGTCAGGCTCATACGAGCCGACCGACCTCCGGGTCGTCCCGGTGGAGCCGTCGGAGACGATGATCCGCCAGCGGCCCACGGCCCTCCCGCCGGCGCTCATCGGCACCGCCGGGCAGCTGCCGCTTGCGGCGCAGAGCGTCGACGCGGCGCTCGCGGTTCTGGCGGTGCACCACTGGCGCGACCGGCCGGCGGCATTTGCGGAGATCCGCCGCGTGGCGCGGAGGCGCGGAGTGTTCTTCACGCACGATCCCGACGCGACCTTCGGCTGGCTCGACGACTACTTCCCGGGCCTCGCCGGCTCGCGCTACCCGCGGCTCGCCGAGTTCGACGTGCTCGGCAGCGTCACCGTCGAGCCGGTGCCGGTGCCCGCCGACTGCAGGGACGGCTTCACCGCCGCGTACTGGCAGCGGCCCGATGCCTATCTGGAAGAGGCGGTGCGGGCCAACATGTCGACCTTCGCCCTGCTCGACGAGCGCGTCGTCGCCGACGGGGTCACCCGCCTGTCGCGCGACCTCGCCGACCGCTCCTGGCACCGGCGCCACGCGTCGCTGCTGATCCTCCCCGAGCTCGACGTCGGCTACCGCCTCGTCGTTGCCGAGCTCACTTAGAGATCGGCCGGTGGCGCGGGACTAGGCTGTGACCTCCGCGTCCACCGGAGGAGGGCCGATGTCCATGCTGTCGGGTGACCCGCGCTCGTTGAGCTACGACGCGTACATCTATCTCTATCCGCTGGTGATGATGGAAGTCTCGCGGCGTCAGGCGGTCAACGTCGAGGCGGACGCGAAGCCGCCTTTCGGCCCGCCGAATCAGTTCCATCACCTGCGGGCGTTTCCCACGGCCGAGTTTCGGGCTGTCGTACGCCCCAACTTCGACACGCTCTATTCGAGCGCCTGGCTCGACCTGACCGCGGGGCCGGTCGTCGTTCGTGCTCCGGATACCGGCGACCGCTACTACATGCTGCCGATGCTCGACATGTGGACCGACGTGTTCGCGAACCCGGGCAAGCGCACCACCGGAACGGGCAGCCAGGACTTCGTCGTGGTCGGTCCCGGCTATGACGGTGAGCTGCCCGAGGGGAAGCCTCTGATCGCGGCGCCGACGCCGTGGGTGTGGGTGATCGGCCGCACGCAGACCAACGGCCCGGCCGACTATGCGGCGGTGCACGCCGTCCAGGACGGTTACACGATCACGCCCCTGCAGGAGACAGAGCACACGATCGACCCGAGCGAGGCGTCGACGACCGAGCCGCTGCGGCTGGTCAACGGGATGGGCGCGGTCGAGTTCTTCGGCTACGCGTGTGATGCGTTGCGGGTCAATCCGCCGCACGCGACCGATTTCTCGATCCTGGCGCGAATCGCCAACCTCGGGATCGTGCCGGGCGAGGGCTTCGACCCCGGCGGCCTGGACGCCGGCGTGCTGGGCGAGGTCGAGGCGGGTGCCACGGCAGCGCGGGAGGCGATCACCGGCAATGTCGCCGGGTTCGGAACAGAGGTGGACGGCTGGTCGATCGCGACCGAGACGATCGGTGTCTACGGCAACGCCTACCTGAAGCGGGCAACGGTCGCGCTTGGAGGGCTCGGCGCGAACCCACCGGAGGACGCGGTCTATCCCGTTCTCCTGACCGACTCCGACGGTCACCCGACCACGGGCGAGCAGGACTACGTGATCCACTTCGACGCCGACACGCTGCCGCCGGTCGACGCCTTCTGGTCGATCACCATGTACGACGCCGAGGGCTACCAGGCCGCGAACGAGCTCGACCGCTTCGCAATCGGCGACCGCGACCAGCTCGCCTACAACGCCGACGGGTCACTCGACATCTTCGTTCAGCACGCCAATCCCGGCCCCGACCGCGAGGCCAACTGGCTTCCAGCTCCGAACGGCCCCCTCGGAATCACCATGCGCCTCTACGCACCCAGGCCCGAGATCCTCGACGGGCGCTGGACACCACCGCCGCTCCACAAGGCATGACTACCCGGCCGGCGCGGCCGCCTTTCGGCGTTGCTCAGCTCGAGGGAACGGCGCCTGCCCAGTCGCGCAGACGGTCGGACAGGTCGGGCGTCGCTGCGCTGACCTCTACGATCGCGTCCACCGGGATGTTCGCGCGTCCCGCTGCGGCGATGATCCCGTCGGGCGACGGGGCCTCGTAGAGGCAGTACGTGTGCAGCCGGTCCGCGCTCAGGAAGGAGAAGAGCCAGCGGACGCCCTCGTCGGCGCCGATCTCGTCGATCCGGTGGATGTCGTCGCTCGTGAGCTCGAGCTGCTCGGCAAATGTGCGCTCGATGACGTAGAGAGGCATCACGCGATGGTAGACGGTTCCATCCTCAGACGACGAGCTGGTGCCGGTGCGCGTACGAGGCGGCCTCGGTGCGGTTGGCGCAGCCCGTCTTTCGCAGGATGCTGCGGATGTGGTTGGCGGCGGTGTGCTCGCTGATGAGGAGCGTCGCGCCGATCTCACGGTTGCTGAGGCCCCGGGCGACGAGCTGCAGGACCTGCACCTCGCGCGGCGAGAGATCGTCCGGGCGGGCCACCGCCCGCGAGCGCGAGCGCAGGGCGGCGATCCGGCCGAGGAGCGCCGGCATGCCGATGCGGCCCGCCAGGCCCTCCGCCTCGTCGAGCAACACGTCCGCTGCGCCGTTTGCGCCGCCTCTGCGAACGAGCAGGCGCGCGTACTCGTAGGCGGTGTGCGCGACCCAGGTGGAGGCGCCCATCCTCTGGTTGAGCGCGAGCGCGCGCTCGAAGTGCTCCTCCGCCCGGCTCGACTCGCCCAGCGTCCCGGCGAGCATCCCGAGGTAGCGGTCGGCCGCCCCGTAGCAGGAGACCAGGTGTCCGATCATGATGTTTCCGCCGCTCAGCGGCGCGAGCTCCGGGTAGACGAGCCCGGCGACCGCCTCGTCGTCGAGCGCGCTGGCGGCGTCGGCGAGGTAGGTGAGCGCGCCGAGCCAGATCGAGCCGCGCAGCGCGTCGAGCCCGTCGGCGGCGACGTGGGCGAGCTCGCCGCGCGCCTCGGCCTCCATCCCGAGCTCCGCGAGCAGTGCGACGAGGCCCGGCCGCCACGGGCCGCTACGCTCGGCGCCGGCGGCGAGGACCCGGACGAGCGGAGCGAGCTCGGCCAGTCGACCCTGCTCTCGACGGATGCTGAACATCTGGATTCCGTAGACGCCCGAGGCGTCGCGCCCGGTCAGGAGCTGGCTCCACTCGTGCGAGCGGCCGGCCATCGACTCGGCCTCCGCGAGACGCCCGTCGCAGAGGGCGAGCGCGGAGCCATAGTGCTCGGCGATGTGGCGCATGAACGGCTGCGCCGTTCGCTCCGCCACCTCGAGGAGCGCCGCGGCCTCGCGGCCCGCGCCGTCCATGTCGCAGAGGGCGACGAACGTCGGCACGCGCCACGCCATGGCCTCTGCGCGCAGCTCCGTGTCACCGAGCTCCTCCGCGAGCTGCTTCGCCTCGTCGAGCATCTCGGCGATCTCCTCGAGCCGGCTCGTGCCGCGCGACCAGTACGAGCGGGCGAGCACCTTCGCAAGCCAGGTCCTGTCGTCGAGCGCCCGCGCGAGCGCGACCGCACTCGAGCGGACCGCCGCCCCGCGCTCCCCGTCGCCCTGGCGGTCGAGCACGCGCGCGAGGCCGGCCAGCAAGCCGACCCGCAGCTCGGGGCTCCCCTCCGCGAGCGCGGCGATCGCCTCCTCGAGAAGGTCGACGGTCTCGCCCCCGGCGACGCCCGGGCGCCAGGAGGCATCCTCGTATCCGATCGCGGCTTGCGCGAGCAGCTCGGCGCTGCCGAGCCCGCGCGCGAGCTCTGCGGCCGCCGCGAACGCCTCCAGGGCGTCCGTCGACATCCCCGCGCGGTGGCTCGCGATGCCGAGCTCGAGCAACGCCTCCCCCCGCTGCACCGGATCGTCGATTCCGAGGTCGAGCGCGGTCCGCAGCCGCGCGACAGCCTCGTCGAACGCGAGGGCGTCGGCCGCCGCGCGGGCGGCTCGCAGGTTGTACTCGACCGCGCGCTCGACGCCGCCGAAAGGCGCCGCTGCTGTGAAGTGATGGGCGAGGTCGGCGAGCGTGCGTCCCGTCGGAGAGCCGGAGGCCTCGAGCGCCTCTGCGACGCGAAAGTGGAGCTCGGCCCGGCGTGCGCGCGAGAGCCGGTCGTAGAGCGCCTGCCGCACCAGCTCGTGCGTGAATCGCCAGCCGAGCCCTGGCGTCGGAAGCTCCTCGATCATGCCGCTGCGCACGCCGTCCTCGATCGCCGCCAGGAGCTGCGGCTCGGCGACGCCGGAAGCGCGGCGGAGCAAATCGAGGTGGAGGTCGGAGCCGGCGGTGGCCGCGAGCTCGAGCAGCTCCGTCGTCGAGGGGTCGAGGCGCACGAGCCGCTCTCCGACAACCTCGCGAACGCTCTCGGGCGGGCCGAGCGCCGCCGGCGGCCGGACGACGCGGACAGCGGCTCCGGCGAGCTCGACGCTGCCGGTCTCGACGAGCGCCCGCCAGACCTCGCTGACGAGGAACGGGTTGCCGCCCGTGAGCTCGCGGATAGCCGCCGCAAGCCCGGCCAGCTCGGCGCCGGGCTCGCACCCCGCGGCCCGCCGAACGAACTCGGCGACCTCGTCGTCCGAGAGGCCCTCGAGCCGCAGGCGCACGACGTCGTCCGAGCGCCGCAGGTCGGCAAGGGCCTCGGCGAGCGGCGCCGGCACGTCGGCCTCTGCGTCGCGGAACGTCGCGAGGAGCAACACGCGCGCACGCCCGGCGCTCCGGACGAGATGGCGGAAGAGCAGCAGCGTCGGCACGTCCGCCCAGTGCGCGTCCTCGACCACGACGAGGAGCGGCCGGCGGTGGCCGACGGCGGCCATGAGCTCGGTGAAGGCGGTGTGGAGCCGGTGCCGCTCCGTGTCGGGATCTGCCTCGATCGGAGCGGGCAGCTCGCCGACGCGCGCCGGGAGGTCCGGGACGAGCCGCATCAGCTCGCCGCCGCGCGGCCCGAGCGCCAGCCGCAGCTCCGCCGGGTCGCTCACGTCGGCGAGGTGGTCGAGCGCCTCGACGAACGCGCCATACGGCGTTCGCACCACCGCGTCGCACGCGCCGTAGAGGACGAGCGCTCCCTTCTCCGCCGTCTCGAGCGAGAACTCACGGACGAGGCGGCTCTTGCCGGAGCCGGCCTCGCCGGCGACGAGCGCGACGCGCCGCCCCTCGACCGTCCACGGCATCAGTGCCCGGAGCGCCTCCAGCTCACGCCTGCGCCCGACGAACGGGAACGTCGGGGTGAGACGAAGCCCGCCGGGAAGGTCCTCCACCGTGGCGCCCACCCGGACACGATAGTCAAATCTGACTATTCCTCGGGGTCTTGCGCCCGTCGACGAGCGCAGTGAAAGAAGGTCAGATCTGGTCCTGACACCAGGCTCCCGCGCCCGTAGCTTCGTCGGGACGTAATCGTCCGACGAAAGGAGAAGTCATGCCGTTCATCGACATCAAGGTGATCGAGGGGGTCTTCACCCCCGAGGAGCAGCAGGAGCTCGTCGAGCGCGTCTCCGAGGCCGTCATCGCGGTCGAGGGAGAGAACTTGCGCCCCGTCACGCACACCTGCATCACCGAGACGCCGAGCGGCTCGTGGGCCATCGGCGGGCAGCCGCTCACCACCGCAGACGTGCGCGCCAAGCGGGCAGCGGCGGTCGCGTCCTAGCGCCGTGCGCCGAGGCGGGCGGCTCGAGGCCGGGTCGCCCGCCTTGCTCAGCAGCTAGAGGCGGCCGAACGCCGTCGCGACGTCCTCGAGGCTGGCGAGGTTGTGCCCGCTCGCGAAGACGTCGACGTGCCCGAGGGCGGCTTGCATTCCGCGGGCCAGCGGCTCGTAGGCGGGGTCGCCTTTGAGCGGGTTGAGCCAGACGACCCGGTGGGCGAGGCGGGACAGGCGGGCCATCTGCTCGGCAAGAAGCTCGGGATCGCCGACCTCGAGCCCGTCCGAGCAGATCACGACGACCGCGCCGCGGGCGGTGCCCGGATGGCCGAAGTCGTCGAGGAAGCGCTTCAGCGACTCGCCGATGCGCGTCCCTCCGTTCCAGTCGACCACCTCGGCGGCCGCGCGCCGGAGCGCCTCGTCGAGATCGGCGGTCGCGAGCGCCCTGGTCAACCGCGTCAGGCGGGTCCCGAAGCAGAACGCCTCCCAGCGCCGGTCTCCGCGCAGCACGGCGTGCGCGAACATGAGCAGCGCGCGCGAGTAGTCGGCCATCGAGCCGGACACGTCCAGCATGAAGACGAGCCGGCGCGGACGCCGCTGCCGGGCCCGCCAGGTGCGCTCGAGCGGCTCGCCGCCTGTTCGGAAGGAGCGTCTCAGCGTCCGTCTCAGGTCGGGAGCGCCCCGGCGGGCCGGGGCGCGCCGGCGGGTTCGGCGCGGCGGGACGCTGAGCGGCAACCGTGCCATCAGGGCCGCGAGCTCTGCCAGCTCCTCGTGCGAGCAGCGGTCGAAGCTCTTCTCCCGCAGCAGCTCGATCGGGCTGGCGAGCGCGAGGTCGACCTCGCGCTCCTGGGCCGCCAGGCTGAGGCGCACATGCGTCCCCGTCTGCGTCTCGACGTCTCCGAAGTACGCGACGAAGACGCGGTCGTAGACGGGGACATCCGCGGGTCGCGCGAGGAGCGTCGCGCGGCCGGCCCAGTAGAGGTCGTCCGGCGCCAGGAGCGCCGCGGCGCGGCAGAAGCCGGCGATGCGGCCTGTTCCGACGGAGAGGCCCTCGTCCCGCAGGGCCCGCCCGAAGCCGGTCAGGGTCGCGGTCGGGTCACTCACGGGCGAGCTCCGGCAGCTCGGCCTCGACACGGCGCAGATCGTCGCGATTCTTGACCGCCCACCCGAGCGTCTCTCGCGCGGGGGCCCCGTCGGCGGACGAGGCGCCGAGGAGCGCCAGCGCCTGCGCCCAGTCGATCGCCTCGGCGACCCCGGGGCGCTTGACGAGGTCGAGCTCCCGGAGGCGCGCGACGGTGGTCGCCACCGATCGCGCAAGCTGCTCCGAGACGCCGGGGGCGCGCAGGCAGACGATCTCCACCTCGCGCTCCAGCTCGGGGAAGTCGATCCAGTGGTAGAGACAGCGCCGCTTGAGCGCGTCGTGGAGCTCCCGGGTCCGGTTCGAGGTGACCACGACCGCAGGGGGCGCCGCGGCGGCGATCGTGCCGAGCTCGGGGACGGTGACCGCGTACTCCGAGAGCAGCTCGAGCAGGAAGGCCTCGAACTCGTCGTCGGCGCGGTCGAGCTCGTCGATCAGCAGCACGGCCTCGCCGCCGGCGCGGATCGCGCGCAGAAGCGGGCGCTCAAGCAGGAACTCGGGGCCGTAGAGCTCCGAGACTCGCTGCTGGGGCTCGAGCTCACCGGCCTGGAGTGCCCGGGCATAGAGGAGCTGGCGCGAGTAGTCCCACTCGTAGAGCGCCTGGGCCGCGTCGATTCCCTCGTAGCACTGGAGCCTGATCAGCTCGGCTTCCAGGATGCGGGCGAGCGTCTTGCCCACCTCCGTCTTTCCGACGCCGGCCTCGCCCTCCAGCAGCAGCGGACGGCCCATCGAGAGCGAGAGGAAGATCGCCGTCGCGAGGCCGCGGTCGGGAAGGTACGACTCGGCCGCGAGCGCCCGCTCGACCTCGTCGACGGAATCCATGCGCATACCGACATCGTAGGGAACGAGGACGTGGCGGCCTCCGTTGCGGGGGCGTATCCTCGTCAAGGCACGGGCGGGGGGACGACGAGAGGAGACGGCGCATGTATCCCGCCAGCTTCGAGTACTTCGCTCCGACGACGCTCGAGGAGGCGGGCGGCCTGCTCGAGCAGTACGGGGACGAGGCCAAGGTCCTCGCGGGCGGGCAGAGCCTGATCCCGCTGATGAAGCTTCGCTTCGCCTCGCCGCGAGCGCTCGTCGACGTCAACGGGGTCGACGGGCTCGACGGGTTCGACGAGGAGGACGGCGGCCTCCGGATCGGAGCGCTCGTCCGGCACGCTGCGTGCGAGCGGTCCGAGCTCCTGCGCGGGCGGTTCGGCGCGCTCGGCGACGCGGCGCCGCAGATCTCCGACCCGGTCGTGCGCAACCGCGGGACGGTCGGCGGCTCGCTGGCGCACGCCGACCCGCAGGGCGACTGGGGCTCGGTGATGATGGCCGTGCGCGCCGAGGTCGTGGCCCGCGGGCCGGAGGGCACCCGCACGATCCCGGTGCGGGAGCTGTTTCAGGGGCCGTTCACGACGTCGCTCGAGCCGAACGAGATCCTGACCGAGATCCGGGTCCCGGACCCCGGGCCGAAGGCGGCCGGGACCTACCTCAAGCTCGAGCGGAAGGTGGGCGACTTCGCCACGGTCGGGGTTGCCGTCCACGTGTCGTTCTCGAACGGCTCCGTCCAGCAGGCGGGGATCGGGCTGACAGGAGTCGGCCCGACGAACCTCGTCGCCGAGGCCGCCGAGGAGGCACTCGCGGGCGCGGCGCTCGACGACGAGGCGATCGGCGAGGCCGCGCGGCTCGCGGCCGAAGCCGCACAGCCCCACGGCGACCTGCGCGGCTCCGAGGAGTACAAGCGAAACGTCGTCCGCGTCTTTACGGAGCGAGGGCTTCGCGCGGCGGCCGAGAGGAGGAGCGATGGTTGAGACGGCTGCCGTCGGCGAGGACACGATCACGCGCCCCGTGACGGTCACGGTCAACGGGCAGAAGCGCTCTGCAGAGATCGAGACGCGACTGCTGCTCGTCCACTTCCTGCGCCAGACGCTCGGCCTGACGGGAACGCACGTCGGCTGCGACACGACGAGCTGCGGCGCGTGCACGGTCCTCCTCGACGGCGTGCCGGTCAAGTCCTGCACCGTGTTCGCGGTGCAGGCCGACGGCCGCGAGGTCACCACCGTCGAGGGGCTCGCCACCGCCGAGGGGCTGCACCCGATTCAGGAGGCCTTCCACGAGGAGCACGGGCTCCAGTGCGGCTTCTGCACGCCCGGGATGATGCTGACGGCGACGGCCCTCCTCCGCGAGAACCCGGACCCGTCCGAGCGGGAGATCCGCTGGGCGCTCTCCGGCAACGTCTGTCGCTGCACCGGCTACCAGAACATCGTCAAGGCGGTCCAGCACGCGGCCGCAGCGCTCGAGGGGAGGCAGTGATGGCGGCCACCGAAGAGATCCGCGGCATCGGCCATTCGGTCAAGCGCCAGGAGGACGAGCGGTTCATCCGCGGCAGAGGGACCTACGTCGACGACGTCGTCCTGCCGGGGATGCTGCACCTCGAGCTCCTGCGCAGCCCATACGCGCACGCGCGCATCAAGTCGATCGACACCTCCGCGGCCGCCGCGCTGCCTGGCGTCGTCGCGGTCGTGACCGGAGAGCTGATGGCGCAGCACAACCTCGCCTGGATGCCGACGCTCTCCGGCGACACCCAGGCCGTGCTTGCCACCGACAAGGTGCGCTTCCAGGGCCAGGAGGTGGCGGCCGTCGTGGCCGAGAGCGCGTACATCGCCAAGGACGCGCTCGAGCTGATCGACGTCGACTACGAGCCACTGCCCGCGGTCACGACGCCCCAGCAGGCGCTCGAGGCCGGCGCGCCGGTCATCCGCGACGAGAAGGAGGGCCAGACCGACAACGCGATCTACCACTGGGAGGCCGGCGACAAGGAGGCGACCGACAAGGCGTTCGCGGACGCGGACAAGATGGTCGAGCTCGACACCTTCTATCCGCGCTGCCATCCCTCGCCGCTCGAGTGCTGCGGCTGCGTCGCCGACGTCAACCCGGCGACCGGGAAGGCGACGATCTACATGACCTCGCAGGCGCCGCACGCGCACCGGACGCTCTTCGCGCTCGTCGCGGGCCTGCCCGAGCACAAGATCCGGATCATCTCGCCGGACATCGGCGGCGGCTTCGGCAACAAGGTGCCGATCTACCCCGGCTACGTCGTCGCCACGGCCGCGTCGCTCCTGCTCGGCAGGCCGGTGAAGTGGATCGAGGACCGCACCGGGAACCTGATCTCGACCGGCTTTGCCCGCGACTACCACATGCACGGCGAGCTCGCGGTCAAGGACGGGAAGATCTCGGCGCTGCGCGTGAAGATGCTCTCCGACAACGGCGCGTTCTTCGCCGACGCGCAGCCGACTAAGTGCAAGGCCGGGCTGTTCCACATCGTCACGGGCTCGTACGACATCCCCGCGGCGCACGTGGAGACCGACGGGGCATACACGAACAAGGCTCCGGGAGGCGTGGCCTACCGCTGCTCGTTCCGCGTCACCGAGGCCTCGTACCTGATCGAGCGCCTCGTCCAGACGGCGGCCTACGAGCTCGGCGTCGACCCGGCGGAGTTCCGGCGGCAGAACTTCATCAAGCCCGACCAGTTCCCCTACACCTCCGCGACCGGCTTCGAGTACGACTCGGGCGACTACGAGAAGGCGATGGACCTCGCGCTCGAGCGGATCGGCTACGCCGACCTGCGGACGGAGCAAGAGGAGGCGCGCAAGGAGGGCAGGCTGATCGGAATCGGGATCGCGTCGTTCACCGAGGTCGTCGGCGCGGGCAAGGGCTCCGAGTACCAGATCGCCGGGCTGCGGATGAACGACGGCGCCGAGCTGCGCATCCACCCGACCGGCAAGGCCGTCCTCAAGCTGAGCGTCAAGTCGCAGGGCCAGGGCCACGAGACGACGTTCGCGCAGATCGTCGCCGAGGAGCTCGGGCTCCAGCCGGAGGACGTCGAGGTGCAGGAGGGCGACACCGACAACACGCCCTACGGGCTCGGCACCTACGCGAGCCGCTCGACCCCGGTGTCGGGCGCCGCCACCGCCATGGTCTCGCGCCGGATCCGGGCGAAGGCCCAGCAGATCGCGGCCCACCTGCTCGAGGCCTCCGAGGACGATCTCGAATGGAAGGAAGGGCGCTTCAGCGTCAAGGGCGCGCCCGACCGCTCGACGACCATCCAGGACATCGCCTTCGCGGCCTACACGAACGTCCCCGACGGGATGGAGGACGGCCTCGAAGGCGTCTACTACTACGACCCGCCCAACATGACGTACCCGTTCGGGACGTACGCGGTCGTGGTGGAGATCGACCGCGGCACCGGCGCGTGGAAGGTGCGCAAGGTCGTCGCCGTCGACGACTGCGGCGTCCGGATCAACCCGATGATCGTCGAGGGCCAGATCATGGGCGGCCTCGCCGAGGGCTTCGCGATCGCCGCGATGGAGCTGATCACCTTCGACGAGGAGGGCAACTGCATCGGCGCCAACTTCATGGACTACCTGCTCCCGACGTCCTGGGAGACGCCGGCGTTCGAGCTCGCGGAGACCGTCACTCCCTCGCCTCACCATCCGATCGGCGCCAAGGGCATCGGCGAGTCGGCGACCGTCGGCTCGCCGGCGGCTTACGTCAACGCGGTCGTCGACGCGCTCGCCCACGCGGGCGTCAGGAACCTGGAGATGCCGGTCACCTCGGACAAGGTCTGGGCGGCGCTCGAGGAGGTGGGCCTCGCGCAATGAACGTGCTCGTCGAGGGCGGCCGGCTCGCCGCAGAGGGCAGGCCGTTCGCACTGGCGACCGTCGTCACGGTCGAGCGCCCGGCCTCGGCGCGGCGAGGGGACCACGCGATCGTCACCGAGGACGGGGCGCTCACCGGCTGGGTCGGAGGCGCGTGCACCGAGGCCACGGTCGTACGGGAGTCGCTTGCGGCGCTCGCCGACGGCGAGGCGCGGCTCGTCCGCGTCGCGGGCGGCTGCGCCTCCGAGGGGGCGATCGAGCTCCTGATCGAGCCGCAGCTGCCCGCCCCGCTCCTGGCCGTGATCGGTGACAGCCCCGCGGCCCGGATGCTCGCGGAGCTGGCCCGCACGCTCGGGTGGCGGGTCGAGGTCGAGCTCGCCGAGCGTGCGAACGCGGTCGTGGTCGCCTCGATGGGCCAGGTCGACGAGGACGCGCTCGAGGCCGCACTCGCCACTGACGCCGGCTACGTCGGCCTCGTCGCGAGCGCGAAGCGCGGCTCAGCGGTCCTCGCCGAGCTTCGCGAGCGTGGCCTCGACGAGGAGGCGCTCGCCCGTGTCCGCTGCCCCGCCGGCCTCGACCTCGGGCCTTCGAGCCAGGAGGAGATCGCAGTCGCGATCCTCGCCGAGCTGGTCGCCTGGCGCCACACGCGGCCGGGCTCGGCCGCCGAGCTCGTCGAGGCTGCCGAGGCGGTCGACCCCGTCTGCGGCATGACGGTTGCGACCGCGACCGCCACCGAGACGGCGGTCTGGGAGGGGACGACGTACTATTTCTGCGGCGCGGGCTGCCGCAACCGCTTCGAGCGCGACCCGGAGAGCCATCTCGGGGCGCCGCGGTGAGGATCGAGAGCTCGTTCGAGGTCCCGGTCGCGCCCGAGCGGGCCTGGGACCTGCTGATGGACGTCCCGCGCGTGATCCCGTGCATGCCCGGGGCCACGCTCACCGAGACGATCGACGACTCGACCTGGAAAGCCAAGATGAGCGTGAAGCTCGGCCCGATCTCCCTGACGTTCGACACCGACGTCAAGCGGGAGGAATCCGACGAGGCTGCGCGCCGAGCGGTGCTCTCGGCCCGGGCCCGCGAGTCGCGTGGGCGCGGCGCGGCGCAGGCGACGATCGAGTCGTCGCTGGCGGCGCTCGACGGCGGCACGCGCGTCGACGTCGCGACGGAGCTCACGCTGACGGGCGCGGTCGCCCAGTACGGGCGCGGCCTGGTCGAAGACGTCTCCCAACAGATGGTCAAGAGCTTCGCCGACTGCCTGAAGGCGCAGCTCGTCGCCGCGCCCGAGGAGGCCGAGGCCGCGGTAACGGCCCAGTCGAGGCCTGTCGGCGGCCTGCGGCTCGGCCTCGGCGCGCTCTGGCGTAGCATCGCCCGCGTCTTCCGCCGGAAAGAGAGGACCACATGAGACCGATCGCGATCACGGTCAACGGCGCGACCCATGAGCTCGAGGTCGAGCCGCGCGAGCTCCTCGTCTACGTCCTGCGCGAACGGCTCGGCCTGACCGGGACGAACGTGGGCTGCGACACGAGCTCGTGCGGCGCCTGCACGGTCCTGCTCGACGGCGAGTCGGTCAAGTCGTGCACGCTCCTCGCCGTCCAGGCCGACGCGCGAGAGGTGACGACGATCGAAGGCCTCTCCGAGAACGGCGGCCGGCACCCCGTCCAGCAGGCCTTCCACGAGCAGCACGGGCTCCAGTGCGGCTACTGCACCCCGGGGATGGTGATGGCCGCGGTCAGCCTGCTCCGCGAGCACCCCGACCCGAGCGAGGACGAGATCCGGAAGGCGCTCGAGGGCAACCTCTGCCGCTGCACCGGCTACGTCAACATCGTCAAGGCCGTCCAGGCGGCCGCCGTCTGATGGCTGCCGTCGAGGAGCGGGCGACCCACATCGGCGCCTCGGCGCCGCGCAAGGAGGACGCGCGCCTCCTCACCGGTCAGGCGCGCTTCGTCGACGACCTGACCGCGCCCGGCATGGTGTGGATGGCGGTCGTGCGAAGCCCGCACGCGCACGCGCGCATCACGAGCGTCGACCTGTCGAAGGCCGTGGCCGCGGAGGGCGTCGTCGCCGCATTCTCGGGAGCCGAGCTGGAGGGCGACTGGGCAGCGCCGCTGCCGATGGCCTGGCCCGTGACCGAGGACATCAACAACCCGCCGCATCTGCCGCTCGCGACCACCGAGGCGCGCTACGCCGGGGACGGCGTCGCGGTCGTGCTCGCCGAGACCCGTGCCCTCGCCAAGGACGCGGCCGAGCTGGTCGAGGTCGGCTACGAGCCGCTCGCGGCCGTCGCCGACGTCGAGGCCGCCCTCGCCGACGGCGCACCGCTCGTCCACGAGGACCTCGGCACGAACCGCTGCTACACGTGGCCGCTCAAGGGCGGCGAGGACGTCGAGAAGCTCTTCGCCGAGGCGGAGGTGACCGTCGAGGAGCGGTACCGCCAGCAGCGGTTGATCCCGAGCCCGATCGAGCCGCGTGGAGTGCTCGCGCAGCCGACTCCGGCGACCGGTGAGATCACGCTCTTCTCGTCCACGCAGATCCCGCACATCGCCCGCGTGACGCTGGCGCTGGCGACCGGCGTCCCCGAGTCGAAGCTGCGCGTGGTCGCACCCGACGTCGGGGGAGGCTTCGGCTCGAAGCTGCAGGTGTACCCGGAGGAGGCGCTCGCCATCTCGCTGGCGAAGCGGCTGGGCCTCCCGGTCAAATGGATCGAGGAGCGCTCCGAGAACGCGGTCGCCACGCACCACGGGCGCGACATGATCCAGGAGATCTCGCTTGCCGCGACCGCCGAGGGCAAGGTCACCGCGGTCCGC
>Ga0187776_10000727_pt1 | contig 15890 bp, 15 predicted proteins | sample 0216_BV02_MP12_2_FD_132426 | JGI IMG/M metagenome (GOLD analysis project Ga0187776, IMG submission 132426) | Tropical peat soil microbial communities from peatlands in Department of Meta, Colombia - 0216_BV02_MP12_20_MG | ecosystem: Environmental > Terrestrial > Soil > Wetlands > Peat | place...
AGAACTACCACTGGCCGGGCAACGTGCGGGAGCTCCAAAACGCAACCGAGCGGGCGGTTGTCATGGGGAACACCGAGGAGATTCGCGGGGAGGATCTCCCCTTCACCGTGACGCCATCGGTGACTACTGGGCAAAAGCTGCTGGGCTGCAGCCTCAAGGAGGCCTTGGATGGCTTCAAGCGAAACTTCCTCCAGCAGAGCCTCGACCTCCAGGGCGGGAGCGTCAAGGAGACGGCGAGGACCCTGAAGGTGCAACGTACCTATCTTTCTAGACTCATCTCCAAGTATCGCCTGACCACCAGACGGGGGCAGTGAGCCCTTCCCGGGCATCGTTCCCCGAAAGGACGTCCCCGCTGGCGGCTGCGCCCCCATCTTTCTGTTCGGTGTTCTCTGGCATGAGGTCCTTTGCCGGTTACGGAGATCGCCTGGGTGGGTTGACGGGATGCCTCACCGGGCTATAATGGCCGGTGACGAGCCCCGGTAATGATTTGGCGAGGTTTTCCCATAGTCCATGGTCGAATTGATACGCAAAGCAAGGATCGGTGATGTCCGCGAGATTCAGAAGATGCTGGCCACCCATGCGCAGCGAGGAGAACTTCTGCCCCGCTCACTGAGCGAGCTTTTCGACAATCTCCGGGACATCTTTGTCTACGTGGACGATTCTCAGCCTCACATCATGGCTACGTGCAGCATGCACATCTGCTGGGAGGACCTCGCTGAGGTCCGCTCTCTCGTGGTTCGGCCACCCTATCGGCTCCGGGGAATCGGGAGGAAGTTGGTTGAGGCCTGCATCTCCGAGGCGATCACCCTGGGTCTCTATCGCATCCTCGTCTTGACCTACCAGGTGAAGTTCTTTGAGAAGCTGGGGTTCTGCGTGGTGGACAAGGGAGGACTGCCGCACAAGATCTGGGCCGACTGTATCAAGTGCGTCAAGTTCCCCGAGTGCGATGAGACCGCCATGGTTCTTGAACTCTAAGTTCTTGGGCGAGCGAACAACATATGCTTTTCCTGACTAATCCGCTGAAAAAAGTCTTCGGGACCAAGAACGATCGCGAACTCAGGCGTCTCGCCCCTGTCGTGGACGAAGTGAATGCCCTGGAGTCCAAGATGCGCGCCTTGAGTGACGAGGAACTCGCGAGCTGTACTCCCCGCTTCCGAGAGCAACTGGATGATGGTGCCAGCCTTGATGAGATCCTCCCGGAGGCATTCGCCGTGGTCAGGGAGGCCTCGGCTCGCACCCTCGGCATGAGGCCCTTCGACGTCCAGGTAATCGGCGGCATCGTTCTCCACGAGGGCAAGATCGCCGAGATGAAAACGGGCGAAGGCAAGACCCTCGCTGCGACCATGCCGGTCTACCTGAACGCCCTCCCCGGTCGGGGCGTGCACGTGGTTACGGTGAACGACTATCTTGCCCGCCGCGACGCCGAGTGGATGGGCGCCATTTACAAGTTCCTCGGCCTTTCCGTCGGGGTGATTCTCAACCACCTGAACGATCGCGAGCGACAACTCGCCTACGGCTCCGATGTCACCTACGGCACGAACAACGAGTTCGGCTTCGACTACCTCAGGGACAATATGAAGTTCCGCCGTGAGGACTGCGTCCAGCGCGAGCTCTTCTACGCCATCGTAGACGAGGTGGATAGCATCCTCATCGACGAGGCCCGTACCCCCCTTATTATCTCCGGCCCCGTGGAGTACTCCATCAAGGACTACGAGAAGCTTCGCGCCCCGGTTGCCAGCCTATTCCAGAGGCAGCAGAAGCAGGCGAGCCAGTTCATTGGTCAGGCCCGGAAGCTCCTCGGCGAGGACAGAGAGTACGAGGCGGGCGAGATGCTCCTTAGAGCCCACCGTGCCGCACCCAAGCATCCCGAGGTTCTCGAGGTGTTGGAGGACGGTAGGATGCGGAAGCTCCTCAAGGAGGCGGAGCAAGACTATTCCCTCGCCAAGCGGATGCCCGAGGTGGACGAATCCTTGTGTTACGTGGTGGAAGAGCGGGAGCGGAACGTGTATCCCACCGAACGGGGCAAGGACATCATCGCGCGCAACGACCAGGGGTTCTTCGTCCTCCCGGAGTTGGAAGTGGAAACCGAGCGGATCAACCAGGATCCGTCCCTCGCCCCGGAGGAGAAGGCGAAGAAGAGGCAGCAGGTTCGCGCCGAATATGAGATGAAGCTCACCCGGAACCACGCGATCAACCAGCTCCTCAAGGCCTTCGCCCTCTTCGGCAAGGACGTGGACTACGTGGTCAAAGACGGGCAGATCCTTATCGTGGACGAATTCACCGGCCGTCTCCTCCCAGGCCGCCGTTACAGCGACGGCCTGCACCAGGCTCTCGAGGCGAAAGAAGGAGTCAAGGTGGCGCAGGAGAATCAGACCCTGGCCACCGTCACCTTCCAGAACTACTTCCGGATGTACGAGAAGCTCGCCGGCATGACCGGCACCGCCGATACCGAGGCGCCCGAGTTCGCCAAGATTTACAAGCTCGACGTGGTGGTAATCCCCACCAACAAGAAAATGATCAGGAAGGACTATTCGGACGTCATCTACAAGACTGAACGGGAGAAGTTCAAGGCGGTGGTGGAGGAGATCCAAGAGCTGGACCGCATGGGGAGGCCCGTGCTTGTCGGCACCGTCTCCATCGAGAAGTCCGAGCGCCTGAGCAAGATGCTCATCAAGCAGGGAATCAAGCATTCGGTCCTCAACGCCAAGAACCACGAGAAAGAGGCGGAGATCGTGGCCAGGGCGGGACAGAGAGGCTCGGTGACCATCTCCACCAATATGGCGGGACGCGGCACCGATATCGTTCTCGGGCCGGGCGTCGTCGAGATGGGGGGGCTCCATATCATCGGCACGGAGCGGCACGAGGCCCGCCGCATTGACAATCAGCTCCGTGGTCGCTCCGGGCGGCAGGGCGATCCCGGCTCCTCCCGCTTTTACCTCTCCCTCGAAGACGACCTCATGAGAATCTTCGCCGCCGACCGGATCGCCGGCCTCATGGAGCGGGTCGGCATGGAGGAGGACGAACCCATTGAGCACGGCCTGATCAGCAAGGCCATCGAGAACGCTCAGAAGCGGGTTGAGGCCCAGAACTTCAACGTCCGCAAACAGCTGCTGGAATACGACGACGTAATGAACCAGCAGCGGGAGATGATCTACGAGCAGCGGCTACAGGCCCTGGAAGACGATCTCCAGCCGGTGATCCTGGACATGATCGAGGACATGGTGGCCGAGCTCGTGGATACCCACTGCGACGAGGAAGCGGCCGCGGAGGAATGGAACCTCCGTGCCCTCGAGGACGCCTTCTTCAGCCAGTTCTCCATCGCCGTCTCCTTGAAGGGCGCCGAGGACGAACACCTCACGAGAGAGGGGCTGCGCGAGTTTCTCCTGGAGAAGGCCAACCGGGCCTATGCCGACAAGGAAAAGGAGTGGGGCCCCCAGATTACCCGAGACCTCGAGCGCATGGTGACCTTGCAGACCGTGGACCACTTCTGGCGCGAGCACCTCCTCGCCATGGACCAGATCAAGGAGGGCATCGGGCTCCGGAGCTACGCCCAAGTAAACCCTCTCATTGAGTACAAACGCGAAGGTCTTGCCGTATTCCAGGAGATGGTGGACCGAATCAAGCGGGAGGCAATCCGCATGTTCTTCAGGGTTCAGGTGGCCCGGAAAGAAGCGGAAGAGCTGGAGGCCGCCCAGGAGCAGCAACCAGTGTACCTGAGCCACGGCGGCGGGGCCGAAGGCGCCAAGCCGCAGCCGACCAAGCGCGCGAGCAAGGTGGGTCGAAACGAACCATGCCCCTGCGGCAGCGGCAAGAAGTACAAGAAGTGCTGCGGCAGGTGACCCGATCCCCCCAAGTTCCCGAAGAGAGACCCCCATGTCCCACGACAACATCCCCGCCAACCTCACCGTCCCCGGATTCCTCGCCGGCGCCGTGGCCGCCGGGATCCGTTACCAGGGCCGCCCGGATCTCGCGCTCATTTTGAGCGAGGTGCCGGCTGCGGCAGCGGGAGTCTTCACAACCAACAAGGTCCAGGCCGCCCCGGTTCTCCTAAGCAAAGCCCACCTGAATCGCGCAACCGTTCGCGCTGTCGTGGTGAATAGCGGGATCGCCAACGCCTGCACCGGCGAACCCGGCCTGGAGCAAGCGCGAGCCATGGCCCACCGAACGGCTCGGCTCGTGAAGTGCGATCCCGAAGAGGTCCTGGTGGCCTCTACCGGAGTGATCGGGAGACCACTTCCTTTGGACGTGGTCACGATGCACCTTCCTGAGCTAGTCTCCTCCGTGAGTCATGAAGGCTGGCCGGATGTGGCGCGGGCGATCATGACCACGGACACGGTGCCGAAAGTCCATGTGGTTAGAGGGCACGTGCGGAATCGCCCCTTCACCGTCCTCGGAGTAGCCAAAGGCGCGGGGATGATCTCCCCCGAGATGGCAACCCTTCTCGCCTTCGTGGCCACGGATGTGGCCATCACTCCGGCCGCTCTCCAGGTCATGGTTCGGGAGGAGACGGAGCGCTCCTTCAATCGGATCACCGTGGACGGGGACACGAGCACCAACGACACCCTCTTTGTCCTCGCCAACGGTCATGCCGGAAACGACGCTATCGCGGCTCCCGATTCGCCTGAAGGCGGGACGGTGCGTCGGGCCTTGGGCGGGGTGCTCCTCACCTTGGCCAAGAAGATCGTGGCCGACGGCGAAGGCGCCACGAAGTTCGTGGAAATCCGGGTGACCGGCGCCGGCTCCCGGGGGGAGGCTCTGCAGGCGGCTCGGGTGGTGGCGAACTCACCCCTGGTGAAAACCGCTCTTTTCGGTGAGGATGCAAACTGGGGCCGCATTGTCGCCGCCCTCGGTCGGGCGGGGATTGACTTCGACCCCGGACGGGTGACCATCCGCTTCGACGAGGTGAAGATCGTCGAGCGCGGCGTATCCCTCGGCGAAGAGGCGGAAGCGCTGGCAAGGGAGGTCCTGAAAAAGAAGGACCTCACCATCGTCATCGATCTCCACCAGGGCCGATCCGAGGATAGTGTCTTTACCTGCGACCTCAGCCTGGACTATGTGAAGATCAACGCCCACTACACGACCTAGTAGTACTTCTCATGATCCTCGCCTGCCACCAGCCCAACTTCATGCCCTGGACGGGGTTTTTCTTCAAGGCCATGGTCGCCGACCGGCTCGTCCTTCTCGACGACGTTCAGTTCCCCCTCGGCGGAAGTTGGGTGAACCGGAACCGCCTCAAGAATGACCAGGGAGAGCTGTGGCTGACGGTCCCCGTCTGGAAACGGGGCCGAAGCCTTCAGCGGATCGATACGGTAGAGATCTGCCATGAGGAGAACTGGCAAAAGAAGCACCTCCTTAGCCTGGAGCACGCTTACAAGCACGCCCCTTACTGGGAGGAGCACCGGGGATTCTTCCGGGAGATTTACGAGCGTCGATGGCAGAGGCTTGTGGAGCTGAACCTCGCGATCGTGGACTTCCTCCGCCATCACCTGGGCATCGACCGGCCCTTTCTCCTGAGTTCGACCTTCGCCGTTGCCAGCAAGGGTTCAGAGCGCCTCGTGGACCTCTGCCGCGCCGTGGGGGCGAATGCCTACCTGACCGTCCTCTCCTCGAAGAAGTACCTGGATGAAGAGTTCTTTGACCGTCAGGGCATCAAGCTCGTCTACTATGCTTACGAACCGCCCATCTACCCCCAGCTCTGGGGCGAGTTCCGCATCAATCTCTCCGCTATTGACCTCCTCCTCACGTGCGGCGCCAAGAGTCCGCATCTCATCAGGCCGGGAGGACGAATCGTCTCGCCTTGACGCATCTGCTTTTGCTCTTGAAACGGAGAGCCGAGTGTGATAGGTAATGTTGATTTGCTTGAATACGTTTGCCACTCGTGACGAAACCGCACACCCGCGAAACCTTTGGTGTCCCGCCGTGGCGGGGTCGCCGGACGCAGGGTCCGGCACGGGGGTGGAGGTAAGAACCAGAGGGAGAATCTCATGACACCCATTACCATGAAGCAGCTTTTGGAGGCCGGGGTCCACTTCGGGCACCAGACCCGGCGGTGGAACCCCAAGATGAAACCGTACATCTTCGGGGCCCGGAACGGCATTTACATCGTCGATCTTCAGCAGACGGTACGCTTGTTCAAAGTAGCCTATCAGTTTGTGGTAGACACCGTCGCCGCCGGCGACTCGGTGCTCTTCGTGGGCACCAAGAAGCAGTCCGTTGACGCCATCACCGAGGAGTCCCAACGTTGCGGCATGTTCCGGGTCACCCATCGATGGCTTGGCGGCATGCTCACCAACTTCCAGACCATCAAGAAGAGCATCGACCGGCTCAAGCAGCTCAAGACCATGAAGGAGGACGGGAGCATCAACCGGTTCCCGAAGAAAGAGGTGCTCCACATGGAACGGGAGCTGGTGAAGCTGGAGCGGAACCTGGGCGGCATCGCCGACCTTGAGCGTTTGCCCGGCGCCCTCTTCGTGGTGGATCCCCGCCGCGAGAATATCGCCGTCGCCGAGGCCAACAAGCTCCGGATTCCCATTATCGCCATCGTGGATACCAACTGCGACCCCGACCCCATTGACTATGTTGTCCCTGGAAATGACGACGCCATCCGGTCGCTTCGTCTCTTTACCTCCAAGATCGCCGACGCCTGTCTTGAGGGCAGACAGAAGGCGGAAGAGCGGTTGCAGGCGCTCGGGGACAAGGCGGCGCCCGCCGTCGCCTTCGAGGGCGCCATGGCGGCCGCTACTCCCGAGCGGAGCGGACCGGAAGTGGAGATCGTGAACCCCGTTGAGGGCTGAGAGGCGAGAGAAGGAGGTTCACCTTGCAGATCACTCCTAACATGGTAAAGCAGCTCCGCGAGAAAACCAACGCGGGGATCATGGACTGTAAAGCGGCGCTCCAGGAAACCAATGGCGACATGCACAAGGCGGTCGACTATCTGCGGCAGAAGGGTCTGGTTGTTGCCCAGAAACGGGCGGGCCGGGCCATCACCGAGGGACAAATCCAGTCCTACATCCACGCCGGGGGGAAGATCGGGGTCATTGTCGAGGTCAACTGTGAAACCGATTTTAGCGCTAAAAGTCAGCCCTTCGCCGAGTTCGTCAGGAACCTGGCCATGCATATCGCCGCAACGAGCCCCCTCGCCATACGGCGCGAAGACGTGAGGCCGGACGTAATCGAGCGGGAGCGCCAGATTTATCACGCCCAGGCCCTGGACTCGGGGAAGCCCGAGAAGATCGTAGACAAGATCATCGAGGGCAAGCTGAACAAGTTCTACTCGGAGGTGTGTCTCCTGGAGCAAGCGTACGTTCGTGATACGGACATCACCATCGAGGATCTTCTCAATCAGCTCCGCATGCAGACAGGCGAAAACGTCCAGATTCGTCGTTTTGTCCGGTACCAGCTTGGAGAAGATCTGGAAGGCTGACACGAGCACCGCGGGCCGCAAACCATGACCCAACCCAAGTATAAGCGCATCCTGCTCAAGCTCAGCGGTGAGGCGCTCATGGGGGATGCCCCTTACGGGATCAGTTCCGAGGTCACCTCTCGGATCGCCGAAGAGATCCGCGAGTTGGACCGCCTCGGCATCCAGATCGGGATCGTTATCGGCGGCGGCAACATCTTCCGAGGAGTGGCGGCCACGGCCTACGGCATGGATCGCGCCTCGGCGGACAACATGGGCATGCTGGCTACGGTCATCAACGCCATGGCGCTTCAGGACGCCCTGGAGCGCGTTGGTTCCCAGACCCGCCTGCAATCGGCAATCACCATGCGCCAGGTAGCCGAACCCTTCATCCGCCGCCGGGCCATCCGCCACCTGGAGAAGGGGCGCGTGGTCATCTTCGCCGCCGGAACCGGCAATCCTTACTTCACCACTGATACCGCCGCCGCGCTTCGGGCCATGGAGATTCAAGCCGACGTCCTCTTCAAGGCGACCAAGGTGGACGGCGTGTATCCGGCCGACCCCATTACCCATCCGGGGGCCGAGAAGTTCGACCGCCTCACCTACCTGGATGTCCTCCAGAAGAAGCTTAAGGTCATGGATGCGACGGCCATCTCCCTGGCCATGGAAAACGGGATGCCCATCGTCGTCTTCAACCTCATGGTTTCTGGGAACATCAGGCGGGCTGTTATGGGTGAAGCGGTCGGTACCCTTGTGGAAGGAGAGGCTCATGGTTGAGGAAGTCTTCGCCGACATGAAGGAGCGGATGACCAGGGCCATTGAGACGCTCAAGCGTGACTACCATCGGCTCCGTACCGGCAGAGCATCGCCGTCACTACTGGATGGCATCCGCGCCTCTTACTACGGCACGCCCACGCCCCTGAATCAAATGGCGTCCCTGGCGGTGCCGGAGCCTCGTCTCATCGTCGTCCAGGCGTGGGATAAGACCGCGCTTGGCGACATCGAGAAGGCGATCCTGAAATCCGATTTGGGGCTAACCCCTATCAACGACGGCAAGGTCATCCGCATCGTTATCCCGCCACTTACCGAAGAGCGGCGGCGGGAACTTGTCAAGGTGGCCCGCAAGATGGCGGAGGAGAGCAAGGTCGCGGTCCGCAACATCCGGCGGGAAGCCAACGACCTGCTCAAGGATCTCAAACAGGAGAAGGAGATCACCGAGGATGATCTCTTTCGGTCCCAGGAGAAGGTTCAGGAAGAGACCGATGAGTTCATCTCCCAGGTGGACAGTGTCTGCGCCGCCAAGGAAAAGGAGATTCTTGAGATCTGACGGTCCCACGCTCTTCCGGGAATACCCGCTCCGATGGAAAAGCCCACCCTGACCAAGCTTCCTAGGCATGTCGCCATCATCATGGACGGTAACGGACGTTGGGCTCAGGAACGGAACCTGGGCCGCATTGAAGGGCACCGGGTCGGGGCTGAATCCGTGCGGGCAATCGTGCGTTACTGCCGGCGGCTCGGCATCCCCATCCTCACCCTCTATGCCTTCAGCAAAGAGAACTGGCAACGTCCCCGGCGCGAGGTGAGCGCTCTCTGGCGTCTTCTGGCGAGATACTTAGAGTCGGAACTCGACGAGATGCTCGCGAACGGCATCCGGCTCAACACGCTGGGGGATATCGACGAGTTGCCGCAGGGCGTGAGCCGTTTGCTCCGTAAGACCATGGAGAAGACCGCCGGCAACCGGGACATGGTTCTTAACCTGGCCCTCAACTATAGCGGCCGGAGCGAGATCGTCAGGGCCGCGCGACTTCTCGCCGCCGCTTGTGCTGCCGGGAAGATCGGCCCTGACGACGTGGACGAAGCCACCTTCTCCCGGCACCTCTACACCGGCGGCATGCCGGACCCTGATCTCCTCATCCGCACCAGTGGTGAGGAGAGGATCAGCAACTTCCTCCTCTGGCAGATCGCCTACACCGAACTGTACGTGAGCCCGGTGTACTGGCCCGATTTCCGAGAGCCGCAACTCATGGAGGCGCTCGCCGACTATCAGCGGCGAGAGCGCCGCTTCGGCAAGATCAGTGAGCAGTTGCTAACGGAGGCATAGGGGACGGACTCGTTCCCGCTCCTTGTTGTTCCCTTTTTCATCCTCGCCAGCGGTCTCATGAATGCCGGCGGCATCAACTGGTGCCTGGCGGAGTTCACCAACCTCCGCCTGGATCACATCCGGGGAGGCCTCACCGTGGTGCCTTTCTGGGCGGCCGCCGTGACCGTCCTCCTTCTCGTCACCTACCTTCCGCCCATTTCCCTCTGGCTCCCACATGTCTACCTCAGCCGCTGGGATCGCGGAAAAGGTGCTTGATGCCGGTGGGATTTCATACTATGGTGATAATTTCATGCGACTGAGAGGGGACCTAGCCTCGGCGGAGAAAGGGCAATGGCGAACATCTCCCCGGAACGACATCACTTAGAGCGCTGGCTGACCGCAGCGGTCGCCCTACCACTTCTCGTGGCGGCTGTCGCCCTCGGGCCGAGCTGGCTCTTTACCCTTCTCATCGTGGTCGTCTCCGTCCTGGGGCTCGCGGAGCTAGGCCGGCTGTTCCTCCCCGAAGCCCCCGTCCAGGCGCGGCTCCTCCTTCTGAGCGGGGGGCTCGTGCTTCCGCTCGCCACCCACTGGCTCGGGCCGACCGGCCTAACCGGAGCTGCCGCTCTTTTTCTCTTTGCCAGCTTTATCCCCTTCCTTTTCTCGGCCACTATGGATCGAGAGATTCTCCGATCCCTCGGGTCCGTGGCCTTTGCCCAGCTCTACGTCTCCTTCACCATGTCCCATGCAATCCTCTTGTCCCGGTTCCCTCAAGGGCGGCGCTGGATTTTCCTCGTGTTCGCCGTCATCTTCGCCGGGGACACGGGTGCCTTTTACAGCGGCCGAATCTGGGGGCGCCACCTCCTCGCTCGGGTCCTTAGCCCCAAGAAAACCGTTGAGGGCGCTGTGGGCGGCCTAGCTGTCTCGCTGGTTGTGGCGGTCCTAGCCGGGAAACTGTTGAACCCGGCGCCGTTGCGGCTCGGCTCCCTCCTGCTCCTTGGGCTGGCCCTGGCCCTGGTCGGCCAGGTGGGTGATCTCATGGAGTCCATGATCAAGCGGGCCAGCCGGGTGAAGGATGCCGGGACTCTCCTCCCCGGGCATGGCGGGATGCTCGACCGATTGGACAGCCTCGTCTTCGCCTTTCCCCTGACCTACTACTTCGCCTTCTTCTTGACCTGAGTTGGCTTGGGGGGTGATACAGGGGTGAAACGGATCGTCGTTCTCGGTTCAACCGGATCCATCGGCCGAAACGCCCTCTGGGTCGCGGAGAGGTTTCCTGACCGCTTTCAGGTGGTCGGGCTCGGGGCGGGCAGGAACATCGCCCTTCTCTCGGAACAGGCAGCGCGCTTCCGCCCGCGAGCAGTGGCGGTACTGACCGAGGAACTCGCTCGAGACCTCCGCCCTCGCCTCCAGCCGGGAACTGAAGTCTTGGCTGGCCTCGAAGGCTACCAGGAAGTTGCCTGCCTTCCGGAGGGGGAGCTTGTGCTCTCGGCCATGGTGGGTGCTGCCGGCCTCATGCCCACCCTGGCCGCCATTCGCGCCGGAAAACACCTGGCGCTCGCCAACAAGGAGACTCTGGTCATGGCCGGGGCCCTGGTGACAGGAGAGGTCCGGCGGCAGCGTGGGACGCTCCTCCCGGTGGACAGTGAACACAGCGCCATCTTCCAGGCCCTCGCCGGCCATAGGCGAGAGGACCTCAAACGAATCGTCCTTACCGCTTCGGGTGGCCCATTCCTCAATGCTACCCGGGAGGAACTCCAAGAGGTGACTCCGGCCCAGGCCCTGGCCCATCCCAACTGGCGTATGGGCGCGAAAGTCACCGTCGACTCGGCCACCCTGATGAACAAGGGTCTCGAAGTCGTCGAGGCCAGATGGCTCTTTGACCTTGACGTCTCTCAGATCGGCGTCGCGGTTCATCCTCAGAGCATCATCCACTCCCTGGTAGAGTATGTGGACGGCTCGGTGCTTGCCCAGATGGGAATCCCGGACATGCGGGTACCCATCGCCTACGCCCTCTCCTACCCCGAACGGCTCCCTCTTGACCTGCCGCCCCTTGATCTCCTTGCGGTGCAGACCCTAGCCTTCCTCGAGCCGGACGTAGCCCGCTTTCCCTGCCTGAGGCTTGCCTTCGCCGCATGCCGGGCCGGGGGAACCATGCCGGCGGTGCTGAATGCTGCAAACGAGGTGGCGGTCGAGGCCTTCCTGGCCGGGAGGATCCCGTTCCTCGCCATCGCCAGAGTGGTGGAGGAGACCCTCGAACGCCACCGGCCCGATCTTGGTCCAGCCGGGGTGGAGATCATCCTGGAGGCCGACCGGCAGGCGCGCGCGGAGGCGGAGAACGTTATAGGAGGTCTGCGGTGATCTTCCCTGGCCCGGCAGAGGCGAGGTTCACTATGCTTGGTTTGAGATCCGGTGGCAGTTGATGTCTCGGTCGGTAGCAGAGAGGGAAAGACCCCTCTCTCTTGAGGCCCGAGACGACATTGATTTAGGCGCAGGTTTGGTTCTAAACTTGCACGTGGTTGTAAAGATGGTTATCTCCTGAAGCACCACTCGTCAGGTGCAACGCGCCCCGGAGAGAGAACGGAAGGAGTCTTGAGATCTTGGAAACACTGATGGCCTTTCTCCGTACTTTCGTAGCCTTCATCGTCTCCCTCGGTATGCTCATCTTCATCCATGAGTTCGGTCACTTCCTTGCGGCCAAGCTTTTTGGCGTGAGCGTCCAGCGGTTTTCCCTCGGCTTCGGCCCCCGCCTCCTTGGGAAGAAGTGGCGGGAGACCGATTACCGCATCTCCGCCTTTCCCCTCGGCGGTTACGTGAAGATGCTCGGCGAGGCCGCCGATGAGGAGGTCCCCGAGGGGCTCCGGCACGCCTCTTTTTCGCACCAGCCTCTCTTCCGCCGCGTCGGCATCGTTGCCTGCGGGCCTCTCTTCAACCTCCTCCTGGCATTCTTTGTCTACACCATCGCCTTTGCCGCTTTCGGCCTGCCACGGCGCACCGCAGACGTAGGTTCGGTGAGCCCCGACTCCCCGGCAGCCAAGGCAGGAATTCAAGCGGGCGACAAGGTTCTGGCCATAGACGGCGTCGAGGTCAAGGAGTGGGATCAACTCTCCGAGCTGATCCAGAAGGCGGGAGACCGGTCTGTTGCAGTCCGCCTTCAGCGGGGCTCGGAGGTCATGACCTTCGAGATCGTCCCCGAGATGAGCAAGACACGCACCCTGCTGGGCGAGGAGATCCAGCGACCGCTCATCGGGATCGTGGCCTCGGGAAATGTGTCGGTGGAGAGGGTGAACCCCTTCGAAGCAGTCTACTACGGCATGGACCAGACGTGGCAGGTCATCAAGCTCACATTTCTCGTCCTCGGCAAGCTTCTCGAGGGCCACATCTCACCCCGGACCCTTGCGGGCCCCATCGGCATCGCCCAGATGTCAGGACAAGTGGCCGAGGCGGGCGCGGCGGCCTTCCTCTCCTTCTTGGCACTCCTGAGCATCAACCTGGGGATTCTGAACCTTCTCCCCATACCGGTCCTCGACGGCGGCCACCTCCTCTTCTTCCTCATTGAAGCCGTCATGGGACGACCCTTGAGCATCCGGAAGCGGGAAATGGCCCAGCAGGTAGGCCTGTTTCTCCTCGTCGCGCTTATGGTCTTCGTGTTCTATAACGACATTTACCGGCTGCTTTATCCAGGCAGGCTCACACCCTAGGATCTGTGGATTCGGCTTATAGCCTTGATCCAGATATCTGTGGGAGCGGCGTCCTCGCCGCGATCCGGGTGGATCACGCGGAGCGGATTGACCCAACAGGTTGTTGGCAAGCCCTACGAGCGGGCCGCCGTAACTACATGGGGCGCCAAGTGATGGGGCGCCGCCGCAGCGCTGAGAAATGATTCTCAACCGCCTACTAAGAAACAAAACACCGTGGAAAGAGTTGCTTCGGCGCCGTGAGTCCATACTGTCTGCTGCCCGCTGCCTCCCGCCTGCTGTCTCCTCCCTCGGAGCCACGGGACCATGAAGATTCTTGCCGTTGACACGTCCACATCCCTCGGGAGCGTTGCTCTCGTGGATGGACCAAACGTGAGGGGCGAGCTTTCCCTCAACGTGAGCGCTACGCACAACCAGCGTCTTCTCACCGGGATCCACCGCATGCTCACCGATGTGGGCTGGACCCTTCAGGACCTGGACGGCCTCGCCATCGGCCTCGGCCCGGGGAGCTTCACCGGTCTCCGAATCGGGATGAGTGTCATGAAAGGGCTCGCCTTTGCCACCGCAAAACCCCTGACGGGAGTGCCAACGCTGGACGCCCTGGCCGCGAATGTCTCCCTCGCGCCCTGGGGCATCTGCCCGGTCCTGGACGCCCGGAAGGGTGAGCTGTACACCGCGCTCTACCAAGGCAGCGCGACCCGCGACCTAGAAAGGATCACTCCCTACCTGGTGGTGAAGCCGCAGCGTCTTGTGGAACTCATCAACGAGAGGACAGTGCTTCTCGGGGACGGCCTCATCCGCTATGGCGACTACCTCGCCGCGGAGCTGAGGGATCGGATGGTGCGTGCCCCGTCTCATCTCAACGCCATCCACGGGACTTCCATCGCCTGGCTGGCCATGGCCCGCCTCCAGCGCGGCCTTACGGAAAACCTCGCCGCGTGCGCCCCCCTGTACGTCCGCCCCTCGGAGGCCGAAATCAAGCGGATGAACCGCTAGAGTGAGCCGCGAGGCCATGATCTTTGTTGACAAAACCTTCCCGATTGCATAGAAATATTCGTTGCCTTCGATGGAGACCTATCACTCAGCGAAACCACCTGTTCTCCAGCTCTTGCCCGTAGAGAGGTTTGCATATGGAGAAATGGGACGAAGAACTCATTGCCCGGCTTCTTCCTCACGATGAAGAACTACGCAAGTTCGTGGCGGCACATCGTAAGTACGAAAAACAGCTCGAAGAGTTCAACCGGCGGCCCTATCTCACCACAGAAGAAGCCATGGAGAAGAAACGGATCCAAAAACTCAAGCTGGCTGGCCGAGACAGAATCGAGGCCATCCTGGCAAAGTATCGACAGCAGGGTTAAGCCATGAAATTGAGCGGGGCCCAAGTATTCTTCGAGTGCCTCAAGGCGGAGGGTGTGGAGACCATGTTCGGGTTTCCCGGCGGTGCGATCATCGACATCTACGATGAGATGCCCAAGCACAAGATCCACCACGTCCTCGTCCGCCACGAGCAGGGCGCGATCCACATGGCCGACGGCTACGCGCGCGCCACGGGCCGTGTCGGGGTCTGTCTCGTAACCTCCGGGCCCGGCGCCACCAATACGGTCACCGGCGTCGCCACGGCCTACATGGATTCCATCCCGGTGGTCATCTTCACCGGTCAGGTGCCCACCAACCTCATCGGGAACGACGCCTTCCAGGAGGTTGACATCATCGGGATCACTCGCCCGTGCACCAAGCACAACTACCTGGTGAAAGACGTGCCGGATCTCGCCAGGATCATCCGGGAGGCCTTCTACCTGGCCGGTTCCGGGAGGCCGGGGCCGGTGCTCGTAGACCTCCCTAAGGACGTGATCGCCAGCAAGACCGAGTTCAAGTACCCCAAGAAGGTGATCCTCCGGGGGTACAAGCCCACCTACGAGGCCCACGTGGGCCAGATCAAGCGGGCCTACGAGGAAGTCCGCGCGGCGAAACGGCCGGTGATCTACGCCGGCGGCGGGGTCATCCACTCCAACGCCGCTAGGGAACTCCACCAGTTCGGGGAGGCCATCAGGTCCCCGGTGACCACTACCCTTATGGGCCTCGGCGGGTTCCCAGCGCCTCATGAACTCTGGCTGGGCATGCTGGGGATGCACGGTACCTTCCGGGCCAACATGGCGGTAGCGCACTCGGATCTCCTCATCGCCATCGGTGCCCGATTCGACGACCGGGTAACTGGGAAGATCGCCGACTTCGCCCCCGAGGCGAAAATCATCCACGTGGACATCGACCCTACCTCCATCAGCAAGAACGTGCTCGTGGACATCCCCATCGTGGGCGACTGCAAGGATGCTCTGACGAAGCTCCTCCATCTTGCCGAGGAGCAACCCATCAAGGACCTGGAGTCCGCCAGGAAGCCATGGCTGGACCAGATTGAGAAGTGGCGGGAGACTTACCCCCTCGCCTACGAGCAGGGACCGGACGTCATCAAGCCCCAGTTCGTGGTGGAGAAGATCTACGAGCTGTCGAAGGGCAAGGCCATCATCACCACCGAGGTCGGCCAGAACCAGATGTGGACTGCCCAGTACTACCACTTCGCCGAGCCGCGAACCCTGCTCACTTCGGGCGGTCTGGGCACCATGGGGTACGGGCTCCCGGCCGCGATCGGCGCCCAGGCGGCCTTTCCCGATCGGCTGGTGATCGACGTCGCCGGCGATGGGAGCATCCAGATGTGCATCCA
>Ga0187776_10000728_pt1 | contig 15867 bp, 13 predicted proteins | sample 0216_BV02_MP12_2_FD_132426 | JGI IMG/M metagenome (GOLD analysis project Ga0187776, IMG submission 132426) | Tropical peat soil microbial communities from peatlands in Department of Meta, Colombia - 0216_BV02_MP12_20_MG | ecosystem: Environmental > Terrestrial > Soil > Wetlands > Peat | place...
CCGTGATCTGTCCTGACAGAACCCCCTCCCAGGTTTACAGGTGAGGAGCAAACCTCCTCGACCCCAAGCAGCTCAAGTCCGATCAATGTCCCGAAGACGTCGACCAGACAATCGACGGCACCGAGCTCATGGAGATGGACGTTATGAAAAGCCTCGCCGTGAACCTTTGCCTCAGCCTGAAAGAGCCCTTGGAAGATAGCGTATCCTTTCCTTTTTAATTGATCAGGAAGAGAAGAAGCCGCGATTATCGTATCAATGTCCTTCCATCTTCTGCCCTTGGTCCGTCTGCGAGAGTGATGTCGGGATGCCGGGCTGAGGATGATGTCTATCTTTGTCGCAGAGAAATGAGAGCGCATGACTTTTTCTTCTGAGAGGCGATAACCCTTTATCGGCAATTTTTTTAGAATTTTTTCGATCTCTCCGAGAGGCGCACCCGCATCAACCAAGGCCCCGAGACACATGTCGCCGCTTATCCCGGAAAAACAGTCGAAATACGCTACCTTCAAGATTACAGACCCTCCTTCACCAATATCTTCTTCGTGCCCTCTTCATGCAAGAAAAGTTCATTCACTTGCCGAATTCCCTCATCTTCAGTTCTTTCCTTTTTATTTTCCCGCTTACGGTCTTGGGAAGATCATCAATAAACTCTATCTTCCGCGGGTATTTATAGGGAGCCGTATGGCCTTTAACGAATTCCTGAATCTCCTTCGCGAGGGCTTCTGACGGTTCATATCCTTTTGCCAGTACAATAAACGCCTTTACGATTTCTCCTCTAATCTCATCCGGGCTCGCAACAACTGCTGACTCCCTTACAGAAGGATGTTCGATGATGACGCTTTCCACCTCAAACGGTCCGATCCTGTAACCAGATGTAAGTATGATATCGTCGTTTCTCCCCACAAACCAGAAATACCCGCCCTCATCTTTATAGGCCCTGTCACCCGTTATATACCATTGTCCCCTGGCCGCATCTTTCGTAGCCTTCGGGTTATCGAGATAGCCTTTGAAAAGTCCTAAAGGTCTCACAGGTCTTGTCTTAATGGCTATATCACCTTCAATTCCAGGGGACACGGCATTCCCGTCTCCATCAATGACGTCCACAACAAATCCCGGCACAGGCATCCCCATCGAACCGGGTCTTACAGGAAGACATCTGTAATTGGCAAGGATGTTAACGGTCTCGGTCTGACCGTATCCGTCATAAATATGCAGGCCCGTCCTCTCCCGCCAGATCTCTATTATCTCACTGTTAAGCGGTTCACCTGCTGCAACAAAATGTCTCATCGAGCGGGATGCAAATTTCCGGGAAGGCGAAAGTTCCTTTGCCATCATCCGGTATGCTGTCGGCGGGCCACAGAAAGTAGTGATGGGATACTTATCCATTGTCTCAAAGATCTGCGATGGTTCAAACTTGCCTTTTTTGTAAAAGGAGAAGACGGTTGCCCCCATATGCCACGGACCGAAGAGACTCGACCACGCAGCTTTTGCCCATCCGGTATCGGAAAGATTCCAGTGGATATCACCCGGTCTGAGGTCGAGCCAGTACCTTCCTGTCAGCATATGGGCGAGGGGATAAGACGTCTGGGTATGGAGCACCATTTTCGGCTGGCCCGTCGTTCCCGAAGTAAAATATATCAAGGCGGGGTCATCTGAGGAGACCCTTTCTCCCGTGGTGGCTTCTCCAGTCCGACGCTCTCTCAGGTAATCACGCCAGCCGCCCCTTTCACCTATGACTATACGCAAAGGTGAATGGAGGCATGCTCCTACGGCCCCTTCTACTTTTTCTGCATCCCCGTCCGTTGCGATTACAGCCTTTATGTCGGTTGCCGAGAGCCTGTATTTAATGTCTTTTGATGTATGAAGCGTTGTCGCGGGTATCGGAACCGCATTAAGCCTCATAAGGGCGAGCATCACCTCCCACCACTCAGGGATGTTCGGAAGAATGACGAGTACCTTGTCTCCTCGCCCGATGCCGATTCTTTTTAACGCTCCCGCCCCCTTGGAGGATAAAAGCTTCAGCTCATTGAATGAAAATTTTCTTTCGTTTTTCCCGTCCGTCCAATAAAGCGCCTGTTTGTCACCCCACCTGTCGAAAACATCAAGGGGAAAAGAAAAGGTTTCCGGTATCGGGAAGGAAAACTCTCGGTACTCTTTCGAATAGTCTCTCATATTCGGCGGCTGTTCCATCCCACATGGTAACATATTTTTTACCTTCAACAGTATGGCACAATCCTTCCTCAATTCACCATCAACTTTGTGTGAGGAAGAAGCATCTGAGCGGTTTCAGCTGCGCGTATTGCATCACCTCAAAGGTGATGCGCGCTGGTGCCCTCGGATGTCCGGAGTTTCGATGGACCGAGAATGAGAGAAGGTGCCGTCCTCACATATATTTTTGATGGCGGGTTCTGGCCTGCGTGATTGCGAAGATGCCATGGATTTATAGCATGATATAATGTCAGTGAGCGGGATGGCAGTCATGATAAAAGAATTCATGGAAAAAAACAGAGGCAGAAAAACTTTCCTTGAGCATGAAGTAAAAGGGCTCCTGAAAGACGCTGGGCTGACGGTGCCTCGTGGTATGTTCATCGGCAGGGATGAAGCATTTTCCGCACACGGGTTGACCTATCCCCTCATCGCAAAGGTTTCATCAGCAGCGATAACCTCAAAGAGCGATGTTCATGGAATACGCGCCGAAATAAAGAATGAAAGCGACTTAAGGAAGGCGATCTTTGAACTGCGGGAAATCAAGAATGCACAGGGCGTACTCATAGAGGAAACAGCCCCTCAAGGAGTTGAGGTCATCGTGGGCGGCGTTACTGACAGACAGTTTGGTCCCGTTGTTATGTTCGGCCTTGGAGGAATATTTGTCGAATTATTTAAGGACGTTTCATTCGGCCTTGCACCGATGACAGCGGAAGAGGCCGACCTGCTCATCAGGCAGGTAAAAGGATACAGACTTCTGGAGGGATACAGGGGGCAGCCGCCGGTTGACATTCGAGCGCTGATCCAGGTCATCATAACGGTATCGAATTTCATATCATCAGGCCTCGTCGAGGAGATAGATCTTAACCCTGTAGCTCTTTATCCCACGGGCGCCATTGTCCTTGATGCAAAGATGTCGGTTTATTCTTTGTAGTTTCCCCCTTCATTTCATTTTTAGCGCTGCCTTTCGATAGTCGACAAGGCTATTTCTTGCCATAAGACATGATCTTCAATCTTCACAAACAAGATGGCGAATTCCTGCAAAAGATTGCGGGATGATCACTGTCAGGTGTCTTCTTTTATCAACCGACTCCGACGTCGACATGTAGTAGCTTCAAAAAAAGAAACACAAGATATAGAAAAATTCCGGATATCATATTTTTTTCTTGACAACTGGTGTATTCTGCTTTATATTTGAGTGGTAAAAAGTGGTAAAAAGTGGAGTGGAGGGGACGTGCCGGCTTTCTCAGGGAAATACTACTACACCATAGACCCGAAGGGCAGAATCATCATACCGGCTTCTTTCAGGGAAATTATTTCTTCCAATTATAATTCTAAGCTTTATATCGTCAATGCCGCTTTTGATAAATGCCTGCACCTCTACCCTCAGGAAGAGTGGATCAGACTCGAGGAAAAAGTCCGGCAGCTTCCGAAGATGAAGGAAGAAGTCAGGTTTTTCATGCGGAGGGTTATAGCATCGGCCCAGGAGGTAGAGTTGGACAAACAGGGAAGGGTCTTGATACCTGCGGCACATAGAGAAGATGCGGGACTCGATGCAGACATCGTAATCGTAGGTCAGATAGAAAAGATAGAGCTGTGGGACAGGAAAGAGTGGGACATTGTTGTTGACCCTGCGAGAATAGACAAGAGAGAGGCAGAAGAAAGACTTGCGTCTTATGGTCTTTAAATGACGGTAACTCATCTCCCGGTTCTTGTCAGGGAGGTGATTGACCTGCTCTCCCCGCATGAGAGCGGGATTTATGTAGATGCAACGATAGGTCTTGGGGGACATTCTGAGGAGATTTTGAAGATGATCGGTCAGGATGGAAGAGTCGTCGGAATTGACAGGGACGCGCAGGCTCTGAGAATTGCCTCAGAGAGATTGAGGGATGGCAGATTGATCTTAAGGAAGGGGAGCTTTTCCGAGATGGAAGATCTGCTCCGGGCAGAGAGTGTTCGGGCAGTAGACGGCATCCTCTTTGATCTCGGCGTCTCGATGATGCAGCTTAAAGAACCGGGACGCGGCTTCAGCTTTTCTTCCGATGAAAGGCTCGACATGAGGATGGACAGATCCAGGGAATTTTCAGCCTGGGACATCATCAACACCTATTCTGAAAAAGAACTTATACGGGTATTGAAAGAATACGGAGAAGAATACAGGGCGGTGAGAATATCAAGGGAGATCGTTAAACAGAGAAACAGGAAGAATATCGACACCTGCTCCGAACTGGCCGATATCGTGTCACGTGCGGTAGGCAGAAGGGGAAAAACCCATCCTGCCACAAAGACTTTTCAGGCACTCAGGATAGAAGTCAACGGTGAGATCGCAGAACTCGGAGAAGGACTGGATTCATCGCTGAAGATCTTAAAAAAGGGCGGCAGACTTTGCGTAATCTCCTACCACTCCCTTGAAGACAGGGTGGTGAAAAATTTCATACGTGATAATGCAAAAAAAGGTATGCTGAGACCGCTGATAAAGAAACCCCTGTCTCCGAACATTCACGAAATAAGGAAGAACCCTTCTTCAAGAAGCGCCAAACTGAGAGGAGCGGAAAGACTATGATGCATACGAAAACTAACGGCAATATGTTATCATTATTTCATAAACCGCTGTGCATAGCATGCCTGCTTTTCGGCCTGTTCGGATTGATATGGCTCAGGTCCAGCGTCGTTGCAGTTGCCTATGACCTCAGGAATATCGAAGAAAAAAAGATGGAGGTCCTCAAAGACCGGAAAGCTCTTCTCGCTGACAGGGCAAGAATCATGTCCCTCGGAAAGATCGACGTATCGTTCCGCGATGCCCAGGGTGAAGGTAAATGCGCAGCTGGCTACATATTCCCTGACAGGGTCAGGGTAATTCATATTAAAAGGAATACAGGACCCGAACCTTACAGGGCCTCTCTCGAGATCGGAAGCAAAAAATGATATGTGGTGAGATTGTTTGAATAAGAAGCGGTCCGTCATCTTAAACACTGCGATAATTTTTGGGTTCTTCGCGATATTTTTAAGGCTTACCGACCTCATGATATTCAACCACAAGATCCTCGCTGAAAAGGCCAAGTTGCAGCAGATAAAGGTAGAGGATATTCAGGTCAGGAGAGGAAATATTTACGACCGGAAAGGGAGGGAGTTTGCAGTGAACGTCGAACTTGAATCTCTCTACTGCGACTCACGAGAAGTTGCTATCGACAAAGGAAGGATGAAAAAGCTTTCCGCAGTACTTGGCACGGACGAGAAAGTAATTCAGGCAAAATTTCAGCCTGAAAAGAGATTCACGTGGATAGACAGAAAGCTCAGCCCTGATACGGCAAAAAAAGTTAAGACAATTCTCTGTATGGACCGGAAAACGCGGGAAAGCCCCCAAGTAAAAGGGTTTGGATTCGTTCCCGAGGCAAGAAGGCTTTATCCGAAGGGTACACTCGCCTCTCATATTATCGGAACGGTCGGTCTGGACAACCAGCCTCTCGAAGGCGTTGAACTCAAATATGACAGGTACTTAAAGATATCGGGGGGGAAAGTCTACTTCGAAAGGGATGCAAGCGGCAGGATGCTCTCCTCAGGTGTCGCTACAGAGGCAAAGGGTAACAATATCCGGCTGACTATAGATGAGGGCCTCCAGTATATCGTTGAGAAGGAACTTGACCGGGCGATGGCGAAGTGGAAAACGATTGCTGCCTCTGCCATCATGATGGACCCTTTTACGGGCGAGATCCTCGCAATGGCCAACAGGCCTGCATACGATCTTAATGAAATCGGGAAGGCAAGGAAGGATGAGATAAGGGACAGGGCGATCACCGATGTCTACGAACCAGGTTCGACTTTTAAGATAATCATCGGCACGGCTGCGCTGGAAGAAAAGGCGGTGAGTCTCGATTCGCCGTTCGACTGCAGCAGGGGGAGCATAGAAGTCGGCGGAAAGGTTATACACGATGCCCACAAACACGGGCTGCTCACATTCAAGGAGGTCATACAAAAATCTTCCAATGTCGGTTCCGTGATGATCGGTATGAAACTCGGCAAAGAAAATATTTATAAATATGCTAAACGTTACGGTTTTGGCGCCGTTACAGGAATTGACCTGCCCGGCGAAATTTCGGGCTGGATAAAGAAGCCGGAGAGATGGTCTGCGACATCCATCGGTGCGATACCGATAGGACAGGAGGTCGCTGTGACGCCGCTTCAGATTGTCAGGGCCTATTCCGCGATCGCAAACGGCGGTTACCTTGTCGAGCCCCACATCGTATCGGACATAAATACACCTGAGGGACAGCCTGTCTTTGCTTTCAAACCGGCCGCTCACATAAGGGTTATCTCTGAGAAGACCGCGATGGTGTTCAGGGACATACTCAAGACGGTAGTGCAGGAAGGAGGAACGGCGACGGGAGCCGCTGTGGACGGCAACCAGGTCGCAGGCAAGACAGGAACAGCGCAGTTGATAGATCGCAGGACAAAAAGATATTCTAAAGATAGATTTGTAAGTTCCTTTGTGGGATTTGTGCCGGCGGACGACCCGAAGTTTACGTTGATCGTTGTCATGTATGAACCGAAGGGGCAGATATACGGGGGTATAGTGGCAGGGCCTGTTTTTAAGAGCATAGCGGACCAGTCCCTTTCATATCTGAACGTACCGAGAGAAGACGGTACTGAGAAAAATCTTCTGCTGGTGTCCAAATGAAACTGAGCGAAATCCTAAAGGATATAGAGACCATACATGTATCGGGAGATGCAGCGGCCGAAATCACCGGCATTGCCTATGATTCACGGAAGGCAGGACCGGGTCATCTTTTTATTGCCATCCGCGGAGAAAAAGTCGATGGGCATGCCTTTATTGATGAGGCGGTAAAGAGAGGTGCGGTCGCGGTACTATATGAGAATCCCCTTTCCCCAGCCTTTATCAGTGGCGGACGGGGAGAGACGTATCCCGCTCCTCTGACCTTCATCCGTGTTAAAGACAGCAAAAAGGCCCTTGCCTCTGCAGCAAACGCTTTTTTCATGAAGCCTTCAGAAAAGTTGACCGTCATCGGCGTGACCGGCACAAACGGCAAAACCACGACAACATATCTCATAAAGTCGATCCTTGAATCGTGGGGAAAAAAGGTGGGCCTCATCGGTACGATACAGTACATGATCGGTGATGAGTCATTTGAAGCGGACCATACGACCCCTGAATCTCTTGAATTTCAGGAACTCCTTTTCAAGATGCTGGCATCCGGCTGTACGTACGTCATTTCTGAGGTATCTTCTCACGCTCTTGCGCAGAAAAGAGTTGAAGGCACCGCTTTCAAGGCAGGCGTTTTCACCAATTTGACCAGGGACCATCTCGACTTTCATAAGACTATGGAAGACTATTTTGCTGCGAAAGAAAGGCTGTTCACCGAACTCCTCGACAGCAGGGCGACATCGGTGATCAATTACGATGATGTCTGGGGACGCAAATTGATCGATATTCTTCGCGGCAATATATATACATTCGGCCTCGAAACGGGCACCGATATCATGGCCACGGAGATTCATACCTCATTCGACGGTTTAAGGTTTAAAATACGCATGCGCGGGAGAACATACGATATCGTCTCTCCTCTGATGGGGTTGCCGAACGTCTATAATATTCTCTCCGCCGCAGGCGTCTCTGCCTCCCTCGGCGTTCCATGGCTCGTGATACTTGATGGAATAAAAAGAGCTGGCCCGGTAAAGGGCCGCTTCGAAAAGGTTAACGCAGGTCAGGAGTTCCTTGCTGTCGTCGATTACGCCCATACCGAAGACGCCCTTGAGAGGCTCATCTATTCTGCAAGGGGTCTGTCCGGTGGAAAGATCATCACCGTCTTCGGCTGCGGCGGTGATAGGGACAGGGGGAAAAGACCGAGGATGGGCTCAATCGCAACGAGGTTAAGTGATTTCGTTATCATCACGTCAGACAATCCGAGGTCGGAAAAACCCGAAGAGATAATCAAAGAAATAGAGACCGGCGCTGTCAGGAAAAACTATCTCACAGAGCCGGACAGGAAAGAAGCGATAAAACGGGCGGTATTTCTGGCAGGAGACAATGACATTGTCCTTATCGCGGGGAAAGGACATGAGACCCATCAGGAAATGGAAGGGAAAAGAATCGCGTTCAGTGACAGACTCATACTGGAAGAGGCGATACGGCAGTATATCAGTAATAAGTGAAATTTTTTTGAGTGCAGGGAGAAGGCAATTATAATAACGATGACGGGTACGTTAACACTCGATGGGATACTAAAAGCAACGGGCGGGAAAATCCTTTGCGGTCCTCAAAGGGATTTTTCGGGTCTGTCCATCGACTCTAGAACGATCAGGGATGGGGAACTCTTTGTTCCCCTGAAGGGTGCGAATTTCGACGGACATGACTTCCTTTACGAAGCCTTACGGGTTGGCTCAGGCGCGTTGGTCAATAACCCTCACGTCGAACCAGTCGCCGGGAAAACAATCATCTCTGTAGCAAACACCCTTAGCTCACTTCAGTCCATCGCTCGCTACCTTCGCTTAAAGGCAAAAGCCCCTGTCATAGGAATAACGGGAACAAACGGCAAGACCACAACAAAGGAACTCGTGTCATCCATACTCGGACAGAGCCACAAGGTGCTCAAAACCTACGGGAATCTGAATAACCATATCGGACTTCCGCTGTGCATATCCCGCATGGACGGAGATGAGACTGTGATGGTCCTCGAGATGGGTTCTAACGCCGAGGGCGACATTAAGCTCCTCTGCGATATCGCCCGCCCGGATTTCGCTGTAGTTACGAATGTAGGCCCTGCACATCTGGAAGGATTCGGCAACCTTGAGACCGTGAGAAAGACCGATCTCGAGATCCTTGAATATGTGAAGACGGTGGCTCTCAATGCCGACGACTTCTTCCTTGTTGATGGCGTGAGGGGTTTCGTCGGCAAGATACAACGATACGGCATAGAGAGCGATGCGGATGTGCGGGCGGCAGACATAGAACTCGGAGACAGGGGATCGCGTTTCACGCTCCGCTTTGCGGACGGCCGTAAGATTCGCGTTGATCTCGGCATCGCGGGTAGATTCAACATTTATAACGCCCTTGCGGCAGCTTCTGTTTCAGAGGAGTTCGGTATAGGGCTGGACGACATCAAGAGGGGACTCGAATCTTTTCGCGGTGTCCCGATGAGGCTCGAAATAAAGGAGTTCTTCGGCGGACTTGTGATCAGCGATGTCTATAATGCGAATCCGGCATCAATGGAGGAAGCGATAAAGGAGCTTATCCGGCTCAAGAGGGACAGGACGATCGCCGTGCTCGGTGACATGCTGGAACTCGGCAGATACGCCGAAGATGCCCACGACAAACTGGTCCGCCGTATGTCTGAACTGGGCATTGACGTCTTCATCGCAGTCGGTCCGGAAATGACGAAGGCGTCTTACGGATTTTCGGGGATCTGTCACAGAGCGGACGACTCTGTCAGCGCAAGATCCCTACTTTTAAGCACCTGCAGAGACGGAGATACCATCCTTGTAAAGGGCTCAAGGGGCATGCATATGGAGAAAGTTCTGGCAGAAAACGGCGACCCCGTTGCCCAGGAGGGCGAGAGTGTTCTATAAGATCTTATACGGCCTCCACGGCGTCTTCTCTCCTCTCAATGTCTTTAGATATATAACGTTCCGTACGGCACTGGCCGTAATTACCGCAATGGTCCTTTCACTCATCATCGGGCCGATGCTCATACAGTGGTTGAAAAAAATCAGCATTACCCAGCAGATACGTGACGACGGGCCGAAGAGTCACCTGAAGAAATCGGGTACGCCGACAATGGGAGGGATAATCATCATCTCCTGCATCGTCTTGACGATACTGTTATGGGGTGATCTTGAAAATATGTATGTATGGATAATGATCGTCTCTCTGCTGGGCTTCGGCTCTATCGGTCTTCTCGACGATTATCTGAAAATCATGAGGAAGAATTCGAAAGGGCTCCGCTCATGTTACAAATTCGGTGCGCAGATATCACTGGCACTGGCGATAGGCGTTCTCCTCTATCTTAATCCGAAGGACCCTTACACCGATGTCCTCCATATACCCTTTTTCAAGAGATGGCTCTTTGACCTCGGATGGTTCTACATACCTTTTTCGATACTGGTCATTGTGGGGTCGTCAAATGCTGTGAACCTTACGGACGGCATCGACGGCCTCGCGATAGGTCTTGTCGGAATTGCCTTACTGGCAAACATGATCCTCGTCTATATTTCAGGTAACGCCAAGTTTGCTCAGTACCTGCAGGTGTTATACCTGCAGGGCACCGGGGAGCTCACTGTCGTCTGCGGTGCGATGCTAGGCGCTTCTCTGGGGTTCCTCTGGTTCAACTCATACCCCGCGGATGTATTCATGGGAGATGTGGGCTCGCTCGGCCTCGGAGGCGCACTCGGCACGCTCGCCATCATCACAAAACATGAGATCGTCCTTGCTATCGTAGGAGGTATTTTTGTAATCGAGACGCTGTCTGTCGTCTTTCAGGTCGCGTCATTTAAACTGACGGGGAAGAGAATATTCAGGATGGCCCCTATCCATCACCACTTCGAACTGCAGGGATGGCATGAGTCCAAGGTCATCGTGAGGTTCTGGATAGTAGGTATAATGCTTGCGTTGTTGAGCCTTGCGACGCTGAAATTGAGGTAGCGATGAAGAGTGTCAAAAAATTCATTTCTTTTTTATTTTTGATTTCACTTCTCACTCTGCACTTTTCACTTCTCACGACTGCTTCGGCAGAAGAGATAAGGTCGAGGGCGGCCGTAGTCATGGATGCGGTAACGGGGAGAGTCCTTTACGCAAAAAACCCCGACCTGAGGCTTCTGCCTGCGAGCACTACCAAGCTTATGACAGCCCTCGTTGTGCTCGAACGCGCTCACCTAAACGATGTGGTCACGATAAGTAAAAAGGCTGTCAACACCGCACCTACAAGGTCGGGACTCAAGGAAGGAGACAAGGTCACGATCGAAACCCTCCTGTATGCAGCTCTGATGAAATCGGCCAATGACGCAGCAGTGGCGCTTGCAGAAGCTGTTGCAGGTTCCGAGGAAGAGTTTGTCACGCTGATGAACACAAAGGCGATCGCGATAGGGGCAAATGATACGCGGTATATAAACGCTAATGGACTCCCGGGAGACGGACAGTATATAACGGCATATGACCTCGCAAAGATAATGAGACAGGCGATCAAATACCCGGTCATGAAGGAGATAATGGGAACCCGGATGACAGCGGTCTCGACAGAGGCAGGGAAGACAATATCCATCAGAAACACGAATAAACTTCTGTGGTCGGACGATGAGCTTGTAGGGGGGAAAACGGGATATACCCGGCAGGCGAGACACTGCTTCGTCTGCGCCGGAGAACGTGCCAATGAAACGATCATCGTTGCTCTCCTCGGTGCGCCGAGCAGGGGCATTCTGTGGAAAGAGACTGAGGACTTAATGGCCTTCGGGTCAAGTGTCATGAGCAATCTCCAGGAACCCGTTGTATACCTTGCAAAGAACGACCATGATTCATTGGGCGCAGCGAGGGCCTCATATGTGGTTCAAGATGAGACTTCTGCGGGCAAAGCAAAGATGGGGAAAGTCAGAAAAGGGAGGCACTCTGTAAAGATCTCATCGAGAAAAAGAGGCAGGGCAGTTCTCGCGAGAAATAAGGTGCGGCACGGCAAAAATACCAGAGCCTTGAAGCTGGCAAAGAATAAAAGGGTGAAAAAACCGAACATGGCGGTACAGGACGAAGATGGAGTTAAGGGGTAAAAGGGTGACCGTTTTCGGCCTTGCACGAAGCGGGGTTGGGGCCGCAAACCTTCTCGCGGAGATGGGGGCGAAAGTCACGGTCACAGACAAGAAGTCAGAGGGCGAATTGTCGGAGATAATGAAGAAGCTCGCGCCCTCTGTGAGGTCTTCGCTGGGCGGACATCGGGATGAGGTATGGGTGTCAGCCGATCTGCTTGTTGTGAGCCCCGGCGTGCCCATGGAAGTCGAACCGGTCGCTGCCGCAAAGGAGATGGGCATACCGGTAATAGGAGAACTCGAACTTGCTTACCGCATACTCGAAAACCGCATACCTTTTTTGGCAGTGACAGGAAGCAACGGTAAGTCCACTACGACAACATTACTGAATTATATACTCATAAAATCCGGATTCAAAACAGTTCTGGGCGGAAATATCGGTAATGCCCTGACTGAAGAAATACTGAAAATGGGTAATGGACAGATCGGTCCGGATTTCTGTGTTGTTGAGGTCTCAAGTTTCCAGCTCGAGTCGATCGACACATTCAGACCTTTCATTTCAGCAATCCTGAATATTACTCCAGACCACATGGACAGGTATCGCGGGATGAGCGATTACGCTGTCGCAAAGGCGCGTATCTTCGAAAACCAGGGCGAGGGGGACTTTCTCGTCCTGAACGCAGATGACCCGGAAACCATGAGAATCGAGAATGAACAGATGAAAGGGAAGAAAGGCAAACCGGATATCTTTCATTTCAGCCGCTTGAGGGAGGTAAAAGGCGTTTACTACAGAAACGGAAAGGTTTACTGCAACATGCCTTCCATCGACCCCCTTCCCTTCCCCCTTATCGAGGCATCAGGGATAAAAATCAAAGGCGTCCACAACCTGGAGAACGCCATGGCCGCTTCGGCCATGGCTCTCCTTGCAAACTGCTCCCCCGGGGCGGTCATAGAGTCTCTCAGAGAATTCTCCGGACTCGAACACAGGCTCGAATTTGTGCGTGAAATGAACGGAGTTAAGTACGTGAATGACTCTAAGGGCACGAACATAGGAGCTGTGGTCAAGTCGCTCGAAAGTTTTCAGGAGCCCCTGATTCTCATAGCAGGCGGAAGGGACAAGGCGGGCGACTTCTCGGTATTGAGAGACCTCGTATCAGAAAAAGTGAAGGCCCTTGTGCTCATCGGCGAGGCGGCCGAAAAAATCAGAGAGGCCTTGGGTAACGTTACGGATACCATCATCGCAAAGGACCTGAGAAATGCTGTGGAAATATGCGGGCAGAGGGCGGAAAAAGGCGATACGGTACTTCTCTCACCGGCATGCGCAAGCTTCGATATGTTCAGGGACTTCGAAGACAGAGGGAGGCAGTTTAAGAAAATAGTCATGGAAATCGGCAAATGATGGACGGCCGTACAGCAGACATAAAAACACCGGTTGTAAGAACCTATGACAAATTTCTCCTCTTTATTATGCTCCTCCTCATCGCCTTCGGGGCGCTCATGATTTACAGTTCCACATCCGTCATTACCCCGCTCCTTGCACAGAAGCATATCACGGAATTTTATTATTTCAAGAGGCATCTCTTAACCATGATTTTAGGGGGCATTGTGATGCTCTTTACGTACCGTTTGAAACCCTCTGCGCTCAAAAGGGCCGCCGTCCCCCTTCTCGTCTTTTCCTTCTTCCTCCTGACCCTCGTTTTCCTTCCCCATATCGGCGTAACAGCCGGGGGGGCACGCAGGTGGATAAGGCTTTGGCCAACAACCTTTCAGCCGTCGGAACTCGTGAAACTTGCCATGGTTATATTCCTCGCAAGATACGTATCGATGCCCGACTACGATACAGAAAGGTTCAGGTCATTCGTAAAACCCCTGGTCGTTATGGCCCTTTTTCAGATGGTCTTTCTGAAACAGCCCGATTTTGGTTCCACGATGAGTCTCGCCTTTCTGACATTCGCAATGCTCTTTATCTCGGGTATGAGACTCAGATACATCGCTTCCGTTCTGCTCCTTGCTGTCCCGGTCGTTTACAAACTTATCATGGAACCGTACCGCCTTCGGAGGATTACGTCTTTCATCGATCCATGGAAAGACCCCCTCGGCAGCGGTTTCCAGCTCGTTCAGTCTTTCATTTCTCTGGGAAGCGGCGGACTGACAGGACTCGGACTTGGGGAGTCGAGACAGAAGCTTTCATTTCTCCCCGCTTCGCATACCGACTTCATCTTCTGCCTTGTGGGAGAAGAACTCGGGTTGATCGGCGCATCCATCCTCATGGCTCTCTTCGTTCTGCTCTTCATCCGGGGGATAACCGTGGCGAACAGATCGAAGGACAAGTTCGTCTACTACCTCGCCTACGGGTTAACCTTGATGATATCTCTCCAGGCGCTTATAAATTTTTCTGTCGTCACCGGGGTCGTTCCCACAAAAGGGCTTCCCCTGCCGTTCATGAGCTATGGCGGTTCAGCTCTGCTCATGAACATGGCTGCCGTGGGTATTCTCCTGAGAATATCGAAAGGCGATGAGGACATAGTGACCGCTGAGAACAACGCAGCAAAAGCCAAGAAGATCGCCAGGAGAAACATTTACAGCCGGAAGGGGTACATCAGGTGAAGGTAATCATAGCGGGAGGCGGAACAGGCGGCCATCTCTTTCCCGGACTGGCCCTCGCGGAAGAGTTCAAAAGGAGGGATGACGCTACTGAAGTGGTATTCGTCGGGACGGAACATGGCATAGAGGCGAACATAATTCCGAGAGAAGGGTATCCGATAAAGTTTCTGAAGGCAGAGGGTCTTGTCGGGCGGACCCTCCTCGCGAAGATAAAGGCGTTAGCAAAATCAGCTATTTCGACGATAGATGCATACCGGATTCTTGACATTGTCATGCCCGACATCGTCATAGGCGTAGGCGGATATGCATCGGGTGCGCTGGTTCTGATGGCAGCTCTGAGGTCTGTTCCGACGATGATACATGAGCAGAATTCTGTGCCGGGCCTCACAAACAAGATGCTCGGGAGTGTCGTAAAGAGGATATGTGTTACGTACCACGAGAGCCTCTCTTCTTTCCCGCTTGGCAAGACGTTCCTTACAGGAAATCCGATACGGCTGAAAATCCTCAGGGGTGAGCGGGAAGCCGCGTGCAGGCTGTTCTCACTTGATAAAGACATGTTCACTGTCTTCATATTCGGCGGAAGTTCCGGCGCGAGGTCTATCAACCGGGCGATGGTCGACGCCCTGAACCATCTCAACAACCTCAAGAACAATATTCAGTTCCTGCATCAGACCGGGGATAAAGACTTTGAAAACATCCGCGATGCATACAGGAAAGCGGGCGTCAAGGGCACAGTAGCGCCTTTCATCTACCAGATGGCAGAGGCGTACGCCGCTGCTGATGTTGTCATATCGAGGGCCGGCGCGACGACGCTCGCGGAGATTACGGCGCTCGGTAAGCCGGCGATTTTAATACCCTATCCCTATGCAGCCGGTCGTCATCAGGAGCTCAATGCTCTAAAACTCAGGGAGATGGGGGCGGCATACGTGATGCTTGACAACGCGATGCGGGGAGAGACGCTCGCCAGGAATATCCAGGAATTATACGAGAACGAGTCGATACGAGCCGAGATGAAGAGGGCGAGCACGGGGCTCGGCAGGCCGGATGCCTGCGGCAGGATCGTGGATATCGCGATGAGCCTGATAAAAGAACAGAGGATTGCAAATCCGCCTAAATCGTCCTTTGAGAAGAAGGGACTGAAGAGCATTTATTAGCACGAGAGGAGAAGGGTGTTCGAAAAATTCAGGGTAATACATTTCGTAGGAATAGGCGGCATCGGAATGTCGGGGATAGCCGAGGTGCTCGCGAATCTGGGATATGAAGTTACGGGTTCCGACCTGAAGGGATCAGAAACAACAAAAAGGCTCGAGGACATGGGGA
>Ga0187776_10000729_pt1 | contig 15854 bp, 13 predicted proteins | sample 0216_BV02_MP12_2_FD_132426 | JGI IMG/M metagenome (GOLD analysis project Ga0187776, IMG submission 132426) | Tropical peat soil microbial communities from peatlands in Department of Meta, Colombia - 0216_BV02_MP12_20_MG | ecosystem: Environmental > Terrestrial > Soil > Wetlands > Peat | place...
CAAGGGGCTGAATCAATATCCTTGAGTATCTCCGGCCATGCAAAATTAATTAATCTTCTGGAGGATATGGGGTATTCATTAAGATCGAGAAAAAAGAAAGTATTGATTTATGCACCCGCAAAACTCAAGGCGGCTCTAAAAAGTATTAAAACAGCCCGATGGTTTCTAACCTATGCGGATAATGACATATGAAATCATTAAGAGATTTAAAAGAAACGCAACTTGTAAACCTAAACGTTGCAAAAAAATATTTGAAAAGATCACCCCCACCCTTCCCTGCCCCCTCCGAGGGGGAGGGAAGGGTGGGGGGGCAAAGGGCACCAGGAGTGAAATCCTCTGACCGCCTGAAAATTCCTTAGGGCCCTTTAAATGCAAGGCAGAAAACAATTTTCAGGAAAAATTTATGCACCTGTTGAGTAAAGACAATCGCCAGAATATTTTGGGATTAAGGAAATAGTTTGCCGGCAACCATGAAACTTCTCATTACAGTTGATACGGAAGAGGATAATTGGGCAAGCTGGAGCGCAACGGACAATCCAGTCGAAAACATCGATCGGATTATCCCCCTGCAAGAGCTTTTCAATCGTTATGGGGCGAAACCGACCTATCTGATAAGCTATCCGGTCGCCAGCAATCCGAGGTGCGTAGAAATACTTAAAAGAATTTTAGAAGAAGATAAATGCGAGATCGGCATGCACTGTCACCCCTGGAATACACCGCCAGTAAAAGAAAATGAAGGGGTAGACGAACAAGATACCATGTTGTGTAATATTCCATCGGACCTGGTTTATGATAAATTGTCAAATCTTGACGACACCATCTACAAAAATTTTGGAGTTAAAGCCCTGACCTTCAGAGCTGGACGCTGGGGGTTTGGCCCTGCTGTCGCCCGGGCGCTTTTTCGACTTGGGTATCGCTTTGATACGTCGGTGACGCCTTATGTAAATTGGGAGGATTATAACGGGCCTGACTTTTCAGAATTCGGACCGGCTTCTTTCAAATTTGGTGCCGAAGGCATCGCGCACCAAAGTGAAAATGGTTTCATGATGGAGGTCCCTGTAACTATCGGTTTTTTTCGGCCCCATATCGTTAATTTGCAACGATGCGTGAAGAATCTTGAAAAGGCCCTCGGTCGAAGGCTTAAAATTGCAGAAATCTTGAAAAGGCTGAGGATGAAGAATACAAATTGGCTATGTCCCGAACTGGCTGGGTCCAGGGATATGATAATATTGGCGAATCGAATGAAAAAGAAAAACGCTTCTTTTCTTAATTTTACCTTCCATTCAGTCAGCTTGCAAAAGGGATTGAGTCCTTTCGTGAAATCAAAAGAGGATGAGTTTAGCTTTATGGAGAAAATTGAATGTTTTTTGAGGTTTGCCTGTGATGCCGGGTGGCAAAGAATGACTTTGAGGGAATTTGGAAAAGGCAAACCATGATATGATCTACATTCAGGGGCTGTCTGCGAAAATTCGAATTTTATATAATTGGGCGAGCGGTCCGATTTACGGCACGAGTGAATAGGGAATGTCTTGACTCTATGAAGATATTGAGGTAATTATGAAAATTTTGATTACTGGCAACATGGGGTATATTGGACCCGTTGTTTACCAGAGATTAAGGGAGACTCGACCGAAAGCTTTGCTGGCCGGGTTCGATATGGGCTATTTCGGAAACTGCGTGACCACGCCAGGGGCGCTGCCCGAATGCATTCTCGACGTTCAGTATTTCGGCGACATGCGCGCATTTCCGCATGATATACTCAAGGAAGTCGATGCCATTGTCCACTTGGCGGGTATCTCCAACGATCCCATGGGGAACAAATTCGAAAAAGTAACCCTGGAGATCAATCACCGGGCGAGCATCGAACTAGCCAGGAAGGCCAAATTTCAAGGGGTTAGGGCGTTCGTGTTCGCTTCCAGCTGCAGCATGTACGGATCAGCCGACGACCGGCCCAAGAAAGAGGATGACGCGCTAAATCCTCTCACGGCCTATGCCAAATCGAAAGTTTACACCGAGAGAGACCTGCAGCCATTGGCCGACAAGGATTTCAAGGTAACCTGCCTGAGGTTTTCAACAGCCTGCGGCATGAGCGAGCGGCTTAGGCTGGACCTTGTGTTGAACGATTTTGTGGCCGGAGCCTTCGCTTCCAAAAAGATCACCATCCTCAGCGACGGCACCCCGTGGCGTCCGCTGATCAACGTAAAAGATATGGCGCGCGCGATCGATTGGGCGATCGATAGAGAGCTTTCTGACGGAGGAGCGTTTCTGGCAGTGAACGTAGGCAGCGACGAATGGAACTACCAGGTTAGAGACTTGGCCCAAGCAGTTGCGTCAGTGATCCCGGGCGTCGAGGTTTCCATCAACCCGAATGCGCAGCCCGACAAGCGCTCTTATCGAGTAAATTTTGAGCTGTTCAAGCAGCTTGCCCCCAACCATCAGCCCCGCTTTGATTTGAATGCGACCATTCGGGGTCTCTGGGACGGGTTGACCGCGCTACGCTTCAAGGACGCGGATTTCCGCAATTCGCATTATATGCGCCTGAAGGTACTGGACTCCCTGCGCGAACAGGGGGCCCTGGACGAAAACCTTTGTTGGCGAAACAAGCGCGGAACTGATTTGAATTAGGGCAGGGTTGAAAAAATTGCAGCAGAGTTCTTGGCCGCTCTCCAGAAGGGAGCGATGCAAGTCCATTGCCTTCGGCAAGAAAGTTGGTGATCAATTTTAGGCACTTCAGCCAATGTAGTACACTTTGGGCCTTGCGCAACCTTATCCCGCAAATCCTTTCTGAAAAAATAATAAAAACGAATTCCTTCAACCAGGAGAAATAGAACTTGAAAACCGATCCCTCGTGCCGTTTCTGCAATACCCTCCTGGAGCACACCTTCGTCGATTTGGGTATGTCGCCGCTGTGTGAAAGCTTTTTGCTTCGCGATCAACTGAATCAGATGGAGCCGTTTTACCCCCTCAAGGTATATGTCTGCAGCAACTGCTTCCTAGTCCAGTTGCAGGAATATGTCAGCCCGGAAACCATCTTCACCGAGTACGCTTATTTTTCATCGTATTCGGATTCGTGGCTGCAGCATGCCAAGAATTATACGGATTTGATGATCGAAAGGTTCAAACTGGAGTCGAAAGCCCAGGTCATTGAGCTCGCCAGTAACGATGGCTACCTGCTTCAATATTTTGTGGAGAAAGGAATACCGGCTCTGGGGATAGAGCCGGCCAAAAATGTGGCCCAGGTGGCGATCCAAAAGGGCATCCCCACCATCACGGAGTTTTTCGGTGTAAAGCTGGCCCGAAAAATGTCTCAAGAGGGTAAGAAAGCCGACCTGTTACTGGGCAACAACGTCTTGGCGCAGGTGCCGGATATCAACGATTTTGTCGCCGGCATGAAAATTGTCTTGAAGCCTCAAGGCGTGATTACCGTCGAGTTTCCGCATTTGATGCGCCTCATGGAAGGCAACCAGTTCGACACCATCTACCACGAGCATTTTTCGTATTTTTCTTTCATCGCGGCGGAGAAAATCTTTGCAAGGCATGGGATAACGCTCTTTGATGTGGAAGAGCTCAAAACCCACGGGGGGTCCATCCGGATCTATGGAAGGCATGCGGAGGATGTTAGCAAACCGTTGACCGGCAGGGCTTTGGAGCTTAAGGAGCGTGAGCTGCGCGCGGGTTACGACCGCATGGAAACCTATGCCACCTTCGCGAAGAAGGTCGAGGAGACTAAGCGCCGGCTCCTGCAGATCCTGGTCGAAGTGAAGAGTCAGGGCAAAAAGATAGTCGGCTACGGCGCCCCCGGCAAAGGCAACACCCTGCTCAACTACTGCGGCATCAGAAGCGACTTTCTCGACTACACCGTCGACCGCAACCCGTACAAACACGGCCGGTTTACCCCTGGCACCCACATTGAAATTTTTCCTCCTGACCGGATCAAACAGGACCGTCCTGATTACCTCTTCATCCTGCCCTGGAACTTGAAGGATGAGATCACCCGGCAGATGGCTTTCATCCGGGAGTGGGGCGGAAAGTTCATCGTCCCGATCCCGGAAGCGGCAATCCTGTGATGAACGGATTTCATTTGGGTCCTGTAAAATAAGGCCGGATCAAAGGGATCGTACTGGATGGTTGACGTGGCTCTTGCACCGGAGGAGCAGGGGTAGACCTTAAAGCCCGGGGGAGCGGGCAAAACGATTTTTCCTCCGTTGGCCGGCTTCATCCCAGATTCGCTGTCCGCATCTTCTTCGGAAAGCGCTGATGACAACCCTGTGAATCCTATAAAGCCTGTCGGAAATTCTTTTTCTGCATTATGCTTTTCACGGAAACAATACTGAAAGGCGCCTACCTCATCGAGCCCGAGAAGCTGGAGGACGAACGGGGGTTTTTTGCCCGCAGCTTCTGCGTGCGGGAGTTCGAGAAGCACGGCCTGAATCCAAGGTTGGTTCAATGCAACATCTCCCACAACATTAAGAAAGGTACCCTGCGGGGCATGCATTACCAAAAGGCGCCCTATGCCGAAGCCAAATTGGTCCGGTGCACACGCGGGGCTATTTACGATGTAATTGCTGATTTGAGGCCCGACTCCCCCTGTTTCAAAATGAATGTTGGTATCCGCTTGGATGAGTCCAACCGAAAAATGCTTTACATCCCCGAGGGTTTCGCCCACGGTTTCATCACCTTGGAGGACGATTCGGAGGTCTTCTATCAGATGTCCGAGTTTTATTCCCCGCAGCACGCTGCCGGTTTCCGTTGGAACGATCCATTCTTCAGGATTCAGTGGCCTTTGGAGGTGGCAGTAATTTCAGAACGAGACAAGACCTATCCTGATTTCGAATCCGTCCTTGGAAACAGTTGAGAAGAAGGGATTCCACAAAACTCGACCCTCCACGAAGGCGTTGGTTTTTCCTGCTCTTTTCCAGAGAGCGAGAAAGGCAAATCCTGAAGATTCTGTAGAATCTGTCTGAGAAAAAATCCTACCGGATCCATTCGACAATCTAATGGTACTAAACTGCTCCGATTCTGATGCGAAAGGCAATGAGATTTACGCGCTCATAAAAGAGCTTTTTCCGATTTGCCGCAGCATCACTGGCAATGGGGTCCGCCAAACACTTGAGATTATAGGCAAGCATATCCCGCTGGATATTCAAGAAGTCCCCAGCGGAACAAAAGTGTTCGATTGGACAGTTCCAAAAGAGTGGAACATCCGCGATGCGTGGGTCAAGGACAGCCATGGTCGGAAGGTCATCGATTTCCAAAAATCAAATCTGCACGTAATCAACTACAGCATACCTTTTCAGGGCAGGATTTCCATGGCGGAGCTCAAATCTCATCTATTTTGCCTGCCGGATCATCCGGACTGGATCCCCTACAAGACGACCTACTACGAGGAAACCTGGGGTTTCTGCCTGAGCCACAACCAATTCCTTTCCCTCAGCGATGGGGAATACCAGGTTTTCATCGACTCGACACTCACCGACGGCCACCTGACCTATGGGGAATGCTTTATCCCGGGAAAAACCAAAGACGAAATACTCATCTCTACCCATGTTTGCCATCCATCCCTTGCTAACGACAATCTTTCCGGGGTGTCAACGGCGGCCTTTCTGGCGAAACATATATCCAATCAAGAACTTAGATACTCCTACAGGTTCTTGTTTATCCCCGGAACAATCGGGGCGATCACCTGGCTCTGCAGAAATAGGGACTCGGTTGCATGGATCAAACATGGGTTAGTGTTAACCGGTGTGGGCGACCGCGGGCGAATTACCTACAAGAAAAGCCGTCGCGGCAACGCAGAGATCGATCGGGCGGCATCTCAGGTTTTACGGCAGTCTGCCGATAACTACTCCATAGAGGATTTCAGCCCTTACGGGTACGATGAACGACAATATTGTTCGCCTGGATTCAACCTGCCGGTTGGCAGGTTTTCGCGCACATCCTATGCTAGGTATCCGGAATATCATACGTCCGCCGATAATCTTGATTTTGTCTCCACCCGTTCCTTAGGCGAGACCTTTGAAAGACTTAACAGCATTTTCAGGGTCCTGGAGGGCGACCAAACCTATATCAATTTGGTGCCTTACTGCGAACCGCAGCTGGGGAAACGAGGGCTGTATAATCAAATCAGCCCCAATCAAATGGCAATGCTGTGGGTCCTGAACTATTCAGATGGTCGCCACTCTTTGTTGGATATAGCTGAAGGGTCTACAATAAGTTTCCAGTCGATCCGGGAAGCAGCCGACCTTCTGCATCAGGCCGGGCTGTTGAAAGAAGTTTCGCCAGGGACAAAGTGACCATTTTGAAAAGGAGATTAGCGTGAAGGTCGTTTTGTTTTGTGGAGGATTAGGCACCCGTTTACGCGAACACTCCGACACGATTCCCAAACCGCTTGTCAATATTGGCTACAGGCCGATCTTGTGGCATTTGATGCGCTACTACGCCCACTTCGGTCACAATGATTTTATCCTCTGCCTTGGGTACCGCGGCGACATGATCCGCGATTATTTCCTGCACTACAACGAGTGCATGTCCAATGACTTCGTGCTCTCCTGCGGAGGGAATAAGGTAGAATTGCTTTCTCGTGATCTTGATGACTGGCGCATCACTTTTGTCGACACCGGTTTGCACTCCAACATCGGCCAGCGCCTGGTAAAAGTGCGCAAATTTCTCGAAGGCGAAGAAGATTTTCTTGCCAACTATGCGGACGCCTTGACCGACCTGCCTCTGAATGAACATATCGCCGACTTTCGGGCGCGCGGCGTTGTGGCCAGCTTTCTGGCGGTGCCGACGGCAGAGAGTTTTCATGGTGTCTATGCCGATGACAACGGCATGGTCACTGCGTTTGGTAGAATGAGAGATTCGGAATTTCTTATCAATGCGGGATTTTTTTGCCTTCGAAAGGAAATTTTCAACTACATAGAGGGCGGGGAAGAGCTTGTTGAAAAACCCTTCCAGCGGTTGATTGAGGCAAAGAAATTGGGGGTGTTCCGATACTTCGGCTTCTGGCAGCAGATGGATACATTCAGGGACAAGATCGCGTATGACCGTATGGAAGGTCGCGGCGAGTGCCCGTGGATGGTGTGGAAGCGTTGAGCGTTGAGCGGCAACTCGATGCTTAAGCTAAGCCTTGGCTCGCAAAACCAGCCGTTGCGGTTACTGTGTATCGGTGCGCACAGTGACGATCTCGAGATCGGCTGCGGTGGCACAGTGCTGCAATGGCTCGATACATTCAAGCAAGTCGAGGTTGCCTGGGTGGTATTCAGCGCACCTGGTCAACGTGAGGCCGAAGCGCGCGTTAGTGCGAATGCGCTGTTGAAAAACGCCAAGCGGGTGAATCTTGTGCTACGCAATTTCCGCGATGGTCATTTTCCTGCTCACTTCAGTGAAATCAAGGAGTTATTCGAGGAAATCAAGGCAAGCGAAAGCCCGGATATCATTCTAACCCCTCGGCTAGAAGATCGGCATCAGGATCACCGACTGATTGCGGAAATCACTTGGCAGACCTTTCGGAACCACTTGATTCTCGAATACGAGATTCCAAAGTACGAAGGCGATCTCGGTCAACCTAATTTCTTTGTGCTGCTATCTTCCAAAGTATGTAAGCGTAAATTGAAGCACCTAATGAAACACTTCGGCTCCCAGCGCGCTAAGGCCTGGTTCACAGAAGATACATTTACCTCGATCCTGCGCCTGAGAGGGCTCGAATCGAACGCAGCCGAGAAATTTGCTGAAGCATTTTATTGCAGAAAGCTGGTGATTTGATATGAACTTTGAAAATTCATCAATACTTAGAAGAAAATCCCATGCTTTGATTCCAGGGGGGTGCCACACCTACGCCAAGGGGGACGATCAGTATCCCCAGCTCTCTCCCGGGTTCATCGTCCGGGGGAAGGGCTGCCATGTATGGGATGTGGATGGCAATAAGTTCATCGAATATGGTATGGGGTTGCGAGCCGTCACGCTCGGCCACGCTTTTGAGCCCGTAATTGAAGCGGTGCGTGAGCAGCTTGGCAACGGCGTCAATTTCACGCGGCCCGCTTCGATTGAAGTAGAATGTGCCGAGCAGTTTCTCGAGCTGATAAATACGGCCGAGATGGTCAAGTTTTGCAAGGACGGCTCGGACGCTGTCGATGGGGCTCTGCGCCTGGCGCGAGCTTACACCGGCCGCGACATGGTGGCGATCTGTTCCGACCACCCGTTCTTCTCCACCAGCGACTGGTTTATCGGCACTACGGAAATGAATGCGGGTATTCCGGAAGCGACCCGTCGGTTGATCGTGAAATTCAGGTATAACGATATCACCGGTCTTGAAGCTTTGTTCGCGCAGCATTCAGGAAAGATCGCCTGCGTGATGATGGAGGCAGCGCGCATAGAAGAGCCTCTTCCCGGGTATCTGGAGGGGGTCAAGCGCACTGCGCACGCTAATGGTGCGCTGCTGGTATTTGACGAGATGATCACGGGGTTCCGCTGGCACCTGAACGGCGCCCAAGGCGAGTACGGCGTTACCCCGGACCTGAGCACTTTCGGCAAAGCGCTGGCGAATGGCTTCTCGGTCTCGGCTCTGGCGGGGCGCAGGGAAATCATGCAACTCGGAGGCAATGACCATGACCGTGAGCGCGTATTCCTGCTTTCCACCACCCACGGAGCAGAAACTCATCAGCTTGGCGCAGCGATCGCGACCATGCGCTTCTATCGCGATTATCCCGTTGTGGAAACTCTCTATACGCGCGGCGCGCGCTTGCGCCAGGGCTTCAAACACGCTGTCGAAGAAAACAACCTTGTCGGATATGTCGACCTCGTCAGCCGCGATTGCAACCTGTTGTTCGGCACGCGGGATGCCGATAAACGGCCGAGCCAGATGTTCCGCACCCTCTTCATGCAGGAAATGATTGAACGCGGGGTCATCGCACCGTCATTCGTCGTCAGCTATTCGCATAGCGAGCAGGACATCGATCATACGGTTGAAGCGGCCGCAGATGCCTTGCGCATTTACCGGCGGGCGCTTGCGGATGGCCCGGAGAGGTACATCAAAGGGCGACCGGTGAAACCCGTCTTTCGGCGCTTCGCCTGATCCGGAATTCGAATGCTGAACGCTCGTCCCCACTCATTAAGCTAATCCGAGGTTGGCCAAGAAATCCTGAGCATACCAGCGTGTCCTCTGCAGCTCCTCGACCTGGCAAGGAGCTGATGGAGACTAACTCTCGATTAACCTGGGGAAGCGACTCCCACCTGATCGGACGCAAGATGAAACAGGGGCGCACAAGCCTAATGAATAGGACGCTCAAGCTCAGCAGCGAGTTGCTGATCATGCTGGCCTGGCGTGAGATCGCGATCAGGTACAAGCAGTCGGTAATGGGATTTTTCTGGGCGATCCTGATGCCCTGCCTGATCGTCGCGGCCGGTCTGCTAGTCCGTGGGGGCATGGCGCATCTGTCCGGCACCCAACTCCAAAAGGACAGTGTTGCAGCCATCATGGTGAAGTCTTTGCCATGGGCCTTCATCATCAGCTCGCTGCGCCTCTCCACCAACAGCCTGACGGCAAACAGCAATCTCGTTACGCGCGCTAACTGCCCGCGCATCGTGTTTCCTCTATCCTCGGTTCTGTCCGCCCTGTTCGACTTCGGGATCGCTGCCATAGCTCTGATCATCGTACTGGCGGTGCTAAGCACGCCGGTTACCGTTCACCTCCTTTGGGTCGGCCCGCTGATGCTGTTGCTAGTGCTATTGGTTAGCGGCATGGGCATCGCCCTGGCAACGGCCAACCTCTTCTTCCGCGATGTGAAGTATATCGTCGAGGTTCTGCTGACGTTCTCCATCTTCTTTACTCCGGTCCTGTATGAGGCCGACATGTTGGGTAAGTGGCGCACGTGGGTCCTGCTGAATCCATTCGCGCCGCCGCTGGAAGGTTTGTATTCAGCAGTGGTGCGCGGCCGCATGCCCGATCTGGTCTGGATCGCCTACAGCGCTGTCGTTTCGCTGGTCGTGGCGGGCTGCGCCTGGCTGCTGTTCCGGCGTCTCGAACCTTCGTTTGCTGATTGCATCTGAGCCATGGAAGAGGAAATCGCGATCCGGTTCACTGGCGTTTCCAAGCGCTTCCGCCGTGGGGAGATACACGACTCCCTGCGCGACCTGCTGCCGTCCCTCGCTCACCGCATGCTTGGTCGCCGCCGAACGGGTGCAGCGGACCAACGTGATTTCTGGGCGCTCACCGATATCAACCTGGAAGTACGCCACGGGGAAACACTCGGGGTGATCGGCCACAACGGCGCTGGAAAGAGCACAATGCTCAAGCACCTGGCCGGCATCATGACGCCGACCCGCGGGCATATCGAGGTGGAGGGAAGGCTATCAGCGCTGATCGAGATTGGCGCGGGCTTCCATCCTGATCTCACCGGCCGGGAAAACGTGTTCCTCAGCGGCGTGATCCTGGGAATGAGCCGTGCCGAGGTTGCAGGCAAGTTCGACGCAATCGTGGAATTCTCCGGGCTGGCGTCGTTCATCGATACGGCGGTCAAGCGTTATTCCTCGGGCATGTACGCGCGACTGGGCTTTTCAGTGGCGGCGCACCTAGAACCAGACATCCTGGTCATTGATGAGGTTCTGAGCGTTGGCGACTACGTGTTTCAACAGAAAAGCCTGCAGAAGATGCGGGAGATCGCTAAGAGCGGCGCGACGGTGGTCTTTGTTTCGCACAACCTGAAAGCGGTGTCGGACCTGTGCCAGCGCACCGTCTTGCTTGATCGCGGCAGCATCGTCGCGGACGGCCCGACTGGCGACATCATCCAGACCTACCTAAGCCGGGAACGCAGCAAGCTGAAGAGAGTGCACGATGCCGAGGTCGAGATTACCGAAGTCACGCTCTCCCGGAATGGACAACCGGCAGTTCGATTTCATGCGGGGGAGAATGCAAGCGTACGCGTCGCCTTCACAGCCCGGCGAGCCGCGCAGCACATCGCAGTAGTAATTTCAGTCTTGGACAAAGGGCTCGCCAACATTTTCGACACCTCGAGCGAGAGACTCGGGACTGCCCCAGTAAATCTGCTCGCGGGGGAATCGTGCACGGTGGATTTTGATCTCAAGATGCACCTGGCGGTCGGCACGTTCCATCTGGGGGTCTACCTCTATCGGTACGATCTTGAAAGGGAGTACGATCGTGCCTTGCCGGCCGCGACTTTCTTCGTTGAAGCCGACCGCGACGTTCGTGGCGCTGCAAATCTATATCCGGCGGTCCGGAGCATCGAACTCGATTATCGCGGGCAGGTGACTGGCAACCGCGACGATAGGGACGAAGCGAAAACGAAGAGCCTGGCCAGCGATATTTCCCCGGCCAAAACAGTGGGTGTGGCTAGGGTGGGACAGGAGGAGGGATCACATCGTGGTCCATAACGAGGTTACCGGTAGGTTGCGGAACTTTGGAGCCGACCCAAGCGTGGTAGCCGTAAGAGGCCAGGGCTGATGCCTCCGCTCATCAGCATCGGCGTGCCGGTATACAACGGCGCGGGCTTCTTGCCGCAAGCCCTCGACTCGCTTCTCGGGCAGACCGTAGCCGATTTCGAATTGATCATTTCCGACAATGCTTCGACCGATGATACGGAGAAAGTATGCCGCGATTACGCCAAACAGGATGAACGTATTCGGTATATACGTCAGCCGATCAACCTCGGTGCCCCAGCCAATTGGAACTTTGTTGCCGTGCAGGCACGTGGCAAGTACTTTAAATGGTCCTCAGCCAACGATTACTGTGCGCCGGAAATGCTCGCGAGGTGTGTCGCGCCAATGGAAGCCGATCCGGGGATTGTCCTCTGCTACGGCAGAACCTGTTTGGTAGAAGAAGAAAGCGGCAGGCGCGAAGAATACTCGGGAGACTTTTCGGTGATCGAAGGCCGACCGCATGAACGTTTCAACACGCTTTGCCGCATGATCCGACTAAACAATGCGCAAAGCGGACTGATTCGAGTCGATGCCCTGCGCCGTACTCAGCTAGACCGCCATTACCCGGGAGGGGATGTCGTTCTCATGGCGGAATTAGCGCTACAGGGGCGATTCCTTTTGCTGCCAGAAATCCTGCTCTATCGGCGTATGGGTCGTGAGGCTTTTTCGAGCTTGCTGACCCCGGAGGAGATGGGTTTCTTTTTCGATCCGCAGAGAAGGAGCAAGTATGATTTGCGCCTTTTGTGGTTACACCTCGACTTTCTCGTAACGGTGTTGCGAGCTTCCCTCAGTCTGCCGGAAAAACTGCAGACGCTGGCGCTGGTTGCTCGGCGTGCCGTTTGGGCGCGCAGCTACCTGTGGGCGGAGTTTCGCGCTGCCATCCTAAGAAAGCGAGACAGACGGCATGCTTAGTCCCGCACTCGACCCCTTCTCACAATCAACGCTGTCCAATGCCTTTGTACCTCGCCAGAGGGCAGCACGGAGGGGGAAGGGCTTGCGTGTCGGATTACTCAGTCCATCCTCCAGCCGGAATCTGGGCGACACTGCTATCCAAATGACCGTCATTCAGAATCTTCGCGCGCGTATGCCGGGGATTGAGATCATCGGTATCTACCCTGACCCGCATGATACCGTGCGCTCCTTGGGCATCGGTGGCTTCCCTCTCGACGGTTGCGGACCTGCCGCGAATCCGGTAGGTCCGAATGCAGTCCCTCAGATTGGGGGGGAAGTGGACCATGGAGGTGAGATGGGGCGGAGGCGATGGCGTGCCCTCAAACGCATCGCTACCTTCGTTGGTTCGCTGGATCTTCTACTGGTGTCCGGGGGCGGGCAACTTGATGATTTCTGGGGTGGTCCCTGGGGTCACCCGTTTAGGATATTCAAATGGCTCGCCTTGGCACGGCTCCATGGAGCGAGGATCGCCTTCATGGGAGTTGGGTTGGATCGCCTTGCGAACAGACTCAGTCGATTCTTTGTTCTATCCGCTTTGCGCCTGGCGCATTACCGGGCATTTCGCGATGGAGGAACCCTTGCCGCACTGAAGGCATTGGGCCTTCACGCGCCGAGCCATCTTTGCCCGGACCTGGCATTCGGTCTTCAGTTTGATGTTTCGCAAAACATGCCGCAGCCGGAAACCGAAGCCTTCATTGCGGTAAATCCCATCTCGGTAAAGACTTGGGCGAATGATGATACCGACGACCGTCACAAGCTCTATCTTCAACACCTAGCCGCCGCGTGCGATTGGATAGCGGGGCGTGGTCTGCGGGTGCATATTGTCTGCTCGCAGAGCGCGATGGATCGACCCTTCGCCGTCCGCCTGCAGGAACTGATCCAGCGTCGGTTTTCCAGTCGAATCAAGTTGTGCGATGCACCGCGAGTTGGAGATTTCCTGGCTCAGGTCCGCGGAGCCAATATTGTCATCGCCTCACGTCTGCATGGTGCGATTCTGAGCCTGGTGGCTGGCGTTCCCGTAGTCGCCATCTCTCCTATACGAAAGGTGACTCAGTTGATGGAGGACGTAGGTTTGGCCGACTACACTGTCGAACTGCAAAATTTCACCTCCGCGGACCTGATTGAGCGGATCCGATCTGCGCTGGACCAGAGGCCCGGTTTGCAGCGCCAGGTAACAGAGAGGGTACAAACATTCTGTACGACCCTTGCGCGGACATACGACGACGTTCTGGCACTTGTCTGAAATCGCAGCGGTCGGGCATCCGAGAAATGGGACGCGGTGGCGCACGGCTCTTTTGGGAGGTGTAGACGCTTGTTTATGAACCGGTGTACGCCCACTCGGCCGTTGCCATCCAGCTTTTGGTGCCAGCCCATGGATAGCAGTTGGGCCATCGAATTTTACAATTATCGGTACTCATTGAGCATTACTTGATAGGCGGTTTAGGACACAGGTACTTCTTTCATTTAGAATAGTTTCCAAACGAATCTTGCCATATGGCTAAAGCGAATCGCTCTTTTGAGTTTGGAAGGAATATTGCTGCAAATTGGTTGGGGTTCCTCTTTGCCGCCGCGGTAAGTTTTTTCCTCTCGCCCTTTATCGTTCGTAATCTCGGGAACGAAGCATATGGATTATGGGTGCTGCTGGGTTCGTTGGTAGGTTACCTCGGGTTGCTGGATTTTGGAGTGCGCGGAGCGGTAACCCGCTATATCGCGCTCCATCATGCAACAAACAATTCTCAAGAAAGTGCACGTGTTGTATCGGCAAGCCTCTTATTGTTTGGCTCGTCTGGGTTGTTAGCCATATTTTGCGCTGGGGTGTTAGCCTTTCTTGCGCCGCTTGTATTCAACTTGCCTGGGCCCTTAGTTAATGGAGCACGCATAATCATAGTAATCGGCGGGCTAAATGTTGCTGTGGCCTTGATCGGAGGGGTCTTCGGGGGCATCGTCGCGGGCCTGGAAAGATTTGACATTGGCAGCGGAATTGAGATTTGCGCGACTGCCATCCGCGCAGGTCTAATCATCCTAGCGCTCAAAAGTGGATATGGATTAATTGCCCTGGCTCTCATCCAACTGTTATCTTCCATTTCGGTGGGCACAGCCGCATGGCTGGCCGCTCGGAGACTTTATCCCCAGCTTCAAGTGCGGTTCCAGGGTCCGCTACGACCCTACATGCGAACGCTCTTGTCTTTTGGCATGTTTTCAAGCTTGATCCAAGTTTCTGGTATACTGATTTACTACAGTAATACTCTGGTTATCGCGGCATTCCTCCCAATCGGGTTAGTTACTTTTTTCGCCATTGCGGCCAGCTTGTGTGAGTATGCTAGAAATGTCGTAAGTGGGATATCTACGGTCATTATGCCAAGAGTTAGCGCCCTGAATGCTTTAGGGGGTGAAAAACTGGAACGGGCAGTGATCGGCGCTGGGAGAATCGCGACGCTCATAACTGCGCCCATAGTGGCCACGTTCTTATGGCGTGGAGAGTCGTTCATCAATCTCTGGATGGGGTCTGAGTACGGCGCCACTTCCGGTGAGATTCTTCGATTACTCGCAGTGGTGGTATTGCTAGGAGGGGGACGATCCATCGCCGTTTCGACGATAATGGGGGTTAATCAGCACCGATATCTTGCGCCTTTAATCTTACTCGAAGGGATATTTAATCTAATATTGAGTATGATCCTTGTCGGCTTTCTTGGCTTGGTAGGAGTCGCGATAGGCGCTTTAATCCCCAGCTTGATCATTACCTTAGGTTATATACCACGGCTTCTTAATAAGTCTACGGGTGTCCGGATCGGAGCTTTCTATCGCGATGCATGGATGATACCTTTGCTGGCATGCATACCATTTGCCATCGGAACTTTTCTGGTGGAGCTACACTTCCCGGCCAATAATTTAACTATTTTCTTCCTGCAGGTTTTGATGCTGTTGCCTCTAATTCCCGTGACGTTATTGGCCTGTTTAACATCGATAGAGAAAGAAAATGTCTTTTCTTCAATCCGAAGAATGACCAGACCAAACCGATAAGGAGAGCTCAAAATCGGCAGTAGGTTGTGCCGAGGTCTTGTCTTATGAAAACCATCCACCTCATAGCTGCGGCCCGCCCAAACTTCATGAAGATTGCGCCGCTGTACCATGCGCTAAAAAAAACCGATTGGGCCGAACCGGTTACTGTGCACACCGGACAGCACTACGACCTCAATATGTCGGAAGCATTCTTCAACGATCTCATGCTGCCCGAGCCGAACTATCACCTGGGGGTGGGTAGCGGCAGCCATGCCCAACAGACCGGGAAGGTGATGATCGCCTATGAAAAGCTCCTGATGGAAAAGAAGCCCGATCTGGTGGTAGTGGTGGGGGACGTGAACTCCACGGTGGCCTGCACGCTGGCGGCGGTGAAGATAGGGGTGAAAACGGCGCATCTGGAGGCGGGGCTGCGTTCGTTTGACCGGACCATGCCCGAGGAGATCAACCGCATC
>Ga0187776_10000730_pt1 | contig 15838 bp, 15 predicted proteins | sample 0216_BV02_MP12_2_FD_132426 | JGI IMG/M metagenome (GOLD analysis project Ga0187776, IMG submission 132426) | Tropical peat soil microbial communities from peatlands in Department of Meta, Colombia - 0216_BV02_MP12_20_MG | ecosystem: Environmental > Terrestrial > Soil > Wetlands > Peat | place...
CTGACTGCCACTAAGCTTGATGGTGTAAAATTCTCAGAGTCGGGACGTGGCTCAGCCTGGTAGAGCACTCGCTTGGGGTGCGAGGGGTCGGCAGTTCAAATCTGCCCGTCCCGACCATTGTTCTCACCATAGGAATTCCTTCATTTTTTCTTATCCCTTCCTGGTCCTAGGGTTTACATCTGTTTCCGTGAGCGTATGATGGTGCGCCATTTCGCAGGACCAATCAAAAAGGGAGGCATGGACGCCATGAAGAGAGTATGTGGGCTCTTTTTGTTGCTATTTGCGATTCCGTTGCTTGCGCAGGAAAATTTCACCGAGGGTCCGGTGTGGCGGGTGACCATCGTGAAGATCAAGCCAGCACAGTTCGATGCGTATATGACTACGCTGAGGCAAACGACCAAGCCCCTGCTGGATGAAGAAAAACGCCAGGGCATAATCGTCGATTACAAAGTGTTTCTCAAAGAAACCCAGGCGAGTCCGCACGATTGGGACATCGCCCTGGCCGTCCAGTACAAGAATCATGCCGCGATGGACGGGCTGACGGCTAAGGGGGAAGCCATCCGTGACAAGATTCTGGGAGGCAAACAGCCGGCCCAGCAGGTAGCGGAGAAACGGGTAGAGATGCGTGAAGTCATCAGCTCCGAGTTGTTGCAGGAGATCACATTGAAATAAGAGGGCTTGAGTTCGATGGGCGGCCCCGTTGGCCAATGAAACGGGGCCTTTTTATAACTTTCCCGAAGCGCCGTAACCTTTCTTTGGCTCGGCAGTTTACCTGAATGAGAGAGGATGATGGCGGCCGGCAAATCTGCACCGACGATCTCCCGCGGAGAAGCTGAGGAGCGCCTTCTTGTGGAGGCCGCGCAGAAGGATCCGACCCGTTTTGCCGAGCTCTATGAAGACAATTTTGAACGGGTTTATGCCTTCATTCGGCGGCGTGTCCGCCAGCGTGAGGTTGCGGAAGACCTTACGGCAGATGTGTTCCACAAAGCGCTGGTGCATCTTCCCAAGTTTGACTGGCGAGGCATTCCGTTTTCGGCATGGTTGCTGAGGATTGCTTCTAATGTGATTGTCGATGAATGGAAGCGCTCCCGCCGTGAGGTGGTGGAAGACCCTCCCGAGCAGGCAGGCGGCGAAGTCGATGTGGAGGAGTTAGAGAACCGTGCCCGCCTCTTTCGCCTGGTGGAGCAGCTCCCGTCTGATCAGGGGCGTGTAATCGCAATGCGCTTCGCCGATCAGAAAAGCATTCGTGAAATTGCTCACGAAATTGGACGCAGCGAAGGGGCAGTGAAACAGCTGCAATTTCGCGGGCTGAAGATGTTGCGCACTCTGTGGGGTAGCAAGCATGGCTAAGCGACCCTTGTCGGAACAACTCGATGAGCTGGTACAGGCGATGCTGGACCGCCCAGATTCCTCGCCTCCGCAAGTGGACGCCAAGGTAGCTCCGTTGCTGCCAGTGCTGAAGGAGTTGCGAGAGCTGCCACGCCCATCATTCAAAACCCAACTCAAGTCCGATCTGCAAAGGAGGATTACCATGATGACGCAATCATCGGCTGTAACTGCTGAGGCAAAGCGTACGATCAACCACCTACCCGAAGGTTTCCACACTGTGACGCCCTATCTGATAGTGAGCGGGGCAGCGCGACTGATGGATTTCCTGAAGCAAGCTTACGGTGCGCAAGAGAAACTGCGGGTGCCAAAGCCGGACGGCAGCATCATGCATGCCGAGATGCGGATTGGCGACTCTGCACTCGAGTTGGCGGACGGCAACGAGCAGCATCCGCCACAAGCGGTAGCCTTGCACTTCTATGTGGAGGATGCTGACGCGGTCTATGAGCGTGCATTGCAGGCGGGAGCTACGTCCTCACACGTGCCCGTGAACCAGGAATATGGCGATCGCGAAGCGTCGGTGAAGGATCCTTCCGGAAACTCCTGGTATATCGCCACCCATCAGGGGGCTCGCTATATTCCGGAGGGGTTGCATAGCATCACGCCTTACCTGCACCCTCGCGGAGCGGCAGCGATGATCGACTTCCTGAAGCAAGCGTTCGGAGCGGAAGAGGAAGCCCGCTATCAGAGTCCGGACGGCGTTATTCAGCATGCGAAAGTCAGAATTGGCGATTCCGTTATTGAGATGGGCGAGGCGCACGGGGAATATCAGCCCGTGCCAGCTACGCTGCATATGTATGTCCAGGATTGCGATGCCCTCTACGAACGCGCTCTGGGCGCAGGGGCCAAGTCGCTGATGGCGCCGAAGGACGAACCTTACGGAGATCGCGCCTCCGGAGTGGTGGATCCGTTCGGGAACCGCTGGTTCATTGCCACGCACATCAAGGATGTGCAGTTCTAGATTGGCAAAGGGCGGTAACAGGCGTACCCAGGTTAGCGCCGGACTGCATGGCGCGAACCTGGGGCACCTTCTGGGGATGCTAATGCCGGTGGGTCAGGCTCTTGAAGAGAGTCGGCCAGTATTCCTTCATCAGGTTGGCGCCAGCGTGCGTAGCCAGCAAGACTCCATAACGGCTAAAGGTCCTGCCAACGGTCCGCTCATTCTCCGGGAGGTAGCTGTTGGCCAGCCCCGAGGCCATCAGGGGTCCGACTAATCCTCGCCAGTTGACAGCATTGCCGCCGCTATCGGTGCGCGTCACTACGACTCGGTACAGCGCATACTTCAGGCTCTGGCCGAAACTGCCGTTACCCATCACGAAGAAACGGGGATCCTGGTGCAGGGCGGAGCTGATTATGAAGGTTCCGAAAAACTGGTCGGAAGAGTTCAAGGCCAACCCAGCTCCAAAGCGTTTGAAGTACCCGCTCGCTCCCTGCCCGTAGCCGCTGGGCGAATTGGTGGCTTGCGCGATTCCCGCCCCGAGCGCCGCCCCGACAAATGCCGCTCCGGAGGTGCTATTGCGAAGGAATAGTCCAAATTTTTGTCCGCTGGTCAACGGCTTATCACTGGTGGCGAGGTCGGGGAAGAACATGGACTGTTTCGTCAAGAATTGGAATTCCCTGGGCACCGGCAGATTGGACTTCTGTTTACTGCTGGCTGCGGGGGATGGCGGGTCATTCACGGTGCGGGAGCTATCCTGAGCGACAAGCGAGCAATTCGCGAATAACACTCCCACCGCCAGAAAACGCAAAAGTGTCAGAGGCCCTGCTTTCATAGTTGGCACCTTTGACCGCCTTAGCGGTCCTTGGGAGATTTCATCCGACAAGCGAAAACGTCTTTAGAAGAAGACTCCTGGCCTAAGTAGTTCGGGGCACGTTCTTACTATATCTGCCGCTAAAGGAGGAGTGGCAAGCCTACCACAGCCCGGCAATGAGCATGCAAAATTCGTGATCTTCGGTTGCGACTCAACCTAGCAGGGCAATGCGAGAGTTGGGCAGGCGGAATGCTGTCAGTACGGAAAGCAGGCGTGAACGAGTGAGCGGTTTGTGCAGGAAACAGCTGGCGCCAGCAGCAAAGGCCCGCGACAACGCCCCCAGTTCGTCCTCCCCAGTCACAACAACGATGTGAGCTTTACTGTTGGTGATCGACTGACGGGCGAGCTTGGTCAGATAGAGGGCGTCAGGCCCAGGTAAGCGAAGGCCGATCAAGATCAAGTCGAAAGCTCTGGCCTGGATTTCTTTGGCTGCAGCCCAGCCTTCGTCCGCTTGCACACAATGAAATCCTTCACCTTGCAGGCATTCGCGAAGAAACTCCAGGGTTGCTGTATCGTCCTCTATGAGGAGAGCGGTTGTGGGGGCTTCGGCGCGGGCTGGAGGTTTTCGCAACCGCTCATATCGAGCGCGCCTAAGGCTCGACCAGACCTCGCTGGTCAACGATTCGAGCAGCACAAAACCGTAGCGAGTGCCGCGCCGGTTTGCCACCAATGCCGGGACTTTGCGGCGAGTAGCGGCACTTTCAGCGTCGTAATATTCGAGACTAACGCGTTCGCTGATGTCCAAATCAGCGCTGATCACGATTGCGCCGACGCCGCCATCACTGACATCGCGGCAAAGTGCGCGGTAGCGTTGGCCGCTGGCAGTGATAACCAGCATGCTCTCGCGCGTCTTTCGCCTGGGGAATTTGCGTCGATCGCGGCGTGCCACCGGCATTCGCAGTGGTCCTCGTGAGTGGTTAATTATCCGATATCAAAGGGCCCAAACTGCTTATGTGAATTCTTCTTCTTCTCGGCTTGACGGCCTGAGATCGCCGAAGATATCAGCTCGCGGGTCCCTCATCCGGTTCCCTGCGAAGCAGGTGATGTCGGCGGAGTCAAATATCAGTTCGCGGACTGGGGGGAGGTTCTGAATAGGGAACGCTGCCCGCCCGCCTTCTTGCTCAGGATTTTGCGGCGAGAACCGAGTTCTGCAAAGTAAGGTGACCCGCAGCCAGTGCATAGCATGCTCTTTTTCCAGACGCCGTACAAGATAGGACGCTAGCGTCGAAGCAATTCTAATCCGGTCAGGATTCGTTTTGCTTACGAAGCGGCTGCTTGATGAAGACCACCTTCTGATCGATCCCCTGCTCTCCGCTATCGATATGTCTTTGAATGGTCAGCTCTTTACCATCCCCGGATAGCGACCATCGGCTGGTCCAGCGAACACTGGGCGTTTGCTTCAGACCCCGAGGCTTGACGCGCGACTCATTAACCAATGTCCGACCGTTCCAATAGCTACGGGTCAAGGTATCCCCGTCCTCGTTAGAGTCTGTAACCCTCTCCTCACCATCAGCGGTTAACTCTGTTCGGGTGCGGCGGCCATCCTGGATGTAGTCAAATTCCAGCTTGGCTCCAATATGTCGAATCACGTACTGTGCCGCCATTGGGGGTGTAACTGGACCAAAAGAGCTTTTGTCTGGATCGAGGTTCCAGATGCCGGAGAAGTTCGGCTTGGTCGTATCCTGAGCGATGGCAGGCAGGAAAACAGCCAAAAGGAAGAGCAGGCCGACTACCAGGGACAGCGCATACCTGGCCGGAAAGAAACGGGAATGCCAAACAGCCTTGAGCATCAACACTCTATCGTACCGTATTCTCGCGCAGTTGCGCACTTGTCTGCCAGCGAGGCCGGCAACTTCCTAATGGGTAGGATGAGCGTGAAACGACCCAGCTAATGGCGTCCAGCAGTTGGGCGAGCAACTTTGCTCTTTGTTGATAACAGGCTAAGGATTTCCTGCAGCTGCTGACGGACTCGGCGCAGGCCATCCTGCTTGACAATGGCTTGAAAGGGCAAGGCTGGCTGCGACTTCGACGGCTTGCCTTCCGCCTTGAGCAAATGACGCGCGCCCGCGATAGTGTAGCCATCCTCGTACAGCAGCTTGCGAATTCGTACCACGAATTCCACATCCCGACGCCGATACATGCGCTGGCCAGTGCTGCCCTTGGCAGGCTTGAGCTGAGGGAACTCGGTCTCCCAAAAACGCAAAACGTAGGGTGGCAAGTGACACAAGCGGCCAACTTCGCCGATTCGAAAATAAAGTTTGTCCGGAATATCGATCTCTTCGCCCTTTTTTCTGTTGTCGGATTTCCGGGTGGCAGTGCTCATGAAGATACCCTTCTAGCGAAGCTCTGGCGCGCAGCGGTGAAGAAGTCTACGTCAGACCACAATCGTATCCGCTTCTTCTAGCACGGAGTCACTCGCAAGAACAACTTGAAAACCGGACAGGCCCACAAAAAAGAAGGACAGGTACCGATTTCCACCGCAAAAAGGGCCCCCAAATGGAGGCCCAACCCTTTTCCGAGTTTCGGATGACCCTGTACAGTCGGGCTCCGGTTATTACTTCTTTTTCTTTGTGGCCTTTTTTGCTTTCTTCTTTGTAGCCATGGTCAAGCCTCCGTTTTTTGTCCCTGACACGCGGTCCGCATGTAAAGGAAGTTTTCTTGCTTCTCCCAATCTAGGGCCCTGAAAAGCTGCACCTTCGCCCCATTACTTGGAGCAGAGGTCGCACTAACGCAAGATATTGCGGTGTATCAATTGAGCTTGTCAAGAAAAATGTATTGTCAAGTCTGACGCTTTCTGCTAAGTCGGCCCGATTTCGTGGCTGCATTGGGTAGTTCAAATCGCGCGCGTGCCCGGGCGGGAGTTTTTCTGGCTACAATCTGAAGCTGATGCCTCGCCGCGATCCCGTCGAGCTTGAGATCTTCAAGAACCTATTCCACTCTATCGCCGAGGAGATGGGCGCCGCACTTCGCCGCACTGCCTTTTCTCCCAATATCAAAGAACGCCGCGATTATTCGTGCGCGGTATTCGATGCTCAGGGCGATGTGATCGCAATGGGCGATCACATGCCCGTTCATCTCGGCTCCATGCCCATGTCGGTACGGGCGGCAATCGAACAGCTGCAGCTGGGGCTGGGCGATGTGGCCATGCTCAACGATCCTTTCCGGGGCGGCACGCACTTGCCCGACATTACCCTGGTGGCTCCTGTTTTTATCGGCAGACGCGGCGAAGGCAATGGCAGGAGTCAACCACTGAAGAGACTGCCAGAGCGGAAGAATAATCGGGCTAAGCCTGACTTCTACGTCGCTTCGCGCGCGCACCACGCCGATGTTGGCGGGACCTATCCCGGCTCGATGGGGATTTGCCGGGAGGTGTATCAGGAAGGGTTTCGTGTTCCTCCGGTCAAGCTGATCCGTGGTGGGACGATTGACCGTGATGTCCTCTCATTGCTGCTGGCGAATGTGCGGACGCCTGGCGAGAGGGAAGGAGATCTGAGCGCACAAATCGCTTCCTGTCACACGGGCAGGGTGAGGCTGGAAGAGATCTGCTCCCGCTACGGGCTGGCGCGTGTACGCCGAGCTGCCCAGGATCTGCTGGCGTACTCTGAGGAGATCATGCGGGCGTTTCTGGCCCTGGTCCCTGCTGGCACCTATAGGGCGGAGGATTTTCTTGATGACGATGGAGTCAGCGATCAGCCGGTCCGCATTCGAGCCTCGATAGCCTTCCGAGCGGCTGCACCGGTTGGCCGCTATTCCGCTTCAGGCAAGGCTGGGGAGAAAATCGTAATTATTGATTTCCAGGGCAGTGATGCACAGGTTGCAGGCAGTCTCAACGCAGTGGAAGCGGTCACGTGGTCCGCCTGTTTCTATGTGTTTCGGTGCTTGCTATCGGAGGATGTTCCAGCGACAGCGGGATTGATGCGTCCCATCCGCGTGATTGCTCCCGCAGGGACGATAGTCAATCCTGGTCCTCCTGCCGCGGTGGCCGGCGGCAATGTCGAAACTTCGCAAAGAATTGTGGACGTTCTGCTGCGAGCGCTGGCCCAGGCGCTGCCACAGCGCATCCCGGCGGCCGCCTCGGGAACGATGAATAACCTGACGGTTGGTGGCATTGATCCGAGAAGCGGCGAACCTTTCGCGTACTATGAAACGGTCGCTGGGGGGATGGGGGCACGCCCCTCTAAGGCGGGAGTCTCGGGCGTGCATACCCACATGACAAACTCTCTAAATACACCGATAGAGGCGCTGGAATACGCGTATCCTTTCCGGGTAACCCGCTACGCCCTGCGGCCCGGCAGTGGCGGTATTGGAAAGTACCGGGGCGGGGAGGGCATCATCCGCGAGATTGAAGTGCAAGTCGAAAGCGAGGTTACGATTCTTTCTGATCGCAGGAAATTCGCGCCTTACGGTCTGGTGGGCGGAGGGGACGGCACTCTCGGAGAGTCTGTGATAGTGCGTCGAAACGGCGCGAAGGAACCCCTAGCGGGGAAATCGCATGTCCGGCTGCTTCCCGGAGAGCGCATCCGCATCGAAACTCCAGGCGGGGGCGGATGGGGGTCAGCCTGACAGTGCAAGCGTTCTGTCAAAAAGGAACCACATGACCGACATTGCCGCTCACTATCTCGATGAGGCTCTTCGCCAACTGCGTGGCTACAAGCGTCTAGGGGACAGCGCTTTTGCGCAGCTCCGGGATGAAGAATTCTTTCGCACTCTTGATTCCGAATCGAACAGCGTGGCCATCACGGTGAAGCACCTGGCAGGCAACATGCGCTCCCGCTTCACCGATTTTCTCACCAGCGACGGCGAGAAGCCCGATCGCCAGCGCGACCAGGAGTTTGAGCTTTCCACTGGCACTACGCGCGAGGAAGTAATGCGATGGTGGGAACAGGGCTGGGCCTGGGTCTTCGATGCTATTAACCCTCTTAAGCCTGAAGATCTGGGGCGCACGGTGACCATTCGCGGCGAGCCGCACAGCGTGTTGCAAGCCATCAATCGACAAATCGCGCATTACGCCTACCACGTCGGGCAGATCGTTATCCTGGCAAAGCACTTCCGCGGGCGGGATTGGAAATCGCTGAGTATTCCCCGCGGCAAATCCGAGGAATATAACGTTCGCAAGGCCGCCAAGGACCCTACTGCGCGACAAGAGATCAGCGCAACTCCCGCGGGCTCGAAAGAGTGAACCGGTCATGGGTAGGCGAGCAAGTACGCTGTTGCCGGCTGTAGCAGGTCTTCTGTTGTTGGCGGCGAATCTTCAGGCCGAGTTGAACCCTCCTTAGCGTCCGCAGCGCCGAGCGGACGCCAGTGCAACCAGCGAATGCCGACTCGTTGTAGAATTTTTGTTCTTGTGCCGTCCGGAATTCAATGCGTGGAGCTTTGATGCCGACCCAGACGCCGACTCGCACCAATCCGCTCTCCTATCTTGGTGATCAACTTCAAGAGCTGAAAGTTAAGGGCACGTACTTCCGCCTGCGAGTGCTGGAAGACGAACAAGCGCCGGTCTGCACCTTCGATGGCAAGAGGGTGATCAATCTGGCTTCCAACAACTACCTGGGATTGACGACGCACCCGAAGCTGCGCGAGGCGGCGCTGGAGGCCACCCGCAAATATGGAGTGGGATCAGGCGCGGTGCGCACCATTGCGGGGACGATGTCGCTTCACATGCAGCTCGAGGAGAAGATCGCGCGTTTCAAGAACGTGGAAGCCTGCGTCGTTTTCCAGTCGGGGTTCACGGCCAATGCGGGCACGGTTTCAGCGATCCTGGGCAAAGAGGATTTCATCATCTCCGACGAGTTGAATCATGCCTCGATCATCGATGGCGCCAGGCTCTCACGGGCCAAGATTCTGGTTTTCCACCACAAAGACATCGCTCATGCGGAAGAGCATCTTGCCAGCGTCAAGGACGAGCCGGGGCGAAAGCTGCTGATCAGCGATGGGGTTTTTTCCATGGACGGCGATATCGCGCCGTTACCTGGGCTTTGCGATCTCGCGGAAAAGTACGGCGCCATCATGATGGTGGACGATGCGCACGCCTCCGGGGTGCTGGGACGCAATGGCCGTGGCACAATCGATCACTTCAACGTGCACGGACGGGTAGATGTGCAGGTGGGCACGCTTTCCAAGGCCATCGGCGCGCTTGGGGGCTACATCTGCGGATCCCGCGAGCTGATCGAGTTCCTGTACCATCGCGGGCGTCCGTTTCTGTTTTCCACCTCACATCCGCCGTCGGTTGCTGCTACCTGCATCGCCGCCTTTGAGGTGTTGGAGCAGGAGCCAGAGCGCATCGAGAAACTCTGGGAGAACACACGGTATTTCAAGAAGGAGCTGGGCAATCTGGGGTTCAATATCGGTGGACGGAACACGCCCGCCAGCGAGACGCCGATTACACCCGTCATTGTTGGAGAGGGGCGACTGGCAATGGATTTTTCCCGCGAGCTCTTCCAGGAAGGTGTCATGGCAACCGGCATCGCTTTCCCGACGGTGCCCGAAGGCAAGGCTCGCATCCGCACCATCATGACCGCGACCCATACCCGACAGGAATTGGACCAGGCGCTGGAAACATTGAAGCGGGTTGGCAAGCGATTGGGAATCATCTCCTGAGCTTGTGACTACGACGATACTTCGAAGTAAGAATCTCCAACTCGCAAGTTTCGCAGGGATGTTGGCCATCGCAGCCGTGGCCGCACCCGTGCTGCTTCATTTCAATTTCCCATTTGCAGCCGTGAGCTTGCGGCTCTTCTTCGCGAGCGTGTGTCATCAGGATGCAAACCGCTGTTTCGCTGTTTTCGCCATTCCGATTGCGGTTTGCGCAAGATGCCTGGGGATCTATGCGGGAGCGGTGGCGGGCTTTTTGCTGAAAACCGAGCGCACGACAGCGGTTCAGGCATTGATCGGTTTCGCAGTCATCAATCTGGTCAGTGCGTTGGCAGAACTGGCTGGACTGACAGTAGGGAACAGGTTGCGCTTCTGCCTGGGAGTTGGATTGGGAGCAGCAGCAGCGAATCTGCTGGGGAGCAGGCCGCGGATTACGCGGATAGAAGCGGTTGAGAGTCAATTCATTGGGAATTGAATCATTAGAGCTCGGCATCTTCCTGCATCTGGTCCTAACTCTTGGAGACGAACTGCAAGCTCAGAATGAAGTTTCGGACCTGAGAACACGGCTAGAAAGTCGTTGGCCACCGATGACACGGATCTCCACGGATTTCTAGAAGTCAGTCGTCGACCCGGTACACGACCTTCCCGCCCACGATTGTGGCTACCGCCATGCCGGTGAGCTTCCAGCCGTCGAAGGGACTGTTTCTCGATTTCGAGCGCGAGCGAGCGGCTTCGAAGGTCCAACGCTTCCGCGGGTCGAAGAGGGTGAGGTCGGCTCGGGCGCCTTCTTCCAGGCTGCCGCGATCGCGGCAGCCGAGAATGCGAGCCGGATTTGTGGAGAGTAGTTCCACAATTCGCTTCAAGGAAACATGGCCGGGCACGTAGAGCTGAGTGATGGCCAAAGCCAGTGCCGTCTCCAGTCCGGTGATTCCGAAGGCAGAGCGCTCGAATTCGACTTCCTTTTCGTGCATGGCATGAGGGGCATGGTCGGTGGCGATGGCATCGATGATGCCGTCACGCAATCCCGGAATGAGCGCATCCCGGTCGGCACGCGAACGCAGAGGAGGATTCATTTTGAAGCGCGTGTCGTAGTCGCCGACGTCCTCGTCGATGAGGGTGAAATGATGGGGCGTGACCTCGCAGGTGACATGAATGCCCTGGCGCTTGCCGCGACGTACGGCATCCATCGCTTCTGCCGTGGAAAGGTGAGCCACGTGCACATGGCCGTCAGTCTGGCGGGCAAGTTCGATATCGCGCTCGACGATGCTCCACTCCGAGCGATTCGAGATGCCCCGCAGGCCCAGGCGAAACGCTACTACTCCGGCATTCATTACCCCGCCGGTGCTAAGACGGGTATCCTCGGCATGTTGGATTACCGGGAAGTCCACTCGGCGGGCTTCCCGCAGAGCCATCTCCATAATGTTGTCAGCCAATACCGGGTGTCCGTCGTCAGAAACGGCGACAGCTCCAGCCTGGCGCAAAGCTGCATAGTTGGTAAGCCGTTCGCCCTTACTCTCAACCGTAGCAGCAGCGACCGGGAATACAGTGACGATCGCGTCTCGGCCCGGCTCCTGCATCCAACTCGTGATCTCGGGCGAATCATTTACTGGAACGGTATTCGGCATAGCGCAGACCGCGGTAAAGCCGCCAGCTGCGGCTGCCGCGGTTCCAGTGGCAATGGTCTCCTTGTAGTCCTGACCGGGCTGGCGCAAGTGAACGTGCAGATCGATAAAGCCCGGCGCCACGATAAGCCCACGCGCCTCGAAAACCTCGCCCGCGCTCTGCTGCAGGTTGCGGCTGGGATTGATGGCGGCTACCTTGCCGTCGCGCAGCAACACATCCACAAGATCGTCGAGATCGGAGGCGGGATCGATCACGTGCCCGCCGCGAATCAGCAGCGAGTTCGCGCCTTCACTGCTGGACGTTTTCCTGGCCACGCGTTTCGTCATCTGCACCACAGGTGTCATCGTACGTGGCTGGCTCCGAGCGCTCGCGCCAGAATCGCCATCCTCACCGCCACGCCATTGTGAACCTGATCAAGAATTACCGACTGTTGGGCATCGGCCACGTCGGAAGTCAGCTCGAGACCGCGAATGATCGGCCCGGGATGCATCAGTAACACACCCTTTTTGGCCCAGGCGAGCCGGTCGAGCCGTATCTGATAGCGCTCGATGAATTCGTCGAGACTAATTTGCAAGCCAGCCAAACGTTCTTTTTGTATTCGCAGAGCAATGATGACGTCTGCGCCTTCCAGGGCGGTCTTCAACTCGCGCGTGATGCTGACGTGTGGCGCCAGACTGGTGGCCAGCTCTGGTACCAGCTCCTGTGGGCCGCAGAGCACCACTTCTGCCCCTGCCTTGGTAAGCAGATGTACGTCAGAGCGCACCACCCGGCTGTGGAAGATGTCCCCCACCATGGCAACTCGCAGTCCTTGCAGTTTTTTCTTCTGTTGGAGAATGGTAAAGGCATCGAGCAGGGCCTGTGAAGGATGCTCGTGCATTCCATCTCCGGCGTTGATGACCGGCACGGGAACGTGGCGCGCCAGCAAATGCGGCGCCCCGGATGACGGATGGCGGATCACGATGGCCTGTGCTCCAAGGGCGGTCAAGGTATAGCCGGTATCGATCAGGGATTCCCCTTTTTCAATGCTGGAAGCGGCGGCAGAAACCAGGGATGTAGTAGCACCAAGAGCCTTGGCCGCGAACTCGAAGGAGACTCGAGTGCGAGTAGAAGGCTCATAGAACAACAGGACGAGCCGCTTGCCTTGCAAGAGCGATGACCGAGGAGAAGTCTTGAACTTAGCCGCCTGATGGAGGATGGCCAAAATCTGGTCCCAAGAGAGCGGTTCGATTCCGAGCAGGCCTCCAGGGTGCACAGTGCGAGGGTGAAGAGCGTTGGAGGAATCGCGAGCGGCAGGAAGGGTGGGGGTTTTTCGCGAACTACGCGCTGGTTTAGAAGCAGTGCGTCCAGTCGCCTTCATGCCCTTCTAATCCTTGGGAAATGCAGCAGGATAAAACGAGGGATCGAACAAAAAAGGATTCTTAAACGGAGTGCCTGCCTTACCAGCAATGCACGCTGCACGGTCAGACTTGCTTCTCCACGAGCAAGACTTTTTCCATATTGTCAGTCTCATTCAGCTTGACTTCGATAATTTCGTTATCGGACGTTTGTACGTATCGGCCCACGAATGCAGCTTCAATAGGCAGCTCGCGGTGACCGCGATCGATGAGCGCGAGCAGCTGTACACGACGCGGGCGTCCGTGGTCGAACAAAGCATCCAGTGCCGCCCGCGTGGTTCGCCCGGTGTAGAGGACGTCGTCGACGAGGACTACGTTCATCTCCACGATATCGGCTCCGAGGTCACTCTTCTGTACCAGTGGCTTAGGGCCCACGGTGGAAAGGTCATCGCGATAAAGGGAAATATCCAGAGTTCCGACCGGAACTGGCTTGTTCTCGATGCGGCCGATCAGCTTAGCGATGCGCTGGGCGATAGGTATGCCGCGGCGCTTGATGCCGATCAGGACAAGCCGTTCGGTGCCATTGTTCTTTTCGATGATTTCGTGGGCCAGCCGCACAAGCGTGCGCTCAATTTCGGAGGCGGACATCAGCTGGGCTTTTTCGCGCAGATTAGCTCGGATCGCAGTCTCGGGGGTCATCCCGCGCATGATACGCGTTGGGCAGGGAGGCGAGCAAGGCAGAGCGCCCCGCAATTGACTTACACGAAGACCCGTCCCGATTTAAAACAAAAGGCCACCTTATCGGGAGGTGGCCCTCTATCAGTCTTTAGTCCTTGGTCGCGTTGGAGATTACTGCGGCTTAGTCGTAGCGGGCGGCGTAGTCGTCGGCTTTGAACTACTGGTTCCCGGGGTCGCAGGCTTGGCACCGCCGGTCGCCGCTCCACCACCAGGTGTGGGCCGCACGGCCGAGGTTGGCGGTTTTGCGCTGCTGGAAGCCCCGACGGGAGCGGCAACCCCCGATTGCGCGTTATATAAATCAACGATCTCTTTCGTGATGTTGGTCGACTGGCCCGCCCAAACTACCGGGCTCTGCTGACCGGAAACGTCCAGAATAAGGCCGTAGTTGTTCTGCTTGGCGAATTTGTCCACTACGTCCATGAGCTTGACGCCAATTTTTTGCGCCAGTTCGTTCTGCTGGGTCTGGTATTCGTTTTGGGCATCCTCGAACGAGCGCTGCAGATTCTTTTGCTTGGATTCGATATTCTTGACCAGAGTGGCGCGGGCGTCATCGTTCATCTTGTCGCCCTGGGTGTTGAGCTGCTTCTTCAGGTCGTCGATTTCCCTATTCAGGTTCGCCAGTTCAGTCTGCTTAGGTTCGAATTTCTTTTGCAGCTGTTGGAAATCGCGCTGGCCCTCATTAGTCGCCAGGATCGCGTCCTGAATACTGATAATACCAATCTTGTTGGACAGCTGAGATGCTGACGGCGCTGCAGGCGAAGCCGCCTGCGCAAAACCGGCAGCCGATAACAGCAGCAAGGGCAGAAGTGTGCGTTGAGCGTAACTAGTCATTGGTTGTGTCGTGGACTCCTTGGAGAAACCCATCCCGGGAACGTCGAACCTTCAGAGGCGGACCTGAGTCCGCCACTACCCTCTGATTTGGAGGTGTGGAATAACCGAGCAATTATAGGTTGCGCAATTGTCCAGCGTCAAACCAAGGGAACCCTCTGGCTCACTTCCGGAGAGCGCTAGAACGTGGTGCTCACAGTAAAGCGGAAGGTCTTTTTGGGCTCGCTGATGGTGTAGTTGGGATTCAGGTTTCGCTGCACCAGTTGGAACGTAGTGTCGCCTGCGCCCCCAACCGGGAACATGCTGCGAGTAATGGCGTTGGGAGTCACTGTGACCTGGTCGATACGTAGCGGGTTATAAGCGTAGTAGATGCGGAACGGGGCATTGATTACCGGCATAATGACTTGCAATTCGAGCCCGGTGGACATGCGGGGAGCGTAATTGGTCCCAGAAGCAATCTTCAGTTGGCCATTGAAGTTCAGATTGGAGCCGCCAACGCAGTTAAACGTAACATCGAGCGAAGGACAACCAAATGCGGTGGAATTGAGGCTTGCCAGTTGGGTCTGATTGATCTGCAGCTGGGATTCGCGCACCACGAAGTTCATGCCGAAATCGACAAAGGGCGCCAGGGTCACGGGGCCGGCAATGGGCATCCGGTATTCCAAGTTGCTGACCAGGCTGGTGTCGCCGCCCGGAAAAATGATGCGGCTTACGGGCAAGGGTATGGCGACCGTACCCCGCCGGGGATTATTTGGATCCTTCAAGACTCCAGTGCAGCCGGTGGGATAAGTTCCCTGGCTGACGCAGGGATCGCTGGCGTTCACCAGGGGAACGTCCTGCCGCTCGACGAAAAAGGCAACCGGGGAAACGGTGCGGATGTCGAACCCGCGAAGGTCAGTATCTCCACCAAGGTAGAAGCGCTCAAAAGGCGGGGCTACACGTCCGCCGTAGCCGGTCAGGAAGCTGCCCTGCAAACGAAATCCCAGCGCCTGCCTGGCATCCTGCCTGGCAACATGCTTCAGACCACGCATGGGAATGAACTGCTTGTATTCGACGATCGGCCGTATGGCCGAGACATTACCCCCAAGCCCAGAGATTTCCCCGCCTAAGAAAATGCTCCTGCCATACATGGGGTGCTGTGGATTGTTGATGGTATTCATGGTGAAGCTGGGAACGACTTTGCTGGTGATGATCCCTTTCAGAGCATCCGGACCAGACACGTTGCGGAAATTCAACTCCTGGAAATAGAGGCGTGAGAAGTCGCTGAAGACTTCAATCGATGATGAGGAGAACGAATAAGTGATGCCCACGCTCTTCAGGGAGCGACGCAGTGGATAGCTCGCCGACACGGTGAATCCGGTGCTCGACTGGCTGTAGTTCTGCAGAGTCTGCAAAACGCTTTCTGGAAGATTGACTTTCTGCCCGGCAACGACCTCGGTCTGTTTAGCCTGGTTGTAATCATAGCGGTTGGTGAAAACCGTGAAGCCTAAGCGCAGCGGCCGATCGAACATGTAAGGTTCGGTGAAA
>Ga0187776_10000731_pt1 | contig 15835 bp, 18 predicted proteins | sample 0216_BV02_MP12_2_FD_132426 | JGI IMG/M metagenome (GOLD analysis project Ga0187776, IMG submission 132426) | Tropical peat soil microbial communities from peatlands in Department of Meta, Colombia - 0216_BV02_MP12_20_MG | ecosystem: Environmental > Terrestrial > Soil > Wetlands > Peat | place...
ACGGTGCTGGCCGCTGCGAGCACGCCGCCGCCGAGCGCGGCGACGGCTAGCCCCGGCCGGCCTCCCTCGGCCTCCCTCAGGGCCCTGAACAGCCCGGAGAGGAACAGCAGGACGGCGGGCATGGCAAGCCCGTAAAGAACGGCCGCGAGCTGGAGGCGACCGTCGTGCACCGAGATGTAGCTGAAGATCTTCTCGGCGGAGGCAGTGGTGCTCGGAGACCCGCTCGTCAGATTGGCGAACGCCAGGATCAGGGCGAATGAGACCGCTCCACCGAGCGCCGCCAGTCGAACGGATGCCGAGCCGGGAATGTGTACCGCAGGTCGACGTGCGAGCCCACCGGCTGTGTGAGTGTGAGTGCTCATCTTCGTCTCCTTCGCCCGGCTCAACGTGAGCCCGGGCTGTCGAGTGTGAGCGGAGCCCGCAACGGGCGGGAGAGCCTGTGCCCCGAACCAAACGCCGACGCCCTGACGGGCGCACTCGTGTTGAACATCGTCTCTTGCTGCCTGCGCTACCGCATCCGTGAGAACCCCGATGCCTGTTAGAACAGCGGGCGTGCGCGTCCACATCATCAGCGACATGGAGGGAGTTGCCGGCATCGTCAAGTGGCAGCAGGTCTCCGGCGGCGAGAAGCTCTACGACGAAGGCCGCGTCCTCTACACCGAGGAGATCAACGCGGCCGTGCGCGGCGCGAAGGCGGCCGGCGCGACCGAGATCGTCGTCATGGACAACCACGGCGCGGGCGGTCCGTACGACTTCAACTCGCTCCTTCCCGAGCTCCTCGACCTCGACTGCGAGTTCGTCGTGCAGCAGGAGTGGACGGAGTACACGGCCTTCCTCGAGTCCGGGTGCGACGCCGCGCTCCTCGTTGGTATGCACGCCATGGCCGGCAGGGCGGACGGCGTTCTCTCGCACACCGTCTCGGGACAGGCATGGCAGAACCTTCGCTTCAACGGGACGCTCGTCGGCGAGACCGGGATCAACGCGGCGGTCTGCGGCAACTGGGGCGTGCCGGTCGTGCTCGTGACCGGCGATCGCGCCGTCTGCCGCGAGGCGCGGGAGCTGCTCGGCGACGCCCTCACGACCGTCGAGGTGAAGGAGGGGCTCGGCCGCTTCAGCGCGCGGATGAAGCCCCCGGCGCGGGCGCGCGAGCTGATCGAGGAGGGCGCGCGGCAGGCGCTTTCCGACCTGTCGGCGGTGGCTCCCTACGATCCTGGCCGGCCGTGCGAGATCGAAATCGAGTTCACGACGCCGGACCGGCTCCAGGAATATGCGAACCGCAAGGGAGTCGAGGTGACCGGTGCCAGCTCGCTCGTCGTCCGTGGCGACGACTGGTGGACGGCCTGGTCCAACTTCTTCTTCTAGCCTGCTGAGCTGCCGACACGATTCAGGGAGAATTCGGCCATGACCTTGCTCGTCCGGCTCGGAGATCGCGACGGTGAGCACGAGCTGCCGGTGCCCGCTGAGCAGACGTCGCACGAGGAGCTGACGCGCTTCCTCAACCGCAACGGCCCGTACGCACAGGTCTGGATCCGCCTGGCTTCGGGCGAGTATGTTCGCTACGACCGCATCGTCTCGATCCGAGTCCAGGAGTAGGCGCTGGAAGACGGAGCTGTTCCCCAGCGTCTGGCTGGGTGAGGGCACCAGACGAAAGGAGCAGCATGGACGAGTTACGCACACGGGCGCTCCTCACGGATTTCGACCCGACGAGCGCCGGCACAGGCACCATCGGCACCGTTCTCAGCCGCGAGGAGATCGCCGAGACGAAGGCGCGGGGCGAATTCCCCGCCACCCTTCTCCTCGAGCTCGACCGGATCGAGGAGCCGGGCGCACCCGCCCGAGTCGCAGTCGACTGGGACGAGGACTCGCTCGACCAGTTGCTGACCTCGACCGACGAGGACGAGATCGAGCTCTGGTTCGAGGAACGCGAGCTGGCGCGGGCCTTCGACGAGCGCGAAGTCGAGGCGCACGGGATCCGCGAGAAGGCCGCCGTGCTCGCGGTCGCGGTCGTGGCAGCCGGGGCGAGCACGACGCCTGCGTTTGCAAGATTCGCCGCGGACACGCCGGACGGCGGCGGCACTCCGACGGCCGCGTTCAACGTCAACCCGCAGGCCAGCGACACGGGCGCCGTCGTTCAGCCGGCCGGAGCCGAGAGAGGGCTGCTGACCGATGAGCAGGTCGCCGTCCAGGCGACTCGGGATACGACCGGCACGGGGGCCGCGGCGACGTCGAGCGGGGGGAGCGTCCTCTCCGACGGCGAGATCGCGGTCATCGCGGGCTCGCTGGTCATCTTGGCGGCGGGATTCGGCGCCATGCGCAGGCGCACGCCGCCCGCACTTCCGGCCTAGATCGGTCGTCTCATCTTCCTCAGGGAGCGCCCCCTTCTTCAGGGGGCGCTCGCCGTCATCCCGGCCCGGAAGCTAGGTTGCGTTCGTGGCAGGTCGCGTCGTCCGCATCTCGGTTGCACCCGTGAAGGCGCTCGCGCTGCTGCATCCGGAGGAGGTCGAAATCGACTTCACCGGCGTGGCCGGTAACCGCCGCTTCTGGATTGTCGACCGCAACGGACGGCTCGCAAACGACAAGAGCCATTCGCAGCTCCTGCTCGTGCGTGCACAGTGGGACGAGGCCACGCGGCGGCTCGTGCTCACGTTTCCGGACGGCGGGCGCGTCGAGGGGACGGTCGAGCCGGGCGAGCCGGTCGAGGCCACGATGTTCGGCCGGCCGCATCCCTCGCGGGCCGTGCCCGGGCCGTGGCAGGAGGCGCTGTCCGAGTACGCCGGCGAGCCGCTGACGTTCCTGTGGTCGGAGCGGGGAGGTGTCGACCGCGGCGTAGGCGGCGGCGCGGTGACCCTCGTCTCACGCGCCTCGCTCGAGCGGCTGCGCGAGGAAGCGGGCGCGGCCGAGCCGGTGGACGGCCGCCGCTTCCGGATGCTGTTCGAGATCGACGGCATCGGTCCCCACGAGGAGGACGAGTGGATCGGCGGTCGCGTCGAGGTCGGCGACGCCGTTCTCTCGTTCACCGGGGACGTCGGGCGGTGTGTCGTCACGAAGACGAATCCGGAGACGGCCGAGATCGATTTCGACACGCTCGGGACGCTCGCTGCCTATCGGCCCGAGGGACGCACCGAGCCGCTGGCGTTCGGCGTACACGGCGCCGTCGTGCAGCCCGGGCGTGTCCGCGTCGGCGATCCCGTCCGTCCGGTCGTGCGCGATCGCGTGCCGACATAGCAGCATCGCTATGCTTTCGCCATGGCGGCGAAGGCCCGGAGCGGAGCGAAAGGGCCGGTCGAGCGGTTACACGAGCGGATCGTGGCGGGCGACCGCGGCTGGTTCTTCGCCCAGATAGCGGGCAAGGTCGCGGAGCGGCGCACCGCGATGGGGCTCTCACAGCGCGAGCTCGCAGAGCTCGTCGGCACGACCCAGTCGGCGATCGCCCGGCTGGAGCGGGGTGGCCGCCCGCCGAGGATCGACACGCTGCTTCGCATTGCGGACGCGCTCGACTGCGACCTTGTCGTCGAGCTCGAACCTCGCAGCTGAACGCCTCCCGAATCGTCGTCGCCGTCGTCGGCGACTCGATCTCGGCCGGCTCGCCGTTGTGGGATCCGGACCCGGACATCCGGGCGCGGATCGCGTCGCCTGACGAGCGCAGCCAGTGGCAGCATTGGGCGGCTCGGACCGACGCCAGGCTCGAGTTCCGGACGACCGCGGTCTACGGCGAGCGGACGGACGAGATAGCGCGACGGCTCGACCTCGTCCTGCCCGGGGCCGACATGCTCGTCGTCCAGGGCGGGATCAACGACGTCGTGCAGCGCCGGCCGACCGAGCAGGCCGCCGGAAACCTCGAAGCGATGCTGGCTCGCGGCATGGCCGCGGGGCTCGCGCTCGCGGTGACCGACGTGCTCCCGTGGAACAACGGTGACATGCGGTCTGCGAGTGCAATCCAGGAGCTCAACGTGCTGATCCGGCAGCTCGCCGAGGCCACGGGCGCGACGCTCCTCCCGTTCCACGACACGCTGGCGGACCCCACCGACCCGCGTCGCATGGGGGCCGGGCTGACCGACGACGGCGACCACCCGTCGGTCGAAGGCCACCGGCTGCTGGGCGAGCGCGCGTTCCGGCTTCCGGCCTAGACGTCGAGTTCCAGACCGTCGTAGGCGCGCTCGACGTCGTCGGGGAGCGGGAGCTCGTCCGGCCGGTGGATGACCACCAGACGGCTGGCGCCGGAGGTCTCGAATGTTTGGAGGGCCTCGTCCGCCGTCAGGTGGCCGCGGATGCCCTGCTCGGGCTGGGCGAGCGTTGCTTCGCAGAGGAAGAGGTCGGCGTGGCGCGCGAGGTGGACGAGGGCGGAACACGGTGCCGAGTCCGCGCTGTAGGCGAGCGTCCGCTGGTGGTTCGAGACCCGGAGGCCATAGCTCTCGAGCGCATAGTGGAGCACCCGGTAGGCGACGAGCTCGAAGCCCGCGGCTGAAAACGGCGTGCTCTCTTCGTATTCGTTCACGGTGAAGAGTTCGAGCACCGCGTTCGCGTACAGCACCGGATCGAGCCCATGCAGCGTCTCGCGCCCGCCGTGCGGCAGCCAGAGCTCGGGCGCCGGAACCTCGCGTCCAGCTCCGAAGAGGCCCCCGAAGGCCCACGGCACGAGGTCGCCCCAGTGATCGAGGTGGAAGTGGGTGATGACGATCGCGTCGATACGCGGCCATCCTTCGAGGCGGCGGAGGCGCGGCAGCACTTCAGGCCCGCAGTCGAGCAGCAGCCGTCGGCCGTCCTCCTCCACGAGATAGCCCGACTGGGCGCCGCCGGGGTTGGGCCAGGCCGGCGAGCAGCCCACTACGTTGACGCGCATCCGCCTATCCTCGCTGCAACCGGCCCCTGCTCGCACGGAGAAGCGCAGCCATATATAACTGCGCGCATGAGCCAGGCGACCGAGACGCTGAGGAAGGTGCCGCTGTTCGCGGGCCTCGACAAGAAGGAGCTCGACGAGATCGCGAGCAGCATGCGTGAGCGGCGCTTCAAGGCCGGCGACACCATGACGCAGGAGGGATCGGGCGGCGCGGCTTTCTTCGTGGTCGAGGAGGGCGAGGCGGACGTCAGCGTCGGCGGCGAGACGAAGGGATCGATCGGCCCCGGCGACTACTTCGGCGAGATCGCGCTCATCAACGACTCGCCGCGCACCGCCACCCTGACCGCCCGGACCGACATGCTCTGTTACGGCATGACGCCGTGGGACTTCCGGCCGCTCGTCGAGAGCAACTCGGCGATCGCGTGGAAGCTGCTCACGGCCATGGCCGACAAGATGAAGTAGCGCTAGCCGACGTTCAGGCGGCGCGCGCCGGAGTAGCCGGCGCCTTCCCAGCTGTGCATCGAGGTGATTCGCACCGCGGCTCCACTGTGCGGCGCTTCGATGAAGCGGCCCCCGCCGGCGTAGATGCCGACGTGGCTCGCGCCGTAGAAGAAGACGAGGTCGCCCGGCTTGAGCCATCGGCGCGGAACCTGGTGCCCGCGCACGACGTCGCCGAAGCTCGAATGCGGTAGCTCGATTCCAAAGTGCTCGTACACGTACCGGACGAGGCCGGAGCAGTCGAAGCCGGTCCGCGGTGAGGATCCGCCCCACTGGTAACGCACGCCGAGGAAATGGCGCGCGTAGGCGACGACCTTGTTCCCGAACGGGTGCTGCAGCCGCCGCGCGCGTGCGAGATGGCGATGGTGCTTCCGAGGATGCACGCGAGTCGCGTGATGAGCTCTGTGCTGCCTCCGCGGCGCGTGGGTTGCGCGTCCCTGAAGCGGACGCACGAGCGCCAGCACCAGTGTGAGTGCGATGACGAGCAGCAGTATGAGCAGGCGAATCGTCCGCAAGAGGAAAGGGAACTCCCGTCGATGGGCGCGGCCGTCGCAGAGTGCGGCCGCTCGCTTTCGGCGTGAAGGCGCACTCTAGTCGAAGGGGTGCCGCACCCGGCCTCCCCCTTATGGGTCAGATCCCGTTAGCTTTTTGTGCGGGTCGGCCGGCGCCTTGCACCTAGCCTCCCCCGACGTTCTGGCAGCATTGCGGCGATGCGCCGCGGCCTCGCGTGGCTCGTAGCCGTCCCCCTGATGCTCGCCGGGACGCAGATCGCGCACGCCCTCGCCTACCGGATCGTCTACGCGCAGACGAGCGTCCGACTGCACGCGCTCGTCGAGACGGGACACGGCTACATGAGCGCGCTGCCTCTGCTCCTCGGCCTGGCGGGGGCGGTCGTCACTCTTTCCTTGGCCGCGAGCGTCCTCGACGCGGCACGAGGACGTGGCGTTCGGCCGTTGCCGCCGTGGGCATTCGCACTGCTGCCGCTCGTCGGCTTCACCCTTCAGGAGTACATCGAGCGCTGGCTGGCCTGGGGATTCTTGCCCTGGTACGCCGGAGAGCAGCCGACGTTCGTCATCGGGATCGCGCTCCAGCTTCCGTTCGGCGCGCTCGCGTATCTCGCAGCACGTCTCTTGCTCCGCACGGCCAAGCGCCTCGGACGCCGTTTCGCCCGTGTCTCGCCTCCGCGTCCCCGCCTCGTGCCGCGCCCGCTGCTCGTGCCGTTGGCGCAGCCGCTACCGCCGCTGCCTTCGCTTCTCGCGCGCCGCCTCGGTCGGCGCGGGCCTCCGCTTCTCGTCGGCTGAGTCGAACCGCCGCCCCGGGCGGCGGACCCCCGTCGAGGAAGGAGAGAAGATTGAAACGCACAAGCCGCTTGGCCGTGCTCGCGTGTGCGGCTGCCGTAGCGCTGGTAGCGGCTGCGGGTGCGTCCGCGCACGCCCGCATGAGTCCGTCGGTCTCGCTGGCGAACGAGCTACAGCTCTACAGCCTCGCCATCCCTACCGAGAAGTCGAATGCCTACACCACGAAGATCGTCCTGACCCTCCCGAAGGGCTTCTCGATCGACTCGTTCGTGCCGAGCAACGGTTGGAAGCGGGTCGAGCAGTCGACCGGTAGCGGCGAGAACGCCGTCGTGACCCAGGTCACCTGGTCGGGCGGTCACGTACCGACCGAGGAGGACTCGCTGTTCCAGTTCCTGGCGCAGCCGTCGTCGGCCGGGACCTACACCTTCCGCGTGCAGCAGACCTATTCGGACGGGTCGATCGTCGATTGGGCAGGGCCCGAGTCGTCCGCCGCGCCGGCGCCGACGATCGACGTCGTGAGCTCCATCGCCGGGGGCGGAACGTCGACTCTGACGATCATCGCCCTCGTGCTCGGTGCGCTCGGCGTCCTGGTCGGAAGCATTGCGCTCTTCTCGCGCGGAGGCCGGACGCTGACGTGACCGCCCGCCGGCGTGGAGCTGTCGCGGCCGCCGCCGTCGCGCTGGCACTGGTGGTGCCGGCGGCGGCGTCCGCACATGCCTACCTGATCAAGACCGCTCCGGCTGCGAGCGTCATCCTCAGCGCCCCGCCCCGGAGCGTGCAGCTCACCTACGACGAAGCAGTCGAGCCACGCTTCGCGATCGTCTCCGTCACCGACGTCAATGCGAACCAGGAGACGACGGGGCCGGTGACACGCTCGCCGTCCGACCCGGACACGCTCGTCGTCCCGCTGAAGCACGTGGGCGAGGGCTGGTACCTCGTCTACTGGCGCGCCATCTCGGTCGACGGCCATCCGGTCCAGGGCGCGTTCACATTCGCGGTCGGCCCGAACGCAGGTCCGGCGCCGCAGTTCACGGTCCCGCACATCGCCGGCACCGCCACCTCGACGCCGCTGGTGATCGCGAAGTGGCTCGCCTTCCTCACCGCGATGGCGGCGATCGGTCTCTTCGTGCTGCGGATCGTGATCGCGCAGCCACTCGTCCGTCGTGTCCCCGGAGCCGACCTGCGCGCACCGACGATCGCCTTCGCCCTGGCCGCCGTCCTCGGCCTCATCGCCATTCCGGCCTACCTCGAGGAGGCTGTCGCGATCGACTCCCTGCGCTCGTTCTGGGACGTGACCGGCGTCGTCCCACTCTGGCGGCTGACCGCCTTCGGCCGCGGCTGGGTCGACATCGAGCTGTGCTTCGCGCTCTTCGTCGGCGCCGCAGGTATGGCGATCTGGGTCGACCGGCCCGAACGCGAGGGGCGGTCGGTCGCCGCGCTCCTGGCCCTGAGTGGAGCGCTCACCGCCGCCGCCGCCGTTCTCGTTCTGCCGGGCGCGGTGGGCCACGCCGGCCAGACGTCGCCGCGCGGCGTCGCGGTGCCCCTCGACTGGTTGCACCTCGTCTCGGGCGCGCTCTGGATCGGCGGACTGATCGGACTGCTGGTCGTCTGGCGCAGTCTTCCTGCCGCGAGGCGAGTGGCGGGGCTCGCCGTCACCGTGCCGCGCTTCTCGAATGTGGCCTTCGTGTCCGTGCTCGTGTTGCTCGGGACGGGCGTAGGCGCTGCGATCGTCCACCTGCCGGTACTCGACGCGCTCTGGCTCACGTCGTACGGCAAGGTGATCCTGATCAAGGCCGGGCTCTTGCTCGCCGCGATGCTCCTTGCCTCCGGCAACCTGCTGCGGGCGAAGCCGGGCCTCACGCGGGCGGAAGCGAGCGAGGCGTCGGCGCGACTGTTGCGTCGGCTCGTGTCGGGGGAGGTCGTGCTGGTGGCCGGGGCGATACTCGCGGCGGCGATCCTGTCCAGCCTGGCCCCACCGCCGCCGGCCTTCGCCGAGGAGGGCTCGGCGCTCGCGCGGGTCGGCCCGGGAAGGGTCGCCTCTACGGTCGTGCGAGCGGGCTACGCGCTGCAGGTCCTGGTCGATCCGAACCGGGCGGCGGCGCCTGACACGTTTGCGCTTCGACTGACGCGCGGCGGCAAGCCGGTCGAGGGAGCGAGCGTGACCCTGTCCTTCGCGATGCTGGACATGCAGATGCCGACCCAGGAGTACCAGCTCGCCGAGACCGCTCCCGGGCTCTACACGCGCAAGGCGCCGGCGCTCGTCATGGTCGGCCACTGGGCCCTCGATTTCACGATCACGCCGAAAGGCGGTCTGCCGTTCAGCGTCCTCGTCGTCGACCGCGCCGGCGGTTGAACGGACCAACTCGAGACGAAGGAGTCTTCGCCTGATGCAACACCATCGCCCGCTCATCGCCTTCGCGACGCTCGCGACCGGCGCCTGCCTGCTCGCGGGTTGCGGCTCCGGCGGCTCCGCGGCCGGCCCGACGATCCTGCCCGCGCGCACGTACCGCCTCAGTGGGTTCAAGCCGGCCGGGCCGGTCGTGCCGGGTCGTCGGACCCTCGTGTCCTTCACCATCCGGACACCGTCGGGAAAGCCGCTGACCGAGTACAAGGAGTGCTGCGAGCCGCATCAGGGCGTCGACCTGATCGTCGTTCGCAGCGACGACAGCCACATCCAGTATCTCGACACAGACGTCGGCCCCGAAGGCGCGGTCAGCGAGCCCGTCGTCTTTCCCACGCCGGGCCGCTACCGGATCACCATCGACGCCTATCCGAAGGCGACCACGCCCACGACACCTTTGAACTTCCAGCTGTTCAAGTGGGTGACGGTACGGGGCAACTACCGGCCGCGGCCACTTCCCCCGGCACGGTCGACGGAGGTGGTGGACGGCTACCGCTTCCGGATTCAGCGCCATTCCGACCTGAAGGCGATCGTGCCGAGCGACCTCGTGATCCACGTCACCGATCCGGCCGGGCGCAGTGCCGTCTTCAGGAACTGGCGGGGCGCGCTGGGGCACGCGATCTTCTTCCACCAAGGCTCTCTCGCCTACTCGCACACCCACATCTGCAGGCCGGGGGACGTCTACTGCTACTCCGTGCTCGGCAACGTACGCGTCACCGGCCACTCCACAGCTCCGGGCATACTCAAGGCGGGTGTGCTCCTTCCCGAGCCCGGAACCTGGCGAATGTTCCTGCTCACGTACCAGGGCGGCCGCGTTCTCACCGTCCCCTTCACCCTCAATGTGAGATGAACGGCAGGACCTCGGCTCAGCTAGTCCTCGTCGCGGCAGTCGCGGCTCTCGCGTGCGGTGTGGCAGCCGCCGTGGTTGCGATCGACGTGCTACGAGCCGTCCTGGGCGGATGACGATGCGGCTGCGCTCAGCGAGGCGGGAAGAGGAAGCTGTGATGGGGTGGGACATATCCGCCGACCTCGAGCACGATCTCGGCGCCCGGCCTGAGCCTCAGGGTGCGCGGGTCGCCGCGGCGGCGGAGCCCGTTCACGTAGACGGACACGGAACCCCGGAACGAGACGAGCCGCCGCGGACCGAGTGGCTGGCCCCAGATACGGAAGAGGCGATCGAGCGTCTGTTTCCTCTCGTAGTCGACGATGCCGGTGGGATCGAGGGTCCACACACGGGCACGGCAATCTGCCGAGATGACGCGGCCGAGGCTGCGACGCGCGCCCCTGAGCCCGATGGCCGTCGGGACGATGACGACCCGCCCCCGCGCGAACAGCTCGACGTGAACTCGCGGCCCCGTGTTCAGCGGTGCCGGACGGCAGGCGAAGCGTGCGGCCCGAGAGGTCGCTGGCGGCCGGTAGCGCGGCCCCTGTCCGACCGGCGTCGGCACGAGCCCGGCCACCGCAGCCGCCGCGCCGAGCGAGAAAGCGCCCACGTGCATCGGCGTCAGGCTACGCGCATCGTTCTCTGTCTGTTCGGCTGCGCGATTCTCGCCGGCTGCCTCGCTGCTTCCTCCGCCAAGGCGGACGGCGATCCGGCCAGCGACTACCTCGTCTCGCAGCAGGTCTTCCTCTCGTACGACGCGAAGATCCCGTCCGCACTCGAGCGAAAGCTCCTCGCCGCGGTCGCATCGGCGAACAAGCGCGGCTACCCGATCAGAGTCGCGCTGATCTGGAGCGGCTACGACCTCGGCTCCGTGCCCGAGCTCTTCGGGAAGCCGCGGAAGTACGTGCGGTTCCTGGACGCCGAGGACTCTCAGTGCTGGTGGGGCGGTTCATGTGGATCCGGGCGGTTCACGACCACGACCCGTTTGCTTGTCGTGATGCCGAACGGTCTCGGATTCGCGCAGTGGAAACACGACCCGGCCGGCGGCTACCGAACGATTGCGGGGATCAAGGTGACGCGAACGCCGGCAGGGCTGGCCCACGCGGCGACAGCCGCAGTGGTGAAGCTCGCCGCCGCGGCAGGCGTGAAGGTCTCGACAGCCGGTGGGCCGGCCGCCTTGCCCCGCGCCAGCAGTGGCGGCGACAACCGGGTCGAGATCATCGTCGCCGTCGTCGTGGCGCTCTCGCTCGGTGCCGCAGCCCGCCTTCTGATCCGACGCCGCGCGACGCGCTCAGCTGTGCGCTAGCGGCTCGGGCCGGTCCGCCCGTTCCCCCACCGCCAGCCGCACCGAGACGAGGACGAGGGCTACCCCGGAAGCAAGCGAAAGCGCGGTCGCGCTCCGTTCGAGCCACGCGGGAAAGGCTGCCAGAACCCACCCGTCACGGAGGGTCGCGACAAGCACGAGACCCTGATAGGCGGCGACGATCCCGATCACGAGGCCGCCGAGTGCGCGCCAGTCCGCCCGGCTGTAGAGGACTGCCAGCGCGACGGCCACGAGAACGGTCGCCGCCACGAGCACGAGCTGCCAGGAGGAGACCGTCGGGCGCCCGTAGAGCTCACGGCCCAGGCGGGCGACCGTGGACGACATCAGCGCAAGGACTGCGAGCGCGGCGCCCACCTGGGGCTCGAGCCGAGCCTCCCGTAGCCTAAAGAGTGCTGGAATGCACGCCGCAACCACCACGAGCGGCCAGAACCAGAGAGGCGACGCCGGCGCCGACTGCCAGAGGGTGCCGCGGATCGCAGTGCCGCGGCCGTCGAGCACGAGCGGAACGGTCCAGCGGCCGAGGTAGGTGTTCCCGGATGGATGGGCAGCGAGAACGGCGGCGTGAAGCCGGCCGTCGTGCCAGGTCCACGAGTGGCGCGAGGTCAGCTTCCTCCAACGGGGCGGCGTGGTGGCCGTGAGCCCCGGCGGGACGACGAGTGGGCGCACTCGGTTGAGGAACCAGGTGGTGGAGCGAGTGTTGGCGGCCACTCCTGCGGGCGAGAAGCGAAGATAGGGCTCACCCCGGAGACCGACGACGACGACCGTGAGCGACGGCGTCGCACGCATCCAGAGCCTCTGGTCGCCGTCGACGACCCGCACGGCCAGCCCCGGGGGCACGTGAGAGATCCGGGCCAGATAGTTCGTGGCCGCCGGCGGGACGCGGCCGACGTGGGCGGAGGCGGTCGACGGCAGGAAAGCGGCGGCGGCGACCGCGATCGACAGTGCGACCGCGAGCCTACGCACGCGTGAGCGAGCGGAGCGACTGCTCGACGTCCGGCGCGCGGAACGGGTAGAGGTAGAGCGCGCGCTGGTACCCGCGAGGGTCGACGAGGTACGCGGCTTCCGTGTGGGTGATCCGGCGCACCTTGATGCCTGCGATCGTCTTCGTCGCCACGCTGACTCCGATTCCATAGCCCCTCCAGACCCGGGCGAGGGCCGCCGGGTCTCCGATCGCCCAGTGCCAGTCATTCGGGAGGTTCCACTTCTTCTTGTCGAGCAGGAGGTTCCTTCGCGCATCTGCCCAGCGATTCGTGCTGACGGCCACGATCGCCGGACGCCGGGCGGCCGGGAAGCTGGCGACGACTCTGTTCAGCGTCTTCGCCTCGAGCGGACAGAAGTTGCGGCAGAGCGGATCGATGAAGGTCACGATCACGGGCCGGCCGCGGAACTGGCTGAGCGAGATCGGACCGCCATTCTCGTTGCGGAGCGAGAAGTCCGGTGCGAGCTTCCTACCAGCCGGCCAGGTCACGGGAGGTCCGGCCGCAGCCGAGCTCAACGGCGTCGCGGGGCTGGACGAGCGGAAAAGGGCAAGGGCGACGCCTATCCCGACGCCCAAGATCAAGGCGCCGGCCAGGATGAACCAGCGCAGATGGCGGAGCGACTGGGCGACGGGAACGGGCGGCTGCTGGGCGGACACGCCGCCGTGAGTATCGCATTCGGACGTACTCGTCGGTACGCTCTGGCGCCGTGGCCGTTACGTCATCACTCAGTGCCAGTGGGATCCGGTGGGATCTGAGCGATCTCGAGCCGGATGCCGAGCAGGGACGGCGGGACTGGGACGAGCTGCTGGAGCGCGCGCGGGACTTCGCCGAGCGCCGGCGCGGGACGGTCGGCGCGGCCGGACCGGCGGCGCTGCGCGAGCTGCTCGACGAGCTCGACGAGCTCGCACAGGACGCCTCGCGAGTCCACTTCTACGCCACGGCCCGCGAGCACACGCAGGCGATGGATCCCGAGACGAACGACCTCGCGACGCTTGCGCGCGACCGGGCTGCCGACCTCGAGAGCACGCTTCTCTTCGTCGAGCTCGAATGGCTGGCGCTCGACGAGGCCGAGGCGGACGCCCTCCTCCGAGCATCCGAGCTCGAGCCGTTCGCGCACCGGCTGCGCGTCGCCCGGGAGGAGAAGCCGTACGTCCGACCCGAAGGCGAGGAGCAGGCGCTCAACGCACGCCGCCCCGCGATCTCGGCCTGGGAGTCGCTGCACGGTCGCGAGCTCGCGACGCTGACGGTCGAGTTCGACGGCGGCGACGGGCCCGAGCCGCACACGATCGACCGCCTTCTCTCCTACGTCCACCATCCGGACCGCGACCTTCGCCTCGCCGCGCTCGACGTCCTTTACGGGGTGCTGGAGCAGGTGGCCGACGTCCAGGCGGCCTGTTACGACGCCATCGTCGGCGACCGGCTCGCGATCGACCGGCTTCGGGGCATCCCCGACGTGATGTGGCCGACCAACCAGCGCAACGAGCTCGACGGCGACGTGGTCGAGGCGATGATGGTGGCGATCGAGGAGCACTATCCGCTCGGCCGACGGTGGTTCGTCCGCAAGGCCGAGGTGCTCGGGTTGGACAAGCTGCTGCTCGCCGACCAGTACGCGCCGGTCGGCAGCGACCGGCGCGTCGAGTGGACCGAGGCTGTCGAGATGGTCGACGACTCTCTGAGTGACTTCGACCCGCGGCTGGGCGAGATCTTCCGCACCTGCCTCGGACGCGGGCACGTCGATGCCGAGCCGCGGCCGGGAAAGGTCGGCGGCGCCTACTGCAACACCGTCTCGAAGACCGTCCTCCCGTACGTCCTCCTCAACTACACCGACCAGCTGCGGGACGTCGTGACGCTCGCGCACGAGTTCGGCCACGCCGTGCACGGGACGCTCTCCCTCGAGCGGCAGACGTACCGCTCGTACCACACCGGCCTCGCGCTCGCCGAGGTGCCTTCGACATTCGCACAGCTTCTCGCAGTCGAGCGGCTGATCGACCGCGAGGAGGATCCGGCGACACGCGCGATGCTCCTTGCCGACCGTGCCGAGGGTGCCATGGCGTCGATCTTCCGCCAGACGATGATGGCGCGGTTCGAGCAGCGCGCCTACGCCGCCCGCGGCGAGGGCAAGGGCCTGACCCGCGACCGGCTCGCGGACATCTGGATCGAGGAGAACGGCCGCTACTACGCCGACTCGATCGAGCTACCCGACGGCTACCGGCTCGGCTGGACGTACATCCCGCACTTCATCCACGTGCGCTTCTACACGTACGCCTACGCGTTCGCGCATCTCGTCGCGTTCACACTTGCCGCCCGCTATCGCGAGGATCCGGAGCGCTTCGTACCGGCCTACCTCGAGTTCCTCGCGAGCGGCGCGTCGCGCTCCCCGCAGGACCTGCTCGAGCCGCTCGGCGTCGACCTCCGGAACCCGCAAACGTGGGCGGACGCCTTCGCCGAGTTCGACCGCTGTGTCGTGGAGGCGGAGGCCGGGCTCGACGCGCTCCAAGCCGACTAGCGCCGTCGATTTCGGGTCAAGGGACGCTCGCCCGGGCAAAACGGCGTCTCACCCGAGGATCTCGGAAACGAAGCGCGGGGGACGTTCCCGGACACCGGCTCGGTCGATGATGATCCCCTTGTGGCTCGCATCGTCGTTCGCCCCGCCGAAACTGCCGACGCCCAGGGAATCGCCCGCGTCTGCGCCGAAAGTTGGCGCGACACGTACCGGGAGATCTACACCCCGGACCAGATCGAGGCCGTGATTGCCGAGTACTACACACCGCAGAGGATCGGGCGCGAGATCAGGGCGCCCGAGGGATGGGATGGCTGGCTGGTTGCAGTCGAAGGTCGAACCGTGGTCGGCGCGGGCGGGGGCGGCATGATCGACCCGTACGTCGGGGAGATCTTCGTTCTCTATCTCGATCCACTGAGGCGACGGGAAGGGATCGGCAGTCTGCTTCTTCACGCGATCACCGAGCAGCAGCTCGCACAAGGCGCACGCGAGCAATGGGTCAGTGTCGAGCCCGAGAACAGCAAGGGGTTGCCGTTCTACGAGGCGCGAGGCTTCGAGGTGCGAGGCAACCGCCCAGCCTGGGGATCGAATCCGGAGGAGGCCCGTGTCTCGCTACGGCTGATGCGCCGCCTCGGGGAACATTCCTAACTGGCCCGGCGAACGTTGTCATGCCCGTTCGAGCTCGGGGAACGTCCACGACCCGTCGAGGACTTCCGGTCTCGGCCGGTAGAGCCGGACGGTGTAGTTCCAGCCCTCCATGATCGGGATCTGGTTGGGACGGTCGTCATCGCCACCGAAATGCACGGTGACCGAGCCGTCGTCGTTCGACGTCGCGGTGAGGTTGTTCACGCTGTAGGCGTTGCGATCGTTCGGCTCGAAGTAGCCGTCCGCGTTGTAGACGGAGATCGACCAGAAGCCGTCGACAGGGACGTCGCGCACCGTGAGTTCGAACTTGCCAACCGGCAGGCTCGGCTCGACGCCGACGTAGCGCGCCTCGCGGTCCGGCAGACCGCCCCACCCGGCGGCGGTGCCGAGCAAATGGCGGACCGGGTCGACGTCTCCCTTGGCGCCGAAGGCGTGGTCGAACCCGCCCAGGCCACGGGCGAGCTCGAGG
>Ga0187776_10000732_pt1 | contig 15833 bp, 11 predicted proteins | sample 0216_BV02_MP12_2_FD_132426 | JGI IMG/M metagenome (GOLD analysis project Ga0187776, IMG submission 132426) | Tropical peat soil microbial communities from peatlands in Department of Meta, Colombia - 0216_BV02_MP12_20_MG | ecosystem: Environmental > Terrestrial > Soil > Wetlands > Peat | place...
CTGGAGCATTCTGAACGCTTCGTCGCCGAGATACTCGCCGCGGTGGCGCTCAAAGGCTGGCAGCTCGACGAAGACGGCCTTCACAGATCACTATTATACGCAACCTGCGTATATACGCAACTTGCGTACATCGAGAGTCCTATCGGGTTTGGCCGGGCGCGGTACACTACGGCCGCGACAAATGACCGCTTCCTCGGTCCGACTGAACGACAGCGAGACCATGATAGAGGAGGAGAACCTCTTGGTCCTTTCCCGGCGGGATGCCGAGGTCTTCTTCCGGGCCCTTGTCAATCCTCCGCCCGCGACACCCGCACTGAGGAAGGCGGCACGACGCTTTGCGGATAAGTTCGATGTCGCCAATCAGCGGATCGATTGGTCGCCACCAGAGAGAAAAGGTCGACTATGAGCCAGGCAGCGTTCGTCGCGAGCTGTGGAAGAGGGTGCTTGTCGTCGATGGTCGATGGCTTGGTCTATTAGCCCGCAACGCGCCATTGCTTCAGAGGGAAACGCTGCTCAAAGATTAGGCAGAATAGACCAAACCGGCCGGCGCGAATCCCGCGTCGGCCGGGGCTTCCCGACCGATCAGCGCTACGGCCTGTAATCCGCAGGTCCCAGGTTCGAGCCCTGGTCGGGGAGCCACTCTACACGGGGTCTATTCCGGAGACATCGGTAACAGTTTATTCCGGAGACATCGGTAACACTTTTGCGGCGAAGCGGCTCTCGATGTCAGTGAGGCGGCCGGTCTCGTGGTCGAAGAACCCCAAGTCGTAGTCCATCAAGCTCACCAGCCAGATTTCATCGCCGACCTGCTTGACGCCGATGTTCCGGCTGGTGAAGACCGTGCTCAAGTTGATCTTGCGCCGGCCGAAGCAGATGCGGCCGCACTGAGTGACGGTGAGGGTGCGGTCGTGGAAAGGGTGGTTGAGTCCGTCAAAGCGCCGATCGCTGTTCGGGTAAAAGACGGCCCAGCCTTCTCCCCATGATGACTCTTTGGGCGATCACTTCGTACTTCAATCCCGCAGGCTACACGCGCAGGCGACAAAACTATCTCGCCTTCCGCCGGCACTTGTCCATCCCGCTTGTCACCGTCGAGCTTGCCTTTGGCGATGATTTCGACTTGCCCGCGGACGCGGCCGACATCATCGTTCGATTGCGCGGCGTCGACGTGCTCTGGCAGAAGGAGCGGTTGCTCAACGTGGCCTTGGCGCACTTGCCGCGCCAGTGCGATAGCGTCGCGTGGCTCGATTGCGATGTCGTGTTCAAGCGCGATGACTGGGCGGAGCGCGCTTCAAAGGCGTTGCAGCAGTTCGCGCTCTTGCAACCGTTTCAACGCGTCTGCGAACCGGCCGCGGATGGCGCATCCTGCCGAAAGGATCCCGACCCTGAGTCTGGTTATTCCCTGGCCTACCTGCTTTCGCTTGGGAACGTCAGCCCGGACGTTCTCCAGGGCAACATGCGCATCAACCATCGGCTGAATTCAGGGCTGGCCTGGGTGGCACGGCGCGAGTTGCTCGAGAGCGACCGATTCTATGATGCTTGCGTCATGGGCAGCGGGAATCGGGCGATGGTTTGTGCTGCGCTGGGTGCACCAGAGAGCGCGATTCGTTATCTGCAGATGAATCCTGTCTGGTCGGAGCACTACCGTGCCTGGGCGGACCAGCATTTTCGCAGCACAGGCGGCGTGATCGGCTGCATCGATGGCACCATCGACCACCTCTGGCACGGCGACCTCATTCATCGCCGCTACCAGCAACGCCATCACGAATTCAGCCGCTACGATTTCAATCCGCTGGCCGACATCGCCCTCGAAGAGAACGGATCTTGGCGATGGAATAGCCAAAAACCCGCGATGCACGCCTACGTCGCAGAGTACTTTCGGTCACGCCGCGAAGACGGTGAATAGATACATATGAACGCTCCGAGCTCCGTGCAGCAGCGCGCGCTCCGATCGCGCTGTCATCACGCATCCGGGAGCTGGAGCCACGCAGCTCCTGTGACAAACACTGCCACGATACATCAGCTCATCGAGGCCCAAGTCGCAAGCGCCCCGGACCGGATTGCCGTCGTAGGCGCTGCTCGTGCTCTTTCCTTCGGAGCCCTCAACGAGGAGGCGAACCATCTGGCTCGCGCCATCGTCAGCGAGCCGGATCCCGACCTTCCGGTAGTCGTGGCCTGTTCGGCGGGCACCGCACGAGTCGTCGCGTTGCTCGCCACTTTGAAAGCCGGACGATTCTCGGCTTCGCTCGATCTGTCTGATCCTCCCGACAGGTTGCGCTCGACAATCGCGTCGCTCGGGGCGCGGACCATTGTCACCGACGACGTCGACCTGGCGGAACGGAACCTGGGCCGGTCATCGGCGCGGCTCGTGCAGGTCGTCTCTTCGCCAGGAGACGGTGCGGACAATCTCCACTGGCCGGCGCGTGCCGACGGCCTGGCCCGACTCGCGTTGACATCCGGGTCGACCGCTCAGCCGAAGGCGATCATGCAAACGCACGCCACGACGCTGTTTGGAGCGCTCACCCGAAACAATGCGGTTCACTTGTGCCGCGAAGATGGAATGCTGGTCGGGACGTCGGTCTTTACAGACTTATGGCGTCCTTTGTTGGTCGGCGCAACCGTCTATCTCTTCGACTTCAAAGCAGATGACATCGTCTTCCTTGATCGCTGGATGGCAACCGGTCGAATCTCGGCCCTTCGGTCGACGCCAAGCGTATTTCGCCAGCTTGTGGCCACGCTCGCTCTGCGTCGGCCGAGCCGCGGGAACAGGAGAACGAACCTGTGTCCGTCGCTGCGCGTGATCGAACTGATGGGGGAGCCTGTCCCGTGGCAATGCGTTGAGTTGTACCGGACGCACTTCTCGCGAGATTGCATACTGATCAACTTTCTTGGTTGCAAGGAGGTGCTCGACTATTGCGCCTATTACGTCGGTCATCGGACAAGGCTCAGACAGGCCGCGGTTCCTGCGGGATATCCGCTGGACGGGATTGCGCTGAACGTGGTGGACGGCACGGGCAGGTCGGTTGAAGCACAAACAGTTGGCGAGATCACGGTCGCGAGCCCATCGATGTCGCCAGGGTATTGGCGTCGGCCGGACTTGACGAAGGAGCGCTTTTGCCGCCACAGGGGAGCGGATGAGCGTCGAACTTACGCGACCGGCGATCGGGGCTTCCTATCGCCAGATGGCTGCCTCACCTTTGCGGGCAGACAGGACTCCACCGTCAAGATCCGCGGCCACCGGGTCGACCTTGCCTATGTCGAGGGTGCGCTGCGCAGCCTTCAACCGGTAAGGGAGGCTGCGGTGATCACGAAGACAACTGGGCAGCAGGAGGTCAAGCTTGTTGCCTTTGTCGTAGCCAGGAGCCCGAAGCCGACAACGGAGCGCGAACTGCGTCGCGCGCTCGCCAAACAGGTGCCCAGCTACATGGTGCCCTCCGCGATTGCGCTTCTCGAGGAGATGCCTGCGACTGCGATGGGCAAGGTCGACTACGAGTGCCTGCGTTCCATCGCACCCGCCTCGCCGACACGAACCGCGCCTATGCCGACGCCGACGCCGACGCGGCGGGACACGGTGCAGAATGTGATTGCGGCCATCTGGGCACAAATTCTCGAGCTCGATGACGTCGGTCTCGAAGACGACTTCTTCGAGCTGGGCGGCGACTCGCTGATGATCATGCAGCTATGTGCCGCGATCGGAAAGCGGTTGGGCACCGAACTTCCCCTGTCGGTCATCTTCAGGTGCCGCACCGTCGCTGCGCTGGCGCGCCACGTGCTGGGTGGCGTGCGCGAGGAGTTGCCGCGCAGCACGGGACGATCGCAGAGGACCGGGGAAACCCACCCCTTCGGACCTGTCTGCGCACCGAGCGCTGCCGGCGCGCTCCTCCAGCAAGGTGGCCTGCCGCTTTCCTTTGCCCAGCAGCGCCTATGGTTCTTGAACCGGCTTCTGGGACGTGCGGCGGTATACAACGTGCCGCGGGTCATGCGATTGCTGGGCGAACTGAACGTAGCGGAGCTGAGTGCGGCGGTAAACGAGATCATGCGGCGGCACGCAGTGCTGCGTACCTTCTTCGCGCTCGAAGACGGGACACCGGTACAGGTGATCGAGCCGGAGTCGATGCTGAGGCTGGAGGTCGAGGATCTGCGCGCGTGGGCCCCGGAAGAGCGCGAGGGTGAAGCACGCCGCCTGGCGCGGGCAGAAGCCGAAGCGGGGTTCGATCTGCAGCGCGGGCCCCTGCTTCGGGCGCGGCTGCTGCGGCTTGCCGAGCGAGAGCACTGGCTGCTCGTGACGATGCATCACATTGTCACGGACGGCTGGTCCTGGGTCGTGTTCTGGCGAGAGCTTTCGCTGCTCTATCGTGCTTATCGCCGCGGGGAGGCCTCGCCACTGCCGGAGCTGCCGCTGCAATACGCAGACTATGCGCGGTGGCAACGCCGGTGGCTGCAGGGGGAAGTGCTCCAGCGGCAGCTTCGTTACTGGAAGCACGTGCTGGCGCAGTTGCCGGTCCTGGATTTGCCCACCGACCGGATACGCCCGGCATGGCCCAGCTATCGGGGGGCGCGGGTAGCCTTTGCGCTGGGGCGGGAGCTCACCCGCTCGCTCAGGGAGCTTGGCCGCCGCGAAGGGACGACGCTGTTCATGACCCTGCTGGCGGCGTTCCAGGTGCTGCTGTACCGCTATAGCGGGCAGGAGGATCTTGCCGTGGGGGTGCCGATTGCTGGGCGCAATCGGCCTGAATTGGAGTCGTTGATCGGGTTCTTCGTCAACACGCTGGTGTTGCGAGGACGCCTCACAGGCCACCTCAGCTTCAAGCAACACCTGGCCGCGGTGCGGGAGCAGGCGCTTGCAGCCTATACCCACCAGGATCTGCCCTTCGACAAATTGGTGCAGGAATTGGCGCCTAAGCGCGATCTATCGCGCAATCCACTGTTCCAGGTGTCACTGGTGTTGCAGAACACGCCTCCCGAGCAATGCCGGCTGCAGGGACTGCGGGTCGAGCGGGTTTCAGGGCTCGGCAATGCAAGCGCCAAGTTTGATCTCGCCCTGGTATTGACGGAGAGCACCGGGCGGCTGTTCGGCCGTTTTGAATACGCAACCGACCTTTTCGAGGCTGCCACGATCGAGCGCATGGCGAGGTGCTGGCAAGTGTTGCTCGAGGAAGCCGTTGCCGATCCGGCGCTACCCATATCGGAGCTGCGGCTTGCGACGCCGGTGGGGCGCAAATGATCGTTGATCCGTGGGCTGCACGGTCGGTTGGGTTGTCGACGCCGCGGCTTCTTTGGCGATTGATCACGCGGCGCCGGCGGCCGTCACTGGCGCGGGATCGCGCAGTCGCTGCGCTCGATGTGGATGCCCAGCCGCAGCCACCATACCGAGAGCTTGCTCAAGCCGAAGAGCGAGTGCGGGCTGGCGAAGGGGGCACCGTTGTCGGTGCGGATGGCTTTGGGGAGGCCGAAGTCCTTGAACACCCGCTCGAACACGGTGAAGGCATAGATCTCCCTGGCTTGGCGAGCCGCCGAATCTCGAGATCAAGGCGGGGCCGCTCGGCGGAGCCTGCGGCTGACACTCGACGGTGCCGCCGGAATGCGACGAGATCCGCGCGATCTCGTCGCGGATGACCTGGATGACGCCGCCCGGCAGGACGCTGCCCATGCTCTCGACCTGGTGCGCGATGGTGGCGGGATCGGCGACGAGTCCGCGTGGTCTGGATACCCACGGATCAAGCGCCCATCTGCGCTGACGGCGCCGCGGCCGCTAGACTGCTCGTGTACGCCTCCCGCAAGGGTTTCAGGACGACGAGCGCCATGATCGCCGCGAGGATGTTCATCGCCGCTGCGGTTAGGAACACCGCTTGCCAGCTGCCGGTCATCGTGGTGAGCACGTTGGCGAGCGGCACGAGCAGCGACGCCGTTCCCTTCGCGGTGTACATCAGGCCGGTATTGGTGGTCGCATACTTGGCGCCGTAGGTGTCGGTGACCGTCGCCGGAAAGAGGCTGTAGATCTCGCCCCAGGCGAAGAACACGAGACCGCTCAGGACCACGAACAGCAGCGGATCGTTGCCGACCTTGTACAGCGCGAAGATGCCGATGCCCTCCAGGGCGAAGGCGATGAACATCGTGTTCTCCCGGCCGATGTGGTCGGACACCCAGCCGAAGAACGGTCGGGTAATCCCGTTCAGCACCCGGTCGATCGTCAGCGCGAAGGTCAGTGCCGGAAGGGTCAGTCCGAGAATGCTCACCGGGATGGTGTCGATCTTGAAGTCCCTGGCGATGGGCGCCAGCTGCGCCGTTGCCATGAGCCCGCCCGCTGCCATCAGCACGAACATGACGTACATCACCCAGAAGATGGGCGTGCGTATCATCTCGTGCCAGTCGGCGTGCGCGCGCCCGGTCGCGGGAGCGAGCTTCGCTGCGGCGGTCAGGATGCTCGCCGGCGGTACCAGCAGGAGGAATCCCAGGAGTACGACGACAATACCCTGCCCGATGCCGAACACCAGAAAAGTATGCTCGTAGCCTTGGGCATGGATCATCTTGGCGATCGGGATAATCGTGAGCGCGGAGCCCATGCCGAATCCCGCGGCGGTCAGGCCTGCGGCGAGGCCGCGTCGACCGGGAAACCACTTCACGGCGTTGCCGATGCAGGTGCCGTACACCGCCCCCGCGCCCAGTCCGGCGAGAGCCGCTGCGAAGTACAGCAGTCCCAGGGAGCTGGCGACCGAATTGAGCACCCAGGCGACGCCGCACAGCAGACCGCCAACGACGACGACCCAACGCGGACCGATGCGATCGACCAGCCAGCCTTCCACCGGCACGAGCCAGGTTTCCAGCAGGACGAATACGGTGAACGCGACTTGAATCGAAGCACGCCCCCAGTGGTACTTGTCATCGATGGGGTTGACGAACAACGTCCAGCCGTATTGCAGGTTGGCGATCATCACCATGCAGATGATGCCGATGATCAGCTGCGTCCACGGATTAGGGAAGACCGATTTGCTCGGTGCTGCAGATGTCGACGTCATTTGGAAATCCTCCTGAGTGTCACCGATTCCGCTCTGTTCCCGGCGGCGCTGGCCGCTATGAAGCGCACGACGAATTTGGCACAGCCGATGTCGCCCGCTTTGTCCGCTGCCGGATTTATGCAAAATGCCCCGACAAGGTACTCGCCGAAGCTTGCACGAAGCTTGCGAGGGGTGTATTTCGATGCGATTGCTTCTGGTCGAAGACCGATCTGGAGCTCGGCAACGGCGTTGCTTCGGTCCTTGCCCAATCAGAATAGCGGCACTGCGATGCGGGGCAGCACGATGATCTCGACCCTGCAGTGGCTTGGCGTCGTCCCCCTCCTTCAGCCGCCCGCACGTCTCCTACGACAACCCGTACTCAGCGGCGCTGTTTCGAACCACGCCGATGATCGCTCGAGGACCGCCATCGAAATCGCGATCGTCTTGATGCTCGTATGACCGAGCGGCACGCCCGCGCGGTACATATCAGTCGCAGCCTTCCACTTGAGGCTCCCGCTGCGCTTGTCACGCGGCGCCGGCGGCCGTCACCGGCGCGGGATCGCGCAGTCGTTGACCGGCAGGATCGTATGCGGCGGCAAGGCTTGCTACCCCGCGGAATCGTTCGCGCGCGATATCGAGATCCACGCTCAATCCTTCGATGGCGACGCCTTGAGGGAGGTCCAGGTAGGCAAGCGCGATGGGGCAGCGGACGCGATGGCCATGGGCAGCGGACGTCGTCTTGCCGGCTATCGTGCTCCCCAGCCAAACCGGCTCGGCGCCCAACGGAACGGCGCTGGCATCGTCGAGGGCGATGGATACGAGACGCGAGGCGACTCCCGCTTCACGGCGGCGCAGGAGTGCTTCGCGTCCGATGAACGACTTGGCCCAGGCGACCGCGAATTCGAGTCCCGCTTCGAGCGGAGAAACCTCCCCATCGAGGTCGCTCCCCATGGCGAGGTACCGTTTCTCGATCCGCATCGATGTCTGTGCGTAAAGCCCGCAGGGGCGCGCTCCGGCGTCGTGCAGCGCATCGTAGAGTCGCAGCGCGTGTTCGTTCCGGCAGGTGATTTCCCAGCCCGGTTCACCGACGTAGGACAGCCGCACGGCACGCACGGGGACGCCGGCGATCGTGTCTTCGCAATGTCGAAAATAGCCGAGCTTGTCGACTCCGTCCGCGCGAAAGCCGCGGATGATGCGCTTCGCGTCCGGGCCCATGAGCGCGAGTACCGAGTATTCTTCGGTCTCGTCGCTTATCGCGACCCGCTCCCGGGACCCCAGATGCGCTCTCAACCATGCGAGGTCGCGCTTGATCGCGGCAGTGCCGACATAGAGCCGGTACACCTCGCTCGATAGTCGAAGGACCGTCAGGTCGCTCTCGAACCCGCCGCGCTCGTTGAGCATCGCGGTGTATATCGCTCGACCGGGAGCGCGCGCCATATCGTTGGCGCACACGCGGTTCAGAAATCTCTCTGCATCGGGTCCCTCGACGCGAATCTTCCCGAACGTCGATTGATCGAAGACGGCGGCCTGCTCGTGCGCCTGCATGACTTCGCGTCCGACTTGCTCGTGCCATGCCGGTTGGCCGAACGTCGGAGGCGGTTCGCCGGCACTGCCGAAATACAGAGGCCGCTCCCAACCGAAAAACTGACCGAATCGAGCGTTCGCCGCGAGCCAGCGGTTGTGAAGCGGCGAGCGCCGTAGATCGCGAGCCGACTGCCACTGCCGCCCGGGATAGGCGATCTCGTAGTGCCTGCCCAGCACCTCCGGAGCGCGCGCGCTGAGTGCCTCGACGTTGTTCCAGCAGTCGGGAAACCGCCTGGCGTCCGCTTCGGTGAGGTCGGCCGGCATACGACCGTGGACGATGCAATGGGCGAGCGCCATCCCGGCGCCCCCGCCGCCCGCCACACCCATCGAATTCATGCCGCAGCCGAGAAAGAGACGCCGCGTTTCCGCTGTCTCGCCGAGGAGGAAGGCACCGTCCGGCGTGAAGCCCTCCGGGCCGTTCAGCAGCATTCGAACCTGAGCCGTCTCGAGCACGGGTAGCCGATGCAACGCGCTTTGCATCATTGGCTCGAAATGCTCCCAATCCTCGCGCAGAAGCTGGAACGCGAAGTCCTCGCCGAGGATCGCCGGATCGATCGCTCGAGCCGACGGCTCGAAGCACCCGACCAGGAGCCCCTGCGACTCGTCGCGTATGTACAAATGGCCGTCGTGGTCCGAGAGCGTCGGCAAGTGGCGCTCTGCGCCGGGGACCGGCTTGGTCAACAGGTAGAAGTGCTCGCATGGCCATACGGGAACAGACGCGCCCGCCATGGCTCCAACCCGACGACTCCATAGCCCCGTGCACAGCGCGATCGCGTCGCACCGCACCCGCCCGTGCGCGGTTTCGATGCCCGCGACGCTTCCGCCTTCCGTCAGCACCGCGGTCACCGGCGTGTCTTCGAAGATGCGAGCGCCGCGCTGGCGCGCGCCCTTCACGAGTGCTGCGCAGAGGTCCGACGGGCTCACGCGCCCGTCGTCGGGCGACCAGACCGCTCCGATGACGTCGGTTGCGTTCATCAGCGGCCAGCGCTCCTTCGCCTCCTGGGGCGAGATCGAATGGGCCGACACGCCGAACAGATGCGCGAGCGCCTCCTGGCGCCTGATGTGGACGAGACGATCGGGCGTCGTGGCGATCGAGAGCGAACCCTTCCGTATCCAACCGGTCGCCTGTCCCGTCTCGGCTTCGAGATTCGCATAGAGCGACACGGAGTACCGGACGAGCTCGGTGAGGCCCCGAGTCGAGCGCAGCGCGCGAACCTGAGCGGCAGAGTGCCAGGTCGTTCCCGACGTCAGCTTGTTGCGTTCGACGAGAATCGCGTCGGTGATGCCGAGTTTCCCCAGGTGGTAGAGCGTCGAACATCCCATGACGCCGCCGCCGATGACGACGACGGACGCGTGCGAGGGGAGTGTGGATTCGGTCATGTGCATGCCTCGGTCGGCGGCTTTGTGCGGAACGTCGTCGGCAGTTTTCTGGTGATGGTCCTGGGCACCGTTCTCGGCCTCTGGCTGGGTCTTGCGCAGCTCTCTCACTGCGCTGCCTTGCGCCCGATCGCGTCGTTCACGACGCAGTTGTTCCGCAACTCGCCGTGGCTGGTGCTGCTTTTCTATTCAATGCTGCTGCCTTTCCAGCTGCGCATCCTGGGCACCACGGTCCCGCTTCCCGACTGGAACAAGGCGACCGTTGCGCTTTCGCTGCCGATCATGGCGAACGTCTCGGAGATCGTTGGTGGCGCGGTCAACTCGACTCCTCTCGCGCAGTGGGAATCGGCGGAAAGCCGCGCCTTCACGCCGCGCCAGACCCTGTGGATGATCATACTTCCGCAATGCGTCAAGCGAATGCTGCCGCCGTGGATGAACTGGTATCAGATCCTCGCGATGGCGACGCCGCTCATCTCGATTCTCGACCCGGAAACCGTGAAGGAAGTGCTGGTGACGATCCAGGAGCTGGCAGCGGAGGGAATGACCTGCATCCTGGTGACCCATGAAATGAGGTTCGCGCGCGAGGTCGGCGACCACATCTACTTTACGGACCACGGGGTGATCGTCGAGCACGGGCCCGGAGCGTCGTTCTTCGACCAAGCGAGCGACTCCCGCACGCGCCAGTTTCTGAGTCAGATCCTGTAAGGTCATCGAGCAGGAAACGGGTCGCCTAGCCGGTGGCCATTTCCGTTCCGTTTGGCCTCCAAGAAACGCGCGATTGCGAATCGCAACGTGTCGGACATGTGGGCGCAGTTGAAGTGATCGCTCGTGCGGGTGTGCCGAAGAATGTGCCAGCCTTGGTTCGCGAGCCTTTGCCGCTGGTCTACGACCGCTGCCCCGACACCGACTCGAAGCGGAACGTTCGCAGGTCGGCCCGATCCAACAGACTCTATCTCCGCGGAGGTCCCATGTCGCAGTACTTCGATGCCATCGTCATGCCCGTTCCCCGCGTCAACCTCGAAACGTACAAGCGCATGTCCAAGGAATGGGGCAACGCCCACATCCGCCACGGTGCTCTGTACTACTCCGACTCGATCAGCGACGACGCTCAGCCCGGCAAGCTCACGTCGTTTCCGCAGGCCGTGCAGCTCAAGGAAGGCGAGGTGATCGCACTGGCCTGGGTCGTGTATCGGAACAAGGAGGATCGCGACCGCATCAGCAAGGCGGTCATGGACGATCCGGAGCTCAAGAAGTCGATGGACCCGTCGAAGATGCCGTTCGACGGCAAACGCATGTTCTGGGGCGGCTTCGAGTCGATCATCGGGCTCTCGGGCGGCCGCTGAGCGAGGCCACCAAGGGGTTCCCCGGGCCGCGGGCTCCATCAGCGCGCGCCCGCGGTTTCGGAGCGTCGGGCGCCTGTCGCAACGCCGCCCGGGACTCGGCGCGCTAGTTCTTCGGCCCGGATCCGGCTGTCGCTATCGGCGGCGATGTCGCGGAGCTCGCCGTCGGGAGCCGACTGACGACCGGTTGCGACGCGGACTCGTCCGAGGGCGTGGTCTCCAATTGCTGGGCGAGAAAGAGCAGCAACGAAGCGAGGATCGCCACGACCGCCACGGCGGTGGTTATTCCCCACACCAGCAGCGACGCCTTCGTCCCGGCGATCGCGGCCTTGACCTCGGCGATGTCGGCCTTCGTGGCGAGCGTCGGCAGGATGACGTCGAGCCGCGTTTCTAGAGCGGTCAGGCGGCGTTCCGTTTCCAGGTCGGACAGTGGGGGTGTCTGAGCCATAGCGTGGGCGTGAGGTTAGCCGCGCTCGGTCGGCCGGTTCTATCGCCTTCCGCACCCGGTGACGGTTGTAGCGTCAAAGGTACGCCGCCGACGGGGTGCTCGTCTATCATAATTGGACCGAAGCCTCCGGCACTCGCCGCGCGACGAATCGCGGATGCCATTCGCGTGCGGCGCCTTGCCCGAACCCATGGCCCTCCCTCGTGACAACGCGCGGCAGAAGCACTTTCTCTCCTTGCTCGCTCCGCTCAAGGACGAGGAAGCCTACCTGATCGAGTTCGTCGCGTATTACCTGATCCAGGGCGTCGATCATTTCTATTTCTACGACAACGACAGCAGGATTCCGGTCGGCGAGGCGCTCGGCCGGTATCGCGACCGCTGCACCGTCCTGAGAGCTCCGGGCGACGCCGTTCAAAGCCGCGCCTACGCGCATTTCTGCAACCACTTCAGGCACGAGACCCGATGGGTCGCGGTGTTCGACGTCGACGAGTTCGTGCTGCCGCACGCGCACGGCTCGCTGCGGGAATTCTTGCAGGACTACGACGACTGCGACGGGATCGGCATCAACTGGGTTCTGTTCGGCGACGGGCACCACAAGTCCCGGCCCGCCGGCGGCGTGATCGAGAGCTATCTCTATCGGGAAGCGAAGCAGTCGGGCTGCATCAAGTCGGTCGTCAAGAGCGAGAAGCTGGTCGGATTCCCGGACAATCCGCATTTTGCGGCGCTCGTGGCGGGCTCGGTGTACGTCGACGCGCATCGGAATCCGGTCACCGGCGCGATCAACGAGAGCCACACCATCGACGTCATCCAGCTCAATCATTACTTCACGAAGTCGGAAGCCGAGTGGAAGCAGAAGCTCTACCGCAAGCGCGCGGACAGCGGGCAGGCGCGAGCCGAGCACGCGGAAGATCAGGGCTGGGTATTCACGGCGAACGAGACTTTCAATCAGATCCGCGAGACGGCGATCGTCGACCGCTACGGCGCCCGGCTGGCCGAAGCGCTGAGACTGCGGGAAGCGTAGAGCGGGGAACATCCCGCGGTTGCGCGCAGTTCGTCTTCCGTATCCGTCGCTAGGTCCAGCGCGCATCGGCTCGCCGGCGGCCACGCTCGCGACTGGAAGTTCGCCGGAACCGCGACGGCGCGAGTGTGTCATACGGTTCGAGAGGGCGTCGCAAAGGATGCCCGGTCTGAACCGACTGTCTGCTCTCGAGGAGCAGGCCGGTCGTGAGCTTCCGCTTCCCGTCGGCGCGCCAGCATGCTCCGGTAGCGAGCGCGTGTCTTCCGCTGCGTTCGCGACCGGCACCGTCTCCACCGTTCGATCAGGAGAAGATCCCATGACTTGCAACGAACTTGCATCGAAAGCGATGCCGCGATGGCTCGGATTCGCCGCGCTGACTTCGCTCGCCGCGTTGAGCGGTTGTGCGACCCAATCCACCGAGAATCAGGCCGGAGCTCGAACCGGTCAGGCAACGCAGGCGACGCGATCCGACGACGAGCAGCTGATGGACCAGACACGGAGCACGATGGCGGACTTCCTTCGGGATCCTGACATGGGCTGGCTGCAACGACACATCGGCCAGGCGAAGGGCGTGCTGGTGGCGCCGACCGTGGTTCGCGCAGGCTTCATCTTCGGCGGCGCCGGCGGCCGTGCGGTGCTCTACACGCGTGACGCCAACACCGGACGCTGGGTCGGACCGGCGTTCTACAACGTGGCGCTCGGGAGCGTGGGATTCCAGGCCGGCGTCTCGGTCTCTCAGAACGTGACGCTGGTGATGACCCGGAAGGGGATCGACTCGCTGCTCTCGCCGAGCTTCAAGCTGGGGGTGGAGGCCAGCGTCGCGGCCGGTCCCGTCGGCGCCGGCGCGGCGACCGACATCACGACCGACTTCGTCGCGTTCAGCCGCTCCAAGGGCATCTACGGCGGGGTGAATCTCGAAGGCGGGGTCGTGTCGATCGCCGACAACCTGAACGACGCCTACTACGGTCAGGCCGTGACGCCGACCGACATTCTGATCGCGCGCAACGTGCACGGGCCGCGCAACGACCGGCTCGCCGCAGAGCTGGATCGTGCCACGGCCTCGGCGCCATCGGCTTCCGCTCCCACCGCTTCGGCGCAGAGCGGCAGCGCGCCGGCAACCTATAGCTACAATCCGAGCGCCGTCCCGCCACCGACTCCGACCGCGGCTGCCGACACATCGCCCGAGCCGTCGGCAGCGCCGAACGGCGCGACCGGTCCGAGCGCGAATTCGCAGACCATCAGGTCGGCGCAAGAGGCGCTCAACGACAGGGGGTTCAACGCCGGTGCGGTCGACGGCGTGTGGGGACCGCACACGCGAACCGCCGTGCGCAACTTCCAGAAATCCGAAAACCTCCGCCAGACCGCCCGCCTCGATCAGGCGACGCTCCAGGCGCTGGGCGTGTCGTCTTCGGTAGCGCAGTCGCAGACCGCGCAGGAGAACAACGGCAACACGCCGCACTGAGGCGCGCGATGCGAGCCGGAGAAGGCGCCAAGCCCTCTCCGGCTTTGCTTGCCGTGAACGCCGGTCGGAATGCGGTGCGCCTTGAGGCGTGCCCGGGTCAGTCGGTCAGCACGATGCCGCTAGCGACGCGTCGACAACGCGCTGTCGCCTTCTGCGGGTCTATCCGCGGAAGAACCGATCGCGAACCAGCACGCCGAGCGCGCCGCCGATGAGCAACGCCATGGCCGCCGCGGCGCCCGCGCTTTCCCACGGATGCGCCCGGACGAGCCGATCGGTCGCGCCGACGATCGCTCGGGTTCGTCCCCCGGCCGTGTCCTGAGAATCGCCCAGCTGCGCCTTGGCCCGCTCGATATCGCGCTCCATTCGCCACATCGCGTGGCGATACTGCCTGCCGCCGTTCTTGCGCAGGCTTTGCATCAGTTCCTCGGTGCCGTCGACGAGGCGCCGGAGATTGGCCGCCGCCTCGTCGCGGCCGGCAGTGACGAAATCGCTCATAGCTGATCTCTCCTCGGACGAACCAACAGGCCGACATCCTCCCCGGCGGCGCCGCCGAGGAGCGATTCGACCGGCTTGTGCCGACAGGGGGCCCATGCCTCCTCCTGCGTTCTGACCTGCTCCCACGCGGCAAGTTGCGTCGCCGTCCGACAGCGCAAGGCCGCCTCGGGCGACGGTTCCAAGGCTCGCCAAAGGGCGTTACGCTTCGCGCCTATCACCCGCCCGACCAGGAAGACGTCCCATGGCACGCATCATCGGCGGCATCGCCGCCTCGCACACGCCGACCATCGGCTTCGCCTACGACCGCAACAAGCGCGACGATCCGGCCTGGGCGCCGATCTTCGAGAACTTCGCGCCGCTCGCCGCCTGGTTGGCCGAGAAGCGACCCGACGCCCTGGTGCTGATCTACAACGACCACGTCACCTCGTTCTTCTTCGACCACTACTCGGCGTTCGCGCTCGGGGTGGGCCCGGAGTGGCGGGTGGCCGACGAAGGCGCGGGCGCCCGGGCGCTGCCGCCGATCAAGGGACACCCGCGGCTCGCCGCGCACGTCGGCCAGTCGCTGATGGCCGACGAGTTCGACATGGCGTTCTTCCAGCAGCGCGCGCTGGACCACGGCTGCTTCTCGCCGCTGTCGGTCCTCTGTCCGCACGAGCCGGCGTGGCCGGTCGCGCTGGTGCCGCTGCAGATGGGCGTGCTGCAGTTCCCCATCCCCAGCGCGCGGCGCTTCTTCAGGCTCGGACAGGCGCTGCGGCGGGCCGTCGAGAGCTATCCCGAGGATCTGCGGGTGGCGGTGGTCGGCACCGGAGGACTGTCGCACCAGGTCCACGGCGAGCGCGCCGGATTCAACAATCCGGAATGGGACGCCCGTTTCCTCGACCTCTTCGAGCGCGATCCGGAGCGGCTCGCCGGGATGACGATCGCCGAGTACGCGCAGCTCGGAGGCGTGGAAGGCGCCGAGGTGGTCATGTGGCTCACCATGCGCGGCGCGCTGCCGGCGAGCGTGACGTGCAAGTTCCGCAGCTATTACCTTCCGTCGATGGCCGGCATCGCCACCGCGATCTACGAGGGAGCGGACGACGCTCCGAGCGCCGCCGCCGTCGAGCGCCATCGCCGCCAC
>Ga0187776_10000733_pt1 | contig 15824 bp, 13 predicted proteins | sample 0216_BV02_MP12_2_FD_132426 | JGI IMG/M metagenome (GOLD analysis project Ga0187776, IMG submission 132426) | Tropical peat soil microbial communities from peatlands in Department of Meta, Colombia - 0216_BV02_MP12_20_MG | ecosystem: Environmental > Terrestrial > Soil > Wetlands > Peat | place...
AATTTCCTGACCGCTCACGCCAAGCGAGTCGATCCTCGCTTCGAGGTCATCCTGGACGCCGAGGACGAGCGCGAAGGAACGTCCTACGGCGCGCGGCTGAGCTTTCTGCGCCACCTCGGCCCGACGATCGAATTCGAGTTCCGCGAGGTCGCCGACAACCGGGGAAGCCTCGCCTGGTGCTCGGCCCTCGCGGAGCGGACCAAGGCTCTCGCGCGTGAGATGGTCGCCGCTACCCGGGGCGCCGCCGACGTCCCGACGACCTAGCTCGCCGCGCTGGATCCGGGCTGGGGACCTGAACGGATTCTTCGGCCTGGCCCTCGACAACGTCACCCAGCTCGTCATCCTGTCCTCGCTCCTGATCGGCGTGTTCAAGTTTCCATCGGACCTCGTGCTCCAGCGGATGGTGCCAGGCACCGCGCTCGGTGTCCTCATCGGAGATCTCGCCTACACGTGGCTCGCGGTCCGGCTGGGGCGCCGGACCGGCCGCGAGGACGTCACGGCCATGCCGTTCGGCATCGACACGCCGACCCTGTTCGCGATGGTCTTTGGCGTGCTCGGCCCCGCGATGCTCGCGACCGGCGACCCCGTGCGCGCGTGGAAAGTCGGTGCGGCGGCGACCGTCGCCATCGGCGTCGCGAAGCTCGGCCTTGCCTTCGCCGGCGACTGGGCCCGGCGTGCGGTTCCACGCGCGGCGCTGCTGGGCTCCATCGGCGGTGTCTCGATTCTCCTGATCGCCTTCCTCCCGACGCTCAAGATCCTCCGGGACCCGCTGGTCGGGCTGGTCTCGCTCGGTCTCCTGCTGCTCGCGCTGTTCGGTCGCGTGCGGATGCCGCTCGGGCTTCCCGGAGCGTTCGCCGCGGTGCTCGCCGGCAGCGCGATCTTCTGGGGGCGGGCGTCGCTCGGGCTGGGGCCGAGCGGCGCGATCGCGCTGGGGCCGCTGCGTCTATCGCTGCCGTGGCCCACGCTCGGCTGGCTCGAGACGCTGCCCGAGACTTTGCCGTACCTGTCGATCGCGCTCCCGTTCGCGCTCGTGACCGTCATCGGGGGCATCGACAACACCGAAAGCGCGGCCGCCGCCGGCGACGAGTACCGCACGCGCGACGTCCTGCTGACGGAGGCCGTCGCCACCGCGGTCGCCGGCTGCTGCGGCGGCGTCGTCCAGAACACGCCATACATCGGGCACCCGGCCTACAAGGCGATGGGCGCGCGCGCCGGCTATACGCTGGCGACCGGGCTCGTGATCGGCGTCGGGGCGGCGACCGGGTTGCTCTCGCTGGTCGTCGCGCTGCTGCCCGAGGCGGCGATCGCGCCGATTCTCGTCTTCATCGGTCTCGAGATCACCGCGCAGGCCTTCCTGGCCACGCCGCCGCGCCACGGCGCCGCGGTGGCGCTGACATTCGTGCCGGTCGCCGCGGCGGTGGTGCTGATCGAGGCGGGGAGCCTCCTCTCGGCGCTTGGCGTCGCGCCGTCGACTCTCGGCGGCGACGCCGGTCAGACCTATCAGGCCCTCGTCGTGCTCGGCAACGGGTTCATCCTGACCGCGGTGCTGTGGGGCTGGGCGCTGGCGGCGATCATCGATCACCAATTGGTGCTCGCGGGCCTGCTCTTCACCGTCGCGAGCGTCGCCTGCCTGTGCGGTATGATCCATTCGCCGGTGGCGAGCGGCGCGCTCTTCTGGCCCTGGGCCACGCCGTCGGTGATTCCGGGGCACCTCGCCGGCGCCTACGGCGCGCTCGCGGCCATCTGCTGGCTGGCCTCGACGCGAAACCGCCGAATAACTGCTTGACCTCATTCGTCGGAGGAGTGTTAAATGGATTTCGTTTTGTGAAGATCGTCACGACCGCTGGAGAGGAGGCTTCATGAGTGCGTTCGAGAAGTCGGTGGGCATCGCCGTTGCCGCGGTCACTCTCGTCGTCTCGGCCGGCGCCGTCGTGGTCTCGGCTCAGGGTCCCTGGGTTGCGCCGCCCGAAGCGAAGACGCTGAAGAATCCGGTCAAGGGCATCGGCGACGCCAAGAAGGCCGTCGAGACGAACTGCGTGTCGTGCCATGGCCCGGGGGGCAAGGGTGACGGTCCGGCCGCCGCGGCGCTGCCTCCGCCGAAGCCGGCGAACTGGACCTCCGCAGCCGTTCAGAAGCAGACCGACGGCGAGATCTTCTGGAAGATGTCGAACGGCCGCGGCGCCATGCCGCCGTGGAAGCACCTCCCGGAAAAAGAGCGCTGGGAGATCGTGAACTACCTTCGAACCCTGAAGGGGAAGTAACCGACTCTGGCAGGTGTCCAGACGCCCCGCCGGCACGGCCGGCGGGGCGTTGTCGCTTTCAGCCATGCGCCTGAGCGCGATCGACGTCGGCAGCAACACGGTGCGGCTGCTCGTCGCCGAGGTGAGCGGCGGCGACACCTGGCGCGCAGTTCGCGAACACCAGACCATCACCCGTCTCGGCGAAAATCTCGCTCGCACCGGTGTGCTCGCCGACGCGCCGATGGCTCGAACGCTCACCGCCGTGAAGGACTACGTGGCGCAAGCTGAACGGCTCGGCGCGACCCGGATCCGCATCGTGGCGACTAGCGCCGTTCGCGAGGCGAGGAACGGCCGGGCGTTCGCGGCGGCGGTCGAGCAGGCCATCGGCCGGCGCGTGGAGGTGGTCAGCGGCGAGGTCGAGGCGCGCCTGACGCTGCTCGGCGTGCGTCACGGGCTCGGACGCCTATCGGGACCGGTCCTCACGTTCGACATCGGGGGCGGCAGCACCGAGTACGTCCTCTCCGAGGACGACACGATCCGATCGATGGTCAGCCTCCGCCTCGGCGTCGTGCCGCTGGCGGAGCGATTTCCGTTCCCGGGCGGCGCCGACCCGGCGCGCTATCGCGAGCTCTACGACGAGGTACGCCGCCGCCTGGTCGGCGAGCTTCCCGAAGCGATTCGCTCGGCGCAGGTGGCACACCTGATCGGAACGGCCGGCACGGTGACGGCGCTGGCCGCGCTCGACCTGGAGCTCGTCCGCTACGATCCCGATCGCGTGCAGGGACACCTCCTGAGCCGCGGGGCCGTCGAGCGCATCCTGGGCCAGCTCTGCGGCCTGACGGTCGGCGAACGCGCGAGCCTTCCGTGCCTCGAGCCCGGCCGCGCGGATCTCATCATCCCGGGAACGGCGATCGTGATGGCCACGCTGGATCAGATCGGAATCGACCAGCTCCGAGTCAGCGAGTTCAGCCTGCGCGAAGGCGTCCTCGTGGACGCGATCGAGGCACCAGACGGATCTCGGCCGGGCACTGCTGCTTAGGCTCTCGACGCACCGCCGGATCGGGGACGCGATGGACCGCCTGCCGTCGGCGCGGCGATTTGTCCGGCGCTTCGTGGCCGGCCCCGTGCTGGAGGATGCCCTCGCGGTCGTCGCCCGGCTCAACGCCGACGGCGTCGACGCCGCGGTGACACACCTCGGCGAACACGTCGCGACGGCCGCCGACGCGGCGCGGGCGGCCGATGCCTACCTGGAGGTGCTCGACGCGATCACGAGCCGCCGCCTGCGGGCGGTTCCCTCGCTCAAGCTGACCCACCTCGGGCTGGACCTCGGCGAACCGGCCTGCCGCGCGAATCTCGAGCGGGTCGCGGCGCGAGGGCTCGAGAGCCGGACGCTCGTGTGGGTGGACATGGAGTCCTCCGCCTACACCGACCGGACGCTCGACCTCTATCGCGCGCTGCACCCGGCCTACTCCAACCTGGCCTGCGTGGTTCAGGCCTATCTTCGCCGCACCGCAGGCGACGTCGAGCACCTGATCGAGATCGCGGCGACGGTGCGCCTGTGCAAGGGGGCCTATCGCGAGCCGCCCGCGATCGCGTTCCCCGACAAGCGCGACGTCGACGCGAGCTACGCCGGCCTGGTCGACCGGTTCCTGTCCGCCGAGGCGCTGGCGCGGGGCAGCTATCCCGCCTTCGCCACTCACGACGAGCGGATGCTCGACCGGGCCCGCGAGAACGCGAGGCGGGGAAGAGTGGGAGCGGACCGGTACGAGCTCCAGATGCTCTACGGGATCCGCCACGACCTGCACCGGGCGCTCCGCGCCGCAGGCCTTCGCCTGCGGGTCCTGGTGCCGTACGGCGAGGACTGGTACGGCTACTTCATGCGGCGGCTCGCCGAGCGGCCCGCGAATCTGACGTTCTTTTTCCGGCAGCTCCTCCGTGGCCGGCCGTGATTTGACACCCCGGGACGCGGCGACTAGACTAACTCGGTAACTATGGATGAAATTGCGGTATTGGTGCTCAACTACACCTTTGAGCCTCTGCATTTCACCAACGCCCGCCGCGCGATCACGCTGCTCCTGGCCGGCAAGGCGGAAGCCGTCGAAGCGTCGCCCCGCGTGATCCGATCGCCCTCCGTCACGTTCGCGCTGCCGGCGGTCATCCGGCTGGCGATGTACATCCGCAAGCCGTTCCTCGACCGCGTCGCGTTCAACAAGAAGAACATCCTCCGGCGCGACGGCTACACCTGCCAGTACTGCAACCGGCGGGGCGAGCGGCTCACGGTCGATCACGTCGTCCCGCGCTCGCGCGGGGGCGACACGAGCTGGGTGAACGTCGTGGCGGCGTGCCTGCGCTGCAATCTGAGAAAGGGCAACCGCCTCGCGGACGAGGTCGGGATGCGACTCATTCGGGAGCCGGTGCATCCCAAGTTCGTGTTCTCGACCCACATGCTCCGGCATCCGCACGCGCACTCGCTCCTGGACTCCTGGCGAAAATACCTCCTAGCCGTTCCCACGCCTTCCTGACGTAAGCTCGGCCGTGTTCAAGCTGTCGTCGGAGTACTCGCCCCGCGGCGATCAGCCGCAGGCCATCGCCGCGCTCACGGGCTTCGTCCGCGACAACCGCCGCCACATGGTGCTGCGCGGGGTGACGGGCTCGGGCAAGACCTACTCGATCGCCAACGTCGTGGCGAGCGTGAACCGGCCGACCCTGGTGATCTCGCCGAACAAGACGCTGGCCGCCCAGCTCTTCAGCGAGTTCCGCGCGTTCTTTCCGACCAACGCGGTCGAGTACTTCGTCTCCTACTACGACTACTACCAGCCCGAGGCGTACATCCCGCAGTCGGACACGTACATCGAGAAGGACGCGCTCGTCAACGACGAGATCGACCGGATGCGGCATTCGGCGACCAAGTCCTTGCTGGAGCGACGCGACGTGCTGGTCGTCGCCTCCGTCTCCTGCATCTACGGTATCGGCAAGCCCGACACCTACCAGGGGCTCCACCTCGAGCTGAGCGAAGGCCAGCAGATGGACCGGGACGAGATCATCCGGCGCCTGGTCGCGGTCCAGTACGAGCGCAACGACTACGACTTCCACCGCGGGACGTTCCGGGTCCGCGGCGACGTGGTCGAGGTCTTCCCGGCCAACGAGGAATCGATCGCACTCCGGATCGAGCTCTTCGGCGACGTGATCGACGCCATCTCCCGCATCGACCCGCTGCGCGGCGCGGTGCTCGAGCGGCTCGACCGCGTCCACATCTATCCGGCCAGCCACTACGTCACGGAGGCCTCGCAGCTCGAGCGTGCGTTCGTGACGATCCAGGAAGAGCTCGGCGAGCGACTGGCGTTCCTGCGGCAGCGGAACCGGCTGCTCGAGGCGCAACGCCTCGAGCAGCGGACCATCTTCGACATGGAGATGCTGCGCGAGCTCGGCTTCTGCCACGGTATCGAGAACTACTCGCGCCACCTCACCGGGCATCGACCGGGCGAGGCGCCGCCGACCTTGATCGACTATCTCCCGAAGGACGCGCTCATCATCATCGACGAGAGCCACGTCGCGGTACCCCAGATCCGCGGCATGTACTACGGCGACCGCTCGCGCAAGGAGGCGCTCGTGGAGTACGGGTTCCGGCTGCCGTCCGCGTTCGACAACCGGCCCCTGACGTTCGACGAGTTCTCGCGCCGCACGGGCCAGACGATCTACGTCTCGGCCACTCCCGGGGCCTACGAGCTCGAGCTGGCCGGTGACGCGCTGGCCGAGCAGGTGATCCGACCCACCGGGCTCACGGATCCGCGCATCACGGTGCGCCCGGCCAAGGACCAGGTCGACGATCTGCTCGCCGAGCTGCGGGCGCGCGCCGATCGCGACGAGCGTGTCCTGGTGACCACCTTGACCAAGCGGATGGCGGAGGATCTGACCGAGTACTACCAGCAGCTCGGGCTGCGCGTGCGCTACCTCCACTCCGACATCGACACGCTCGATCGCGTCGCGGTCATCCGCGACCTGCGTCTGGGGAAGTTCGACGGCCTCATCGGCATCAATCTCCTGCGCGAAGGCCTCGACATCCCGGAGGTCTCGCTGGTGGCGATCCTCGACGCCGACAAGGAAGGCTACCTGCGCTCGGCGACCTCGCTGATCCAGACGTCCGGACGCGCGGCGCGCAACGTCAACGGCGAGGTGATCATGTACGCCGACCACGTCACGGAGTCCATGGCGGCGACGATCCAGGAGACGGAGCGACGGCGCGAGCTCCAGCGCGCCTACAACGACGCGCACGGCATCACCCCCGAATCGATCAAGTCCTCGATCCGCGAGCTCCTGCAAACGGTGTACGAGCGCGACTACTACACGGTGCCGGTCGAGGAGACCCGGGTCGAGACGTTCGAGTCCCCGGCCGCGCTCCAGGCGCGCATCGGCGAGCTCGAGGCGCGAATGAAGGAGGCGGCCAAGCGCCTCGACTTCGAGCACGCGGCGGAGCTGCGCGATCGGCTGAAGTCGCTGCGTAAGCAGCAGATCACGTAGTCGCCGCGGTAACCTGGATCCATGGACCTCGACGAGAAGATCGCCCGGGTGCCCGACCGGCCGGGGGTCTACCTCTACCGGGACGGCAAGCAGCAGGTTCTCTACGTCGGCAAGGCTGCGTCCCTGAAGAATCGCGTCCGGTCCTATTTCCAGGAGTCGCGCCCGCGGGACCCCAAGACCGACGCCCTTGTCCGGCAGATCCGCGACCTCGAGTACATCGTGACCGACAACGAGCTCGAGGCCCTCATGCTCGAGGCCAACCTGGTGCGCCGGCACCGGCCCCGCTACAACATCATTCTCCGGGACGACAAGCACTACCCGTTCCTGAAGCTCACCACCAACGAGGAGTTCCCGCGGCTGGTGGTCGCCCGCAAGGTCCAGCACGACGGTGCCCGCTACTACGGCCCCTTCTATCCGGCCACCGCGATGCGCGAGACCTTGCGGCTCACGCGCCAGCTCTTTCCGCTGCGCACCTGCTCGATCACGATCGACGGCAAGCTCGAGCGGCCGTGCATCCAGTACGCGATCCATCGCTGCAACGCGCCGTGCACCGGCTGGGAGACCCGCGAGGGCTACGCGCGCACCGTCGAGGACGTCGCGCACTTCCTGGACGGGCGCGACGAGGAGCTGGCGCGCCGCCTCACCAAGGAGATGGAGGAGGCGGCCGCGGAGCTGAAGTTCGAGCGCGCCACCGTGCTGCGCGACCAGATCCAGTCCCTCAACAAGGTGCGCGAGCGGCAGAAGATCATCTCGACCGACGACGTCGACCAGGACGTCGTCGGGGTCGTCCGGCAGGGCAGCGACGCGTGCGTCGAGCTCTTCTTCGTGCGCAAGGGTCGGCTCGTCGGGCAGGAGCCGTTCTTCTTCGACAAGGTCGCCGGCTGGAGCGACGGCGAGATCCTCTCGGCCTTCGTGCGCCAGTTCTACGGCAAGGCGGTCGCGCCCGCGCCGGAGATTCTCCTGTCCGAGGAGCTGCCCGAGGCCGAGTTGACGAGCGAGTGGCTCTCGACGCTCGCGGAGCGGCGGGTGCAGCTACACGCGCCGCAGCGGGGGACCAAGCGGCAGTTCGTGGCGATGGCCGAGGCGAACGCCGCGATCGCGCTCCAGAACCGGCTGCTCTCGCGCGACAACCGCCAGCAGCTCGTGCTCGAGGAGCTCCAGCGCGCCCTCGGCCTGCCCGGGCTGCCGAACCGGATCGAGGGCTACGACATCTCCAACATCCAGGGGACCGAGCAGGTGGGCTCGATGGTCGTCTGGGAAAACGGCGGGATGAAGAAGGACGACTACAAGCGCTTCCGCATCCGCACCGTCGCCGGCGCCGACGACTTCGCGTCGATGGCCGAGGTGCTGTCGCGGCGCTTCGCGAAGGCGCTCGAGCAGGGGAGCGTGCTGCCGGACCTCATCCTGATCGACGGCGGACGCGGCCAGCTCAACGCGGCGCTCAAGGTCCTGCAGGATCTCGGGCTCGACTACATTCCGGCGGTGGGGCTCGCGAAGCGGGCGGAAGAGCTCTACCAGGCCGACAGCCTGCACCCGCTGGTCCTCGACCCGACCTCACCTGCGCTGCACACCCTGCAGCAGATCCGCGACGAGGCCCACCGCTTCGCGATCACCTACCACAAGAAGCTCCGGACGAAGCGGACGATCCAGTCGGTGCTCGACACGATCCCGGGCATCGGGCCGACGATCCGGACGAGCCTGCTCAAGACCCTCGGCTCGGCGCGCCGCGTGCGCGAGTCCTCGGTCGCGGAGCTGGCGGCGGTGCCGAAGGTCACCCCGAAGCTCGCGCAGCGGATCTTCGACCACTTCCACCCGGCGACCGAGACCGATTCGCAGCCGGTCGAGGACTCGCCGCTGCCCGGGACGGAACCTGGACCCTCCGACGACTGTTACAATGACCGGAGCCAACCGGGCTCAAGGGGGAGGTGACGGCACATGAGAAAGCTCATGGCGGTCACGGCGGTAATAGTCGCGCTGGCCTTCACCGCGGGTGGAGCGTTTGCAAGCTCCTGCCCGAAGGTGATCAAGGAGACTCGGGAAGCGGCGGCGAAGATGAACGCCAGCGACCCAAAGGTGAAGGCGGTGCTCGCCAAGCTCGACCAGGCGCAGAAGCTCCACGACGGGGGCAAACACGCCGAGTCGCTCAGCCTGGCCAACGAAGCTGCGGCGGATCTGAAGAAATAAGCTGCCCGGTCGCGCGTGGCGCGGCCGATCCACGGCCGCGCCACGCCGGAGCCCGTGAGGCAGCTGGCTCGCTCCCGCCCCTCGACCCCACGCCACTTCTTGCCCCTGCTAGCTAAGTATGTTAAAAATCTAGCCTAATCATGTCGACCGATCGTTACCCGTTCCGTGAGATCGAAGCGAAGTGGCAGCGGATCTGGGAGGAGACGAAGCAGTTCAGGGTCCAGGAGGATTCGGGGCGGCCGAAGTTCTACTGTCTCGAGATGTTCCCCTATCCCTCCGGGCGGATCCACATGGGCCACGTGCGCGTCTACGCGATCGGCGACCTGCTGGCCCGCTACAAGTGGATGCGCGGCTACAACGTGTTGCATCCGATGGGTTGGGACGCCTTCGGCCTGCCGGCCGAGAATGCGGCGATCGAGCACGGGGTGCACCCCGCGATCTGGACCTACGAGAACATCGACTACATGCGCTCGCAGCTCCAGCAGATGGGGATCTCGTACGACTGGGACCGCGAGGTTGCCACCTGCGACCCCACGTACTACAAGTGGGAGCAGCTCATCTTCATCAAGATGCTCGAGCGCGGGCTCGCCTATCGCAAGCGCTCGACGGTGAACTGGTGCCCGTCCTGCCAGACGGTGCTGGCGAACGAGCAGGTGGAAGACGGCCGCTGCTGGCGGTGCGATTCCCAGGTCATTCCACGCGAGATCGACGGCTGGTTCTTCAAGATCACGAGCTACGCGGAAGAGCTGCTCGAATGGTGCGGCCGGCTTCCCGGCTGGCCCGAGCGCGTGCTCACGATGCAGCGCAACTGGATCGGCAAGAGTGAGGGCGCCGAGTTCGACCTCACGATCGAGGGGCGGCCGGATCTCTCGATCCGCGTGTTCACGACGCGGCCCGACACGGTCTTCGGCATGACGTACGCGGTGCTGGCACCCGAGCATCCGCTGGTCGACCGCGTCGTGGGCGATGGGGTCGAGCGCGAATCGGTTGCCCGCTTCCGCGTCGAGGTCTCGCGCCAGTCCGAGATCGAGCGCACCGCGGCGGACCGACCCAAGCGCGGACTTCGGCTCTCGGCCAGGGTTGTCAACCCGTTCAACAGCCAGCCGGTTCCGCTGTTCATCGCGGACTACGTGCTCATGGGCTACGGCACCGGCGCCATCATGGCGGTGCCCGGCGAGGACGAGCGCGACTGGGAGTTCGCCGAGCAGCACGGCCTGCCGATCGTGGAGACCGTCAAGCGGCCCGACGGCTGGACGGGAAAGGCCTACACGGGCGATGGCGTGAAGATCAACTCCGGCTTCCTCGATGGCCTCCCGGTCGCCGAGGCCAAGCGGCGTGCGACCGACTGGCTCGTCTCGCGGGGCGTCGGCACCGGCAAGGTCAACTACCGGCTGCGCGACTGGGGGATCAGCCGCCAGCGCTACTGGGGGGCGCCGATCCCGGTGCTCTACTGCGACCGGGACGGCATGGTGCCCGAAGACGAGAAGAACCTTCCCGTAACGCTCCCGCCCGACGTCCAGCTCTCCGGCAAGGGCGGCTCGCCGCTCGCGAACGTGGCAAGCTTCGTCAACGCGAGCTGCCCCAAGTGCGGCGGGCCGGCCAAGCGCGAGACCGACACGATGGACACCTTCGTGGAGTCCTCGTGGTACTTCCTCCGCTACTGCTCGCCGCGCTACGACCGCGGGATGTTCGAGGCGAACGCCGCGGCCTACTGGATGCCGGTCGATCAGTACATCGGTGGCATCGAGCACGCGGTGCTACACCTCCTGTACGCGCGGTTCTACACGAAGGTGCTCCGTGACCTCGGGCTCACGAAGATCGACGAGCCGTTCAGGGCGCTGCTCAGCCAGGGCATGGTCATCAAAGACGGCGCGAAGATGTCGAAGTCGAAGGGCAATGTCGTGTCCGACGACTACGTACGCGAGAAGTACGGTGCCGACACCGGCCGGCTCTTCGAGCTCTTCGCGGCCCCGCCCGAGAAGGATCTGGAGTGGAACGACCAGGGCATCGAGGGCGCCTCGCGATTCCTCAATCGCGTCTGGCGGTTCGTGCTCGGGCACCTCGACGAGATCAAGGCTGCGCCCGACAAGGTCCCGGCGTCGCTCGGTGAGTCGGGACGGGCCTTCCGCCGCACGATCCACGAGACCATCCAGCGGGTCACCGACGACATCGAGCGCGAGTTCCACTTCAACACCGCGATCGCCGCCATCATGGAGCTGGTCAACGCGCTCCAGGCCTTCGACGCCTCGGCGGGCGACGGCGCGGGAGTGACCCCGGAGCACGCCGCGCTCGTCCGCGAGGCCGTCGAGACAACCCTGCACCTGCTCGGGCCCTTCTGTCCCCACGTGACCGAGGAGCTGTGGGAGCAGCTCGGCCATCGCCAGAGCCTCTTCAAGCAGCGCTGGCCGGTCGCCGATCCGGCAGCTCTCCAGAAGACGCAGGTCACGGTGGTCGTCCAGGTCGACGGCAAGGTGCGCGGGCGGCTGCAGGTCGGGGTCGACGCGGCCGACGACCAGGTGCGCCAGCTGGCGCTCGGCGACGACCGCGTGAAGCCATGGGTCGAGCGTCGCCGCATCGACAAGGTGGTCGTCGTGCCCAACCGCCTCGTGAACATCGTGACGGGCGCGTGACGCGGACCGGCCGCGCGCCGGCACTCGGCCTCGCGCTGCTCGCCCTGGCCCTCGCGGGCTGCGGCTACTCGTTTCGCGGCAATCTTCCGGATCACATCAAGACGGTAGCGGTGCCGGTCTTCGTCAACAAGACCTCCCAGCCCGCGGTCGAGACCTTCCTGACCAGCGCGGTCGTCGAGGCGTTCGCCTCCAACGGCCGGCTCCGGGTCGTCAAGCCCGAGGAGGCGGACGCGATCCTCAACGGGGAAGTGGTCGGCTACTCGGTCGTGTCGATCGCGTTCGACAACCTGGCCAACGTGCGCCAATACCGTCTGGTCGTGACGATGAATCTCCGCCTGCGCGACGTGAAGAACGATTCGACCCTGTTCGACCAGCAAGGCCTGAAGGAACAGGCCGACTTCCAGGTCCTGGGCGCCGTGTCGCAGACGATCTCGAACGAGGAGGCGGCCGTCCGGACGGCCGCGACCCAGGTCGCGCGCTCCATCGTCGCCCTGACCATCGACAGGTTTTGATCCCACCACGTACGGGCCGGGACGCCGAGTTCGAGAATCGTCTGAGCTCACAGGGCGGAAAGTCCCGGCATCTCGATAGATGGACTACGGCGCCTTCCTCAAGCTAGCCGAGCGCGGTGAAGCGCCGCCGCTGGCGCTGCTGCACGGCGGCGACGTCCAGCTCCTCGACGACGCCCTGGCCGCCGCGACCCGCGGGCTGTTCGCGGACCGGGCGATGGCCGCCTGGGGCCGCGAGGTGTTCGACGCGCGCGAGAGCAGCGTCGACGAGATCGTGCGATCGGCCTCGACCCTGCCTCTGGGCGTCGATCGTCGGCTGGTCGCCGTCCGGCGCGCGCAGGCGCTGGCGGCGAAGGGCTCGGAGTCGTTCGCCGCCTACGCCAAGAGCCCGAACCCGGCCAGCTGCCTGCTTTTGCTGGCCGACGAGGGGCTTCGCGCGTCGCGCGAGCGGCGCAACGACCACTGGCTGCTCGGCGCGCTCCCGGCGGCCGCGGTCGTCGAGCTCCCGACGCGCGGCGGCCGCGACCTGGCCGGCTGGATTCGTCAGCGCGCGGCGCTCGAAGGCCTGACGATCAGCGACGAGGCCGCGCGGCTCCTGGTCGAGCTGGCGGGGGAAGACACGGCGACCCTGCTGGGCGAGGCCCGCAAGGCGGCGCTCGCGGGCGGTCCCGACAACCGGAACGTTGGCGTCAAGGACGTCGGGGCGATCGTCGGCGAGCAGCGGCTGGACGACATCTTCGACCTGACGCGGGCGGTCGAGCGACGAGACCAAGCGGGCGCGCTCAGGACGCTCGACCGTCTGCTGGCGACCGAGGACGCGATGCTCCTGCTCACGGTGCTGGCGCGGGACGTCAGGACGGCGTGGACCGCCGTCGCGCTCCGGCGGCGCGGCCGATCGGTCGAGGAGATCGCGCGCGCGCTCCGCCGGCCGCCCATGGTGATCGAAGCCCTCAGCGGTGCCGCCAGCGGCTCCGAGGTCCACTTCGCGTGGAAGCTCCGCCGGTGCTGGGACGTCGAACGTCGGCTCAAGAGCAGCGGAGAGCCGCGCGCCGAAATGGTCGCCCTGGTGGCCGACCTGTGCGGGGAGCGGTGATCGGCCGCTCGCTGCTGCTCGGCCTCCTCCTCGGAAGCGCCGTGCTCACGACCGTCGCGAGCGCCGCGGAGCGCTGCGCCGAGTGCGTGACCGCGGGTGCCGCGGCGGCCGCCGTGCGCGTCCCGCCGGGAACACCCCTGGCGGGCTACGGAGGCGGGAAGCGGCGGTTGGCGTTCCCGGACGTGCTCGGCCGCTACCCGCACGCGTTCTGGTTCAAGCCGTCGGTCGGCGAGCGGGATCCGTTGATCACCCGCGCGCTCGTGCTCGAAACCGGCGCGACGCGTCTGGCGTGGGTCACCATCGACCTCGTCGCGGTGGACGGCACCTTCGTGCGCGCCGTCGAGGACCGGCTCGCCCGCACCGGCGTTCCTAGGGCGACGCTCTTGGTGTCCGCCTCCCATACGCATTCGGGGCCCGGCGCGTTCATGGATGCGAGCGTCATGGGCCTGGTCGCGGTGGACCGATTCGATCCGGCGGTGCGCGAGGCCCTCGTGACGAGCGCCGTCGCGGCGATCCAGGAGGCCGACCGCGCGCGGGCGCCGGCGCTCGCGGCCTCGGCCAGCGTGTCGGCGCCCGGGGTCACGGTGAGCCGCCTCGGCGAAGCGCTCGACCCCGAGATCGTCGTCCTCAAGCTGACGACGGTCGACGGCACGCCGCTCGCGCTGGTGTGGAACTTCGCGATCCACGGCACGATGCTCTCGGCCGGCGATCTACGTCTCTCGGGCGACGTGATGGGCCTCGCGTCCGCCCGGATCGAGCGCCAGCTCGGCGCGCCTGCGCTCTTCGTCAATGGCGCGGTCGGCGATGTGAGCCCCGCACGCCACGGCGAGGCCGCCATGGTCGAGACCGCCTCGACCCTGGCGGCGGCCGTGGAGGCGGGATGGAGCCAGGCGCGCGCGGCGCCCGTCACGGCCCTGCGGGTGGCCGAGCGGACGATCGCGCTGCCGGCGCCGATGGTCTCGCTCCGTCGCTGTCTCGGCGCCTGGGTGCCGGGCTTCCTCGGGCTCCCGCTCGGATCCGCCATGCCTCGCGCTGCCCCTCTCGTCGCGGCGGCGCTCGGCGACACGGCGTGGGTCACGTTTCCGGGCGAGCTGCAGACCGCACTCGGCCTGGCGATCAAGCGCGAGGGCCGCGCGCGCTTCGCGTCCGTGTTCGTGGCCGGCCTCTCGAACGGCTATCTCGGCTACTTCACGACGCCCGCGGACGCGAGCCGGACCACGTACGTCACGTGCGCGTCGCTCTACGGGCGGGCGGCCGGCCGCTGTCTGGCGGACGCGGCGATCGACGTGCTCCGCGGGCTCCGTCCCGAGTCACGCGCAGCGGCGCGTCCGGCGCCGGCCTGCGACGTGGATGCCGGATCGCCGTGAGCCGCACCGACGAGGGGGGCGCGCCCGGGCCTGGGCGAGGCGGCGCGTGAGGAAAGACGAGGGGCTACTTCGGGGCGGCGAGACGGCGCGCCAGCGCGGACTTCTTGCGCGCCGCCGTGTTGCGGTGAACCACGCCCTTGCTGACCGCCTTGTCGAGCGCGCGGATGGCCTCGAGGACGACCGCGGGCTTGGTGGCCCCCTCCGCGGAGCGCGCCGTCTTGATCGCGCCGCGGATCTTCGAGCGCATCGCGCGATTGCGAAGGCGGCGGCGCTCGTTCTGCCGCATCCGCTTCATGGCCGACTTCGTGTTCGCCAAATCGGAGCTCCTCGGGGTGCGAGTCGACGTCGAATCCGCGTTGCATCATGCCGCAGGCATCCGGGAATTTCAAGGTGAGGGCCAGCGAGGGGCAGGTGGTCCGCGCGCTCGGCGGGATCGCCAGCGCGACCCTGCTGAGCCGGCTCCTGGGATTCGCGCGCGACATGGTGGTCGCCCGGGCCTTCGGCGCCGGCTCCGTGACCGATGCGTTCTTCGTCGCCTTCCGCATCCCCAACATTCTCCGGCGGCTCCTCGCCGAGGGCGCCCTGTCGACCGCGATGATCCCCGTCTTCACCGACTACATGGCCCGCGACGACCGACCCGAGCTCCACCGGATGTTGCGCGCGGTCCTCGGGCTCTCGCTGCTAGCGCTGACGGTGACGACCGTGCTCGGGATCATCTTCACGCCGTACGTCCTGCAGGCGATCGCGCCGGGCTTCATGGACGATCCCGCGCAGGCGGCGCTCACGATCACCCTCACCCGGATCATGTTTCCGCTCTTGCTCCTGGTCGGCCTCGCCGCGATGGCCACGGGCATTCTCAACTCGCACGGACGATTCTTCGCGAGCGCGATCGGACCGGCCGTGCAGAACGTCGGCATGATCCTCGCCGTCCTGCTGCTGGCCCGCCACCTCGATCGGCCGATCGTGTCCCTGGCGATCGGTGTCCTCGCGGGCGGCGTGGGGCAGCTCCTCGTGCAGGTACCGAGCCTCATGGACTGCGGGCTTCTGGTGGCGCCCTCGCGCGACCTCCGCCATCCCGCCATCGCGCGGATCCTGCGCCTGCTCCTGCCGGCGGTCTTCGGGCTCGCGGCGGTCCAGCTGATGGTGTTCATCAACACGCTGCTCGCGTCGCTCCTGCCGCTCGGCTCGATCTCGTACCTGTACTACGCGGACCGCGTGATGGAGTTTCCCCTCGGCGTGTTCGGCATCGCGCTGGCCTCGGCGTCGCTCCCGGTCATGTCGCG
>Ga0187776_10000734_pt1 | contig 15797 bp, 9 predicted proteins | sample 0216_BV02_MP12_2_FD_132426 | JGI IMG/M metagenome (GOLD analysis project Ga0187776, IMG submission 132426) | Tropical peat soil microbial communities from peatlands in Department of Meta, Colombia - 0216_BV02_MP12_20_MG | ecosystem: Environmental > Terrestrial > Soil > Wetlands > Peat | place...
GCCAGGCGCTCACCGGCATCTACGCGCGCATCGCCGCCACCGCGAAGACGCTGATCGGCTACGTGCCGCCGCGCGCGCCGCACGTCGAGATGCCGCCGTACGCGACGCCCGCCGAGCTCCTCGCCGAGCTCGACGTCATCGCCGGATCGCTCGCCTCGCACGGCTCGCGCGCGCTCGCGGAAGGCAGGCTCAAGGCGCTGCGGCGCGCGGTCGCCGTCTTCGGTTTCCACCTCGCCTCGCTCGATCTCCGCCAGAACGCCGACGTGCACGAGGCGGTCGTCGCCGAGCTGCTCGCCCGGGCCGGGGAACACGCGGACTACGCGGCGCTCTCGGAGCGCGAGCGCGTGGAGCTCCTGGTCCGCGATCTCGAGAGCGCGCGGCTCCTCGACACGCCGCACGTCGTGCGCTCGGAGCTCTTGGACTCCGAGCTCGCGATCCTGCGCGTCGCCGCCGACATCCATCATCGCTTCGGCTCCGCGGCGCTCCCGAACTATGTCATCTCCAAGTGCCAGTCGGTGAGCGATCTGCTGGAGGTCGCGCTGCTCCTGAAGGAGGTCGGCCTCGCGAGCCCGCGGCGGCTCGCGGTGAACATCGTGCCGCTGTTCGAGACGATCCACGATCTCGAGCGCTGCGCGGACGTGATGCGCGCGGCGTTCCGGCTGCCGATCTATCAGCGCTGGCTCGGGTCCCGCGGCCGCTGGCAGGAGGTGATGCTCGGCTATTCGGACAGCAACAAGGACGGCGGCTTCGTCACCGCCAACTGGATGCTCTACCGTGCCGAGCTGGCACTGATCGACGCCTGCCACGACTTCGACGCGAGGCTGCGGCTCTTCCACGGGCGCGGCGGCACGGTCGGACGCGGCGGCGGCCCGAGCTACGAGGCGATCCTCGCGCAGCCCGCCGGCAGCGTGAACGGCGCGATCCGCATCACCGAGCAGGGCGAGATCGTCGCGCACAAGTACTCCGATCCGGAGCTGGGCCGGCGCAATCTCGAGACGCTGGTCGCGGCGACGATCGAGGCGACGCTTCTGCCCGACGCACACGGCGACGGCGCCAACGCGGACTACCACGCGGCGATGGACGCGCTCTCGCGCCGCGCCTGCGCCGCCTACCGCGCGCTCGTGTACGAGACGCCCGGGTTCCCCGCGTTCTTCCGCGCCTCGACGCCCATCGCCGAGATAGCGCAGTTGAACTTGGGAAGCCGTCCGGCGTCGCGGAAAGCTTCGGACCGCATCGAGGACCTGCGCGCCATCCCATGGGTGTTCAGCTGGAGCCAGTGCCGCGTGAGCCTGCCCGGTTGGTACGGCTTCGGGACTGCGGTCGAGACGTGGCTCGCGGAGGTTCGTTCGGGCGCCGAGCGTGACGCGGGGCTCGCGCTTTTGCGCGACATGCACGCGCGCTGGCCGTTCTTCGCGAGCATGCTCTCCAACATGAGCATGGTGCTCGCGAAGACCGATTTCGCGATCGCGTCGCGCTACGCGGACCTGGTGCCCGACGCCGCGGTGCGCGAGGCGATCTTCTCGCGGCTCGCCGCCGAGCACGAGCGCTCCGTGCGCTGGCTGCTGGCGATCTCGGGGAAGAGCGCGCTGCTCGAGGACAACCCGACGCTCGAGCGCAGCATCCGCAACCGCTTTCCGTATCTCGATCCCTTGAATCATCTGCAGGTCGAGCTGCTGCGGCGCTATCGCGCAGGCGAGACGGACGAGCGGACGAAGCGGGGCATACATCTGACGATCAATGGGCTGGCGGCGGGGTTGCGGAATAGCGGGTAGGCAGCATCCATGAGCGAAATCGACGCCACAGAGATCACCGGATGGATCGTGCGCGCCGCGGTCGCAGGCGAGGGCGAGACCGAAATCCTGGCGGGCGTCTGCGAGCGGCTGAACGCCGCGGGATTGTCGCTGGTGCGCGCCTCCGTCGCCTGCAATCTGCTCGATCCCACGTCCGATGCGCGCGGCGTTCGCTGGCTGCGCCAGACCGGAGGGGTCGAGGAGGCATTCCCTCGCGACGACCAGGACTGGTCGGCCGAGAACTGGGAGCGCAGTCCCTTCCGCTTCCTCGTCGAGAGCGGCGAGCGCGTGTTCCGTCGTCGACTGGACGCGACCCACGCCCGCGGCGAATTCCCGCTGCTCGACCGGTTTCAGACCGAAGGGGCCACCGACTACGTGGCGTTCGCCTGGCGCCTGGGCGAAGGCGTGCTCCTGGGCGGGGGCGAGGGACTGGTGGCGTCGTGGAGCACCGATGCTCCGGCCGGCTTCACCGAGACGCAGGTCGAGCTGCTGTCGCGAATCCTGCCAACGCTTACGCTCGTCATCGTGTTTCGGACCAACCATCGAAACGCGCGCACGCTGATCACGACCTATCTCGGCAGCGATGCGGCGGAGCGCGTCCTCGCGGGCAATATCGTGCGCGGCCGCGCCGATCCGATCCGCGCCGTGGTGTGGCACAGCGACCTCGTCGGGTTCACGCGCATTTCCGACAGCGAGAGCGCCGCGACGGTGCTGGCGTTGCTGAACGACTACGCGCAGGCGCAGGTCGAGCAGATCGAGGCGCACGGCGGGCACGTGCTCAAGTTCATCGGCGACGGGATCCTGGCGATTTTTCCTCAGGACGACACCGCGCTCGCGTGCAGGCGCGCGTTGGACGCCGCTGTCGGGCTGCGCGACCGGATCGCCGCATTGAACCGGCGGCGAGCCGCCGCGGGCCTGCCGGTGACCGACACGCACGTCGCTTTGCACCTGGGCGAGCTGCTCTACGGCAATCTGGGCAGCGCGCGGCGGCTCGATTTCACCGTACTGGGGCCGGCCGTGAACGAGGCGGCGCGGATCGAGGCGCTCTGCGGCTCGCTCGAGCAGCCGATCATCGTATCGTCGGCATTCGCCGAGGCCGCGGGCGACGCGCGCAGCCGGCTCGTGAGCCTGGGGCGCTACGCGATGAAAGGCGTGGGGAGGCCGCAGGAGTTGTTCACGGTGGATCCGGGGAGCACGTAAACGTGGCGTCGTGCCTGTGAATTGCGAGACGCCATGATCGTGAACAACATTCGGATGCGAGTGAGGGTCCGATTCACTACGCCCACTAAGGTTGGCCGAGTTCAGTTGCCTGGTCGTCCGAACGGAATGCCTCGTAACGATGGGCCTCTCGGATGTCGCTCGACACAACCACGTATTTTCCTCACGTCGGCGAAGTGGGCCTTTTACTTGGCATCTAGCATCCCCGCTAACCGTAGCAGTGCAAGCGAAGCTTCCTCGCTCGGAAGCCTTCGGCGCGGATTTTAAGCGGCAGCCGCCCGGAATTCGTAGCTTACAAAGCGATCGCTAACCGTCGGTTTTCGATAGTGGCTTCGCATGGCATCGCAGGGGAGCGTTGCTCGAAGAGTCGGCAAAAGGCGCACGCCACGATCGTTGCAATTTGCGGTACCCTGTAGTAAACATAGATCAGCGGGCGCAGGGCAGCCCAATAGGCTTGTGCGCCGAAGGCGCATCAGCGGCACTTGGCGCTCCAAGGGGAAGCCAATGTTGGGCACGAGGGCTGTTCCACCGTGTCGCTCGGGGAACGAGCGCGCTTGCACCCCGCTCCGCACTGGTTTTCCTGCCCTGATCGAATGCCTCCGACGAGGCGCCATCCGGGTCTCCGCGGCTCGCGCGCGATGCGGGAACTGCGCCGCGCACGAATGGCTGACTCGCTTCATGTGCGGCTGCTTCATGCTCGCGGCTGCATGCGCGGCTCAAGCCCAAGCCACCCAATGGCGCTTGGAGACGCCTCTAGGCACCCAACTGCCTGCACTGACGTCCGAGCTGCAGTCCAGGCTCGACGCTTCGTCCGGCCGGCAGCTTCGGGTCGAGGTTCTCCCATCGGTAAGCAGCGCACTGGCAGTGCTCCAGAGAGCAAGGCAGGGGGCAACCGATCTCGCAATCGTTCCCACAGCCACAGTTGCGCAGATTGCTCCGCAATTTGCGATTTTCGACTCTCTGTTCGTCTTTAGGGATCTCGCCGCGGTCGATCAGTATCAACGAAGTACCGAAGGGCGGCGACTCCTCACATCGCTTGCACAGCAAGGTCTCATTGGATTGGCTTACCTGCACGGCGGGATGCTACAACTGGTATCTCGGGGGAGCGTCGGTAGCATCGACGAGATCCGGAAGCTCAAGGTAGGGGTGGACGTCGCCCCGGATTCCAACATAGCGAAGCAGTTCGATTCCCTGGCGGCGAGCTCGCAGTCCTTGCGCTTTGCAGAGCGGAGCAGCGCTCTGGAGCGTGGAATAGTGGACGCTGCCGAATTCGGGTGGGCTGACCTGGGCCAACAGCAGCCTTCGACCTTGCGCTCCGGCACCGTGCTGGAGACCAACCACCGCTATCGCGGCTATGTGCTTCTTCTGAACCGCCACAGCTTCGAAGGACTGTCGAGCCAACTGCAGCGGGCGGTCGTCTCTGAAGCCGACGCGGTATCGAGACGGTTCAATGAGCGAGCGATGGCGAGCGAAAGAAACGCTCGTGAGATATCGCTCTCCAAACTGGATAAGAAGTCCCGGCCATTAAGTCGAGCAGAATACGATCAGCTCTATGCGAAGCTGAGCAAATCGGGCTGGCCGCGCGTGGAAGGCGTTCGGCCCGCCGCGATCGCGAGTGCGGCTGCGATCAGCGACCCCGCGCTGGCGCAACGTTACTTCGGGGCGGCTGCATCGGTCCCGGCGATCGCACCGCCACCTCGACCGGCGGACTTTACCAGCGCTTCGGCGTCCCCCGGTGTGCCCAAGGACGGCAGACCACCACCTCCGCCGACGACTGCAGCACCGCCACCAACTACGGCGGCGCCGCGGCCACCGCCCGCGCCACCGCCGCCGCCGCCCGCGCCACCGCCGCCGGCGACAGCTGCGCCCCCACCGCCGCCGGCGACAGCCGCGCCGCCACCGGCGCCCCCACCGCCGCCGCCACCGCCACCGCCGCCGCCACCCCCGCCGACAACGGGCACGCCACCGCCATCTCCGCCGGCCGGCCCGCCTCCGGCGGCAGGGAATGGACATCCGCTGGTTTCGACGTTCAGTTGGAACAGTTGGGCCCAGCGCGACGGAATGGATCGGTCTTTCCTCGAGCCTCAGAAGCAGTACGAGGTGACTCTCGATCTCTCGCTCTATGCTTATTTCGAACGTCGAAGCGCCGGCGTTGGCGGAGAAGTAAAGAAGCTGATCGAGGACGCGATTGTGGCCGGCAGCAAGACCATCACCTTGACGGTGCGCCCGTTGTTGTTCGGCCGAGGACTCGAACGCGCGCCGAAATTCGAACCGGAACTCAACCTTAAGTTGACCCTCGAGCGCCTGAAGACCCCATCGGCTGATCAAGCCCGGGAAGACTCCGCGGTTCTAGCACGGCTGGGCCGCGGCGAAATCTCGATCGACGAGGCGGCGGCTAGATTGGAAGCCGGGCGAGTCACCATTCCGATCCGGACCACGGAATTCAGTGGTTGCGGGCAGGTCGTTTTCTCGATCTGGGATGAGAGCGGAAAGCGGCCGCTCGATTACGTCGTGCACACAGTCAGCGTGCGAAACACCGGCGACCCGGTGCCGAAGTGCGAGGGAACGAAACTGCAAAGCGGTTTTCGTTCGCTGTCGGGCATCGTCACGGCGGGAGGCGATGTCGATGCCGATGCGGCGCTCCAGATCATCGAATTCGATACGCCCAACGGACCCATCACGGAAGCGCTGTTTGTTGACGCGGAACAGTATCGCTTGGCCCGCGCCGATTCAACGCTGACCGACCGCGGGGTCTATGCGTGGCCACTGATTACACCGCTGGAAACCTACGTCGGCGGCCAGCAGCAGTTGCTGGCCCTGATCATCTCGGCGCGAAAACTGGGCAACTACGCCAGCGCAGCCAGGGAGCTCGAAAAGCGGCTGTTCCCCAAGGCGGACGAGAGCGGCAGCGACGACAGCAGGGCACTTCAGGCGTTGGTCGCTCTGGCCAAGCGTAAGCCGAATCCGCCGGTGGTTCTGGTCCGGGCGCTTACGGCCCAGAACGTTCCAGTCTACATTCCGCTTTCGCTGCTGGCCTCGAAGGATGCGAACATCCTTTCGCAGCGCATCAGCGTCATCCACCCGTTGCCTCGAGAACGCTACGAAGGCGCGAACGTCTGTGTAGACCGCTGGTCTCTGGGCGTTCCCCAGAAGATCGACGGACTCCCAGACACCATAAGCCTCACTCCGTCAGAGCGGATGTCCCGATATCCGACGGTGCCGGAATTGGTCCGTTTTCTCGACACCAAGGCGTCGTCCAGTCTTGCGGCGGGGCGCAGCGAAGCCTTGGTTCTTCTGGCTCATCAAGGCGAAGGCAATCTGTGGTTCACGGACAACGGGACGGGCGAGCGCGTGATACCCGAGGACTATCAGCGTCAATATCCGCCCGGCAGCCTCGCACTGTTGTCCGCGTGCTCGGCGGTCAACCCGAAGGACGACAATGAGCTCGTCGTCAAGCTGCTCAATGACCACGGCATCGACGTTGTCGTGGGTTCGCCGTTTCCGGTCGAAGTCAGCTATGGCGTCGAGCTGACTCGCTCGTTCATTCGGGCTGCCGACGAGGCGTATTCCAGAAAGAGCACGCCAACGGTCGTCGAGTTGTTCAACACCGCCGCGGCGATAGCCGCAGAAGAGTTGAAGGATAAGGCGGAGTTCAAGGAGAAGGTCCTCGAATTCGTCATCGTCGGCGATCATGAATTGCGCCTGTGCAACGACTGACTTGCGAGGTAGCTCGATGAATCCAATCAAGACGGCCCTGCGACTCACGTTGGCGGTGGCGGCGAGTTTGGTGGTCGAGGACGCATTGGCGCAATCGACGGAGTGCCCGAGCGTCGCGGCGCGGCCTGGGCAGCGCTACCTTGTGGCTATCAGCGATTTGCATTTCGGCTTGGGCCGGCGGAGCGGTGGCGCTTGGGACCCGAGAGAAGACTTCCGCTGGAGCGGGGCGCTCAGGGGATTCCTGGATCGCATATCGCGCTGCGGAGCCGACCGGGTCGATCTCGTCGTCGCCGGAGACATGCTCGAGCTGTGGCAGCCGCCGGACAGTATCGAATGCGTGGGCGCCAGGGACGATCTCGGCTGCACGCTTGAGCAGATGACCAGGATCACCCAAGCAGTGACGGCCGCGCACACCGACGATTTGAAAGCCTTGGGACGCTTTGCGAGTCGCGGCGACAATCACCTTTTCCTGGTGCCCGGCAATCACGACGCCGCGCTGCTGCTCGAGGGACCATGGCAGCTCGTTCACGCCGCGATGGAGGCGAGTGCGAACCGCGCGACTCGGGTCGATAGCGGCGTGTGGGTTTCGCCCGATGGCAAGGTCGTGATCGAGCATGGGCATCAAATCGGCCAGGATGTGAACAACTTCGCAAAGTGGCCGGCAATCACGGAGCGGATTGACGGTGTCGATTACCTCGTGCGGCCGTGGGGCGAGCGCTTCGTCCAGAAAATCTTCAACGAACAGGAGCTCGTCTATTCGATTATCGATAACCTCAGCCCGGAAGCGGCGGGGGTTCGCTACAGGATGGCTGACCGAGGATTGTGGAGCTCGATCGACGATCTGGCTCGCTTCCTGGCGTTCAACGTTTTCGAGACGTCTCTGGCGCAAAAAGCCCAGTTTCTAGGAGGCAACCAAGATCCCAACGCTCCGCCGCCGCCTTGGGACCTCAAGATCGGTCGTGGCTTCGGGCACTTGCTGTTCGTGGACGCCCTGCCGGTCGATGACCCCTTCCGGGCCTCGTTGCTCGCCGACACCCCGGAGTCGAGCAAGCTGCGAACGGCATTGGACGCGATGGCGCGAGACGAGAACCGTCTGACGGATGCCGAGGTGGAGATGCTTTGTGATCAGATCGCGATCAGGACATCGGGCAAGCGCCGTTGCCAAGACGAGTCGCTGGGTGCACTCGCGCAGCAGCTCCTGCGATCCAAACGCGCGGTGCTGACAGAGCACCTGCAGGGGAGGCTCGCACAGTCCGGCCTGCGTCAGATGCGGGTTTTTGTCTATGCGCACACGCATGAGCTTGAAGAAGCGTGGCCGGTTCAGGTCACCGACTTGCGAAGCGTGATGGTTCTCAATACGGGCGCTTTTCAGCGGGTCATAAACGAAGACGGGTTCTTGAGCCGCGCGAAGGCAAAGAACCTGCCTCCGGCAGAAGCGCTCCGCCAGCTGACACCGGAAGACCTGCCGCCGTGCTATACCGCCGTCGTCGTTGCCTTTGGCGACGCGCTGCCCGAGGCACAGACGGTCCGCTGGCACATGGAGGAGGGGAAGCCGGGAGGATTCGTCAATGTCGGCAACGCCGCGTGCAACTGACGGTGGGCGTGGGCGGTACGTCTGCCTCCCGCCGTCGTGCCGAGCAGGAAGATTCGGTGAAAGCAGGCTCGATTCGGAGCTTCGAGGCAGAGAGAACACGGTCGAGGTCGGGGTTCGCAGTGCTGGGCGCAGTCCTCTGCCTCGGGGGATGTGCGGCGAGTGCGAGTCTGGACACGGCCGAAATCGTTCCGCCCGTACGCTATCCGATCGGCGTAGTCGGCGTTCGAGACGGACGCGCCGCATTCAGACAGATCTATTGTCGAATCAACGAGCAGGTTGGCAGCCGCTATCCGGATCGTCGTCCATGCGACGACGCGCTCGATCGGCTAGGCGACGACGAGCCGACAGTGTTCCGCCTCGATGACCGCAACACAACGACGACCAAGACGACGCTGGTTTTCATCCCTGGCATTTTTGGAGAATGCGTCAGGAATATCGCAACGCCTTTTTCCGACAGCTATGAGGAGCTGAGACAGAACGGTTACCGAGTCGTTGTAGTCCCTGCGGAAGGCCGGTCTTCGAGCGCAACCAACGCGGCCATCATCGACAGGACGCTGCGGTCGACCCAAGATGACCTTGTCGTCCTCGGTTATTCCAAGGGGGTCAGCGACTTCATGGAGGCTCTTCAGCTCTACGCGGACGCGGAATGGGTCGGCCGCACTCGGGCGTTCATATCAGTAGCGGGGGTGGTCAGCGGCACCCCGATCGCGGACGAGTTGGAGGGCCTCTACGCCACGCTGCTGGCCCGGGTTCCAGTCTCGACTTGCGAACCCGGGGACAAGGGTGCGGTAACGAGCCTTACGCGCCAGACGCGTATGAGCTGGCTGTCCTCGCATCGGTTGCCCGAGACGATCGAGTACTTTTCCGTGGTCGCGTACCCGACAACCTCCGCCCTGAACCCGCTGCTTGCACCGTTCCACAGCCACCTGTCGCTGATCGATGCGCGTAACGACGGGCAGGTATTGATCGAGGATGCGGTCCTTCCGAAGTCTCATTTGCTCGCGTACGTCAACGCCGACCATTGGGCGGTAGCCATGCCGTTCAACCGCTCCACGAACCCGGGCGCAGCTTTTCTTGCGATCGGCAACGCCTTCCCGCGTGAGGTGCTCTTGCAGGCCATCCTGGCCTATGTCGCACAGGTACGGGTGATGCGGAACTGAGCGCTCGCGAGATCGCGGAGAATCGTTCCCGTCAGCGCGTCAGCGCGAACTCCGGGTCGATCTTGCGGCTCGATCGCCCGTTGCGGGTGCTGCCGAAGGGCGACAGGCTTGCGCGCCGCCCGTCAATCCATGCTTTGGCACTGGCGAAGGAGCCATTCCTCGCGCACACCATCCGGCGCGCATCAGGTTGCTGGCGGACGGTTCAAATACCGCCACAACGCTTCGCCGACGCCGCCCGTGAAAATCCTGCTTCCCAGAGCGAACCCGAGCTTCCGGTAGCTCTCCCACTGCGCTTCGTCGAAGAACTGGTCCGCCGTCGGCTCCTGCGGAAAAGCCTCGTGGGTGGCGGCGTACTGCTTCACGTCGACCGGCAGCGACGCGATGAGCCTCGGCTTGACGAGCACGATGCGGCACCGAGGCTCGGCGCTGCGCGAGGGCCGAGTGTCGTAGACGTTGAGCATGATCGCGCACCTGTCGTCCTGCGCGGACCGGTCGGCCAATTCCGACGGCAGGCCGAAGGCGTTCCGCAGCTCGGGATCGTCCATGACGCCGGTGTCGACCTCGATCTCGATGCCGAAGTCGATCCGGGCGAGCCGGATCAGGTTGGCCAGATCCTCGAACTGGTACGGAAGATCGGCGCCGCAATCGCACACGACGATCACGCGCAGCCTCCGCTCCGGCCGCAGCAGCTCGTACACCGCGGTGTTCTCGAAGTGGCCACCGTCGGAGAGGTACTGCCACTCGCGGCGCAGCCCGTGGAACTGCGCCAGGAATTCGGAATAGAGGAACGCCTGCGTCTTGAACACGACGCCGAACGCGCGCTCGAATCCTCGCGAACGGTCCTGGCCGCAGCCCGACGCCCACCAAAGGCCGAGACGGACGTTGGCGAGGCCGAGTAGAAGCGACGTGCCGAGCGTGGTCGCGCGACCGAGGCCGGTGCTGAAGGCGGCGCCCGACGTGCCGATCCACTGACCCATCGACAGCGTGGCTCCGACCTCGGTCGTGGCCGGTCCCGTCGCGAACGCGTAATGGTTGCCGTCGATGCTGAAGCCCTGCGGCAGAACGGCGAGCGGCTTGCCCTTGCGGTCGCGCTGGACGAGCTGCTCCGCGCGGTCGGTCGTCTGGTTCATCGTGACGTTGACGATGTGCAGCGGCGCGAGGACGTCCTCCGCGTAGTACCGATCGTGATCGAGCTGATCGCCCGCGACGGGCTCGGCGACGCTCCGCACCCGGGCGCCTTCCGTGCCCGGCTTGAACCGCTCGCCGTTGGAAGCTCCCAGATAGGCGCGCGTGAGGCGGGCGCCGTACAGCGCCTGCAGGGTGGACAGATTGATGAATCCCGGAAACTGCCCGCTCGTCACCGCCAACGCGGCGGCCACGCCGACAAGTCCGGCAAGCACAACCGTTTGGACGTCGTCGTAGAGGAAGCGGGGATCCGGCGGCTGCCCCGCCCACTGAACCCACTGGACGAGCAGCGCCCAGAACATCGCGACCGCGAGCAGGAGGCACGCGCCGGCCACGCCGGCGAGGATCGACAAGGGAATCCGGGAGATCCAGCGCGGTCTTTCCTTCTCGTCGACCAGGCGCGCGAGCTGCTGGATGAGCCACATGATTGCGGCGGTGATCGCCGCCGGCGTGGCCAACTGCGCCCAGTCATCGTGGGCATGGAGATACAGCGTCTGCCCGAGCGTGTCGATCAGCGCCAGGCCGGCGAGCATCAGCACCCATTGCAGCGTCCAGGCGAGCAACCGGGTGAGCACGACCCGGTGCTCGGCGATCGTCGCGACGCCTCTGCGGGTCAGCACGAACGCGACGAAGCCGAGCGCCGCCATCGCGGCGACGACCCAGAGCGCTAGCGCGACCTTCGTCCACGCGCCTCCGTCGAGCACGCTCCACGCCAACCCCGCGACGATCGCGACGAAGAGGCTCAACAGCAGATCGGCGATCGGCGCGACGCTCCAGACGCGGGGCGGCGCCTGCTCGGTCTTCCCCGCCGGCGGATGCGTGAGCCAGAAGGCGATGCCCACGGGCAGGAGAACCGTGACCGCGAGCGCCGCAGGCAGCAGCCACAGAGCGCTCCACCACACGAACGAGGCACTGACCGGCGAGAGCGTCCGCACGAGGAGCCACGCTTCGAGCTCTTCCCATGCATCCCAGTACGCGATGAGGCTGCGACCGAGGCCGATGAGCGCGATCGCGAGCAGCAGCATCGTCCCGAGCACGTAATGCATCGCGGCCCAGTTGCGGATCGCGAGCGCGATGCCGTACAGCAGGTCGCCGCCTCCGGTCGGCGTGAGATAGCGGCCGTTTTCTCGAAGCCAGGCCATCGGTCCCTTGCCGACGTCGCTCGGCGCGTCGTAGCGCTCCGACGCGCGAATGCGCCCGGGCGGCTCGTAGGTCAGGGCCCGATACCCGTTGACGGCGGCTTCGATCGAAAACTGCTTCCTGCGCGCTTCATCCTGCTCGGGGTCGCCGGTCGGTGCTGGCGGACTCTCCGCGGTCAGTCGCCCGGGAACGAACAGGCTGCAGAAAAACGAACCGATGTAGCCGCCACCGCTGACCGTCGACAGGTAATCGAAGACGCTGAGGAACGATGGCGGGTCGATCGCCGGCTTGGGCGCGCTCGCAACGGGTCGCGGCGCCGATTGCGGAAGCTGCGCTTTGGCCAATGCCTGAAGAACGCCCAGACAGAAGGTCGCGCTGCGAATGCCGCCGCCCGAAAGCGCGAGGCCCCACGCGGCGTCTTCGCCGGCGGAAAACGGATCGAGGCCCAACGTCGTGCGGCGGTTTTCGATGCGCTCCCATTCGCCGCCGTAGGCGTCGCGGGCGTCGATGCGCGGCCTGAGCGGCGCCGTCATGCGACATACCCCAGTTGCTGCAGCACCGCCGTCCACGGCCCGTGCACCAGCTTTTGGAACCCGTGCCCGTTGGGATGCAGCTCGTTCGCCCAGTCCGTGTCGGGATCGAGCGTGCCGGTCGAACGCACGACGTGGACGTTGTTCTCCGGCGATTCGAATTCGACCAGCGTGTCGCGCAGCCGGTCGATGAGGAGCTTCACGATGTCCTGGCGCAGCGTCCAGTCGTTCGGATCGACGCCGGCGTGGTCCATCGCCGGCTTGAGCCACGGGCCGAGCAGCGGAATGCCGAAGAAGGGAAAGCGCGCCGGCTCGCCGTTCGGAGGCGCGTAGTCGTAGCAGTGGATCAGGATGTCGAGGTGCGCCATGCCCACCGCGTCGCGCGCGGCGTGCGCCTCGTTGACGAGCGCGAGGAGCCAGCCGCCGAGGTCGGTCATCTTCTGATCGAGCAGCTCCCCGTCGATGCACTCCGCGGCGGTGTGCTTGCCCTGGCACTTCGACTTCAGGCACAGGCCCCAATCCACCGCATCGTTGCCGCCGCCGCTGATCAGCAGCGCGGAGTACTGGCGCACGAAGTTCGGGCTGAGCTGCCGCGCCAGCGCCGGTGCGTGGACGCCCTTCGCGTAGGACTCGAGCGTGGCGCCGATCTTGCCGAGCGTGAGGATATTCGAGTACGCGGGCCGGGCGACGGCGCTTATCTCGGCGAGCAGGTTGCTCACGAACGGATACCAGAACCACGAATCCCCGATCGCCAGCAGGGCCGGGAACGCGCCCGATTCGATGCGGTCCGGATCGTAGTAGACCGTCACGCTTTCCTCCCTTTTCGCGGCGCTGAACGATACCGGCGCCGCGCCCGAATGAATTCGCGTCTACGGAACTCCCACGCCCGGCCGCGGGCGCTGAATCGCAGCGCGCGAATGAATTCGCGTCTACCTGGCGGTCAATGCAAGCTGCGCCTGACCTCCGGCTCCACGATATGCGTTGCGCCGAGCTTCCGCTTGAGCCGCTCCGCCGCCTCCGGGCTCGCCTCGATCGTCACCATGTGCGGATCCGACGATTGCACGACGGTGACGCCGGGCTCCGACGCGGCGGCCGCGAGCGCCGTGGGTGCTGCCCCACCCGCGCGCGCGTCGCGTCGCGTCGTCACCACGTAGCGCGGCACGGTTGCAATGCCTCAGACGGTTGGCAGCCCGCGTCCCTCGTACTTCACCGCCAGGCCGAACGGCACGCAGTGCTGCGCGAGCGCGTTGCGCGCGGCGGTGGTGCGCGAGATGTCACGCGGCAGCCCCTTGTAGTGGGCGTCTCTCGACAGGATCACGGTGAGCGCTCCGCACGCCGCGGGGCTCGCCATCGAGGTGCCGTCCATTTCCATGTACGCCCCCGAGACGCCCTTCCTGTCCGGAACGGTCGACACGATACCGACGCCCGGACCGGCGCAGGCGAGGGTTGACCCGAAGCAGCTGAACGCGGCGAGGAACAGGTTGTGCTGGCCGAGCATCGCGGCGACGTGCGGCCGGTTGCTCGCGGAAAAGGTCGCCGACGGCGCCCAGCCGATCTTGCCGATCGCCGAGACGGCCGAGCACTCGGGATACGCGCCGGGATAGTCGATCGGACCGGCTTCGTTGCCGGCCGAGCAGACGCACAGCGTGCCGCGCTCGGCGGCGTCGCGGATGCAGTCCTCCTCCGCTTCCGACGGCGGTCCGCCGCCCAGGCTCATGTTGATCAGATCGCACCTCTGGTCGCGCGAGAGCGCGTCGATCGCGTTGACGAGGTCGGCCTGGCTCGGTCCCTCCTCTTCGCTCTTGAACACGCGAGCGTGGTACAGGTCGCAGTCCGGCGCCATGCCGACGTAGTCGCCGGACTTCCTCTTCCGCGCGCCGACGATGCCGGTGGTGTGCGTGCCGTGCTCGGCGACGTCGGTGGCCTGGCTTCCGGGAAGGATCTTGCCGTCGACGTAGACGCCGACGAGCTTCACGTGAGCCAGGTTGGGATGCGGTCCGCAGCCGGTGTCGATGATGCCGACCTTCACGCCGACGCCGCGGCCCGCGGCGTTGACGTTCAAGTTCATCGCGGAATGCCACCAGGCTCCGCCGCCGTTCGCCGCCTTGGCGATCGGGACGCAGTCGATGGTGCTGCCCGAGGGCGGCGCTTCCGCGAGCATGATCCAGAAGCCGGCGTAGGGAATCGGCTCGACGAACGACACGGCGCTGCCTTGCGCTACGGCGATCTTCGCGCGTCCCTGCTTGTCGGTCGTCGCGGTCGCCACTCCGATGCTGCCGCTCGCGTCGCGCACGTAGAACATGACCTCGATCCCGGCGAGCGCGTGCCCGCCGCCCTTGATCGTGACCTTGTAGGTCGACGCCGCGCCGCCAATCGCCGTGCCGTTGAGCGGCGAAGCCGCAGAGAGCTCGATCGGGCTTCGCCGGTGCAGCGAACGCCGGACGAGCGGCTCCAGGATCGCGTCGACGGGGAGCGTCGAGCGCACGCGCGCGATTTCACGGGCATCGGCCTCGAACACCACCACGCGTCGCGCCAGCTCGTCGCGCGGATCCTTGTCGGAAACCACGCGCGAGCTGCCGGCGAGCCGCGCGAGCGTCGTGGCCACGGCGGCGCGCGAGGCTTCCTTGGCCTGGGGCGTGAACTTGCCAGCGCGGCGGTTGACGAGCACGTATCGCGTCATGATCTTCTCCTTTCGGGCCGAGCGGCCCGCGCGTCGCAGAGATGGCCGGCGCTTCGCCGATCGAATGCGATCGTAGCCACGCCGGCACGGTCGCGGCAGCGAGCAATCCGCACGAAGCTTGCGTACTTTTCCGCGTGTCGGGTCGATGCGCGCATCAGACTATCGGCTCTGGATCCGCACGACGGATGCAAGCTCGCCGTCAACCTCCTTGCCGATCAGCGCGCTGACGTCGACGATGCCGAGCCGGCGAGCGGCAGCCGGCAGCTTCCGCCTGCGCTTGCAGAACAGCACGTGATAGGCGGCGGGCAGTGGCGCTTCGCCGGCCATCGCGCCCGGCAGCGCGACAGCACCCTCCGCGCCGCGCATCGTCGCGCGCCGATCCCGGATCGCGAACGACAGCAGCGTCGCGGGCCGAAGCCCGAGCGCGCGCGCCCTGGCGTGCAGCGCGCGGCGGATCCCGGGTGCGGCCTTCTTCGTGCTCTTGCGCGGGACCGGCGTGCTCCCGGCCAGCGCGACGCCCGCCTCGAACAGCGCCCGGCGCCGATCGCGGCGCTTCGCCTGCTCGCCGCGGATCGCGGTAACGCTCTGCATTTGCGCCGCGGTCGCCCGTGCGCCGATCCACACCGGCGCGAGCGACGGATCGCCGTAGAGATTGAACTGCGCCAGCGTCTTGAGCTCCGAAGGGTCGAGCGGCGAGGCGGCGCGCCCGAATGCCTGGCGCGCCTGGAGGAACGCGCGGCCGAGCGACGCGCCGCCGCGCACGTTCTCGAGGAAGAACCGGCA
>Ga0187776_10000738_pt1 | contig 15730 bp, 15 predicted proteins | sample 0216_BV02_MP12_2_FD_132426 | JGI IMG/M metagenome (GOLD analysis project Ga0187776, IMG submission 132426) | Tropical peat soil microbial communities from peatlands in Department of Meta, Colombia - 0216_BV02_MP12_20_MG | ecosystem: Environmental > Terrestrial > Soil > Wetlands > Peat | place...
GCGGAGCCGGTCAATAAATAGCTCCAGAAGTGATGTTGAAGGAGATGTCCTTCTCCTGTTGTTCCGCGATTGGTTGCGGCGGTCCTGATTGCCTGCAGCTCACGGAAAGAGAAGCCAAGTATGCGTGGTCATATGCAGCAGCCCTGGGCCGGTTGCCTTCTCAGCCCTGAAGAGGAGCCTCGGTTTTCACCAAGAAGTGGTCTCCAGGATTCTCAGGCGTCTTATCAATCATGGAGCCATAGAGAAGGCCAGGGGAAGGTACCGCCAGGTTAGTCAATAACTACCCTCGTGGCGTCACTTCGCAGAGGTGAGCCATTTTGGCGCGTTGTTGCTGCTGTTCAGGCTGCCGTAGTGACGAGAAGCGGGACAATCCCCAAGGCGAGCGTTTATAGGCTGAACTGGCGGGATGTTCCTCTCATGTCTGAAGAGAGAAAGACGGTCATCGTCGGGCAAAGCAAGCCCCTCCTGAACTATGTGACTGCCTGCATCACCATGTTCAACGGGGGTGCGAAGCAGGTCGTGCTCAGGGCAAGGGGGGAGGCGATCAACATGTCAGTGGAAGTGGCTCAGGTGCTAAAGAAGCGCTTCATGAGCAACGTCCAAATCTCCAACATCACCATCGACGGTGAGAACGTCACTTCGAGGGACGGGAGGCAGCTGAACCTGCCGGTCCTCGAGATAGAGCTCTCCATCCCTGTCTAGCTTCAGTTTCAAGGCTGAAACCGCCTGCTTTCGTCACTGGTTCGGGTAAAGGATTTTACCCCCATGTAATCAGCGGGGGCTGAGGTTCTATGAAGGCCAGGAGATTTGCGAAGGTCAACGGGAAGCTTCCGGGTGTGAAGGCTGCCGCTGTGGTCAAGCGGACGGCCAAGTACATATCGCCTTCTTTCGCGCGTTTCTATCCTCTCGTGGTTGATTCTGCCCACGGGTCCCTGGTGCGAGACGTCGACGGCAACCAGTTCATCGACTTCGCTTCAGGGCTCGCGGTGCTGAGCACGGGCTCCACCCATCCGAAGGTGGTCCAGGCCATCAAAGGCCAGGCTGAGAAGTTCATCCACTTCTCATACACCGACTTCTACTACGACAACCTTGTCGAGCTCTCTGAGAGGCTCCTCGGGTTGATTCCAGGCGACTTCCAGAAGATGGTCTACTACGGCAACAGCGGAGCCGAGGCCGTAGAAGCAGCGATGAAGCTCACCCGGAACTACACCAAGCGCCCAATCTGGTTGGCCCACTCGGGAGCCTTCCACGGGAGAACCATGGGTGCCCTGACGCTTACGGCAAGCAAGCCGATGCAAAGGAAGGACGCCTTCCCGCTCGTCCCCGACGCAATCCACTTCCCCTATCCCTACTGCTACAGGTGTCCCTGGAAGCAGACCTTCCCCGAGTGCGACTACTACTGCGTGGACTACTTCAAAGAGCAGTACTTGGAGAAGTTCGTCCCCATCGACGACGTGGCCGCCTACTTCTTCGAGCCTCTCCAAGGAGAGGGGGGCTACGTGCCTGCCCCACCCGAGTACTTCAAGAAGATGGAGTTCCTCAGAAAGTCTGGCGTCCTGTTTGTCTGCGATGAAATCCAGACCGGAATAGGTAGGACAGGAAAGTTCCTGGGAATCGAGCATTATGGAGTCGTGCCCGACGTCGTGACCCTGGCAAAGGGTATCGCTTCGGGGCTCCCCTTGAGTGCGACGATCTCCAAGGCAGAAGTGATGGAGAGCTGGAAGCCGGGACAGCACGCGTCCACCTTCGGTGCCAACCCGGTAGCTGTTGAGGCAGCCCTGGCCACATTGGATATCATCAAGACAGAGCACCTGATGGAGAATGTGAGGAAGGTTGGAGGCAAGGCCAAGAAGAGGCTCCTCGAAATGAAGGAGAAATACGAGATTGTCGGCGATGTCCGGGGAACCGGGCTCTTCCTCGGCGCAGAGATTGTGAAGGACAAGCGCACCAAGGCCAGAGGCGAAGACGAGGCGAAGCAGATCATGGACTACGGCTTCCGCCACGGCCTCTTGGTAATCATGGCAGGGAGAAACAGTCTCCGCGTCATACCTCCGCTGAACATCACGGAGGAAGAGATGGACGAAGGGCTGGACATCCTCGAAGAAGGTATTGCCTTGGTGAATTCGGCCGTCACGAAAGCGTAGGCTATGTACGACTTTGAAACACTCGTCGGGGAACTGCTTCAAAGCAAGCCCGAACTCGGCAGAGACGAAGTACTGCGCCGCATAGAAGACAAGAAAAGGACTGTCGGCGCAGGCTACCTGACAGACCAGGGAGCGCTCTTCTTGGTCGCAGGGGAACTGGGGGTCTCTCTCCGCAGGGACGACGCGTCTTCTGACCTCACCATCAACGACCTGTACATAGGAGCGAATGATGTGACCGTGGTCGCGAGGGTTCTGGCTATCTATCCCGTCGCCACCTTCGACAAGAAGGATGGCGGGAAAGGGAAGTATCAGAGGCTCGCCCTCTTCGACGGCAAGAACTCGGTGAGGTTCACGGTCTGGGAGGAGGGGCTCGAGCAGGTCGAGAGGCTCGGACTCCAGGTCGACAGGGCGGTCAGGATAGCCAACGCGTATGTGAAACAGGGGCTGGACGGCAAACCCAACCTCAACCTCGGAAAGCGGGGGAGATTGGAACTACTGAACGACGAGAAGGCCTTAGCGAAGCTCCCGTCCATTTCGGCCGTTGCCCGGAAGCTTCCAAGCCTCACCAAAGAGGAACGTTTCGTCGCTCTGGAATGCGTGGTAAGCTCTGAACCGCGGTACAGCGAGTTCGTGAGGTCGGACGGGTCAGCGGGTTCCCTCTTCCAGTTCGGGGTTGCCCAGGATGGAGGGAAGGAGACAAGGGTCGTCGTGTGGAGCCCTGTTGCCAGGCCAGAGCTCAAGAGAGGCCAGAAGGTGCGCATTACCAACGTCAGGGCCAGGCGTTCGAACAGCGGAGACTACGAAATTCACGGCGACGCCGGTAGCATCATCACTGTCGGCCCCCCCGCTGAAAGGTCGGAGCTCAGAGTGGCGGCCACAAGCTCCAGCCAGTCAGCCAAGGTCGTGTTGGGAGTCGGGAAGGATGGGAGGGTCAAGTTCATCGAGATTGGAAAGGGGGTGAAGGAGCCAGCCCAAGGAGACATCGTTGGCGTGGCTCCAGATGAAACCAGAGAGGAGAGGTTGTTCTGCAGAAGCAAGGACTCCTTGCAGGTGGTTGAAGACGAGTCCTTCCCGGGCCTGGAACAGCTCGCGACCAAACTTCGTGAAGTCAAAGAAGAAGACGCACAGATTATGGTCGAGGTCATCGCGCTGTCACACGGCAGCGTCGACGATGTCAAATTGCGGGATGGGACCACGGTGAAGAAAGGAGAGCTGGTAATCGGCGACGACACTGGAGAGATCAAGCTCGTGGCCTGGAGAGATTTTGCGTCGCGTGTGTCTGGCATTCAGCCTGGGGAGAGGCTGAGGCTGGTGGGCGTTGTCCCGAAATCAACGAAGATGGGAGGGTGGGTCCTGCAGCTTTCGAACCTGAGCGTCGTGGAAAGGCTCAGGGGCCCCAGCTAGACCTTCGAACGCCTGAGAGCCTCGTACTCGTACACGAACACTATCACAAGGCCGACGACGAAAAGTGTGATCATTGCCGTGCTGAGGAAGTTGTAGTAGCCGTTGACATCCAGCAGGGGAAGGTGCAATTCAGAGGCCGCGACCCTGGCGTCTCATAATAAGCGTTGCTGGAGCCTGTGATGGTTCGCCGCGGCTTTCATGGTGAGTCTTTTATTCCCAAGTTTCGACCGTCCATGCCAGTGCCGAGGTGGCCTAGCCTAGTTATGGCACCAGGCTACACCCGACAGGGTGAAACTCATAATCCCGGGCTGGGAGAAGAAATCTGGGGGTCGAGGGTGCGAAGCCTTTTCGAAGGCGCGACTCCCTCCCTCGGCACCACCTAAACCACCGAACGGCCCCTGTTGGGAAGTGAGAGCCACGGGTGGGCATAAATTTGTTTGCGTGTGAAGCTCCTTCTGGTTAGACCTGTTCTGTGGTTAGAAGCAGATGTCTGTGCAGAGGTAGTCGGATTTGAACCAGTGTTTTTGGTGGGTTTGAACGATGGATGGCTGATTCATACCTAGGCGTGGCACGAAGTAGAGAAAACAGTGCCATAGAATAAGACTGCATCAATGGTGACATTACTTCCTGAGTATGCAATCCCTTGGCTTAGGGTGGCGTAATCTCCTGTGTTGACGAGTAAGCCATGCTGAAATGTCGCCCCAATGTGAATGCCGCTGGAATCGCCAATTGTGACCTCTGTTAGGTTCACTGGAAGGTCTCCTGTGTTTATGGCGATGATTGCCCCTGTATCTCCAACAGGGGAGCAGGACGCTGCCAGTATAATCCGTTGATACAAGACGTTGGGAAGAGTTGTGGTGTGGTCACTTGACTGACTTGTGGCCCCTGCAAGATATCCTACCCCTGCGCCCATTATGATGGCCACAATCAACAAGGCGGCAACCGTTCTGTTCCTCATGTCTCACCTTTCGTGGGAGTCCGCTTCCTATACACATTTGGAACGCTGGATTCAGATTCCTGACGGCTCCTCATGAGAACGGCCCTAGCGATTCTGGCAGGGTTGGATTACAGACTGAGGTGGGGATAGTCGCAGTTCCAGAATGACGAGAACGATTTGTAGGGATTGACAGCCGCCCCATTGGGCACTTGAATACCAACGTGGCCTAGATAATCTCCGCATTGAAAGAATGCGAATGATGGCGAAACAAATGCGGTGAAGTCAGGCCCCCCACTGAAGTTGGCAGTCGTCATAGGGATGAGAGGAGCAAAGAAGAATACAAGCACGCCCAAGACAATGAGAATGGCAACAGTCCTTCTTCGCATTCCTTCCGTCTTACCCTAGGAAGGATTTACGCCTACTTTCGAGAATGGGGGCAGCGAGTCTGGTGGGGTTGGGCAGTTATCTCCGAACATCACCAAATGGAGTATTGGCCCCATGGGAGAAGCCCAACGTAATACCCCCCACGACCAAGAAGCACGTAGGTAAGGGAACCATGCTGAACCTGAGAGAAACAGCCGTAGCCGCAGGTTGAATGCGGAGGAACAGAGGCTATTGGGACGAAGAAAGCAAATGCGGCCACAGCCACCAATACCAATGCCAGAGCCAGATACCTGCGTCTCATGTCTCAGGGGGTAGCCTGATGAGGTGTTTAGTTCTACTCATGAGAACGGCACAGGGACTGGTAGGATGACGGTTACACGGCCATGGTGCCGCAAGCCTCTACCGTTGAAGTGGAATTAGTGGTGCTCACACTTCGACTCAACCCGCTCAGAGTCAATGGAAGTTCAGATTGCTGCGGAGAGAATGGCAGCTTTGTCGCACTCACGCAAAGCGTGTATTGAGCATATCCCGCCACATAGAATGTTATCCATATCGAGGAATCTCCTGAACCATTCAGATTTCCACTGATGCTGTTTTGCGTTCCTGTGAAATTCTGAACCCAATAGTGAAGACTCCACTGGCCCCCGCCATAGTTGACTGAGAGAGGGTAGGTGAATGTAGCTCCACCACCACCGCCACTGGTGCATGAAGCGCAAGTATTGAGTGTGGTGCGCCAAGTTACAAAGGTTTCATCGTTGACTGTCGTAATGGATACCGGATTGGCCCGATGACTCGTGGTGCCGAAGAAATACCCCGCTCCTAAACTGACCAGAATGACAACGACCAGTAGCGAAGCAATCGCCCAGTTCCTCACGCCTCAGCGGGTAGCCGTGTGGGGTGTAAAGTTCTACTCATGAGAACGGTCTAGCGATTTTGGTGGGGTTTCGGACCCATGAAATGGGTGGCGTTTCAATTAATCACTAAACCGGCGCAAACTCGAAAGGTTCGAACCGCTTTCTAGCGCCCCGAGTCTCGAGTGTGTCAAGTAGCGAATCGGCGAACCTCCTGTATGCTTCAACCAAGCTCGAATAAATCTCCTGGTAGCGCACAACTAGGTCGTGGCTTGAGAAGAAAGTAGGCCTCCTCATTCGGAATGGGAGGGGTTCCAGAGAGATAGTGGAGAAGATTCTTGATGATGACGAAGTTTTCGTCAAAATGCATACCGTCAAACGGAAGGCGGCAGCCATGGGGTTTGATCTGAGGAAGCCGCGGGCGAGATTCGATCTCGCGACCCCCGCCTCTTTGTAGAGCCTACCAAGGCGGTGCTCTAACCAGGCTGAGCTACCGCGGCACTCCGGCCCGCACCGACCGAACTCGATTTTTAATCGTTCTTGATGCCAGAACGCCCGTTCTGCGCTCTAGGCTTTACTCCCCAGGGGCCTAAGGCACTGACCATGAGCGCGGCCCCCGTAAAGACCAGCTGGCATCGTGAAGCGGCGGTTTTCGTTTCATCCGTCATCGCGATTGCCGCGGTGGTAGCGATTTTTGCCCTGGCGTCGCCGTACGTGCCCCAGCCGGTGGTAGGTTCTGTCGCGATGCCTCAGGGCCTGAGCGCCTTCCAGAGCGACTCGCAGCTCCAGCGGTTCATGGCTGTGAACGCGAAGAGTGCCCAGCAGTACAATAGATGGGGGGTCGGTTTCGGAGGGGGGATAATGTTCAGGGGAGGACTTCCGGTCACTGGAGGTGTCGTGACCACCATGAATGCGGCTGTCTCGTCTCTGGCGTCTTCGGTGAAGTCACTAGACACCGTCTCCTACACGGGCACCAACGTCCAAGTCCAGGGCGTGGATGAACCCGACCGAGTGAAGACGGACGGGACCCACCTGTTCGTCTCGACCCAGAACTCCGTGGCTATAGTGAACGCCTATCCGCCAAACTCCACGGCGCTCCTTTCGAAGCTCTCGTTCCCGAACGCCGATGTGATTGGCCTTGAAACCACCCAGGACCGCCTGATGGTGATTGACCAGAAGAATGGGGCCACCGCGACCGTAGAGTTGGTCCTCTACGACGTCTCGGACTTGACTTCGCCCAAGGTGATGCAGAACACGAGCATTCCGGGGTCCTACATCGCAGCCAGGCTCGCAGATGGGTACCTCTATGCGGTCGTCCAGCAGCCTTCCTACGTCTTCAACGGTCAAGGTAATGCGACTGCGGTCATGCCTGTGGAGTCCAAGAACGGAATAGAGTCTCAGATCCCGGCCGCGTCGGTCTATTTCACCAACAACACGGCTCAAATCAGCTACTACACGGTGGTCCCGAGCATCAGCATGGCATCGGGCAAGGAGAACAGCACCACATTCCTCACAGGGCCATCGGCGACCGTTTACGTTTCGACCTCCAACATCTATGTGGTCTACACCAACTATCCTGACCTGTTCTCCACTCATGGGATACTGGGTGACGTCTACACAGGCGGAACGTTCTCGCTGTCCGACGTCGAGCAGGCACAGAACAGCACCATCCTGCGGGCCGCTTACTCTGGCGGGTCTGTGGCGGCGAAGGCGGCCGGCGTGGTTCCAGGCTCAGTCCTCAACCAGTTCTCCCTTGATGAATACAATGGTTACTTCAGGGTGGCGACGGGCAGGTTTGCAGTGGTTGGCGGCATTGCCACGAGGAGCGACGACGTGTACGTGCTCGACATGGGCATGCACCAGGTGTCGGCGTTGAGGAACATCGCCCCAGGCGAGAACATCTACGCGGTCCGGTTCGTCGGGAGCATGGGATACGTGGTGACCTTCCTTCAGATCGATCCGCTCTTCGTGATCTCCTTCAAGGACATCAGCAACCCCACGGTACTCAGCGCCCTGAAGGTCTCGGGGTACTCTGACTACCTGCACCCTCTCCCCGGAGGGTACCTGATTGGGGTTGGGAAGGATGCAGTACCATCATCCATGGACAACGTCGCTTTCTACACCGGGTTGAAGCTCTCCCTGTTCAGGGTCTTTGACAACGGCACCTCGGTCCAGGTCGACAAGCTTCTCATCGGGGACAGGGGGACCGACTCCCCCGTGCTGGCCGACCACCTCGCGTTCACGTTCGACCCGACCCGGAATGTTACTGTGATCCCGTTGACTCTCTTTAAGGTCAGTGGGAACCAGACTACCTGCTCGGGCTGCCCACCCCCCTATGGCGACCCTGTCTGGCAGGGGGTGTACGTCATCAAGGTGACGCCTTCTGGGTTCGACGTTCTCGGGAAGGTGTCGCAGTATCCAGTGGGCCAGAACTACGGAGACTCCCCGAACAGCAGCCTTCAGATTGACAGGAGCGTCGTAATAGGGGACTACCTCTACACGATATCTCAGGGCGAGGTGATGGTCAGCGCGATGCTGAACTTCACCACAGTGACCACGCTTCAGCTGCCGGCCTAGGGCTCATGTGTGCCCGAGGACCGGGTGCGGCCTGTAGGGCTCCTCCAGCCTTTTCACGTCGCTTGGCTTCAGCCGCAAGTCCACAGCCTCAACGAGTTCCTCGAGTTGCTCCACCCTGGTGGGGCCTACTATAGGCGAGGCGACCCCCCTCTTGCTAATCAGCCAGGAAAGAGCGACCTGCGCGGGCTTGGCTCCCTTCTCCTTGGCCACCTCCCCTAGACGCTCGACCACGTCGAAGTCCTCTGGCCTGAAGTACCTCTTGCTCAGGTAGACATCTATCTTGTACCTGATGGTCGTAGGCTTGGCCCTCCGCCTGTACCTGCCGGTCAGGAAGCCTCTTCCCAGGGGGCTCCAGGGAAGCAGTGGAATGCCCTCGTCCCTGCACAGCGGTATCATTTCCCTCTCCTCTTCCCTGTACGCCAGGTTGTAGTGGTTCTGCATTGTCTTGAACCGCTCGAGGCCTAGCCTGTCACTGGTGTAGAGCGCCTTCGCGAACTGCCAAGCCCACATGCTCGAACCGCCCAGATGGTCGACCACCTTCTCCTTCCTCACGGCATCCGTGAGGGTCATGAGTACCCGCTCGATGGGGGTTTGGTAGTCCCAGCGGTGGATTTGGTAGAGGTCTATCCTGTCTGTCTGCAGGTTGGCCAGAGACCGCTTCAAGTTCCGTCCGATGTGCTTTCTCCCGAGGCCGCTGTCGTAGGGGCCGTCCCCCGTCGGCAAGCCCACCTTGGTAGCTATGACAACCTGGTTCCTCATTCCCTTCAAAGCTTGACCGACTATCTGCTCCGACCTCCCGTTCGAGTACACGTCTGCGGTGTCGAAGAAGTTGATCCCGAGGTCTATGGCCCGGTCAATCATCCGTTTCGAATCGCCGTAACCGAGGCTCCATTCGTAGCCATCTGCGTCGGGTCCTCCGAAGCTCATGCAACCTATGCAGAGCCTCGAAACTTTCAGGCCTGTGCTCCCAAGTATGGTGTAACGCATCTGTGCTGGTGGTAAGCAGTCGGCCGTTAAATGGTTAGCCAGTAGTCTTATTCCCGTGCCCAATCAGTCCGTGACGCATGGAAGTCTTGACCCCCGAGCAACTGAACTTCCTGCGTAGCCACGAGCTGTGCAGGTTGGCCACCGCCTCCAAGGACGCCAGGCCACACGTAGTGCCCGTAATCTACGCCCTCGATGGAGAGAACGTGGTAATAGCCATAGACTATGGGACCAAGAAGCTAGGGAACCTGAGGCAGAACAGAAGGGTTGCCCTGGTTGTCGACGAATATAGGCCTAACAGAGGCCTGATGGTGGAAGGGGAGTGTGACATCTTGGAGCGTGGAAAGGAGTACCTTCGGCTGCTGCGTGTTCTGTTTGACAAGTTCGATTTCTATAGGAAGAACCCATGGGGTGAGGGGGAGTCGCCCATACTGAAGGTCAAGCCCACAAAGGCCGTTTTGTGGTAGCAGCTCCCGTCAGCTCAGCGGCCCGCTCCTTCGTGCTTCATACGACGACATCAGCCCCGCGGCCGTGCACCCGGGGTCGAAGGGTTCCAGGACGGAGGAGCAGGTCTCCGCCAAGAGCGTGATGTAGCGCTCCGAGTCATACTTGGTCCGGTCCTTGACCACGTCGAGGGGGGTCGCCCTCTTCGAGTCCTTCCCTTTGTAGTCAGTGATTACGTACCGTATCCCCTCGCCCGCGTGGAGGCTTGCGCCCTCCCCTACCAGCTGCTTGATGGCCGCGTGCTGCACGGTCATGGTGGTGTACTCCTCCGGAGCTTTCGAGAGGTTGGTGGAGAAAGCCAGTTCCGAGGCCGAGACTTCATGGCGCGTGAGCGCTTCTGCGTGCCGGATGAAAATCTCGACGCACCCCGGGACCTTCGCCTTGGCCTCTGCGACTGTGTCTGCGTTTGCCAAGACCTCCAAGATCTCCATCTGGCACTTGATGAAAGCCAGCGGTGTGTCGTGGCGCCGCGCTTCTATCCCCCTGACCTTCAGGTCTCCGCTCTGGTAGACGCCGAAGTATCTGTTGAGTACGGGTATGTTCGGCTCAACCTTGGAAGGGAGGAAAGCCACCCACTTGTAGATGCCTTCGAATGATATGGCGAAGCCGGTCTCCGCTTCGATTTCGGTCTTCAGCTCCAGATAGTCGTCTCTGTCTGTCCCTACCTTCTGGACCCAGAGGGAGTCAACTATACCGTGCATCACTTCGAAGCCTCTCCGCTCGGCAATCCTTGCGGTATCGAGCAGTATCTTCCTGTCCCAGGCGCACACCGCGATGTGAGCGTCGATGCGGCCGAACTTCGCGTTGTTGAAACCCAAATAACCGAAGCAGTTGTGAGTGAAGATCAACCCCTCGCCGGTGAAGAACCCCGGCATTTCGTCTTCCGCCATCTGGAAGCAGTAGACGTACTCGGGACAGGAATCGAGTCTCTCGATCCTCAGTATTCGGGCGAACCCCAGGTCGCTGTCAAGCAGCTTCTCGATTTGTGACTTCTGCTGTAGTTGGGCTGGGCTCAGCTTCCTAGATTCCATCAGTTTGAGCTTCAGCCTGACCTGCCTAGGGCAGGTGCGATGCTCCTCCGTCACATGAGGCTCTGAAGATGTCCGAGTGGTCTTGGTGAGTGTGAACAGGCCGGATTCGGCTGCCGGGAGCCTCACGTATCTCGCGTGGTCGCACGTGTCAGGTGATTCTCGTGACCAAGATCTGATCGTCTCCTTTTGATTCTCTTTCGAGTACTCCCAATTCGAGATGCTTCCGAGGGTCTCGGGCCCCACGAAATTGATGGTATACATGGGGTTGGCGCCTTCGCGGCTGGTTGCGAGCCTGTATACGAGCCCCAGTTTGGCTGCCAAGAACGCTACCTGCTCTAGGAGACCCTTCGATGACGTGGCGATGTCGACGAACCTGCGCTTCTTGCTGGCATGGCCGTCCCCGGCGACCATCCCGGCGATGAACCTGTGGATGACGGCGTCCTTGCAGTTGAAGATGATTTCAGGGACTTTCAGCTTCCCTTTCTCTGCAGAGCCGGGCAGTCCGAAGACCCGCTCGAGGACCCTTACCAAGCTTGCGCTGTTGATTTGGACGACATACATCTCCGCCCCCTTCTCCTTGTAGATCCTGGGCTTGATTCCGAAGAGTGATTCCGCCAATCTCTTGGTGGTCTCCAGAAGCTCAGGCTCGCTTGATGCGACGTCTAGTCTGATGTAGGTGTTGGTGGCGCTGCCGTCAGTTACATACAGACCCAGAAAGAACCCGAGCCTCTCGTCAACGTCTATCACCGCTGGGAGCCAAGCAATCCTACCTCCGAGTCGCCGTCCGATTCCGACTCTCAATGAATGATGTGATGCAGGGTCGATGTCTAGGAATCTCAGGAACCTGAGTGGTATAATCCCGCTACTGATCCATGGAGCGACTGCTTGGTAGGAGTAGCCCTCGGAAATTGCCGCTCCGAGGAGTTCTCGCCTTCTTGCCCGAATCTTCTCCTTCAGTTCTTCCCCGGCCACTCTCCACAGGAGCTGGTCGGTGGCGGGGATTGACTCGAGCCGGCCAATCAAGTCTATCCGATCAATAGAGCGGCTGGTCGAAGGAATCTTGGTCGCAATGGGGATTGCTTCGCCCTCCCTCAATTCCTCAGCTATGGTTACTTTCAATTCCCCTTCTCGGAGTATGAAGAAGGAGTGGTCGGGAGTGGTGACGATTCTTCTGCCATCCTCCATCTCCACCGACAGCAGGCTCTGGTTGTTCGGCTTCTTGACGAGATTGGTCACCCTGCTGTATTTCGCCTTGTATTCCGACCCCAGCCCTGCCACGAACACGTCTGGCGGGCATGGAATGACTCCCGTCTTGTCCCCTGCAAGGCCGTCTATGAAATCGCCGATTCTGACGAACCGCTCGGTGCCGCCTAGCTTGACAAGGACAGGCGACTCCTTAGGAAGACATGTCACTCCGAGCCATTTGAGGACTGCCTGCCTCGCGTTGTACCTGTCGTGCTCTATGCCTTTGGTGTTCCTCCTCAGTTCCTTGTAGTGGAGTCTCTTCTTGACTATAATCTCTATGGCCCGCGGGATGATGCCTACCTGCTTCTCGCATACGTTCCATCCCAGCTCGGGGACTCTGTTCTTGGAGTCTGGACAGCACGAGCATTTCACAGTCTCCGCAGAGATGTTCTTCCTGAGCATGATGTTGGGGAACAGTGCCGAGAAGTCCAATTCCCCAACTCCCTCGTGGACCCCGACCTTCGGTTCGAAGATGAAGCCACCCCGGTCCGCCATGAGAAGCTCGTTCCTGTCCTTGAAGTGCTCCACCAGGGTCGGCTTCCAGGGCACGAGCAGGTCGATTTTCGATGCGTGGTAGAACTGGAGGCTCGAGAGGGCCTTCCCGATGCTTGCCCTGCTTGAGGTGTGTAGGGGCATACGACATATCCTGCTCAGCTCGAAGAGCCCGTCGAACCCGGCCTCGGAGTAAGCGAAGGACGTGTTGATGTCGATGTGCACCCTGCCACAGAACTTGATCGCGGAGGGCTTATAGTGAATCCTCCCGTAGCTGAAGTATGACGTGCCTCCTTTTGACGGGAGTTTCATGGAAATGCCGTCCCTGTCAAGAACCAGCTTGGCGCCGATTCCGTTCGCTTCGGCGCGCTTAATCAGGTAGGGGAAGAGAAAAGTGTCGCCGTCGTTGGTGAGGATGAAGTCGGGGTCTGCCTCTCGTACCGCCTCCACCAGCCCCAGGAGCTTGTCGGCTTCGCTGTGCCCGCCTATCTCGATTTTCCCGCTGTCGCTTTCCAGTGAAATGCCCTCGATCCTGTCTGTGAAGCGCGGCAGCCTCCCCTGCTTCGCGACGTCGACCTCGAGCTTCACCTTCCTCAGGTTAGGCAGGGCGTAGTCGTAGGCCCAGACGTCGTCGTTCAGTCTCCACCGCAGCCTGTCGCCGTTCTGTTCCACTTCGCAGAAGGCGAGGGGGAAGAGGTCGCGCTCGTACAGGTAGCTCTGGTTTGGGGGGACGTCGGCGTTGTACAGCCTGAAAGTCCCGAAGGGGCCCAGGCGCTCTATCCTGCCTGCCACACGCTGGGCCTTTCTTGCGTCCTTGAGCTTCGCTTCGACGACCTCGGACACGCCCGCGTCGGTCACCCTTTCCCGCTTCTGGACGACTCTGGTCCATACGAAGTCGTCGTGGAGCGTCTGCAGTGGAACGTCGAAGTCAGGCTTGTTGTCTGTGCCTATGAATATGGATGGCGACCAGTGGTCAACCAGCCGTACAGCTTCCCCATTCTCGAGCTTGAACCAGACAACCATCTCTTCGGGGTTGCCCGGATAGAGGTCAAGAATCCAGCCGCGCATCCTTCTCCGCCTTCAGACGAGATTCTCTTTGCCGGAGCCTCCTACAGGTGCGGCACTGCCTTCCTTTTCCATCGTAGTAGGTGTTCTCTGGTGAGTATTCATGACCTTTCTGACAGTGTGTCTTCTTAGCGTTCACAGCTGTAGGAGCGATGCCCCTCAGAACGTTCTCCTTGTTGGTTACAGGTTGGAGATGCGCCGGATTGACACAGGCGTGATTCCGGCAGAGGTGATCTAGTAAAAGCCCATCGGGGATTGGGCCTGTTAGTTGCTGATAAGCGAAGTTATGCGCTGGCACTTGTGTATCATGAGAGATGCTGAACAAGCCGTAGCCTTCTCGTTTGGCTCCTTTCCACAACCAGCATCCTTTGGTCTTCTCAACTTTCTTCCAGAATCTTACGACTGCTACCGCCCTTGGATAGACACCTTTTGGCATCGACTCGCTATCCTCGTTGTTCGCCTCTGAGCTTTTCAACCTCCCCCGCCAGCCAGATGATTGTCTTGTGCTGCACGAGCAAGAGGCTCATGAAGAGGGCTTCGGTGGGGAATGGAGAGTCCCTGGCCTGGATTGCAGGGAAATACTCGTAACAGAGTCTTAGCATCTCGTTGAAGAGCGCCCTGTCTTCTGCCCGGAGGGCATCTGCGAAGCGCAGCCAGCTGTCGAGTTCTTCGATGATTTCGCCATCGGAGAGCGTCATTTGTTTTCCTCCATGGGCCCTGACCCCGAGGCCTTTCCCATGGAGCGGGCGAGAATCCTGTAGTGATGAAAGATTATGGCCATTGCCATCCCTTCGAACCTCGATGCCCTGACGGCGGCTGAAGAGGCGGACGTGTAGAGTCTGGCAGAGCTGAGCATCTCGTCGAAAGCTACCCTGTCCCTCAGAGGAAGGGCCCTCCTGAACGACTTCCACTCGGCCGCTTCTTGGGCTTCGGCTATCCTGAACGAGGGGATGGTTCGACCCATCAGCGGCCCGCCCCCGTCTTGGCAGCACTGAGCAGCTGGCTCAGTTTGAACGTGGTTTCTCCTGGAAGCCTGTTCCTGTGTCTGAGGAGCTCGGCTCTGACCCTGTCCCCATCGGACGCCAGACTGACCATGGCGTCAGCCCAAGGAGCGACCATGTCATCGTATTTGTTTCGAGAAACCAAGGTGGCTATCACGAGTGCGTGTTTCTTCGCCCTCTCGATCCCTTCCTCGATGGCACCGAGGACGCGCCTCGCTTCCCTCTCTTCCAGCTCTGGCTCGTTGAATGTGCCTAGGACGTCCGAGATGACCAAGAGTTTGGCCCCGTAGTCCTCCAGGGCGTTGACAAGGTGCTCTGTGACGAGGGCTGCGAGCTGGTAGAGGGTGAAGACGCGACAGGAAGTGACTCGCCTCATCGCTGTGGCGGGTCTGAAGCCCTTCTGTTTTGCGAAAGACGAAAAGAGGTACGGGTCGGAGCGGTTACCCCCATCGATGTAGAGGACGGCTGAGTTGAGGCCGCCTGCTTCGATTGGGAGCTGAGCTCTGAACGCAGCCAGCTCGGCCACCACGGATGATGGCCCTCCGCTCGTTACGACCAGGCGCCCTTCGGAGAAAGGCCTGAGGAGCGAATCAAGACGGGGGAAGCCAAGGGAGAAGTGCGGAATCGAGGAAGCCTGCTGGAATAGTGGTTCCTTAATTTCAACTTGGGGGGTGGGGTTCGGAAAGTCGTCCGACCAGTCTTGAGGCACGGGGGCGAACCTGCATTCTATGCTCCCTTCGAGGGGACGGCCGCAGCTCTTGCAGAGCCCGTTGAGCGAACCGATGGTCTTGTTGGTAGGACACAGGTCTTGCCTGACATTGAGGACGCAGCTGCAGCTGGAGCAGTAGTATACGAAGCGCTCTTTGCCGCGTTCCGTCTGCTCGTACAGATAGTGCAGTCTTGCCATCGTATGTGGGCAAGAAACTTCGTGATAATTTAACGCGGGAGGCCGGCTGACCGTCTTGGATAGGAGAGAGGCAGCCGAAAGTGATGAGAGGCGGTTCAATGTTATAAAGCGAAGATTGGGCTCGCCGGGATAACGCGGGGGTCGCCCAGCCTGGTCAACGGCGTGAGGCTCAGGACCTCATCCCTTAGGGGTTCGAGGGTTCGA
>Ga0187776_10000739_pt1 | contig 15720 bp, 16 predicted proteins | sample 0216_BV02_MP12_2_FD_132426 | JGI IMG/M metagenome (GOLD analysis project Ga0187776, IMG submission 132426) | Tropical peat soil microbial communities from peatlands in Department of Meta, Colombia - 0216_BV02_MP12_20_MG | ecosystem: Environmental > Terrestrial > Soil > Wetlands > Peat | place...
GCGGGTTTGAGGAATTCGATTTTCGCGGAACGTACGGCAAATAAGATGCCATCGCGGCGCGAAAGTTCGTCCTGCTCGAATCCCAGGGCGCGCAGCCATTCGGTGCGCGCCCGCTCCATGAATTTGAGGTAATTGGCGTAGTACACGACCGCACCGGCGTCGGTGTCCTCGTAATACACCCGGATCGGAATGGAAAATACCTCGCTCACGGATGGACGGACCGCGTCATCCCTCGAATATGCTGCGTTGTGCCTGGTCGGCCGTGTTCGGCGCCGCCAAGCCGAAGTGCCGCCATGCCAGAGCGGTGGCCAGGCGTCCGCGCGGCGTTCGCATCAGGTAACCCTGTTGGATCAGGAACGGCTCGATCACGTCCTCGATGGTATCACGCTCCTCGCCGATGGCCGCCGCGAGGTTGTCCACCCCCACCGGGCCCCCGGCGAACTTCTCGATCACGGTCAGCAGCAGCTTCCGGTCGAGCATGTCGAAGCCGCATTGGTCCACTTCTAACATGTTGAGCGCCAGCTCCGCGATGTCGCCCGTCAGCCGCCCGTCGCCTTTGATCTGGGCGAAATCGCGCGCACGCCGCAGCAGGCGGTTGACGATGCGCGGGGTGCCGCGCGAACGGCGCGCGATAGCCGCCACCGCCTCGGCTTCGATCGCCACGGCTAGGATGCCGGCGGAACGCGCGACGATGCGGGCCAGTTCCTCGTGGTTGTAAAACTCCAGGCGCTGCACGATGCCGAAGCGGTCGCGCAACGGCGAGGTCAGCAGCCCCGCGCGCGTGGTCGCGCCGACCAGGGTGAACGGCGGCAGGTCGAGCTTGATCGAACGTGCCGCCGGCCCCTCGCCAATGAGAATATCGAGCTGGTAGTCCTCCAACGCGGGGTAAAGAATCTCCTCCACAATTGGACTGAGGCGATGAATCTCGTCGATGAACAGGACATCGTTCGGCTGCAGGTTGGTCAGAATCGCGGCCAGGTCACCGGGGCGCTCGAGCACCGGTCCGGAGGTCTGGCGCAACCCCACGCCCATTTCGTTGGCGATGATATGCGCCAGCGTGGTCTTGCCGAGCCCGGGCGGGCCGAACAACAGCACGTGATCGAGGGCCTCATGCCGGCCGCGCGCGGCCGCGATGAATATCTCCATCTGCCGGCGGATCGGCTCCTGGCCGATGTATTCCGCCAGGCGCGCCGGACGCAGCCGGCGCATCTCGACGGTTTCGTCAGTCGCCTGCACTGCGTGCGCGGATACCAGTCGGTCGGTTTCGATCATATGAATAGACTTTCACCCGCTCTCCCTCTCCCCCGAAGCGGGAGAGGGATGGGGTGAGGGTTCCTCCAGCTCATTTCACCAACCCCTCGTCCCCATCCCTTCTCCCAGAGGGAGAAGGGAGCGAGCCGAGGCGTGCTGCGCACGCAGCCCGTTCACCCGGGGAGAGGTCAGGGGGTGAGGGTTGCTTCATACTGCCATGCCTTTAAGCGCCTGACGAATGATTTCTTCCGCGCTCAGGCCCTTGGCCGAAACGCCACGCACCGCACGGCTGGCCTCGTTGGGCTTGTAGCCGAGCGCCACCAGCGCGCTCACCGCCTCGCTCACCGGGTCGGCCGGCGTCGAAGCGGAGTTCACTGCGACCGTTGGAGCGGCGGTCGTGACTTCGGCCGGCAGCTTGTCGCGCATCTCGATCACCAGACGTTCGGCGGTCTTGCGGCCGATGCCCGGCACCTTGGTCAGGCGCGCGATGTCCTCGGCGGCGACGCAGCGGGTGAATTCCTCGTCCGACAACCCCGACAGCACCGCGAGCGCCACGCGCGGGCCGACGCCGTTGACCCTGAGCAGCGCGCGGAACAGCCGACGCTGGGCCTCGCGCACGAAACCATATAATAGGTGCGCGTCCTCGCGCACCACGAGATGGGTGTACAGCGTGACCTTCTCGCCCACCGCCGGTAATTCATAGAAAGTGGTCATCGGCGCCTCGAGCTCGTATCCCACCCCGCCCACGTCCACCAGCAGCGCCGGCGGCTCCTTGTGCAACAGGATGCCGTGCAGCCGGCCGATCACAGGGCGAGCCTCATGCCGCGCCGTCCGGCGGCGCGCCGTGGGAGCGTTCGCAGGCCGACGGCGTGATGCGCGTGACAGATCGCGCAGGCGAGCGCATCGGCGGCGTCGGCCTGCGGTGCCGCGCTCAAACCGAGCAAGGCCTTCACCATGTGTTGTACCTGCTGCTTGCCGGCGTGACCCTTTCCGACCGCGGCGCGCTTGATCTGCAACGCGGTGTATTCGGCGATATCGAGCGTCTGATTGGCACCCGCGAGAATGGCGGCCCCGCGCGCCTGCCCGAGCTTGAGCGCCGAGTCGGCGTTGCGCGCCATGAACACCTTTTCGATCGCGAGCACCGTCGGCTGGTAGGTTTGGATGATTTCGGTGACGCCCTCGTACACCGTCTTGAGCCGCGCCGCGAGCCCGCTCCCGGGAACGCGCACGCAGCCGCTCGCCACGTACTGGAGCCGGCCGTTGCGCAACACCTGCACCACGCCGAAGCCGGTAACGCGCGAGCCGGGATCGATGCCGAGGACGCGCATTAGCGTGCTCCGTATCTCCCGGACAAATCCATCCCCGTGCAATACATCGGGCTTACCTCTCTCCCCTTGCCCTCTCCCGCCAGCGGAGAGGGGAAATTGGTGAGAATCCCTGTTTCGATTGGTGCATCAGCTCGCCTGCTTCAGCAGTTCTTCGGGACAAATTCGCCGGGAGCGAGTTTGCTCGCCCCGTCCCTGGGGCTCGCCGCTCGCTGCACGGCAGCTCGGGCGGCCAGCCTTCGGCTGTCCAAAATTGCTCCCGGCAATTTTGTGGACGCGCTTTAGCGCGCTCCGACGGGGTGTGCGCCATGGATGGCGCACTTTAGAATTTCGCCCGGAGCGACAAATTTCCCTGGAGCAAAATTGGGCGCGCGTACACGCGGGCCCTCGGCCCGCGGACCATGAATGGTCCGCGTCAAATTGGACCGCCGCAGGCTGCCCGTAGGGCGCGCTCCAGGGACGGGCCGCGTCAGAGTCCACATTAATATCGGCGTCTTGGGTGCCCATCAACTCGCCTGCCTGAGAAGTTCGTCCGGGAAATCCGCGTTGGAAAACACGTTCTGCACGTCTTCCAGGTCTTCCAAAGCGTCGAGCAGCTTCATGAGCTTTTCCGCGTCCTCGCCACTCACCGGCACCGAAGTGGAAGCGCGTTGCTGGATCTCGGCGTGACCGGGCCTGAGGCCGCGCTTGCCCATGGCCTCGAGCACGGAATGAAACGCGTCCGGCGTCGTCAACACCTCGAACGAACCATCCGGGTCCGATACCACGTCTTCGGCGCCCGCTTCCAGTGCGGCTTCCATGATCTTGTCCTCGCTCGTCCCGGGCGGATAGCCGAGCACGCCGGTTTTATTGAACAGAAAGGCTACCGAACCATCCTGGCCCAGATTACCGCCGTGCTTTGTAAAAGCGTGGCGCACGTCGCCCACGGTGCGAGTGCGGTTGTCGGTGGTGCACTCGACCATGATCGCGACGCCGGCCGGGCCGTAGCCCTCGTAGTGCACCTCTTCGTAATGCGCGCCTTCGAGCTCGCCGGTGCCGCGCTTGATGGCACGCTCGATGGTGTCCTTGGTCATGTTGGCGTCGAGCGCCTTGTCGATGGCCGCACGCAGGCGCGGATTGAGCTTGGGGTCGCCCCCGCCGCCAGCGCGGGCGGCAATGGTGATCTCGCGGATCAGCTTGGTGAAAATCTTGCCCCGCCTGGCGTCCTGAACGCCTTTGCGGTGCTTGATATTGGCCCATTTCGAATGGCCGGCCATGCAGACTCCCCTGCTTATCGTGGGCGGCCGTCATTCCAGCCGCGGGGCCCAGTTTAACATCGCCACCGGTGTGCCCCAACTCCGGCTGGGGCGGAAAAATGCGGCGATTCAGGGTTTGGGATCGGAATCGCGCCGCTGGCGGCCGGTCTTGTTCAGTCGCCACTGTTTCACGATCCAAATCATCGCCAGCGCGAAAAATACGGCGTTGAGGATGATGCCGATGATCCAAAAAAGGCTCATGACGGAGGTTCCCATAGGCATCCCTATGATGACATCGTTTGCCGCAGCAACCTAATGTTCGAACTTTCCGTCCGCCAGAAAATTCGCCGCCTGATCGGCCGCGGTTCGCGAGAACATCATGCCGGTGTGCGAGACGGGCAGCACCAGGTGTTCGCGCGCAGCCGGATAAGCGCTTTCCTTCACCGTCAGCAGGCCGTCGTTCGGTCGCGGCAGGCCGCGATACAGCAGCCGACCCAGGCCGATGGAACGGGTGCCGCAGATCGCGCCGATTTCACGCGGCGGTGGCGTCCATACTTGCGGCGCACCGGCCAGCACCTGCGCCACTCCCTTTCCCATCGCCCGGCGCCATAGAGCATGACGACTCAAGTGCTGTGCCACCCGACTGCCGCCGTGCGGCGTGGCCAGCGTCACGATGCGTCCCGGCTTCCGGTTCGGGTGAAAATGAAACAACGCGCGGATCAGGATGCCACCGAGGCTGTGCCCCACGAGGTGCACGGTAGCGGCATCGAGCGCATCGAGAAAGCGCGCGAGCCGCGCGGCGTTGGCAGTGAGATCGGCGCGCGCCGAAGGATACGAGAACGCATGCACCGCAAAGCCATGGCGCCGCAACCGGCGCGCGAGCAGGAACATGACGTGGCCCGAGAACCACAGGCCGTGGACGAGGACGACGGCTTGTGCGCGCTCGGCCTTTATGGCGAGACGTCGAGCATGCGGTTGAGCGCGGTGCGCGCGGCCTCGGCCTCGGCCGGTACCACCTTGATCTGGTTGACCACGCGCCCGACGACCAGGTTCTCCAGCGTCCACAGCAGATGCTGCGGGTCGATGCGGAACATGGTCGAGCACATGCACACCGTGGGCGACATGAACTCGACGATCGTCCCCTGCGCCCGGCCGTGCTCAGTGAGGCGGTTGACCAGATTGAGCTCGGTGCCGACCAGCCAGCGCGTGCCCGGCGCCGACTGCTCGATGGTCTTGATGATGAATTCGGTGGAGCCGACGTAATCCGACTTCTGGCACACCTCGAACGCGCACTCGGGATGCGAGATGACTTTGCCTTCGGGATGCTTCCGACGGAACGCGTCGACATGCGCCGGCCTGAACACCTGGTGCACCGAGCAGAAGCCCTTCCACAGCAGGATCCTCGCCTTCTCGATCTGCTCCCGGGTCAAACCGCCGCGCGGCTGATTGAAATCCCACTCGGCCATCTCCTCGATCGGGATGCCCATGCGATAGGCGGTGTTGCGCCCGAGATGCTGGTCGGGGAAGAACAACACCTTGTCGCGCTGCTTGTATGCCCACTCGAGCACGCGCGCGGCGTTCGAGGAAGTACATACGAGACCGCCGTGGTTGCCGCAGAAGGCCTTGAGCGCGGCCGAGGAATTGATATAGGTGATGGGTGTGACACGCTGGTCCGGGTCGAGCACCGCACCGAGCTCCTTCCACGCGCGGTTCACCGCGGCGTAGTTAGCCATGTCGGCCATGGAACAGCCGGCGGCGAGATCGGGCAGAATCGACACCTGCTCCGGGCGCGACAGGATGTCGGCGACTTCGGCCATGAAGTGCACGCCGCAGAAGACGATGTAATCGGCGCTGGAATTCGCCGCCAGGCGCGAGAGCTTGAGCGAGTCGCCGGTGAAATCGGCGTGACGATAGACCTCGTCGCGCTGGTAGTGGTGCCCGAGAATCACTAGGCGCTTGCCGAGTTTTTTTTTCGCGGCGCGAATGCGCGCGTCGCAGTCCTCGTCGGGAACGCTGTCGAATTGTTCGTAGGCCAGTACAGTCGCCATGTTCAACCCTGGGTCTTGAGCATCAATATGATTTCACGGTTAGTCCATGAAGCCACCTTTCCCGCCGCCTCGTCAAACGCGAACCAGCCGTGTCCGGCGTGCTCGGCGGGGTTCAAAGTTATAAGAATTTCGGCGGGAACTTCAAGGGCAAAGGCATGTTCGACGTTTTCCGCGACTTCCGGGGCATAACGATGGCGCCATTGCGGCAGGATCGGATAGCGATACGTCCGTTGCAAATCCCGCAAGCCTTCTGTGGCTATAAGTCCGGTTTCCTCGCCGAGTTCGCGCAACGCCGCCTGGAGCGGCTGCGTCTCGTCCCAGCGCAAACTGCCGGTGACCGATTGCCAGAAGTCCGGGGCATCGGCGCGCTGCAGCAGCAACACCTTACCTGTCCGGGTATAGACCACGACCAGAACCGATTCCGGGCGTTTATACTTTTTCGTCGACGGGAGCAACGCCAGCCGCCTCGCCGGCAGTCTTCTCCGGCGGCTTGCGCAGCCGGATGTGCAGCTCGCGCAGCTGCGCCTCGTCCACCGGGCTGGGCGCGTCGGTCATGAGGTCCGAGGCCTTCTGCGTCTTGGGGAAGGCGATCACGTCGCGGATTGATTCGACGCCGGCCATGAGCGCGCAGATGCGGTCGAGACCGAAGGCGATGCCGCCGTGCGGCGGCGCGCCGAGCTTGAGCGCCTCGAGCAGGAACCCGAACTTGGCGCGCGCCTCGTCCGGGCCGATGCCGAGCGCCGAGAACACCTTCTCCTGCACCGTGGTCGAGTGGATGCGGATCGAGCCGCCACCGATCTCGGAGCCGTTCAATACCATGTCGTAGGCGCGCGCCTTCACGTTCGCCGGATCGAGATCGACGCGCTCGACGTCCTCGGTCTTGGGCGAGGTGAACGGGTGATGCAGCGCCGCCCAGCGCCTGGCCTCGACGTCATACTCGAACATCGGGAAATCCACGACCCACAGCATGTTCCAGCCCGCTTGTTTGATGCCGAGGTCGTCGCCGAGCTTCAGGCGCAGGGCGCCGAGTGCGTCATTCACCACCTTGGCGCTGTCGGCGCCGAAGAAAATCAGGTCGCCCGTCTGCGCCCCGGTACCGCTCATGATACCGGCGATGACATCGTCCGGCAGGAACTTGAGGATCGGCGATTGCAGCCCGTCACGACCCTTGGTGGCGTCGTTGACCTTGATGTAGGCCAGGCCCTTGGCGCCGTACTGGCCGACGAAGGCGGTGTAGCCGTCGATCTGGCTGCGCGGCAGTTCGCCGCCGTGGGGCACGCGCATCGCCGCCACGCGCCCGCCGGGACTGTTGGCGGGCACCGCGAACACCTTGAACTCGACCTGCTTCATCAGCTCGCCGACGTCGACGAGCTCGAGCGGCACGCGCAGGTCGGGCCGGTCCGAACCGTAACGGCGCACCGCCTCGTCGTAACTCATGCGCGGAAAGGGATCCGGCAATTCGACGTTCAGCACCTGCTTGAACAGCGCGCGCATCATTTCCTCCATCAGGCCCATCACGCCGTTCTCGTCGAGGAATGAGGTCTCGATGTCGAGCTGGGTGAACTCCGGCTGACGGTCGGCGCGCAAATCCTCGTCGCGGAAGCAGCGCGCGATTTGGAAGTAGCGCTCGAAGCCCGCGACCATGAGCAGCTGCTTGAATAATTGCGGCGACTGCGGCAGCGCGAAGAAATGCCCGGGATGGGTGCGCGAGGGCACGAGATAATCGCGCGCGCCTTCGGGCGTGGACTTGGTCAGCATCGGGGTTTCGATTTCGGTGAAGCCGCGGTCCTCGAGGAAGCGCCGCAGGGTCTTGCTGATCTGGTGGCGCAGGCGGATGTTCTTTTGCATCGGCTCGCGCCGCAGGTCGAGATAGCGGTATTTCAAGCGTACCGGCTCCGAGAGCTCGGCCTCGTCGAGCTGGAACGGCAGCGCCTCGGCGCGGTTGAGGATCTCGACGGCATCGGCGACGACCTCGACCTTGCCGGTGCGCAAGCCTGGATTCTCGGTCCCGGCGGGCCGGGCGCGAACCTTGCCTTGCACGCGCAGCACGAACTCGGAGCGCACCGATTCAGCGCTCGCGAACGCCTGCTTCTGCGACGGGTCGAACACGGTCTGCACCACGCCTTCGCGATCGCGCAGGTCGATGAAGATCACGCCGCCGTGGTCGCGCCGGCTGTGGGCCCAGCCGCACAGCGTGACGCGTTGGCCGATGAGGGATTCGTTGAGTTCACCGCAAAAATGACTGCGCATGCTGACCTGTTCTTATAGGTAAGTTGAGTGAAAATCCGGCGCCCTCAAGAGAGGCGGCGCACGTGTTGATCGATGAGCTTGTCTTTGGCTTTTTCCGGGACCACGACGCCGACCGACAGCAGCATCTTGAGACCGTCGTCGATGCTCATGTCGAGTTCGACCACTTCCGCGCGCGGGACCATGAGGAAAAAACCTGACGTCGGATTGGGCGTGGTGGGAATGAAAACATTGGTGACGTCCTGGCCGGTTTTGTCGCGGATCTCCTCGGCGCCGCTACCGGTCTGAAACGCGAGCGACCACATGCCCTTGCGCGGATACTCCACCAGCACCACCTTGCGGAACGACTTGCCGGAGGAAAACATGCTTTCCGTGACCTGCTTGACGGCCGCGTAAATCGACCGCACCAGCGGGATGCGTTGCAGTAACTTTTCCCCGATCGTGATGAGCTGCATGCCGAAGAGGTTGGTGACGATGACGCCGGTCGCCAGAACGACAATGCCGGTCAGCACCAGCCCCAAGCCCGGAATCCGGAAACCCAGGAGGTTCTCCGGCTGGATGCTCGCGGGAAGCAGCAGCAGCGTCTGGTCCATCAAATCCACCAGGAAGCCGACGATAAGCAGCGTCACGCCCACGGGGACCCACACCAGCAGTCCCGCCACCAGATAGCGGCGCAGAGCGGCCATCACTTGTCAGTGGGCGCAGCCGCAGGTGCCGCCGCCGCAGCCATGGGCTTTTTTCTTTGGCGCCGTGGTGTCCGATTCCGTTTTTTCCTTCTTCTGGTCGCCACCCTTGAAATCGGTGGCGTACCAGCCGCTGCCCTTGAGCTGGAAGCCCGCCGCAGAGATCAGCTTCCTGAGCGTCGATTTGCCGCAGGTCGGGCAATCCGTAAGCGCCGCATCGCTCATTCTCTGGATCGCCTCGAGGCGGTGGCCACAGGATTCACATTTGTATTCGTAAATCGGCATGCTGGGAGCCTCCTGAAAAAAACAATGCGCCCCCGAAAAATGGGGGCGGCACGCACTGCAAACAAGTCGGGATTATAGCCACAAGAGTTCCGTAACGCATTATTTTTAAAGCAATGTCGCCGGATGCGGTGCCCGGTCGGGCACAGACTCCCGCCGCTTCAGAAACTTAGGCCGGCAGTCGTTCCGGGGAATCCGGGAGGGTCGGGTCAACACTCCCGCGAACATCACGACCGCCGGCCGACATCGGGCGCGGCTGGCAGGACGTCCCGTGACCGGAAGCTGGCGGTGAGAAAACCGACCGCTCGGCGGGTGGATGCGATCGGTTCCATGCTGGCAGCACCCTGCACGGAACCGTGAAATCACCGGGAAAAATGCGATGACACTCTTCTATCCCCCTGCTTTTTCCGATAAATTAGGCGCGTTTCATGGAACCCTTTAACCCCAATTTCCACTCAGGAGCATTACATGGCAAACAACAAACCGGGCAAGAAACCAACGACGAAGTCGGAGATCTACGCCACTATCTCCGAGAAAACCAATCTCAAGCGCAAGGATGTCGTTGCGGTTTTTGATGCGTTGACCGGCCTCATCGAACGTGACCTGAAAAAGGGTCCGGGCATTTTCAACCTGGTGGGCCTGATGAAAATCAAGATGGTCTACAAGCCCGCGGTGCCAGCGCGCAAGGGCATCAACCCGTTCACCAAGGAAGAGGTCATCTTCAAGGCGAAACCGGCGCGCAACGTGGTCAAGGTGCAGCCGTTGAAATCGCTGAAGGACATGGTTTAAGCGAAACCAAATCGCGAGAATCGGCGTTTTCAACCCAGAACGAGGCGCATGGAAAGTGCGCACGAGTGAGCATTGAAGGCGAGACGGATAATGAGGTGACGATCCGGAGGCGGATCGTCACCCCGTCGAGGGGCGGGACCAGGGACGGCCCGCCCCGGATTCGCTCTTCAGATTTGAAACTCGATTTTGTCGAGGCCGCCGCGCCGGAGCTCGCGGCCATCAGCGTTCCAGACCGTTAAATACGCGGGTTACGTCCGTTGGATCAACCGGCGTGCAGCGTCCCCGCCGGCAAAAAAGCTCCACTACTCCTCGTCCTCGTCGGAAAAATCGTCGTCTTCATCATCCTCGTCGACGTCCGCATCATCATCGGGCGCACCGCTGTCGTCCTCCTCCGCGGCGTCCTCGTCCTCGTCGTCGGATTCCAGCTGTTCCAGATCCATGCCGTACCACTCATCCAGGTCGAACTCATCGGGCGTCCCGTCCTCGTACTGGACCTCGATCGTTCCCTCGTTTTCATCGAAGGCGGTGACCTCGAAGGTCCGACCATCCTCGTCTTCGTAAACTGCGCCAACTACAGGCTCTTCGTACATGGGCATTTGCCACCTCCCGCAAAAATCTCGTCCGCCTAATGACGGATATAATAGACAGCTTATTGCATCCTGCATCCCCCCTGCCTGCCGCTCTTTTCGGAGAGACGGTTCCGCACTATGCTTGGACACGCGCACGCGGCCGGGACGCATGCCCGGGGCTCACGGAGGGAAATTATATGACGGCGGAATGCCTGTTTTGCAAAATGGTGCGGGGGGACATCAAACCGAACACGGTTTACGAAGACGATACCGTGCTGGCATTCAAGGACATCAACCCCCAGGCCCCCGCGCATATTCTTGTGATCCCCAAAAAACACATCGCTACCCTGAACGACGTGGGGCCGGCGGACGCCGATCTTGTCGGAAAACTGGTGCTGGCGGCGAAGCGCGTCGCCAAAGACGCCGGCGTGGCGGAATCCGGTTACCGCCTGGTGCTGAACTGCAACGCCGACGCCGGTCAGTCGGTGTTTCACGTCCACGTGCACCTTTTAGGCGGCCGCTTCATGCGCTGGCCACCCGGCTGAGTCTGTAAATTCTTTTTTACCCTTCCGGCAACCCGCCAAAAATAAAGGCGTGAAGGGGCGACCCTTCACGCCTGCGGTCCTCCGGCGACGCCCTAGAACGGGATATCGTCGTCGAAATCGCCGGCCACGGCGGTGTTCTTGCTGCCGGCCTTTTTCGCGGCCGGCGCGCTGTTCTCCGCCGCGGGCGGTTGATCCTGATTGAAATTATCGCTCGGCACGCCGGCGCCACCGCGCGAACCCAGCATCTGCATGTCGTTGGCGACGATTTCCGTGGTGTAGCGGTCGTGCCCGTCCTTGTCTTGCCACTTGCGCGTCTGCAGGCGGCCTTCGACGTAAATCTGCGCGCCCTTTTTCAGGTACTCGCCGGCGATCTCGGCCAGTCGCCCGAAAAACACCACTCGATGCCATTCGGTGCGTTCCTGCTTTTCACCGCTGGTCTTGTCCTTCCATGATTCCGAGGTCGCCAGCGTGACGTTCGCCACCGCTTGACCGTTGGGGGAATAACGGACCTCGGGATCGCGACCCAGATTGCCGACCAGAATTACCTTGTTTACACCGCGTGCCATAGTTGCTTCTCCATTAGGTTGATCACGGAGCCCTGTACATAATCTCTGAAAATAAAAAACCGATTCTCCGTGAAGTTAAGGGGTGAGCCATCATAGCCAGATTGAAACGCCGCGACAATCGCGCGCGGCCGCTGACATACGGCATTTACAGATAGGGCTTGCGCCGGACCGATAATCCACGCCGGTCCATGAGTTTATGAGAATTTTCTAAATCGGAACCTAAAGCCGCGCGCGGATCAAGCTTTAAACAGAAGGCAATAATTTACGCAACGCCGCTTCGTCGAAACGCCGGCTGTCGACCTTGACATAAGCCGCACCTTCCTCCTGCGCCACGATGACCTCGGTCACGCCCGCCACAACGGCCAATTTTTGCTCCAGGCGGCGCGCGTCATCGGCGTTCATCTCGGGCAGGTGGTACATCAAATTTTTCACCGCCGGCAGTTGCTGCATGCGTGACGCCAGCAACAGCCAGATGCCAATGAGCACGGCGCCGAACTCGAACACCGAGGCCGAACCGAAACGGGACGAAAGCAAGCCGCCGAGCGCGCCGCCGGCGGCGAGCCCGAGAGACTGGAACGTGTTGTACACGCCCATGGCCGTGCCCTTGGCGCCTGTCGGCGCGATCTTCGAGATTATCGAAGGCAGGCTCGCCTCGAGCACGTTAAAGGCGATGAAATAGAGCGTCATGACCCCCACAATCCCCCAGAAATGAGTGATCGCCGGAATGAAGGCGAGCTCCGCGGCCAGCATCAACGCCACGCTGGCGATGAAGACCGTCCTGAGCTTGGCTTTTTTCTCGCCGTAGATGATTAGCGGCACCATGAACACCACCGACACCGCCAATACCGGCAGATATACCTGCCAGTGGTGATTGGCGTCGAGACCGCTGGTTGCGCGCAACGCGAACGGCATCACCACGAACATCGCCATCTGCACCGCGTGTAGCGCAAAGATGCCGAAATTGAGCCGCAGCAACTCGCCGTTGCGCAGCGCGCCGAGGAGCTTGGCCGGCATGGCTTCGGCGTCGGAATGAAAGCGGCTCTGCTTCGGGTCGGGCACGACAAATCTCACCACGAGCACGGCGAACATGGCGAGCACCCCGGTCATGGCGAAAATTCCGGGAATGTTGATGAGGTGATACAACACCGGGCCCAGGACCAGGGAGGCGGCAAAGGTGAGCCCGATCGTGCCGCCCACCATCGCCATCGCCTTGGTGCGATGTTCCTCGCGCGTCAGGTCGGCGATGAGCGCCGTCACCGCAGCGTTGATCGCGCCCGCGCCCTGGATGACGCGACCGATGATCACCCAATTGATATCGTGCGCCGCGGCCGCGACGAAACTGCCCAACGCGAACAGCGCCAACCCGAAATAGATCACGCGCTTGCGTCCGAGGTGATCGGACACCATTCCGAAGGGCAGCTGCAGCAGCGCCTGGGTCAGGCCGTAGGCCCCGAGCGCGAAACCGATCAGGGTGTGGTTCTGTCCGCCCGGCAGCCGTTCCGCGTAAACCGCAAAAACCGGCAAGATCAGGAACATGCCGAGCATGCGCAGGCCATAAATGCTGGCCAAGCTGAGGCTGGCCCGCATTTCGAAGGGGGACATCCGTTCGGTGGAGGGCATTTTTCTTGGGTTGGTTGGGAAAAAGAAGCTGTTTTGCGTATAGTAACAGATTGCCCTTCGACCCAGCAGGGTGGGCAAGAGTTCATTTGTCAGACCGGCGAAAATCCCGAAAACTCACCGAGCATGGAAACCATCCGCATCCGCGGCGCCCGCACGCACAATCTCAAGAACATCGACGTCGACCTGCCGCGCAATAAACTCGTCGTCATCACCGGCCTGTCCGGCTCCGGCAAGTCCTCGCTCGCCTTCGACACCCTGTACGCCGAGGGTCAGCGCCGTTACGTCGAGTCGCTCTCGGCCTACGCGCGCCAGTTCCTCGCGCTCATGGAAAAGCCGGACGTCGACCTGATTGAGGGTCTGTCCCCGGCGATCTCCATCGAGCAGAAATCCACCTCCCACAACCCGCGCTCGACCGTGGGCACGGTCACCGAGATCCACGACTACCTGCGTCTGCTGTACGCGCGCGTCGGCGAACCGCGCTGCCCGGAACACGGCGTGACGCTGTCGGCCCAGACCGTGAGCCAGATGGTCGATCACGTGATGCAGTTGCCGGCGGGAACCAGGCTCATGCTGCTCGCGCCCATCGTCGACGCGCGCAAGGGCGAGCACGCCCACGTGCTCGATCGGCTGCGCGCCCAGGGCTACATTCGCGCGCGCATCGACGGGCTGGTGGTACCGCTCGACGAGTCGCCGGCGCTCAACAAAAACGTCAAGCACAGCATCGAAGCGGTGGTCGACCGGGTCGTGGTGCAACCAGGACAGGAGCAGCGCCTGGCGGAATCATTCGAGACCGCCATTAATCTGGGCGAGGGCCTGGTGCGCGTGGTCACGCTCGACGACGCCGGGCAGAACCAGCAGGAGACGGTGTTCTCGGCGCGCTACGCCTGCCCGCACTGCGGGTACTCGCTCTCCGAGCTCGAGCCGCGCCTGTTTTCGTTCAACAACCCGGCCGGCGCCTGTCCTGCCTGCGACGGGCTCGGCGTGCGGGAGTTTTTCGATCCGTCGCGCGTGGTGAGCGACCCGACGCTGCCGCTGCCGGCGGGCGCGATCCGCGGCTGGGACCGGCGCAACGCGTTTTATTTCCAGATGCTGGAGTCGCTGGCGCAACACTACCAGTTCGATCTCGACCAGCCGTTCGAGGAGCTGGCGCCCAAAGTACGCAACGTGATCCTGCGCGGCAGCGGCGACGAGCTCATCACCTTCACCTACCTTGGCGACCACGGCCGCCAGTCGAAACGCCAGCATCCGTTCGAGGGCGTCATCCCGAACATCGAACGGCGCTACCGCGAGACCGACTCGAACACGATCCGCGAGGAGCTGGCGAAATACCTGGGGCACCAACCGTGCGAGGCCTGCGGCGGGTCGCGCCTGCGGCTCGAGGCACGGCACGTGTTTCTCGACGGCAAGCCGCTGCACGAAATCACGAACCTGCCGATCGCCGCGGCGCATGCGCTCCTGCACGGCCTGGTGTTGCCCGGTAGCCGCGGCGAAATCGCCGCCAAGATCGTCAAGGAAATCATCGACCGGCTCGGCTTTCTGATCAGCGTCGGGCTCGATTACCTGACGCTGGCACGCTCGGCCGACACCTTGTCCGGCGGTGAAGCGCAACGAATCCGCCTAGCCTCGCAGATCGGTGCCGGGCTCGTGGGCGTCATGTACGTGCTCGATGAGCCTTCCATCGGCCTGCACCAGCGCGACAACGCCAAGCTGCTCGACACGCTGCGTCATCTGCGCGACCTCGGCAACACCGTGATCGTGGTGGAACACGACGAGGAGGCGATCCGCACCGCCGATTTCGTGCTCGACATCGGTCCCGGCGCCGGCGTGCACGGCGGCCATATCGTGGCGCAAGGAAAGCCCGAGGACATCCTGCGGCATCCGCAGTCGATCACCGGGGCCTACCTGCGCGGCGAGCGGCGCATCGAGATACCGGCGCAGCGCACACCCAACGACCCCGCGCGCCAGCTCGTGGTCCGCGGCGCCAGCGGCAATAATCTCAAGAATGTGGACGTTTCCCTGCCGGTCGGGCTTTTGACCTGCATCACCGGGGTTTCCGGGTCGGGCAAATCCACCCTCATCAACGACACGCTTTATGCCTCGGTAGCCAGGCACCTGTACGGCTCGGCGCTCGAACCGGCGCCGTGCCGGGCGATCGAGGGGTTGGAACAGTTCGACAAGGTGGTCGACATCGACCAGTCGCCGATCGGGCGCACGCCGCGCTCCAACCCCGCCACCTACACCGGCCTGTTCGCGCCCATCCGCGAGCTTTTCGCCGCGACCCCGATGGCGCGCGAGCGCGGCTACGGCCCGGGACGTTTCTCGTTCAACGTGCGCGGCGGACGCTGCGAGGCCTGCCAAGGCGACGGCCTGATCAAGGTGGAAATGCATTTCCTGCCGGATATCTACGTGCCGTGCGACGTCTGCCGCGGCAAGCGCTACAACCGAGAGACGCTCGATATCCGCTACAAGGACAAGACCATCGACGAGGTGCTGGCCATGACGGTGGAAGAGGCGACGCCGTTCTTCAGCGCCATCCCGGCGGTGAACCAGAAACTGCAAA
>Ga0187776_10000740_pt1 | contig 15712 bp, 11 predicted proteins | sample 0216_BV02_MP12_2_FD_132426 | JGI IMG/M metagenome (GOLD analysis project Ga0187776, IMG submission 132426) | Tropical peat soil microbial communities from peatlands in Department of Meta, Colombia - 0216_BV02_MP12_20_MG | ecosystem: Environmental > Terrestrial > Soil > Wetlands > Peat | place...
CCGAACTGGAGCTGGCCGCCGTTGTGGTTGTCGTACGGCTGCTTGACGAACAGCAACCGGCGCGCGCTCGACGGGATCCCGACCGAGCCGTTCGACCGGTACTCGACGACGTTCGTGTCGCCGTTCAGATCCGTGTAGTCGACGAAGAAGCGGTGGTTCTTCGCGTAGCTCGGGTGGAAGGCGACCGAGAGCAGGCCCTGCTCGCCGCCGCTCTTGACCTTCGTGTGGATGTCGAGGAACGGCTGCGCGCGCAGGTGCCCGTTGACGAGCACGCGGATCACACCCGGCTGCTCGACCACGTAGAGCCTGCCGGGCTCGCTGCGCGGCGCGCCGACGAAGACGGGCGAGTCGAAGCCGGAGGCGAACAGCTTCAGGTGCAGCGCCGCGGCCTGCTGCCGGGCACCGCCGGCCGCGCCCGGTAGGACGGCCATGGTCGCGAGGACGGGGAGGGCAAGTAGGCCGCGCATGGGCTACCGATAGATATCGAGCACGCCGGACGTCCGGTGGTCGTTCGCGTTCCCCTCGGGGAGGGCGATCCGGCCGTCGGTGACGATCGGGCTGTTCCAGTGGCCGCTCCCCGCGGGCAGTCGCGCGACAACCGAGCCGGTCTTCGGCCGGTAGACGTTCAGGCCGCCGCCGGGGTCGTACACGTAGAGCAGGCCGCCCGCGACGACCGGGCTCGTGCCGGCCTCGCCCCGCTTCCAGGCGACGTGCAGCCGCCCGCCGCGCAGGACGTAGGCCCAGGTGCCCGCGCCGTCGCCGACGAACAGCCGGACGACGCCCCCGGAGTGCCAGACGGCGATCGTCGTGAAGACGTCGGTCCGCCCGGGGGCCGAGATCGTCTGCAGCTCGCCGCCCGTGTGCCCGAGCGCCCCGCCGAGCCGCGGCAACCGCAGCAGCCGGATCAGCCCGTCCTTGCCGGACTGGACAGCGCGGGTCGAGCTCAGCAGCGCGGGGGCCGTCGAGCCGAGGTCGATGTCGTTTGCGTTCAGCTGTGCCTGGTTGCGGGGCGTCCAGTTGTGCAGCAGCCGGGACGCATTCGGCGTCAGCATCAGCGCGCTGTCGCCCCAGTTGTGCCGCCCGTCGAAGGGGGCATTGCCGGTCGCGACCAACAGGGCGCCGGTCTTCGGGACGACGACCGCGCCGGAGCGAGCCCAGATCGCAGAGTCGCTCGCCGGGCACGAAGCCGGGGCGATCAGGACGTGGCGGTTGCTGCAGAGCGAGTTCCAGACGTAGACGATCCGGCCCTTCGCTGCCGAGAGCGCGGCCACGTGGCCCTGGTAGGGAGGCGCGTCGCCGATGTAGCCGCCGGTCGTCGCCAGCACGAGCCCGCGCGAGTAGTTCATCGCCGTGCCGAGCTTCTCGCGGGAGGGAAGCTTCGTGATCGACACCGACCACACCGGCTTGCCGGTCGCCACGGAGAGCTTGTAGACGCGCCCGTTCGGGGCGCCGGCGTAGAGGTAGCGCCGGTTCGGGTCGGCCACCGGCGTCGAGTTCGTGATCCGGTCCGAGCCCTCCCAGGAGGTATAGCCGGGCGGCGTGAACCGCCAGAGGATCCCGCCGGAGCCGGCGTCGACGGCGAGCGTGATCCCGTAGGTGGTCGTCATGAAGAAGGCGTCGTGCCTGGCGCCGTGGACCAGGGCGTTGCGGAGGTAGATCGGCGACGCGTCGACCGTTCCGGGGAGCGCGACCTGCTGCCGGTGCAGTCCGGCCGCGTTCGCGGCGGTGATGCCGGTCGATGCGGGGCCGACGTCGTGGCGCGCCGCGTCGTAGCCGAAGCGCGTCCAGTCGCCGCCCACCCGCGTGGCCTGGGGCGCGCCGCCCGCCGCGGCGGGCACGGCGGCCGCGATCGCCACCGCGAGGACCCCGAGCGACAACCTCACGCCTTGAGCAGCACCCTTCGCAACTCGTCCTCCTTCCCCGGCTGGAGGATCGCCAGAACCTGATCGCCCGGCTGCAGCTCGGTCGAGCCGACCGCGATCTCGGAGTGCCCGTTGCGCGTGATCGAGATCAGCCGCGAGCCCTCGGGCAGCTCGAGCGCCTCGACACGCCTGCCCGCGGCTGGCGCGTCCTGGTCGATCATCACCTCGACGATCTCCAGGTTCTCCTTGCGCAGCTCGAGCAGGTGGACGAGGTCGTGCTCGGGAACCTCGTGCTCGATCAGCGCCATCAGCCCGCGCGTGGCCGAGACGGTCGGCGAGATCCCGAGCAGGTCGAAGTGCGCCTGGTTGCGCGGGTCGTTGACGCGCGCAATGACCTTCTCGACGCCGTACTTCTCCTTGGCGAGCTGGCAGATGATCAGGTTGTCCTCGTCGTCGCCGGTGAGCGCGGCCACGACGTCGGGCGGCCGCGCGATGCCGGCGCGCTCGAGGACGAAGATCTCGGTCGCGTCGCCGAGCTGGACCTGGTGCTCGAACTCCTGCTCCAGCCGCTCGAAGCGGTCGCGCCGCTGCTCGATCAGCGTCACCTCATGGCGGCGATCCTTGAGCAGCGTGCGCGCGAAGTTGGCGCCGACCTTGCCGCCGCCTGCCACCAGGATGTACATCTAGTTGGTCGTCGCCTCCACGGGGTTGATCTCGCACGCGCGCACGGCGTCGATCAGGACGTCGATCGCGACCGAGGTCGGGCAGACCGTGCGCAGGCCGCGGCGGCGGTAGAACTCGGCGCGCGCCGGGTCGAGCACGCGCACGACCACGCACTGGTTGTCGAAGCGCTGCTGGGCGACCTGGCCGATGACGATGTTCGTGTTGTCGCCGTCCGTCGCGACCACGACCGCGTCGGCCTCCTCGATCCCAGCCTCGCGCAGAACCTCGATGTCCATCCCGTGGCCGAGCACGAAGCGGCCGTTCCAGCGCTCGCCGAGCCGGCCGAGCGCCTCTTCCTTCTCGTCGACGACCGTCACGTTCCAGCCCTCGTCCCCGAGCTGGAGGGCGATGCTGGAGCCGACGCGGCCGCAACCGATCACCAAAGCGTTCATCCGTTCACCTTAGCGCCTGGATCGTTCGCCGGGCACCTCGCGAACCTTTCCGCACTGTGCGTCAGACGGCCGCACCGGCAAAGCCGGCACGGCCTCTAGGTCGGCGTCGCAAGCGACGCCTCGGGGCTAGATCGTGTTCAGGATTCATCGCCGCCGTCCTCTTCCATGACGCCCTCCGGGAAGGCCACGACGAGCACCTCCGCGGGCGCCTTTCGCAGCACGTACTCGACGGTCGGCGAGAAGAAGCGCGACTGCCTGCGCCAGCGCGGCGCGGAGCCGAGGACGATCAGGTCGACGCCGCGCTTCTCGGCCTCGTCGACGATCGCCTCGCCGATCGAGCGGGCGCGCACGGTCTCGCCGCGCACCGAGACGCCGTGGTCGGCGCCGAGGGCCTGGGCCTCCGCGAGCGAAGCGGCGGCGCGGTCGTCCTCGATGTCGAGCTCGGCGTCGAGCGGCTGGTCGAGCGGGACGCGGATCACGTGCAGCGCCTCGACGTCGGCGCCGCGCTCCTGCGCGAGCTTGACGGCTGTCGCGACCATCTCCTCACCGATCGGGCCGAGCTTCATCGGGACGAGGATGCTCGAGAACTGGGTCTCCGGCAACAACTCCACGGGCGGCGCCTCGACGCGCTCGAACACCCCCTCTCCCAGGCCGCGGCGAACGAGCCCGTAGACGACGAGGCCGACGGCCAGCCAGATCGGGCCGCCGTAACGGGCGCCTCTGTGGGTTGCGAGCGCGACGATGAAGATCGCCAGCGTCGCGACCGAGCCGACGATCGCCGGCAGCGGCACCTCCGCGCCGCCGATGCGGATGCCGAGCGGCGCGCGGAACGGTCGCGGCAGGTCGGGCTCAGCGAAGCGGAGCCGGATCACCGCGAGCTGGGCAGCGGTGAAGGCGAGCAGGACGCCGAAGCTGAACAGGCTGGCGAGGAACGAGACCTGGTTGCCCAGTGCCGCGGTCCCGAGCAGGAGCGCGATCGAGATCACGGCCGCCGCGACGATCGCGTGCGGCGAGACCAGCGTGCGCCGGTTCAGCCGGCCGAAGGCGCGCGGCAGCTGGCCGTGCTCGCCGAGCGAGTGCGCCAGGCGGGTGAACCCCGACATCGAGGTCGTGACCGCGACGAGCAGGATCACCGCGCCGGTCAGCCCGACGTAGATGCGCAGCGCGGTCCCGAAGCCCGTCGACACGTGAGCCTGCAGTGCGGCGACGATGCCCATCATCGGCGCGTGCAGCCAGCGCGTGCCGAGCTCGGTCGTCCCGTTCTCGGCCGGGAACGCCGACAGGGCCACCATCGCGATCGCGATGTAGATCACGACCACGAGACCGATCCCCGAGAAGAGGCTCCGCGGCAGGGCGCGGCCCGGCTCGCGGGTCTCCTCGGCGAGGTTGGCCACGGTCTCGAGGCCCGTGTAGGCGAGCATCGCCAGCGGCAGCGCGAAGGCGATGCTGTGCCACGTGGGCTGGGTGCCGATCGAGACCCCGCGCGTGAGCGCCTCGCCGGAGAAGAGGAAGGCGAAGCCGAGCGCGACGAGGCCGGCCTGCGTGACCAGATCGAGGACGGCGACGACGATCCCGTAGCGGTAGAACACCGAGCGGCGAACGAGCCGGATCGCCGCGACGCCGGCGATCACGCACGCGCCGGTGACCAGGTCCCACGGGTGGTGCTGTAGCGAGCCGATCTTCAGCGCGGCGCCGAGGTAGTGCGGCATGAACAGCGCCGAGAGCGTGATCACGATCAGGTAGTCGAGGAAGAGCGCCCAGCCGGTCAGGAAGCCGGCAAGGTCGTTGAAGGCCCGACGGACGAAGGTCGCGGCGCCGCCGGTCTCCGGGATCGCGGCCGTGCCCTCGGCATACGAGAGCGAGACCACGAGGAAGAGCGCGCCCGCGAGCGCCAGGACCTCGGGCGTGAGGCCGAGCGCGTGCAGGGCGACGATCCCGAGCGCGACATAGATCGAGGAGGCGATCTCGCCGTAGGCCACCGAGAACAGCGCGGGAGCATCGAGAACCCGCTGCAGGCCGGCTATTTTCCGTGCCACGCCGCGGAGAGTAGTCGAGTCCGTGCCAACTACCCTGTGCGTTAGACGGCCGCACGAGCAAAGCTCGCACGGCCTCTTGGTCGGCGCCGCAAAGCGGCGCCTTGGCGCCACGGCAGCAGGCTACTACCGGCGGCGGAGCAGATAGATGCGCCCGGCGCCGGCGGCGATGAAGAGCAGGCCGAGGAGGTAGCCGACTCCGCCCCCTTCGACCGCCGTCTCGACGATCAGGGCGACGCCGAGTCCGGCGGCGATCACGCCGAAGGCGACGACCAGCGCCGGGTAGCGGTTCACAGCCTCACCTCTTGAGGCCAGCGCCTCGACCGGTCATTGCAGACGGCCGCGCGGGCAGAGCCCGCACGGCCTGATGACGCCGTCGCAAGCGCCGGCTCATGCCGCCCTGGGGGGAGCCGCGGCGACGAGAACGCGTGAGGGGGCGTTCTTGAGCACGAAGTCGACGGTGTCGCCGAAGATCCTGCCCCGCAGGCGGGCGATGCCACGGCGGGGGGCGCCCATGACGATGATCTCGCTGTTCCTTCGCTCCGCCTCGTCGACGATCGCGCGCCCGGCGTTGCGTGCGCGGACGATCCGGCCGACCACGTTCACGCCGTAGCTGTCGCCGATCGCGCGCGACTCGTCGAGCAGGTCGTGGGCGCGCAGCTCGACCTCGGGCGGCAGCTCGGCGTCGAGCGGCAGCTGCAGCGGCACCTCGAGCACGGTCAGCGCGACGATCGAGGCGCCCCGCTCGGTCGCCAGCCGGCAGGCAAGGTCGACGGCGGCCTCGGACTCGTGCTTCTCGATGATCGGGACGAGCACGTTGCGGTACTCCAGCGCGAGCGCAGGGCCTATCGCGATCGGCGCACGGACGGTCTCGGTCAGGGGCGCGTGCACCACGAACCTGCGGTACACCCAGTAGCTCGCGAAGCCGACGAGAAGCCAGCTGATCCCCGCATAGCGCGTGCTGGGGCTCTGGACGACCACGACCAGCCACGCGAGCGCGGTTGCGGTCCCGCCGAAGATCGCGAACAGCGGCCAGTCGACGCCGCCGGTACGCAGGTTCGGCCTGGCGCGGAACTGGAGCTCCTCGTCCGGGAACCGGCGTCGCAGCTGCACGATCGAGGCGTGCGCCACCGTGAACGAGAGCATCGCGCCGAACGAGTACATCGTCCCGAGGAACTTGGTCTGCCCGGGCAGGAGCACCAGGATCGAGACGAAGCCGGCGAAGACGATCAGCGACAGCCAGGGCGTCTTGAACCGGGGGTGCAGCCGGCGGAAGACCTCCGGCAGCTGCCGGTAGCTTGCCATCGAGTAGGTGATCCGCGAGGCGCCGATGATCCCCGCGTTGGTGGCGATGAAGAGGATCGTCGCCGCCAGGATCCCGACGTAGACCTTGAGCACGCTGAGCGTGGCACCGCCGATGCCGAGGTTCTCGACGAGGCCGAGCACGGGGTCGTTCTGGAAGCCGTGCTGCTCTGGAGGCAATGCGAGCAGCGTCGTCTGCTTGCCGTCGATCAGGTGCACCGGCAGCGCGGAGAGCGCGATCAGCGGCAGCGTGAAGTAGATCGCGTACACGGCGACGGCCACGAGCCCGATCGAGCGCGGGATGCTCTTGACGGGGTCGCGGGTCTCCTCGGCCAGGTTCGAGACGGTCTCGATCCCGGTGTAGGCGATCATCGCAACCGGGATCGCGATGAAGAATTGCGACCAGGTCGGCGCGGTGCCCCAGTGGACGTTGTCGCTGAGCGTCGAAGGGCTGAAGATCAGCGCGAAGCCGAGCAGGACGAGCAGCAGCTGCGTGCCGAAGTCGATCAGCGCGAGGAAGATGTTCAGCTTGGCCGACTCCTGGATCCCGACGACGTTCAGGAGCACGAGCAGGACGATGACGAGCGCCCCGACGATGATGTCCCAGGGGTTCTGCCTCAGCGGCGCCCAGAAGATCGAGAGGTAGTGCGGGACGAAGAACGCCGAGATGGCGATCGTGATGATGTAGTTGAGCATCTGCGCCCAGCCGGCCCCGAACGACGCGAGCTCGTTGAAGGCGTGGCGGGCGAAGCTGGCCGAGCCGCCGGCCTCCGGGAAGCGGACAGTGCCCTCGGCGTAGGTGAGCGCGGTCGCGCTGAAGAAGATCCCGGCGATCACGAAGACAAGCGGGGTCAGCCCGAGCGCGAAGACGGCGGTGACGCCGAGGGCGTAGTAGATCGACGAGCCGACGTTGCCGTATGCGGTCGAGAAGAGCGCCGGCGTGCCGAGGACCCGCTCGAGCCGCTGCTGCCGGCGCCGCCTTGACATCGCGCGGACTCTAGTCGGGCGGCGGGTCGGCTACCGCGGCGTCGTGGCCCTTCGAGCCGCGTCCGAGGGACAGTCCCTCGGACGCGACCGAACGCGACGCACCGAACGACAAAGACGCCGCTCACGCCGCTGATCGGCGGCCGAGCAGACAGGGCCCAGGGACTGTCCCTGAGCCGTGGCCGAAAAGATCAGGTGTGAATGCTGACGATCAGCGGGACGATCAGGATCGCGACGATGTTCGTGATCTTGATCATCGGGTTGATCGCAGGGCCAGCGGTGTCCTTGTAGGGATCGCCGACGGTGTCGCCGGTGACCGCGGCCGCGTGCGCCTCGGAGCCCTTGCCGCCGAAGGCGCCGTCCTCGATCAGCTTCTTGGCGTTGTCCCAGGCGCCGCCGCCGGAGGTCATCGCGATCGCCAGGAACAGCCCGGTGACGATCGTCCCGATCAAGAGACCCCCGAGCATCTTCCAGCTGATGATCCCGACGATGACGGGGAACAGGATCGGGATCAGCGCCGGCACGAGCATGCTCCGGATCGCCGAGCCGGTCACGATGTCGATCGCGCGCCCGTACTCGGGCCTGGCAGTCCCCTCCATGATCCCCGGGATCTCGGCGAACTGGCGCCGCACCTCGGTGACGACCTGCCCGCCCACGCGGCCGACCGCCTCCATCGCCAGCGAGGCGAACAGGAACGGCATCAGCCCGCCGATGAAGAGGCCCGCGATCACCCAGGCGTTCGAGAGGTCGAACGCTCCCGCCCCGCCGAGGTTCGCGTTCGCATCGTGCAAGCCGGTCGTGTAGCTGTCGAAGAGGACGAGCGCCGCCAGCGCCGCCGAGCCGATCGCGTACCCCTTGGTCACGGCCTTCGTGGTGTTGCCAACGGCGTCGAGCGGATCGGTGATCGCGCGCACCGACTCGTCGAGGTCGGCCATCTCGGCGATGCCGCCCGCGTTGTCGGTCACCGGTCCGTAGGCGTCGAGCGCGACGATCAGCCCCGTCATCGACAGCTGCGCCATCACGGCCACGCCGATCCCGAACAGGCCGGCGAAGTGGTGCGCGACCAGGATCCCGGCGGCGATCACGATCACCGGCAGCGCGGTCGCCTGCATGCCGACGGCGAGCCCCTCGATGATGTTGGTCGCGTGACCGGTGCGCGAAGCCGTTGCGATCTGCTTGACGGGCCGCCAGCGGGTACCCGTGTAGAACTCGGTGATGGCCACGAGCAGGAAGGTCACGATCAGGCCGACGATCGCCGAGACGTAAAGGTCGGAGAAGCTGAACGGGCCTCCGTCGTAGGCCATCGTCACCGGGATGAAGCCGAGCGCCGAGAGCACGGTCGCGACGAGGACCGCCTTGTAGAGCGCGTTCATGATCGAGCCGCCGCGGCCGACGCGCGCGAAGAAGGTGCCGATCACCGACGCGAGGATCGAGATGCCGCCGATCGCGAGCGGGTAGAGCCAGAGGCGGCTGGTCGGGAAGGCCTTCGCGAGCAGCATCACTGCGACGGCGGTCACGGCGTAGGTCTCGAACAGGTCGGCCGCCATGCCGGCGCAGTCGCCGACGTTGTCGCCCACGTTGTCGGCGATCACCGCCGGGTTGCGCGGGTCGTCCTCGGGGATGCCGGCCTCGATCTTGCCCACGAGGTCGGCCCCCACGTCCGCGGCCTTGGTGTAGATGCCGCCGCCGAGTCGCGCGAAGACGGAGATCAGCGAGCCGCCGAACGCGAGCCCGACCAGGTCGTCGATCGCCGACTCGTGCGAGTGGCCGAGCCAACCGGTCAGCACCCAGTAGTAGCCGGCGACCCCGAGCAGGCCGAGGCCGACGACGAGCATTCCGGTCACCGAGCCGGCGCGGAAGGCCACGTTCAGCGCGGGCTTGAGCCCCTTCTTGGCCGCCTCCGCGGTGCGCACGTTCGAGCGCACGGCCACGTTCATGCCGATGAAGCCGGCCGCGGCCGAGAGCGTCGCTCCGACCAGGAAGCCGATCGCCGTCCCCCAGCCGAGCTTGTTGTAGAAGCCGATCAGGAGGAACGGCACGATCGCGACGATAGCGATCGTCCGGTACTGGCGCTTGAGGTAGGCGGCCGCGCCTTCCTGCACGGCGCGCGCGATCTCCTGCATCCGCTCGCTCCCCGCCGGCTGGCGGAGGAGCCAGACGGTCAGCCCGATGCCGTACGCGATCGCGACGCCCGAGCAGACGAGGGCGAAGAGCACCGCGTGGTCACTGAAGAAATCGATCGGAGGGCCTCCCTGGCGCCTGCGCCGAGAAGCCCCCGGCGCCGCGGTTTTCTATCACAGGGCTAGAAGCGCGCGCCGCGGAGAGCAGTCGCGCAGAGGTGCTCTTCGGGCTGCGGCGAGATCTTCGGGACGACCGCGAACAGCAGCTCGCGCAGGCGCTCGTTGTTGGCCTGGAAGACCTCGATCACCTGCTCGTGCGAGACGGGAGCAGTGCCCTCGACGCCGACGTCGTGATCCGTGACCATCGAGATGTTCGCGTAACAGAGCTCGAGCTCCCGAGCGAGATAGCCCTCGGGGTAGGCGGTCATGTTGATCACGTCCCAGCCGGCGTCCTGGAACCAGCGCGACTCGGCGCGGGTCGAGAAGCGCGGGCCCTGGATCGTGACGACCGTGCCGCCGTCGCGGACCGGGATGCCGAGCTCGCGCGCCGTCTCGACCAGTAGCGCACGCAGGTCCGGGCAGTACGGATCGGCGGCCGAGACGTGGGTCGTCTCCGGTCCGTCGTAGAAGGTGTCCGCCCGGCCGCTGGTGCGGTCGACGAACTGGTCGCAGACGACGAACTCGCCGAGCTCGAGGTCGGCCCTGAGCGCGCCCGAGGCGTTCGGCCCGATGATCCGCCTCACGCCCAGCTCACGCATTGCCCAGACGTTGGCGCGGTACGGGATCCGGTGCGGCGGCAGCTCGTGCCCGCGCCCGTGCCGCGGCAGGAAGGCGACGCCTACGCCGCCGATCTCGCCGACCACGAGCGGCGCCGACGGCTTGCCGTAGGGCGTGTCGAGCTCGACCTCCTCGACCTCGTCCAGGAACGAGTAGAAGCCCGAGCCTCCGAAGATCCCGATCGCTGCGTCCACGCGGCGCGGAAGCCTACCGGCCTGCCCCGTATGCTCTTGAGGCCGTGCGGGGTCCGTCCATCTCCAAGGCTTTCATCGACGCGATGGAGGCCGTCGACAAGAAGGTCGGCTGGCACCGCCTGCCGAGGCCGCTGGCGATCCCGACCCTGATCGGAATCCGCGAGCGCCTCCGCCACGCGAACCTGTTCGACACCGGCGTGCCGAAGGACGGCATCCCGCCCTACGACCCGCGCTATCTCGGCGCGCGCACCCTCGACGGGAGCTACAACGCCCTCGAGCGGCCGCTGATGGGCGCGATGAACACGCGCTTCGGGCGCAACGTGCCTCCTGAGGACACCTTCCCGGAGCAGCCGCCGAAGCTGCTGGAGCCGAGCCCGCGCGCCGTGAGCCGTGAGCTGATGACGCGCGAGGAGTTCATCCCCGCGACGACGCTGAACATCCTCGCCGCCGCCTGGATCCAGTTCGAGGTGCACGACTGGGTCTTCCACGGCCACAACGAGGAGGAGCACCCGTGGCAGGTCGAGACCGCGGACGACGACCCGTGGCACGAGCGCCCGATGCGGATCCAGCGCACGCGGCCCGACCCGAGCCCGGAGACGAACGGCGGCCCTGCGACCTGGGTGAACACGCAGACGCACTGGTGGGACGGCTCGCAGGTCTACGGCCCGACCCCGGAGCAGGCGCTGCAGCTCCGCACGGGCGAGCTCGGCAAGCTGCAGCTCGACGAGCGCGGGCTCGTCCCGAAGAAGCTCGACCCCGCCGAGCCCGACTGGAAGGGCCGCCCCGGAACGGAATGGGTCGGGCTGACGGCCCTGCGCAGCCTCTTCATGCGCGAGCACAACGCGGTCTGCGACCACCTGCACGCGCGCTACCCGGAGCTCGACGACGACGGGCTCTACGACAAGGCGCGCCTGGTGATCAGCGCCCTGATCGCCAAGATCCACACCGTCGAGTGGACGCCGGCGATTATCGCCCACCCGACGATGGTCTACGCCATGCACGGCAACTGGTGGGGCCTGATGGGCGAGCGCTTCGACAAGCGCTTCGGCCGCCACTCGCGCAACCAGATCACGCAGGGCCTCGTCGGCGCGGCGAAGCACCTTCACGGCGTCCCCTATTCGCTGACCGAGGAGTTCGTCTCGGTCTACCGGATGCACCCGCTGATCCCGGACGAGCTCGTCTTCCGCTCGGCGCGCGATGACGGCCTGGTCGCCGAGCACACCTTCCTCGAGCTGCAGGCCCTCGACGTCCGCAAGCGCTGCGACGAGCTGGAGATGGACGACGTCCTCTACTCGCTCGGGATCGCCCATCCTGGCGCAATCACGCTGCACAACTACCCGCGCTTCCTGCAGGAGTTCAACCGGCCCGACGGCGAGATCATCGACCTGGCGGCGACCGACATCCTGCGCGTCCGCGAGCGCGGGGTGCCGCGCTACCGGCGCTTCCGCGAGCACTTCCACATGCGGCCGGTCACCTCGTTCGAGGAGCTCTCCGACAACCCGGCCTGGGTCGAGGAGATCCGCGAGCTCTACAACGGCGACCTGGACGCGGTCGACCTCGTGGTCGGGATGTTCGCGGAGCCCAAGCCGAAGGGGTTCGGCTTCAGTGACACGGCCTTCCGCGTGTTCGTGCTGATGGCGACCCGGCGGCTCGAGGCCGACCGCTTCTTCACCGTCGACTACCGGCCCGAGGTCTACACCAGGGCCGGGCTCGAGTGGGTCGAACAGAACACGATGAAAGACGTTCTTCTCCGGCACTTCCCGGAGCTCGCGCCGGCGCTGCGCGGGGTCGAGAACCCGTTCGCGCCCTGGCTCCGCGTGTGAAGCGCGTACTCGTGCTGGGCGGCGGCTACACGGCCGTCCATGCCTGCAAGGCGATGCGGGCCGGCGGCGACGTCGACGTCACGGTGGTCACGCGCGACAACTTCCTCTGCGCCCACGGACTGATCTCCGAGATGGTGACCGGCCGGGTCATGCCGGGGTCGATCCTCAACCCGGCGCGGCGGATCTTCGGGCGGGCCCACGTGCACGTCGGCGAGATCGAGCGGATCGACCTCGATGACCGGCGCGTGCACACGACCCGCCACATCGACGGCGCGCGCTTCGAGCTCGAGTACGACGAGGCGCTGCTCGCGCTCGGCACCTCCGAGAACCTCGACGCCTATCCCGGCCTGGCCGAGCACGCCTACAAGCTGAAGAGCTTCGAGGACTGCTTCGCGCTCCGGAACCACGTGATCGAGATGTTCGAGCTGGCCGACATCGAGCGCGACCCGGAGGAGCGGCGGCGCCTCTTGACCTTCTTCGTCGCCGGCGGCGGCTTCGCGGGCTCGGAGATCGCCGGCGAGCTGGCCGACCTGGCGCGCCTGCTGACCTCGCGCGAGTACCGCGGCATCAAGCGAGAGGAGTGCCGGGTCGTGATCGTCCACCCGGGCCCGACGCTGCTGCCGGAGCTGTACGGCTCGGGCAGCCTCGAGCGCAAGAGCAAGTCGTTCCCCAAGCTGGTCGAGTACGCGATGCGCCACTGCGAGCGGCTCGGCGTGGAGCTGATGCTCGAGACCAAGGTGGCGGGCGCGACCCCGAACGAGGTCTACCTCTCGAACGGCGAGCACATCCCGACCCGGACGATCGTCAGCACCGTCGGCACGAAGCCCTCCCCCATCCTCTCCGGCCTGCCGCTGCCGTTCGACGAGCGCGGCCGCGTCCGGGTCGATGCGGTGATGCGCGTCCAGGGCCGTGAGGAGCTGTGGGCCGGCGGCGACTGCGCGGCCGTTCCGCACCCCAAGGGCGGGACGTGCCCGCCGACCGCGTTGTGGGCGGCCATGCACGGCAAGTACGTCGGGCGCAACATCGCGCGCGCCGCAGCAGGGAAGGCGCCGCAGCCGTTCCGCGGGATGATCCGGAGGCAGGGCGTCTCGCTCGGCCGCCGCACGGCAGTCTCCGAGGTGAGCGGGATCCCGCTCCGCGGGAAGGTCTCGTGGCTCGGCCACCGCGCGGTCGTGCTCACGCTCATCCCGTCCTGGGACCGGCGGCTGCGACTGCTCTCGGACTGGACGCTCTGGCCGCTCGTGGGCCGCGACATCGTTCAGATGGGCGGCGGGCAGCACAGCGCGTACGAGGTCAGGCGCCATGTTTACCAGCCCGGCGAGACGATCGTCGAGGCGTCGCGGCCGCTCCGCTACGTGCACGTCGTCATCGAGGGCGAGGCCGAGGTCATGCGGAACGGCGAGGTCGCGACGACGGTCGGGCCCGGCGGGCACTTCGGGCGCAAGTGGCTCGAGCAGCAGGGTGCAGACGCCGTGCGCGCGCGGACGCTCGTCCGCACGCTCGTCCTCCACGCCGACCAGGCCAACGTGCTCCAGGACGTGCTCCTCTCGAGCGAGCCGCTGATCGCGAAGACGATGCTGAGGCCGGCGCTCGTCGAGGAGCCGAGGGAGAGGCCGTAGACTCCTTGCCCATGGAATCGGTCTCCGACCAGCCGCTTCCCGCCTCGAACCTCCTGCTGCGCCGGATCGTGACCGCGATCGGCGTGAGCATCCCGATGATCGGCGTCCTGATCGCGCTCGGGCTCTTCTGGGGCGTGGCGGTTCGGCCCGTCGACCTGGCGCTCCTGTTCGTCTTCTACACGCTGACCGGCGTCGGGATCAGCGTCGGCTACCACCGCCTGTTCACGCACCGGGCCTTCGAGACCTCGGCGCCGATGCGCGGCGCGCTGGCGATCCTCGGCAGCTTCGCGCTCGAGGGCGGCGTGATCGGCTGGGCCTGTGAGCACCGCAAGCACCACGCGTACTCCGACGTCGAGGGCGACCCGCACTCGCCGCACGTCTCCGGCCCCGGCTTCAAGGGCAAGGTCAAGGGCCTCTGGCACGCGCACATGGGCTGGTTCTGGAGCACGAAGGGGATTGCCGAGTCGGAGCTGCGCTTCCGCCGCGACCTCGACGCCGACCCGGTGCTGCGCAGGGTCGACCGCCTCTACTTCGTCTGGATCGTGCTGACGCTCGGCATCCCGTTCGCGATCGGGTACCTGGTCGGCGGCACGCTCTGGCTCGGGTTCGAGGCGATGGTCTGGGGCGGCCTCGTCCGCATCTTCCTCGGCCACCACATCACCTGGAGCATCAACTCGATCTGCCACATGTTCGGGTCGCGGCCGTACAAGGCCCGGGACGAGAGCCGCAACAACTTCCTGCTCGCGGTGCCGAGCTTCGGCGAGTCCTGGCACAACAACCACCACGCCTTCCCGGCCTCGGCGATCTTCGGGCTCGACCGCCGGCAGCTCGACCTCGGGGCCCTGACGATCCGCCTCTTCGAGCGCCTGGGTCTCGTCTGGAACGTGAACGCGCCGGACGAGAACCAGCGCGCGCTGCGCCGCGCCGGCGCGTAGATGCCGGACCTTCCGGCCTTCTTCGACGGCGTCGAGCCCGAGGAGCTGAAGAGTCTGCTGGGCGCGCTGCCAAGGCGTCGCTTCCCGGTCGGCTCGGTTCTGATCGCCGAGGGCGACACGCCGCGCGAGATGTTCATCGCCGAGTCGGGCCGGGCCGACGTTCTCGTCGCCGACCGCCACGGCCAGGAGCACCAGGTAGGGCGGATCAAACCGGGCACGGCGATCGGCGAGATGTCGCTTCTCACAGGCCAGCCGGCTGCGGGAACGGTACGCGCCTCCGAGGAGCTGGAGGTGCTCGTCCTCAGCCGCGCCGAGCTCGAGCGGGTGGCGTGCCGCTTCCCCCGGATCTACCGAAACGTGAGCGCCGTGCTCGCCGAGCGGCTGGCGAAGACGAACCGCGTCAGCCTCCAGAACCTGCGCGGGCGGCTGACGCTGCTACGCGACTCCGGCGGCCCACCGCTCCTCGGCTACGCGCTCGCGTCCAGCGTCGCCTGGCACACGCGCAGCTCGACCCTGCTGCTCGTCGTCGGCGACGACGCGCCGACGGAGCTGTCTGCGCTCGCCACGCTGCCGCCCGACCAGTTCGCCGCGAGGACCGCCCCGGCGAGGAAAGGCACGCATGTGATGATCGCGGACCGGAAGGGCTCGTTTGCGCACCTCCGGCTCCACGAGACCATCGACGACCTGCTCACGAGCTTCGACAGCGTCCTCGTGCAGACGAGCGACCGACATGCTGCGCGCGACCCGGCGCACACGATCACGCTGGCCGACGGTGCGGTCGACGGTGTGCGGGTCCCCGAGCTCCAGGCCTCGGACGAGGAGGCGTTGCGCGGCGGGCTGCTCCCGTCGGGAACGCCGGCCGGCGGCGTGCTCGGCCTGGTCGCCCGCGAGGTCGCGGGCCTGACCGTCGGGCTCGCGCTCGGGGCGGGCAGCATCCGCGGCTACGCG
>Ga0187776_10000741_pt1 | contig 15706 bp, 14 predicted proteins | sample 0216_BV02_MP12_2_FD_132426 | JGI IMG/M metagenome (GOLD analysis project Ga0187776, IMG submission 132426) | Tropical peat soil microbial communities from peatlands in Department of Meta, Colombia - 0216_BV02_MP12_20_MG | ecosystem: Environmental > Terrestrial > Soil > Wetlands > Peat | place...
CGGGCGCTCCACGGATCTGCTCGGGTGCCAGATATTCCGCCGGGCTCGCGTCGAGCACGCTCTGCGGCGCGGAGCCCTCCACCAGTCCGATCAGCTCGATGTCCATCAGCTTCACGGAGCCGTCGGGCAGGACCATGACGTTGCGGGGCCGGAGGCCGCCGTGGATGAGCCCCATATTGTGAATCGCTTCGACGCAGGCGGCGAGGTCGAGCGCCCAGCGTCGCGCAGTGGCGAGGTCGAGGGTCTTGCCCTCGGCCATGATGTCACTCAGCCGGCGCCCCTCGACGAGCTCCACGACGGCGAAGGCCTCACCGGGCTCGGCCTCTCCGAACTCCAGCACGCGGACCAGCCCGGGGTGAGTCAACGTCGCGCCCGCCGGACGGCTCAGGCCCTGGACGAGCCTGCCGACGGTCGAGCCGGTGCCAAGGTCGCGCCGCAGGAATCGAATCGCGACGCGCTGGGCCGTCGTCTCGTCCTCGGCGAGATAGACGGTTCCCCAGGCGCCGGATCCTAGCTCGTGGACGACGCGGTAACGGCGAACCCGCTGCCCGGCCCGAGTGCGAGTGCTCCCGTCATCTTGCATGACGGTGCCCCCGCGACGGTGTCCCCTCGCCCCGTCCGCGGCTCAAAAGGGAATCTTCAACCGCTGTGCAACTTCGCGATGGATGTCGTAGTCGAAATCGTTGGAGACGACGATCTCCTTGTACTGGATCGACTTCAGGATCTCCTTGCCCTCGGGAGCCCAGTTGAGCTTCAGGAGCGCCCGCTGGATCTTGGTGACGTAGCTCCGGTAGAGCCGCGGATGCACCGCGAACGGCTGCGGCGCCACCTCTTCGGTGCGCGCCAGGACGACGAGCTTGTCACGCAGGGCCGGGTCGAGCGCGTTGAAGCTCCGGGGAACGCCGCCGGCAGCGGCCGCCTTGCCTTCGAGAACCGCGCGATAGGCCGATTCGTGCGAGCCCGTGTAGAGCGTCTCGACCTGGTCCGGCGCGACGCCGGCGCGGGCGAGATAGTTCTGCACGAGCAAGGTGGCGCCGATCGCGTCGGGCGCCGCGTAGGCGATCTTCCGGCCGGCAAGCTCCTTCGGCGACTTGACCCCGTCCTCCTTGAGCACGACGAGCAGGCCGGCGATCCGGGTCGTGTCCCGCGCGATCGCCACGTAGCCGAGCCGCTTGCTCGCCTGGATATAGGTCAGCGGGTTGCCCCACCAGATGTCGTAGCGGCCCTCGAGGACGCGCTGCTGGAATTCCTCGATCGTCGGGGCGGTCTCGAACGCGAACCGGTAGCCGACCTCCCGCTCGAGGTAGCGGAAGAAGGGCTGCCACATCTCGCGAACCTTCTCCGGGTCCTGCTGCGGCGCGATGCCGAAAAGGATGGGCTCCCCGTTGTGGGGATGAGCGAGCACGATGGCCGGCGCCGCCGACAGTAGTGCCGCGCACCCGACCGCAATCGCCAATAGAGCTCTACGCATCGTCGGTCCTCCAATCACGTCGGTCACACAATGATGTCGGTCACACAATAATGATGTCGCTCACGGCCGGAGATAGATGTAGCCCTGCTCCTGCAGCTCCATGATCCGGACGACGCCGCCTTGCGACAGGATCAGCGACTTGGGCGGCAGCTGCTCGGCCGTGATGCTGAAGTTCTTCATGGTGTTCCCGCACGCGCCGAACCTCATGCCCTGCATCTGCAGCGCGTCGAGCATCTGCATCAGCGTCGGGTCCATCGAGCCCTGGACGAACGACTTCAGCGCCGGGCCGAAGACCACCAGCTCCAGGCCTTCGATGTTCTGCGAGCCGCCGACTCCGGAAATATGATTGCGGATATTGCCCAGGACGAACTTCGCCTTGTCGACGCCCGCGTCGCTGAGCTGGTAGACGATCTTGTGCTTCCGCGCATCGGCGGCGTCGGCATGCACCAATGCCACCAGGACGGCGGCCATCGCGAGAACGAGGACCCAACTGCGCTGGATTTTCATTCGGCCTCCTCGAGAATGGAACTGCTCTGCCGCGGATCCGCAAGACCTGTGCCAGTCGCTCGGCTCGAGCACGATAAGGAGCGCGGGTCCGCGCTCGCTCCTAAGCGCCACGATTCGCTGTCGCTTCTCTTGGGCCGGAGCGGACCGAGAGCCCGGGCTCCTGTCCGGCGTCGCGTCGACGCTGTAACCGCATACATACTCCGTGCAAAAGCGTGCATGTGACTCGCCGTTCCGGGCCGCGCTCCGGTAGAATGACCGCTTGATCGCACCAGAGGAGGATCGCGATGCCCCGCTATCTGAAGGTCGCCGCGGCTCAGATGGGTCCCAACCAGGACGGCACGCCGCGTGAAGCAATCGTCGACCGGATGCTGGCGCTCCTCGACGGAGCCGCGCGCGACGGCGTCGAGCTGATCGTCTATCCGGAAATGGCGCTGACGACCTACTTCCCCAAGCGCATCCGCTCCGACTTCGATCAGTTCTTCGAGACCGAGATGCCGCCGAAGGCGCTCGAGCCGCTGCTGCGGCGCGCGGCCGCCGCCCGCATGGCCGTGCACGTGGGCTTCTGCGAGAAGGCGGACGGTCAGTACTTCAACACGGCGCTCCTGACGGACCGCGACGGACGGCTGTGCGGGACGTTCCGCAAGATCCACCTGCCCGGGACGAAGGCCCCCGATGGGTTCGCGCAGGTCTACGAGCCCTACTACTTCGCCCACGGCGACACCGGCTACCGGGTGTTCGACGCGGCCGGCGCGAAGGTCGGGATCGCGATCTGCCAGGACCGCCGCTACCCCGAAAGCTATCGCGCCCTCGCGCTGCAGGGGGCCGAGATCATCTTGATCGGCTACAACACGCCGATCTCGGCGCTGGCGCTCGACCTCAACGAGCTCTGCATGCGGGCGGGCGCCTACGCGAACCTCTGCTTCGTGGTCGGCGTCGCCAAGGCCGGCGTCGAGGACGGCGTCGAGCTGATCGCGGGCTCGTGCATCATCGATCCGCAAGGTCAGGTGCTGGCGAAGGCGGCGACGCGCGGCGACGAGCTGGTGCCGGCGCGCATAGACTTCGAGCAGATGGGGCCGCTGCGCCAGCGCTGGAACTTCCTCGGACGTCGCCAGCCGCAGCACTACGGTGAGATGCTCAAGCCCGTCACCGAGAAGGAGCCCCATCGATGAGCGCCTCCGGCGTCGACATCGTCGTGCGCGGCGGTCGGGTCGTCACCAGCACCGACGTGGTGGAAGCCGCGGTCGCGATCCGCGGCGACCAGATCGTCGCGCTCGGTCCCGATTCGCTGCTGCCGAAAGCCGACCGGGTGATCGACGCGTCCGGCAAGCTTGTGCTGCCCGGGCTCATCGACTGCCACCTGCACATTGGCCCGGAGTACGACGACTGGCGGACGGCGCCGCTCGCGGCCGCGCGCACGGGGCTCACGACGCTCCTGCCGTTCGTCACCTACGATCCCGGCGAGACGTTGCCGAAGGCGACCGTGCGGCTGCGCGAAGAGGCCGAATCGCTGTCCGTCCTCGACTTCGGTTTTCACTTCATCCTCAACCACGAGCCCTACATCCTCGAGGGCATCCCCGAGGCGTTCCGCATGGGCGTCTCGTCGATCAAGCTGTTCATGACCTACAAGAAGCGCGGCAACCGGATGGTCTCCGACCAGTTCATCGCCCAGACGATGGAAAAACTCGCCGAGCTCGGCGGCCTGTGTCAGCTCCACTGCGAGAACGGCGACGTCCTCTGTTACCTGGAGGACAAGGCGATCGCCGAGGGCCGCACCAAGCCGAGCGACTTTCCCGCAACCTGTCCGGACTGGACCGAGGAAGAAGCGATCAACCGCGCGATCCTGATCGGCCGGCTCACGGGCTGCCCGGTGTACGTCGTGCATCTGTCCACCCGGCTCGGGCTCGAGCGGATCAAGCGCGCGCAGGCCGAGGGCCAGCGCGTTTGGTGCGAGACGTGCCCGCAGTACCTGCTCCTCACCGACAGAGAGATGGAGCGTCTGGGCCCCTTCGCCAAGATCGGCCCGCCCCTGCGGCCCGCCGACGGTCCGGATCGCGCGGCGCTCTGGGAGGGCTCGGCGCAAGGCTTCATTGCCAACCTCGCGAGCGATCACTCGCCCCGTGTGCCGGCCGCCAAGGAGCCCGGGCGAACGAACATCTTCGTCGACGCGCAGGGCCGGCCGATTCCGTTCGGCGCGCCGTCGCTCGAGACCCTGGCGCCGCTCGCGTGGAACGAGGGTGTCGTCAAGCGCGGGCTTCCGCCCACGTGGCTGGCGCGCGTGATGGCCGAGAATCCGGCGCGGGTCTTCGGGCTCTGGCCGCAAAAGGGCGTGATCCGGCCCGGCGCCGATGCCGATCTCACGATCTGGGATCCGACGCCCGACTGGACCATCCACCAGTCGCAGCATCTGGGAATCGCGGGCTTCACGCCCTACGAGGACTGGAAGATGCGCGGGCGCGCCTGGATGACGCTCGTGCGCGGGCAGGTCATGCTGAACCCCGCCGGCGAGCTCGAGCAGAAGCCGGGCTACGGCCGGTTCCTGCCGCGCCGCGGCCCGACGCCGCCCATCGCGGGCGCCGTCGCCTGAGCGACCTGGATCCCGTGGACTATCTGGATCGGCTCGCGGCGCTGGTCGAGGCAGCGCGCTTCGACGCACTGCCCCCCTCGACCGTGGCGGCCGCCAAGCTGGTGCTCCTCGACACGCTGGGCGCCATCGTCGCCGGCAGCGCGATCCCCGAGAACGGCCGCCTCGCGCGCCTGGCGGCGGAGCGTTCACCGAACGGCGGCGCGACCGTGCTCGGCCACCGGGAGCGCGCCGACGCGTTCTGGGCGGCGCTGACCAATGCGACGGCGGGTGTCGCGCTCGAGGTCGACGAGGGCAGCCGGCTCGGCGGCGGGCATCCGGCGATCCACGTCGTGCCGGGCGCCCTCGCCATCGCCGAGGAGCGCCGCCTCGACGGCCGGCGCCTGCTCGAGAGCGTGGTCGCCGGCTACGAAGTGGGCTCGCGCATCGGCGGCGCGACCACGGTACGGGCGAACGTCCATTCCCACGGCACCTGGGGCACGATCAGCACCGCGGCGGCCGTCGCGAAGCTCGGCCGCGCGCCGGCCTCCACGATCCGCGCGGTCCTGAACCTCGCCGCCTCGATGAGCCCGGCGAATACGTGGACGCCGGCGCTGGAGGGCGCGACGATTCGCAATCTCTATCCCGGGCGCTCGGCGCTTCAGGGAATCCTGGCGGTGGAGCTCGAGCGCTGCGGCTTCACCGGGCTCGGTGACGCGCCGTCGGACGTCTACGGTACGATTCTCGCCGAGCGCTTCGAGCCGGAGCTGGCCGTCACCGACATCGAGGCCGTCTCGCTCGCCGGCGATGGCCAGTACCGCATCGAGCAGAACTACTTCAAGCTGCACGCCTGCTGCCGGTTCAACCATTTCGCGCTCGACGCGGTCATGGCGCTCCGGCAGGCGCACCGCCTCGGGGCGGCCGACGTCGAGCGGGTCGAGATCGTCACGATCCCGTTCGCGGTCCGGATGGGGGCACCGGCGCCGTCCAGCTCGCTCGCGGCCCGGTTCTCCATCCCGTGGGCCGTCGCGGCGGCGCTCGTTCTCGGTCGCACGGATCCCTCGGCATTCGATGCGCAGGCGCTCGCCGACGGGCGCATCCGCGCGCTCGCGCAGCGGGTGGTGATCCGCACGGATCCCGACATGTCGCCGCGGCGCGCGGACGCCCCGACCGCGCGCGTCCAGATCGCGCTCCGTGGCGGCACGACGATCGAGCGGACGACCTCGGTGGTACGGGGCGATGCGCTGAGCCCCGTGCCCCGCGACGAGATCATCGCGAAGTTCGTCAGCCTCGCCGGACCCATCCTTGGCGACGCCGCCGTTCATAAGGTCGTCGACACCGTCGAGGACCTCGGCACGCTCGAGGACGTCGGGGCGCTGACCGCGATGCTGGTTCCCTGACGAGCGGACGTTGAAGACGGGCGGCGCCCCATCGCGCTGATCGTCCTGGCGCTCGCGGCGCCGCCGGCCGCGCTCGCGACGTGCATCCCGATCACGACGGGCCGCGACCTGCCGACGACCATCGTCCTCTCGGGCGGCGGCGCGAAGGGGGCCTACGAGGCGGGCGCCGTCGCCGCGCTCGTCGAGCACGGCCTGCCGATTCGTCTGGTCGCCGGCTCCTCGGCCGGCGCCCTGAGTGCCGCGATGATCGTCGCAGGACGGGCCGACCGCCTCGAGGCCACGTGGCGCGCGATCACCCAGGATCAGGTCTACGCGATGCGCGCGCCCACGTTCCTCGCGGGGCTGCTCCCGGGCTGGCTGACCTTGCGCGCGCTGAGCAACACCACGTCGCTCCTGGATCCGCGCCCCTTGCGCGAGCTGATCACGGCCTCGGTCGAGCTCGAGCGCATTCGCATCTCGTCCATGGGGCTCGTGGTGATGGCAACGGATCTCACGCGGCGGTCGCCACGCGTCTTCGACAACCGGACGGTGACGGTCGACGCCCTCGTGGCGGCGGCCGCCGTCCCCGGCCTGTTCCCGGCGGTGGAGGTCGATGGCGCCATGCTCGTCGACGGCGGGCTCACCGGCCGCGCTCCCGTGCTGGAGGCGCTGGAGGCCGCGCCGGTCGAGCGCGCGCTGGTCGTGCTGAGCTACTCCGCGGACGAGCACGGCACGCCGCCGACGACCTTGCGTCGATCGATGGAAGAGGCGTTCGAGACGGCAATGCTGCACCAGATCAACCGCGACGTCGAGCTGGCCCGCCTCAAGTATCCGGCCACCGACGTGCAGGTCCTCACGCCGTCCGCGCCGCTCAAGCTACACCCGCTCGAATTCGACACCGACGCGATCTCGCGCGCCCTCGCTCTCGGCCGCGCCGACGCCCTCACCTGCCTCCACGCGCTAGAAGACTAAGCGAGACAAAAACTAAGCAAGACAAAGCCTCCGCGCACCACTGCCCCCGGCGGCCGCACGACGTTCGATGCGGAGACGGACGGGTGGCCCCGGCGACAGGCCCGTCCGACTCACGCGATTGCTCGACGCTCCGGCAACCGAGACCGCTAAGGGGTACGAGGAGGCCAGGTGATGCCGAGCGCATCCATGCGCCGCAACCGGTCCTGGCCGAGCGCTGAATCGTAGACGTCCGCGAGCGCCTCCGGCGTCCATCCGTCGCGGCTGGTGATCGCGCGGATCGGCACCGGGTGCGACCAGAGCGACACCTGGTTGCCGCGGACGTGCAGGATCTGTCCCGTGATGTGCGCCGCGCGATCGCTCGCGAGGAACGCGACGACCGGCGCGATCGCCTCGGGCGGCGCCGCCGCCTGCGCCCGGCGCGTGTCCGGCAGCCGCTCGGTCATGCGCGTCTCGGCGGTCGGCGAGATGCAGTTCACGGTCACGCCGTACTTGGCCATCGCGAGCGCCGTCGAGCGCGTCAGCCCCACGATCCCTTCCTTGGCCGCCGAGTAGTTCGGCTGACCCGGGCTCCCCTCGAGCCCGGCGGTGGACGTGAACGTGATGATGCGGCCGTACTTGTGCTCGCGCATGTGGCGGGTGGCCGGTCGCATGACCGTGAAGTGGCCCTTGAGGTGGACGGCGACGACGGAGTCCCACTCCTCCTCGCTCATGTTGAAGATCATCCGCTCCTTCAAGATACCCGCGCAGCAGACGACGATGTGGAGGTCGCCGAACGTGTTCAGCGCGGCGTCGATCATCGCCTGGCCGCCGGCCATGGTGGCCACGCTGTCGGCGTTCGCGACCGCCCGGCCGCCTTTGGCCTCGATCTCCTTGACGACCGCGAGCGCGCGCGCGTTCGACGGATCGCGGCCGTCGACCGTGACGCCGTAGTCGTTCACCACCACGCTGGCGCCGGCCGCCGCCAGGCCCAGCGCGACGCCGCGACCGATTCCGCTCCCCGATCCCGTCACGACCGCGACCTTGCCGTCCAGAAGACCCATGGCTCACGCCTCCGCGTTGGTTTGCTGAGAAAGACTACTTGATTTCCGGCCCTGCCGCTCGCCGACGCTAGGCGACGCCGATCAGTCCGGCCAGCCGCGCTGGATCGGCACCGAGCGCCGCCGAGTCGCCGTCGTAGACGATGCGCCCCTTGTCCATCACGACGGTCCGTGGCGAGAACGCGAGGGCGACTCGGCTGTTTTGCTCGACCAGCACGATCGAGAGCGCGCTTTCGGCCCGGAGCCGCTGCAGGACGGCGGCGAGCGACTCGACGATGACCGGCGCCAGCCCCTCGGTGGGCTCGTCCATGAGCAGCACCGACGGGTTCGTCAGGAGCGCTCGCGCGATCGAGAGCATCTGCTGCTCGCCACCCGACAGCTGGTTGCCCATGTTCGAGAGCCGCGTGCCCAGGTTGGGAAACAGCTCGAACACGCGCTCCAGCGTCCAGTGCCCGGGCCGCGCGCCGATGGTCAGGTTCTCGCGCACGCTGAGCGAGGGGAAGACCTCGCGCTCCTGCGGGACCCAGCCGAGGCCGCGCCGAGCCCGGCGGAAGATCGGGACGCGATTGAGGCCGTCGCCGCCGAGCATCACCTCGCCCGCGTGCAGCGTCGTGTGGCCCATCACCGTCGCCAGCAGAGTCGTCTTGCCGACGCCGTTGCGGCCGATCACGCTGACGCTCTCGCCCGGCGCGAGCTCGAGGTTGATGTCCTCGAGCACGACCGTCTCACCGTAGCCAGCCGAAACGTGGCGCAGGGCGAGCGCCTCAGCCACGGGCGGCCCGACCGAGGTAGACCGCGCGGACGTTCAGATCGGCGCCGATCTCGCGGGGCGTCCCGGTCGCGAAGACGGCGCCGCCCACCATCACGGTGATGCGCTCGGCGAAGCGGAACACGAGATCCATGTCGTGGTCGATGATCAGGACCGCGATGTCCCGCGGCAGCGCGTCGATGGCGTCGAGGATGATGTGACTCTCGGCGCTCGGCACGCCGGCGGCCGGCTCGTCGAGCAGCAGGACCTCGGGCTTGAGGCCGAGCGCGATGGCGAGCTCGACCAGACGCTGGCGCCCGTAGGGCAGCTCGGCGATCGTACGGCTCGCGTCGGGGGTGAGCTTGAGCGTCTCGAGCAGGCGCATCGCCTCCTCGACCACGTCGCGGCGGGAGCCGGCCGGGCGCAACATCGAGGGCGCCGCGCCGGTGCGCTCGGCGATCGCGATGTAGACGTTCTCAAGCACCGAGAGCCGGCGGAACAGGCGATTGATCTGGAACGTCCGGGCGATGCCGAGCTTGACCCGCTGGGCTTGATTCACGCCCGTGATGTCGCGCCCCTTCATCAGGATCGCGCCCGAGGTCGGGGGAATCACGCCGGTGAGCAGATTGACGAAAGTGGTCTTGCCCGCGCCGTTCGGGCCGATCAGCGCGTGGCGCGCGCCGGCGTCGAGCCGGAAGTCGATATCGCGCGCGGCGACCAGCGCGCCGAAGCTGCGGCACAGCGCGCGCGTCTCGAGGAGGGGGACGCTCACGGCATCGGGCGCGGCCGCCGGCGCACCGCGGCCTCGACGATCCCCAGGATCCCGTTACGGGCGAACAGCGCGATGACGACCAGGAGCAGCCCCAGCCCGAGCTGCCACGCCGTCGGGTAGACCTTCGACAGGAAGTGGGCCAGCGCCATGTAGGCGACGGCGCCGACGAATGCCCCGTACAGCCGGCCGTAGCCGCCGAGCACCAGGATGATCAGCACGGTGGCCGCGCGATCGAGGCCCAGGGTGCCGAGGTTCACGTAGGCGTTGGCCTGCGCCCAGATGCCGCCGGCGACGCCCGCGATGGCCGCCGAGAGCGCGTAGCTGAGCACCAGGCGCCGGCGGACGGGGGCGCCGACCGCGTGCATCCGCAGGGTGTTCTCGCGAATGCCGGTCAGGCTCTGACCGAAGGGCGAGTAGACGAGCGTGCGCACGAACACGAAGCAGACGAACAGCACCGCGAGGACGTAGAGATACTGGGTCTTCGGATAGAGGGGATTGAACTCGAACACGCCGAGCAGCGGGGTGATCGAGAGGCTGTCGAGACCGTCGAAGCCGCCGGTGTAGTCGTGCGCCAGGTTGGCGCCCTCCTCGAGCAGCGCCATGGTGCACAGGGTGAGCATGAGCAAGGTCAGCCCGCCCGTGCGCAGGAGCACCAGCCCCGAACCTAGGCCGATCGCGGCCGCCACCGCGGCGGCCAGGATCAAGCCCGTGATCGGCTCGTTCCACAGGCCACGCTTGGCCAGGATGCCGACCGTATAGGCCCCGGCGCCGAAGAAGGCGGCCTGGCCCAGCGTGACGATGCCCGCGTAGCCGAGCACGAGATCGAGCGAGAGCGCGAAGAGGATCATGATCAGGAGCTCGGTGCCGAACCCGAGGTATTTCGGGAAGAGGAAATAGAACGCGAGCGCCAGGATCCACGGAATCGGCTCCAACGGGCGCAGCCGATGACGGCCCGCCAGCGCGACCGCGGCCGGATGCTCGGCCCAGCCGACCACCCCCGGCGTCACGTGGTCTTGACGCCGAACAGGCCCTGCGGCCGCCAGAGGAGCAGGAGGATCGTGAGCGCGTAGATGAACATCGTGCCGCCCGACGGCACGTACTTCTTGAGCGCGAAGTCGAGCACGCCGATGAGCAGGGCCGCATAGAAGACGCCCGTGACGCGGCCGAGCCCGCCGACCGCCACGACGATCAGGAAGTAGACGAGGTACTTGAGCGCGTACTGCGGGTCGAGGCCCAGGAACTCGGCGCCCAGCCCGCCGCCGAGTGCGGCCATGCCGCTGCCGAAGGCGAAGGTCAGCGTGAACAGGCGGCCGATGTTGATCCCGAGCGACTCGGCCATGCGCCGGTTGTCCACGGCGGCGCGGATCTGGGCGCCGGTCCGCGTGCGCTCGAAGACGAGCCAGAGCCCGCTCACGATCAGGACGCCGACCACGATGAGAAAAACGCTGTAGGTGCGGTACCGAGTGATCCCGAGGTCGATCTGGCCGCGCAGATATGCCGGCAAGGTCAGCGGCTGGTTCTCGGGCCCGACCAGCACCGTCACCGACGCGATCATCATGAAGACGAGGCCGATCGTGAACAGCACCTGATCGAGCTCGGTCGCCCGGTAGAGCCGAGCATAGAGCAAGCGCTCCAGCGCGGCGCTCAGAGCGGCGATGACGGCGAAGCCGACGACGAGCGCGGGCACGAACCCGAGTCCCCAGGCCTTCATCGCGTGGGCGACGACGTAGCCCCCGAGCATGGCGAAACCGCCGTGGGCGAGATTGACGAAGCCCATCAGCCCCATCGTGACCGAGAGGCCGACGGACACGATGAACAGCACCATGCCGGCGGCCACGCCGCCGAGGATCATGCTGGCGACGTCGACGCCAAAGATCACGACGTACGAGCGCGCCTCGGCCGGCGGGGCACCGCTACTTGGCGGCGGGGGCGCACGGTCCGATCTTCTGCTCCTTGCAGGCGTCCTTGACCCCGTCGATCTCGCCGATCACCTTCTGGTAGACGCGGCCGTCTTTCATCACCGCCTCGGACAGGTACTCGTTCATCACGATGTCGCGCGTGACGGGATCGATCATGATCGGGCCGCGCGGACTGGCGAACTTCCAGCCCTTGAGCGCCTGGAGCGCGGCGTCGGCGTCGATCTTGCCCTTGAGCACCTGGACCACGTGGACGATCGCCGCCATGCCGTCGTAACCGCCGACGGCCATGAAGTCGGGCGTGCTGGTCGCGCCGTACTCCTTCTTCCACGCCTCGACGAAGCGCTTGTTCTCCGGGTTGTCGAGATCGGCGTGGTAGTGGTGCATCGTGATCAGGCCGACGGCCGCCGAGCCCATCGCCTGGAGCTTCGTGTCCTGGGTGATGTCGCCCGGGCCGATCAGCCGGATGCCGGCCTGGCGCATGCCGAGCGCGGCATAGGTCTTCACCACCGCCGCCGCGTGATCGCCGGCCGGGACGAAGACGAAGAACAGGTCCGGCTTCTGGTCCTTGGCGCGCTGGAAGAACGGCGTGAAGTCGGGCACCGCGCCGGCGCCACCCATCGGGATCTCGTCGATCACCTTGCCCCCGTTGGCCTCGAAGGCCCGCTTGAACGCGGCGAGGCTGTCCTTGCCGGGCGGGAAATCCGTGTAGCCGACGACGGCGGTCTTGGCTTTCAGGACCTTCGCCGACGCCTCGCCGAGCGCGTAGCCGGCGTGCCACATGCTGAACGACGTGCGCACGTAGTAGGGCGAGAGGTTGGTGATGAAGGCGGTGCCCGCGTTCATGATCACGGCGAGCTTCTTGCCTGCCGTCACGATCGGGGCGGACGCGATCGCGTTCGGCGAATAGATCCAGCCGGCCAGGACGTCGACGTTGTCCTGCGTCAGGAGCTCCTGCACTGCGATCTTGGCGTTGGCGCCGCCGGGATCCTTCACGTCGCGCCGGATCAGGGTGATCTTGTACGGCTTGACCTGGTCGGCGTTCAGCTTGAGGTAGAGCTCCATGCCGTGGTCGACGAGCTGGGCGAACTCGGCGCCGATACCCGTGTACGGCAACGCGACGCCGACCTTGACTTCCTGCGCCTGCGCCGACGTCAGGCCGAGAGCGAGCACGGTGATGGTGATCGCGACGATGCGCTTGATCATGGACAGGCTCCTCCGGGGCGTTCGACTCTGGCCGAGATACTAGGGCAAGAGTCGGAAACGGCGCAAGCCGCGCGGAGCGCGCGCCCTGAGCCGCGGAGTGTGCGATGATCGGGACCCAGAAGGTGGCCGGTCCGACGGGCGCCGCGCGGCGGCGGTGTGACCGTGCGCGCACCCCGACCGGCGTGTCCCACCGGGACCAAGGACGATTCAGGAGGAGGCGAGCGTGGCGAAGTTCAAGGTGGTCACCCCGAGCGGTGCAAGCTATTCGGTTCCCGGCGCGGGCTACAAGCTCGAAATGGAGGCGCTCGCGCCGATCGACGCCGAGATCGTCGAGATCGCGGCCAAGACCGACGAGGAGTTCATCAAGGAAGCGCGCGACGCCGATGCCCTGTACGCGAAGGGACGCCGCATCACCAAGCGCCTCATCGACGGGCTCGAGCGCTGCAAGGTGATCTCGCTCGGCAGCGTGGGCGTCGACTCGGTCGACGTCGACGCCGCCACGGCGCGCGGCATCCCGGTCACCAACGTGCCCGACACGTTCATCGAGGAAGTCGCCGATCACGCGATGATGCTCATCCTGGCGACCTACCGCCGGCTCACCACGATGGACCGGATGGTGCGCGAGGGCCGCTGGTCCGAAGGGCGGCCGCTCCTCTCCCAGTTCCCGCGTCTGATGGGCCAGACCCTTGGGCTCATCGCCTTCGGGCACGTCGCGCGCGCGGTCGCGGTCCGGGCGCGGGCCTTCGGCTTCCACATCCTCGCCTACGACCCGTACGTCGAGGAGCTGGTCATCAGCCAGTACGGCGTCGAGCCGGTGAACCTCACCGAGCTGCTGCAGCGCTCGGACATCGTCTCGATGCACGCGCCGGCCACCGCCGACGCCCATCACATGATGAAGGAGCACCACTTCCGGCTCATGAAGCCCGAGGCGCTCTACATCAGCACCGGGCGCGGGCCGACGACCGACGAGAGCGCGCTCATCAAGGCGCTGAAGGAAGGCTGGATCGCCGCGGCCGGCCTCGACGTCCTCGAGCAGGAGCCGCCCGACGCCAACAATCCGCTGCTGAAGATGGACAAAGTCATCCTGACGCCGCACGTGGCCTCGGCCTCGGCGCGGTTCGATCCGGTGCGCAGGCGCCGCGTCGGCCAGGAGCTGGCCCTCGTCCTGAGCGGACGCTGGCCGCGAAGCTGCGTGAATCCGTCGGTCCTGGAGAAGAGCAAGCTCACGCGCTGGCAGCCCTACTCCATGGAGCGCGGGCCCGGCGCCTAGTCGAGCGGACCGCCGGCCGCGCGGAGCATGGCGCCCCGCGCGGCCGCCGCGCACTCCTGGCACGAGGCGCCAAGATAGGTCGAGGAGGCGCGATGGCGCGCAGACGACTCGTCCTCAAGAACACGGCGCTGTTCAGCGATCCGGCGAACCTGAGCTGGGAGCGCTACATCGCCATGCAGGCGCGCGAGCGGGAGCGGTATCTGGCGGAGCGCGCGACCATCTCCGACGACGCGCTCAACTACCGGACCGTCAGTCCGCGCTACCTCGCCAACGCGGTCGACCAGTTCGCGAACAACTACTATTCCGAGCTGTCGGCGACGCACTACGTCGCGACCGCCGCGGCCAACGCCCCGTTCGACGAGCTGAAGAAGTCTGCGCTGTTCCAACTCGCCGACGAGCAGCGGCATCTCGAGATGGATCGCGAGGTCTTCGAGCGGGCTCGGATCCTCGAGAGCGACTGGCTCGCCGCATGGGAGTCGCCGGGCACCACGTGCCGCTTCTTTCGGCACCTGCTCGAGCTCGAGGACTCGATCGAGATCCTGGTCAAGGGAAACTTCGTCGCCGAGGGTGCGGCCGGCCCGGGCACGTTCGCGGTTCTGGCGGACGGCGCCGAGGCGCGCGGGGACGTGCTGTCCGCGGTCAACCACCGGGCGCGCATCCGCGACGAGACCCGCCACATCAGCTATGGCCGCGCGCTCGTCAAGGCCCTGATCGACGACGACCCGAGCAACCTCGACACGATCCAGCAGTGGCAGGACGATAGCCTGCGCCTCTTCTCCGAGGTGGCGCGCGGCGGCGTGCGACAGGCGTGGTGGGAAGGATTCCTCGCGTCGTACTACAAGATCGCGCTGCCGATGGGGCTTCGGCAGACGGCCTTCTGATCGCCGCGCCGCCCGGACCTTTCGAGCGGCCAGTAATCTCCCAGGGCTGAGCCCGGATCACCCACACTTCGCGGCCATTTGTTTCAGGAATGTTCTTATTTAACGAATACTTATGATCCTGTTACCAGTGGTATGCCGATTGCTGGAAGAAGGGTAGCCGTTCAACGGCGAACCCTATGCGCGTACTGGTGATCGACGACGATCAGGCGGTCTGCGAGGTCTTCGGGGAATTCCTCAACGAGATCGGTCACGATCCCGTGATCACGCACACGGCCGAGACGGCGCTCGACACGCTGCGCGCCGAGCGGCCGGATGCCGTCCTCCTCGACGTGTGCTTGCCCGGCATGAGCGGCCTCGATTTCATGAAGCTCGACGCCGTCCGCGACCTGCGCGTCCCGATCCTCGTGATCTCCGGACGCGCGACCGAAAGCCAGGCCCAGGAGGCCATGCGGGCGGGCGCCTTCGACTTCATCGGAAAGCCCGTCGCGCTCCGGCGCCTGCAGGAGGCGCTCGCGTGCTTCGAGCCCGCGGCCAAGGCCTCGCGCAAACCCAAGGCCGAGGACGACGCGGCCGAGCGGCGGCGGGCGCCGCGGGCCACGCTCTCGCTGCCGGTCCAGATCCGCGAGCAGAGCGGCGACGTGTGGGAGTCGACCTCGGTCAACCTCAGCGCCTCCGGTATCAAGGTGCGCGGCAAGGGCGCGCGCCGCGCCGGCGGAGTGGCGACGCTCTCGATCACGCTGCCGGAGAGCGAGACGCAGATCGAGGTGCCCTCGATCCTGGTGCGCGCCGACGACGAAGGCTACGCGTTCGCCTTCAAGGACCACAGCGACGAGCGGCTGCAGGAGCTCGGCGAGTTCGTCCGGCGCTCGGTCGGCGCGCCGACCGTCGACGTGGAGTCGCACGTGCGCATCCTGCACCGCATCGGCGAGGCCATCAGCGCCACCCTCGACGTCGACGAGGTGCTGCGCATCGCGCTCGACGCGCTCA
>Ga0187776_10000742_pt1 | contig 15698 bp, 13 predicted proteins | sample 0216_BV02_MP12_2_FD_132426 | JGI IMG/M metagenome (GOLD analysis project Ga0187776, IMG submission 132426) | Tropical peat soil microbial communities from peatlands in Department of Meta, Colombia - 0216_BV02_MP12_20_MG | ecosystem: Environmental > Terrestrial > Soil > Wetlands > Peat | place...
ACGCCGAGACGGCGTGGTTGCGGTTTCTGCGCGCACACGCGGCGATCACGCGCGAGCTCTCTTCGCGCCTCGAGGCACTGCACGAGCTGACGCTGAGCGACTTCGACGTGCTCGTGCAGCTCTACTACGCGGAGGGACGGCGCATGCGCCGGATCGATCTCGCGCGCTCGGTTCTGCTCACGGCGTCCGGGATCACTCGCCTGCTCGACGGCCTCGAGTCGTGCGGCCTCGTCGTCAAGGAGCGTTGCGACAGTGACGCCCGCGTCACGTACGCGGCGCTCACCAAGGCCGGCGTGAAAAAGATCGAGGAGGCGCGGGAGTCGCACAACGCCGACATCGAGGAACTGTTCGGCTCGCGGTATGCCCCGGAGGAGCGCGAGCAGCTCGCCGAGCTGCTCGGGCGCCTGCCGCTCGCGCACACGGCCGAGGCCTGCAGCGCGTGAGCTACGCGTTCTCCTCCCTCGACGAGCTCGGCAGCGGGCCGGGGTTCCGCAAGATCCGCGCGCCGCTCGGCGTGACGGCGTTCGGCATCAACGGGATCGTGATGCCGCCGGGGCACGACGGCTTCCTCCACTTCCACGACACGCAGGACGAGCTCTACTTCGTCCACCGCGGCCGCGTCGAGGTCGAGGTGGATGGCGAGACCCGCGTCCTCGGCGAGGGCGGCCTCTTCCACGTCTCCTCCACGACACCGCGCAAGGTCTCGAACCCGTTCGACGAGGACGCGGTGCTGCTCGCGATCGGCGGCAAGGACGGTTACGTCGAGCGCGACGGCCACATGGTCGACGAGGCGGACATTGCCCGCCGCGCGTCCTTCGGCAAGAGCTAGAGGAGCGCGACGGTCCGGATCTCGCCGCCCTCGCCGATGCGAGGCAAGCGCTTCGGTACCTCGTCGAGCGAGATCGTGCTCGTCACGAAGCGGGCGAGGTCGATGCGGCCTTCGAGCGCTGCCTGCGCGAGGAAGGGGAAGTCTTCCTGGGGGATCGTGTCGCCGCCGTGCGTTACCGCGATGGTGGGTCTCGTGCCGAAGAGGTCCACGTAGAGGTCGGTGTCGAGCTTGTCGCCGGGTTTCGGCATGCCGACGAGCGTGGCCGTACCGGCGTAGGCACACATCCGTATCGCCTGGTCGAGCCCGATCGGCGCGCCGATCGCGGAGAAGGCGAACTCGACGCCTCCGGCGGTAAGTTCGCGCACTGCCTCGACCGGGTCGCTGGCCGAGGCATCGACGACGTCGGTCGCCCCGAGGGCGCGAGCGTGGTCGAGCTTGTCCGAAGCGACGTCGACTGCGACGATTCGGCCTGCGCGCGCGAGCAGCGCTCCTTGCACGACGGCGAGCCCGACGCCGCCGCAGCCGATTACCGCGACGGACGAGCCCTCTCGCACCGGCGTCGTCCAGAGCGGAGCTCCGGCACCGGTGGAGAAGCCGCAAGCGAGCAGCGCCGCCTGCTCGACCGGAAGCTCCTCTGGCACCTTTACCGCGCACGCCTCGTGCACGATCGCCTGATCGGCGAACGTGCCGCAGCGGAGCAACGGCGTCAGGAGCGCACCGTCGGCGGCGCGGTGCAGCCGCCTCTTCGCGCGGAGCTGCGAGGAGCAGCGACGTGGGTCGCCTCGGCGGCATCCTGGGCACTGCCCGCACGGAGCCCGCCAGGCGATGACAACGCGATCGTCCGGCTTGACCGCGGTCACGTCGCTTCCGACCGCCTCCACGATGCCGGCGCCCTCGTGGCCGAGCAGGATCGGGAACCGCGTCCCAAAGCCCTTCGTCTCGACCGCGTGGAGGTCGGAGTGGCAGAGCCCACAGGCGAGGACTCGGACGAGCACCTCGCGCGGCCCGGGCGCCTCGACCGTCAACTCCTCGACCGCGGGAGCCACATCCGGCTCCGCGTAGACGACGCCACGCGTCACGTCGCGCGCCTCAGCTGCTCGTCGAGCGGCGCGAGCGGCAGCTTGAACGTCTCCACCGCGCTTGGGTCGGTGACGATGTTGTCCCCGAGCTCGAGCATCGTCAGCTGGTCACGCGTCACGGGCGCGCCCGGCAGCCGCTCGGTCAGCGTCGCCTGGATGCGCATCGCGCCGAAGGGGACGTGCACCGACGGCCGCCGGACGCCGAGCACGCGCTTGAGCCGCTCCCAGAACTCGTTCCACGAGACCGGGTCAGGGCCGCCGAGCTCGAAGGTCCGGTTCGTCGCGGCGGACTCGGAAACAGCGAGCGCGTAATGCTCGGCGAGATCCTCGACCCAGATCGGCTGCAGCCGCTGCGTCCCCGGCCCGATGATCGGCGTCACCGGGGCGTAGCGCGCGAGCCGCACGAAGGTCGGCAGCACGCCGCCGTCACGACCGAAGACGAAGCTCGGGCGGAAGATCACGTGCTCGAGGCCGGACTCCCGGACGGCCCGCTCCATCTCCCACTTTGCGGCGAAGTACGGCACGGCGTCCTTCGACCGCTCGTCGAGGCCGAGCGCGCTCGCGAGCACGAACCGCCGCACGCCGGCCTCCTGTGCCGCGGCGACGACGTTGCGCGTCCCTTCTGCCATGACGCGTTCGAAGTCCCGCGGCCGGCCGCGGATGATCGCGACCAGATGCACGACCACGTCTGCGCCTTCGCACGCGGCGCGAAGCGACGTTGGGTCGGTCACGTCCCCGGCGGTGAGCTCGACTCCCCAGGCCGTGAGACGCGTGGCTCGCGAGGGGCTCCGCACGAGCGCTCGGACGGGTAGGTCCCGTGCCCGTAGCTGGTGCGCGACGTGGGGGCCGACGAAGCCCGTGCCGCCGGTGAGGAGGACGGTCACGGTTCCTCGAAGTTCTGCCAGTAGCGGCTAGCCGTCGGGCCGCGCTGGCCCTTGTACTTCGACCCGATCGCTTCGGACCCATACGGTGTCGCGGCCGGCTCCGTCATCTGCATGAAGGAGATCTGCCCGATCTTCATCCCGGGATAGATCGTGATCGGCAGGTTGGCGACGTTCGAGAGCTCGAGCGTCACGTGTCCGTTCCAGCCCGGGTCGATGAAGCCCGCGGTCGAGTGGATGAGGAGGCCGAGCCTGCCGAGGCTCGACTTGCCCTCGAGGCGGGCGACCAGGTCGTCGGGCAGCCGGACGCGCTCGAGCGTCGATCCGAGCACGAACTCCCCGGGGTGGAGGACGAAGGGGTGCTCGTCGTCCACCTCGACGAGCTCGGTCAGCTCGGCCTGCTCGACCTTCACGTCGATGAACGGGTAGCGGTTGTTGTGGAAGACGCGGAAGAGCCGGTCGACGCGGACGTCGACGCTCGACGGCTGCAGGAGCGCCGCGTCGTACGGGTCGATCTCGATCCTCCCCTCGGCGAGCAGGCGGGCGATCGTCGCGTCGGAGAGGACCATTCCGGCGATTCTAGGAGGGCTGGCCCGGCAGACCCTTCGGTTATCGTGATTCCGATGGCTGTCACGCGCGCGATCGAGCTCCGCACCGAGATTCCAGGCCCCCGCTCCCGCGAGATCACGGAGCGGAAGGAGCGCGTCGTCGCCGATCCGCTCGGCCTCTATTTGCCGATCGTGATCGCGGACGGCCAAGGCGCGACCGTTACCGACGTCGACGGCAACAGCTTCATCGACTTCACCGGCGGTGTCGGCTGCCTCAACGTCGGTCATGCGCACCCGCGCGTCGTGGCCGCCGTCCAGGAGCAGGCGGCGCGCTTCTTCCACACCGACTTCACCATCGTCCCGTACGAGATCTACGTCGAGTACGCGGAACGGCTGACCGCGATCGCGCCGTTCGCACGCCCGTGTAAGGCCGCGTTCTTCAACGCGGGCACCGAGGCGGTCGAGAACGCCGTCAAGTTCGCGCGCGGCTATACGCAGCGGCCGGCGGTGATCGGCTTCGAGGGTGCGTTCCATGGGCGCACGCTCCTCTCGCTCACGCTCACCTCGAAGACGCATCCGTACAAGGCCGGGCTCGGCCCGTTCGCGCCGGAGGTGTACCGCGTCCCCTTCCCGGACGTCTACCACGGGATCACGGCGCGCGACGCGCTGGACGGGCTCGAGCGGGCGCTCTCGACGCAGGTCGCGGCCGAGACAGTCGCGGCGATCGTCGTCGAGCCGGTGCAGGGCGAGGGCGGGTTCATCCCGGCGCCGCTCGAGTTCCTCGACGGGCTCCGCGCGATCTGTGACCGCGAGGGGATCCTCCTCGTCGTCGACGAGATCCAGACCGGCTTCGGGCGTACCGGCCGGATGTTCGCGATCGAGCACTACGGGATCGAGCCCGATCTCATGACGCTCGCGAAGTCGATCGCCGGCGGCCTGCCGCTTTCGGCCGTCGTCGGCAAGGCGGAGATCATGGACTCGCTCTGGGACAACGCCGTCGGCGGCACGTACGTCGGCAACCCGGTCGCGCTGGCCGCGGCTGTGGCGGTTCTCGACGTCTTCGAGGAGGAGGGGCTCGTCGAGCGGGCGCGCCGCATCGGCGAGACGATGCGGGCGCGCATGCTGGCCTGGCAGGAGCGGTTCGCGGCGATCGGCGACGTGCGGGGACTGGGCGCCATGCTCGCCGTCGAGTACGTCGAGGACCGCGAGACGAAGGAGCCGTCGCCGCGGATCGCCTCGCGTGTCGCGGAGGAGGCGGCCGTCCGCGGGCTGCTCCTCCTCAAGGCCGGGGTCCACTCGAACTGCAATCGCGTGCTCTGCCCGCTCGTCGTCTCGGATGCCGAGGTCGAGGAGGCTCTCGCCGCCTGGGAGGAGGCGCTGGAAGCCGTCCTGGCGTAGCCGCGGCACGCGCTGGCGCGTTGTAGCCGTGTGCCGGGACCCGGGTCGACAGCTCGCGCCGTGTCGCGGCCACCGCAGCCCGGCGACCTGATTGCCGACCGCTTCGAGCTCGAGGAGCTCCTGGGAAGCGGCGGCATGTCGACCGTGTTTCGCGCGCGCGACCTCCAGCTCGAGCGCCGCGTCGCCCTCAAGATCCTCCACGAGCAGTACGTCGAGGATCCGGAGTACGTCGAGCGCTTCCGCCGCGAGGCGCGAGCGGTGGCGCGGCTCTCGCACCCGAACATCGTCACCGTCATCGACCGCGGAGACGAAGGCGGCCGCCAGTACATCGTCTTCGAGCACGTCGAGGGCGAGAACCTCAAGGAGCTCGTCACCCGCGCCGGCCGCATGCCGCCGCGCCGGGCGCTCGAGCTCGTGATCCCCGTCGCCGACGGGCTTGCGTTCGCGCACGAGCACGGGCTGGTCCACCGCGACGTGAAGCCGCAGAACGTCCTCCTCAGCATCGAGGGCGAGGTGAAGGTGACCGACTTCGGAATCGCTCGCTCGCTCGACGTCGAGCACGGTGTGACGCAGACCGGCACGGTGCTCGGGACGAGCGAGTACCTCGCGCCCGAGCAGGCGAGCGGCGAGCCCGTCTCGCCCGCGACCGACGAGTACTCCCTCGGGGTGGTGCTCTGGGAGCTGCTGACCGGCGAGGTGCCGTTCACCGGCGAGAGCTTCGTCGCCGTTGCGTTCCGCCACGTGAACGAGCCGCCGCCGAGGCTGCGCGAGTACCGGCCGGACCTGTCGCCGAGGCTTGCCGCCGCGGTCGAGCGGACACTCGCGAAGGATCCGGCACGTCGCTTCCCGTCGATGGCCGCGCTCGCCGCAGAGCTGCGCGCCTGCCTCGCCGAGCTCGACGCCGGGCCCGCCGCGGCGGCGGAGGACGACTCGGCGCTGACTGTCGTTTCCCCGGCCGTTCCGGCTCCTGCTCCTGCTCCCTCTCGGCGGCCCGCTCGACGCGTACGGCGCAGGCGGCCGGTGGCGCTCTACGTCGTTCTCGCCCTGGCGGCGGCGGCGGCGGCGTTCGTCGCGGTCTTTCTCATCGCCCGATCTGGTCACACGGGCTCGGGAGGAGGTGGCGGCGGCGGCGGTTCGAGCGGCGGCTCTGCGACGTCGGTGCCGCTACAGGGTGTCGGAGACTACGACCCGCAGGGGAACGGCGGCGAGCACTTCGACACGGCTTCGCTGGCCACCGACGGCAACGCCTCGACCAGCTGGACCACGGAGTTGTACGGAAGCCAGGCCTTCGGTGGGCTGAAGGACGGCCTCGGGCTCGTGCTGGACGCCGGCAGCTCCGTCCGGCTCTCGCAGGTCACGGTGACCACGCCCACGCCCGGGTTCACCGCAGAGATCCAGGCCGGAGACTCTTCGACCGGCAGCTTCGAGACCGACTCGTCGTCGCAGACCGTCGACGGCACCACGAGGTTCACCCTCGACGGCAAGACGGCTCGGTACTACGTCGTCTGGATCACCGAGCTGCCGCCGGGCAATCGCGCCGAGATCTCGGAAGTCACCGCTAGTAAATGAGGCGCGAGCGGCGTTCGTGCCGCTCGAGCGCGAGCTCGATCAGTCGGTCGAGCGCCTCCTGATAGCCGATTCCCGACGCCTCGAAGAGCCGCGCCCAGACGCTCGTCGCCGTGAAGCCGGGCATCGTGTTCAGCTCGTTGAGGACGACCTCGCCGTCGTCCTCGCGCACGAAGAAGTCGATGCGTGCGAGGCCCTCGCACTCGGATGCGACGAACGACTCCACCGCACGCCGCTGCAGCAGCTCGATCGTCTCCTGCGGCAGGCCAGGCGGCGGAACGATCAGCTCCATCCCGCCCTCGTCGTACTTCGACGCGTAGTCGTACCACTCGTGCTCGAGCGTGTCGATCTGGCCCGGCAGCGACGCGATCGGCGGCGGCATGCGGTTGCCGAGCACGCCGACCTCCACCTCGGTCCCCGCGACGAACTCCTCGACGAGCACCTTCTCGTCGTGCCGGAAGGCGATCTCGACCGCCGTCGCCAGCTCATCCTCTCCGTGTACCTTCGAGATGCCGACAGACGAGCCGAGCCGCGCCGGCTTGACGAACACGGGGTAGCCGAATGGGTTCTCGACCGGATCGCCGCGCCGGATCGCGTGGTGCGCGGCGACGGGGATGCCGCTGTCTCGCATCACCTTCTTGAACAGGTCCTTGTCCATTGCGAGCGCGGAGGCTGCGACGCCGGCGCCGACGTAGGGGACGTCGGCCAGCTCCAGCAGTCCCTGCACCGTGCCGTCCTCGCCGAACGGGCCGTGCAGGATCGGCAGGACGACGTCGACCGCACCGACCGCGGCGAGCGTCCCGTTCTCGGCCGGCACGGGCAGCGTCTCGGCAGCGCCCGGCTCGGCTGCCGGCAGCTCGCGCTTCGTTCCGGCCCCAAGTGCCCAGCGCCCGTCTCGGCCGATCGCGATCTCGGCGATCTCGTACCGCTCGGGGTCGAGGGCCGCGACGACCGAGCGCGCAGAGGCCAGCGAGATCTCGTGCTCGCTTGAGCGGCCGCCCGCCAGGACGGCGACGCGTACACGGCGGGGAGCGGAGGTCACCTGGCTACTGCTGGCCCTGCGTCGTCGTCGACGTCGTCGTGCCGGGCCCGGGCGTGTACTGGCCGATCGTGATCGTCACCGTTGAGCCCTTCGGCGCCTGCGTTCCTCCACTCGGGCTCTGTCTCTGGACGATGTTGTCCTGGCTCGGGTCGGTGACCGTCTGGTACTGCTGCGAAACCTGGAAGCCGGCGTTCTCGAGCGTCTGCGCCGCCAGCTGCGAGCTGTCTGCCACGACGTCCGGCACCTGCACCTGCGGCGGGCCGTTCGAGACCTCCAGGTCGACCGTCGAGCCCTTCGGTACCGCCGAGCCCGGCGCCGGATTCTGGTGGATGACCTGGTTCTGCGGTGCGGTGCTGTCGACGTAGGTCGGGTTGACGTTGAAGCCCGCCGCGTGGAGCGTGCTGCTCGCCTGGCTGAGGCTCTGCCCGACGACGCTCGGGACGCTCGCCTGCTGCGGCCCGCTCATCACGTTCACCCGCACCTTCGAGCCTTTCGCCACGGCCTGTCCGGCCGGCGGGTCGGTCGCCGTCACCTGGCCCTTCGTGTTCCCGGGGACGATGTGCTCCTCGGGCTGTAGGCCCGCATTCGTGAGGATCTGCTGGGCCTCGGTCCACTGCTTCCCTCTCACGTCCGGGATCGCCACCTTCGGCGGGCCTGTCGAGGCAAAGATCGTGACGGTGTCGTTCTTGTGCAGCTTCGTGCCCGGGGCCGGGTCCTGCTTGAAGACGATCCCCTGCTTGTACTTCTCGCTCGACCCATGCTGCACGGAGGGAGTCAGGTTTGCGTTCCGGATCTGCTGTTCGGCCTGTGCCACCGGCACTCCCGTATACAGGCCGACCGGAACCGTTGGCTTGGAGCCGGACAGCTCCTGCCAGACGAAGATGCCGGCGACGACCGCCGCGATGACGAAGAGAAGTGCGAGCAGCCAGGCCCACCACGGCCGCTCGTGCCCGACGTCGTCCTCCTCTTCGACCACCGGCGGCGGGGCGCCGCGTGCCGCTCCCGGAACCGGCGCGATCATGGTCGCGGCCGTGGGCTCGGCCGGCGCGGGAGGCGGTGGGCGGCGCATGACCTGCGTCGCGGTGTCGACGGTGGCCGCGGCGACGGGCAGGCCGCGGGCGACGCGGTCGAGGTCGCCTTCCATCTCGTCGGCGCTCTGGTACCGGTCGTCCGGGTTCTTGGCGAGCGCGCGCAGCACAACCATGTCGAGCTCGGGCGGGATGTCCTTGCGCAATTCCGACGGCGGCTTCGGCGTATTCGAGAGGTGCTTCATCGCGATCTCGACCGGCGTGTCCCCCTCGAACGGCGTCTTTCCCGTCAGCAGCTCGTAGAGGACGACCCCGAGCGAGTAGAGGTCGGAGCGCTGGTCTACCTCGGCGCCCTTGGCCTGCTCGGGCGACAGGTACTGGGCCGTGCCGACGATCGAGCCCGTCTCGGTCATCTGGCTCGTGCCGGAGCGCGCGATCCCGAAGTCCGTCACCTTGACGCGGCCCTCGGCGTCGACGAGAACGTTGTGCGGCTTGATGTCGCGGTGCACGATCCCGTGCCGGTGCGCGAAGCGCAGTGCGGAGAGGATCTGGCGCGCGTACTCGATCGCGACCCGAACGGGGGCCGCGCCGTGGCCGACGATGAGCTCCTTGACCGTGCGGCCGTCGAGGTACTCCATCGCGATGTAGTAGGTGTCCTCGGCCTCGCCGCGATCGTAGATCGAGACGATGTTCGGGTGGTTGAGCGCCGCCGCGTTCTTGGCCTCCCGGCGGAACCGCTCGATGAACTGGGCGTCGTTCGCGTGGCGGCCGTTGAGGATCTTGATCGCGACCCGCCGCCCCAGCTCTTGATCCTCGGCCAGGTAGACGTCGGCCATGCCGCCGGCCCCGAGCTTGCGCTGGATCCGGTAGCGCCCGTCGAACAGCGTGTCGATGAGGGAGTCGCTTACCGCCACGGCCGCCTAAAGGGTAGACGCCTAGCCCGCGAAGCTTCGCTTCGCGCGCTTCGAAACGGAACTCCGCCGCTGGCAGAGCGCAGTCCTCCGGCGGCTCCGCGCTGTCGTCGGCTTTCGATGTGCTCGACGGTTTGCCTACCTCGTGCGTTCGCGAGCGGCGGAGGCCGGCGCGAGCGCTGGTCGGCCTCGACGTGCGCTCGCGCGTACGTTCCGGCTCTGGGCGTTCGTGTGGTTTGGGCGTCTTGAGCTGTCGGCGAGCGGACGGCAGTGAGACCTGAGCTTCGTAGCAGTAGCGAGCGAGACCGAAGGTCTTGCGAGCAATGCATCACCGGTGCAACAGCCTTTCGAGGATCGTCTTCGCGATCGGTGCCGAGATCGAGCCGCCGAAGCCGTTCGGCTGTTTCTCCACCACGACCGCGACGACGTAGCGCGGGTTGTCCGCCGGCGCGAAGCAGACGAACCAGGCGTCGTAGACGCTGCCGAGCCCGAGCTCTGCGGTTCCCGTCTTGCCGGCGACCGCGACGCCGGGGATCTGCGCGTTGGTGCCGGTGCCGCCCTGGACGACGAGCTGCATCATCTGGTTCAGCTCGGCGGCGGTCTCGGGCTTGATGACGCGGCCGAGCGTCGTCGGCCTGGTCTTGACGACGGTCGAGCCGTCGGGCGCGACGATCTTCTGCACCAGGTACGGCTTCGGCTCGACTCCCTTGTTCGCGATCGTCGCCGCGACGAGTGCCATCTGGAGCGGCGTCACGAGCATCCGCTCCTGTCCGAAGGCCAGCCGTCCGGAGTCGACGCTGTTGAAGTCCGTGGGGAAGTAGAGGCGACCCTTGCTGTAGAGGCCGCTCGCCTGCATCGCGCTCGGCGGCAGGTCGAGGGGCGGAAGCGAGTAGAAGCCGTAGCGCTTCGTGTAGTCGAGGATCGTCTTCGCCCCGAGGTGCATGCCGATCTTGCAGAAGACGGCGTTGATCGAGTGCTCGAGGGCCTGCGAGAAGTCGACGCTGCCGAACGCCTCGTGGCCGCCCGGCGAGTCGGGCGCGCTCGAGTTGTAGACCCGCTGCCCGTACTCGGTGCAGTAGCCCGGGTCGTAAAAGCCGGAGGTCGGCGTGTAGGCGCCCGTGTCGAGCGCAGCGGAGGCAGTGACGAGCTTGAAGGTGGAGCCCGGCGGATAGAGGCCCTGCGTCGCGTTGTTCTGCAGCGCTGAGGCGTCGCCGCACGTTCCCCTGATCTTCTTGATCCTCGACAAGCCGTTTGGCTTGAGGATCAGGTTCGCGTCGTACGTCGGTGAGGAGGCCATCGCGTAGACGGCGCCGGTCTTCGCGTCCATCACGACGACGGCGCCGCAGCGGTCGGCGAGCTGCTGGAGCGCGAGCCTCTGGATGGCGGGCCGCAGCGTGAGGGTCACATTGTCCCCGTGCACCGTCTGCCCGCCGAGCTTGTCGAGCTCCTGCTTGAACGTGTTGCTCAGGTTCGTGTTCGCGCCGGTGAGGTAGTCGTCGAGCGACTGCTCGAGCCCCGTCGTCGTCCCGGCGGCCGTCGAGTAGCCGATCACCTGCGGCGCGAGGTCGTTCGCCGGATAGCGGCGCGTGAAGATCGTGAGGCCGTTCTTGCGGTGCATTCGGTTCGCCGCGAGGACGCCGCCGCCGGAGCCGAGGATCTTGCCCCGGTCCACGGTGAGCCGCGCGACGAGCTGGATTGCGTTGTCCTGGCGGTCGGCGAGGTCGCCGACCGCCCAGGTCTGCCAGTACGTCGTGGACACGATGAGGGCCGCAAGCAGGACGAGCGCGGCGACCGAGACGTGCAGGAGCTGCCTGTTCACGCGCCCGCCCCCTGGCGGTTCGCCCTGTGGGAGATGAGGAGGAGCCCGGCGACGAGCAGGAAGTTGGCGACGACGCTCGACCCCCCGTACGAGACGAAGGGGAGCGTGATCCCCGTGAGTGGGATGACGCGGGTGATCCCGCCGACGATCACGAAGGTCTGGAGCGCGAAGCCGAAGCTGAGCCCGGCGGCGAGCAGCTTCGAGAACCCGTCGCTCGCCGCGAGCGCGATCCGGAAGCCGCGCAGCACGAAGGCCATGTAGAGAAGCAGCACGGCGGCGATGCCGACCAGCCCGAGCTCCTGCGCGAGGGCCGAATAGATGAAGTCCGTGTTCAGGTCGGGGATCACCTGCCGCCCCGTCGTGCCCGTGAAGATCCCGTGGCCGAGGCCCGTGCCGCCGAAGCCGCCGTGGCCGAGCGAGTAGAGCGACTGCACCTCCTGGTAGCTCTGGCAGTCCTGCCTGAAGGACAGGTGGCCGCTGAGGGGGCAGTAGATCTTGTGCGCCGACCAGGGAGAGATCCAGTTCTGCACGCGGTCGCGTACGTGAGGCGTCCCCTGCGAGACGGCATACGAGCCGATGAGGAAGAGGCCAACCGCGGCGGCGGCGAAAGCGAGCCGCGCGGTGGCGATGTAGAGCATCGCCACGAAGATTCCGTAGTAGAGGAGCGCGCTCCCGAGGTCGTCGGTGGCGAAGAGGACGAGCATCGCTCCGCCCCAGATCACGAGCAGCGGCCCCCAGTCCTTCAGTCTCCCCTGCGCGAGCACCTCGCGCTTCTCCCGGAGGTAGGCCGCCAGGAAGACGATGAGCGCGATCTTCCCGAGCTCCCCGGGTTGGAACTGGAGCGAGCCGAAGTGGATCCAGAGCCGCGAGCCGTTGATCGTCTCCCCGATCCCGGGCGCAAGAGGCAGGAAGAGCAGGGCGATCGCGGTGACCCCGAACACGTACTTGTACCGCTCGAGCGTCCGATAGTCCTTGTGCAGCCAGAACAGCGTCGCCGAGAATGCAGCGACCCCGATCACGATCCAGAGCGCCTGCCGGAATGCGTTGCTCTGGCCGAGCCGGTAGATCTCCGTCACGCCGATCGCGGCCAGGAGCGCCGCCATCGGCAGCAGGTACGGGTCGGCGAGCGGCACCGTGATCCGCGCGACCACGTGCGCGACGAGGTAGAGGCAGAAGAAGAAGACGGCATAGCCGAGTGAGCCGCCCGAGATCTCCGAATGGAGCGCGATGTAGACCGTGGCGAAGCCGGTCGCCGTGAGCAGCCCGACCGTGAGGAGTGCTGCGAGCTCGCGGTTCCTGAGGCTCAGCGCAACAGCCCCCAGACGATCAGCCCGGCCGCGACGAGCAGCAGGAAGAGCCCGATCAGGACGATCCGCACGCGCCGCGCGTCGGGCGCAGGTGCTTCCGCGGCGGCGCTGGGCTGGGCCTCTTCCACGTACTCACGGGTTTCATCATCCGGCTCTTCCGCGTCGAGCGCGGGCATCGCCACGGTGTCCTCGGGGCTCGCCGTCCCGTCTGCCGCCATCCGAAACGCGACGGCCGTGATGTTGTCCTCGCCGCCGCCACGATTCGCCGCGGAGACGAGCGCCTTGACCGCCTTCTCGAGGTCGTCCCGGTTGCGATGCACGAGCTCGAGGATCTCCTCGTCGGAGACCATGTCGGTGAGTCCGTCGGAGCTGATGAGGAAGATGTCGCCCTCCTCGGCCTCGATCGTGAAGCTGTCGACGTCCACGTCGGGATCCGTCCCGACCGCCCGCGTGATCACGCTGCGCTGCGGGTGCATCTGCGCCTCCTGCTCGGAGAGCTTCCCGCTCTTCATCAGCTCGTTCACGAGCGAGTGGTCGTCCGTGAGCTGCTCCATCGTGTCTCCGCGCACCAGGTAGGCCCGGGAGTCACCGACGTGGCCGATTGCCACCGTCATCCCCTCGACGAGCGCGACGGTCATCGTCGTTCCCATGCCTGATGCGGTCGGATCGTTCGAGGCGCGGTCGTAGATGCGGCGGTTCGCCTCCTGGATGAGCGCGTCGACGCGCGCCGGGCCGTCGAGCCCGTTCGAGTCGCCGGCCTTCAGCGCTCCGGCCGCGAGCCCGGACGCGACCTCGCCGGCCTGGGCGCCGCCCATCCCGTCGGCGACGGCGAAGAGCGGCGGCGAGACGACATAGTCGTCCTCGTTGTGGCGCCGCCGGCGCCCGGTGTCGCTCGCGACTGCGTAGGTCGCGACCGGCACTACTCCTCCACCCGAAGGTCGGTCTCACCGACGCGGAGGACGTCGCCCGGGTCGAGCCGCTGCGCGCCCATCACGCGCGCGCCGTTGACGTACGTCCCATTCGTCGATTCGAGATCCTGCACCCACACGCCGTCTCCGCGCGACTCGATCCGCGCATGGCGGGCCGAGGCGAACTCGTCGCCCTCGAGCACGAGGTCGTTCTGGCCGCCGCGGCCGAGGGTCAGCGGTGCGGAGTTGACCGGGAACTCGTCCCCTTCCTCGAGGCTTCGGCTGCGCTGGACGACGAGGCGCACCGACCTGCGTCTCGTCGCAGAGCTGCCCAGCCCGGCGGCTGCGGCGGCGCCCGGCGTGAGGATCATGCTGTCCTGGCTCGGCGCCTGACGCTCCGGGCGCAGGGCCGAGCGGATGACACGGATGACGAAGAGGTAGAGGAGCACCAGGAAAGCGATCTTGAGCGCGAGCAGCAGCTCCGCGACGCCGGTGGTGGCCACTACAAGCCGCATGGGGCCGCCTATTCCCGCTCGGTCGAGAAGGTCAGCGTCGTCTCGCCGACGGTGAAGCGAGAGCCGTCGCCGAGCCGGGCGCGCTGCACGCGCTTGCCGTCCACCTCGGTCCCGTTCGTCGAGCCGAGGTCGACGAGCCAGTACGCCGAGCCTTCCTGCACGATCTCCGCGTGCCGGCGGGAGACGTTCGGGTCCTCGATCTGGACGTCGGCGTCCCGTGAGCGGCCGAGCACGGAACGCTTCTGGTCGAGAACGCGGCGCTCGTCGTTCCAGCGCAGGACCGCGACCTCGCGCTCGACGCCGAGCTCGGCGAGCGAGGCGGCCTCGGTCGGCTGCGTGCGCGGCTTGTAGATCATCGTCGCGCCGGGCATTGCGTCCTTCGGCGCCGGAGCCGCCTCCTCGCCGCTCCGCCCGTACTGCGCCATGCGGGTGGCAATCCCGAACTCGCCGACCCCGAGATCGTCGTCGGTCTCGAAGAGGATCCGCGGCGGCGTCAAGAGCGCGTAGTTCTCCCGCGCCGCGTGCTCGGAGAGGTACTCCTCGAGCTCCGCGACGAGCGAGTTCTCGTAACCCTCGAACTGCTCCCGGTCGCCCGGGGAGAGATAGATCGTGTACTCGTTCGGGACGTAGACGTTCCGGACCGAGGTGGAGCGGTGCTCGTCCATCTCCTTGGCGAGCTTGCGAGCAAGCTCGACCGGCTGCACATTCGTGCGGAAGGCGCGGCCGAAGACGCCCTCGAAGATCCGCTCCAGCCTCTGCTCGATTCCCCGCAGCACCATCAGGTCGGAGCGGAGGGTACCCCCAGGGGGCGAGAGCGAAGCGCCGTGAACGCCGCGATGGCCCAGGCGGAGAGGACCAGCGGAACCGGTGCCGCCCGTGGGACGGCCGCGACGGTGACGAGGATCATGGTCGCGCCGAGCAGGGCGGCTCCCCAGAGCCCGCGGGAGCGGGCGTAGGGAATCGCGAGCGACACTAGGGCCAGTGCGCACGCCTCGACCAGCAGCGATGGATGTGCGGTCGCCGCATGCGCAAGCGAGCCCACGACGTCGAACGGGTCTCGTGAGCCGGGCAGGCCGATGCCGAGGGGCGCCGGGCCGCCGACGAGCGGTAGCGCGACATGGCGGATCCCCGCAGCGAGCGCGGCCGTCAGCACGCCGAGCGCGACCGTGAGAGCCCGCCGCGGCATCGATCGCACGACGACGGACGCGAGCGGAAGCAGCCCGAGGGCGGCCACGGGCGCAAGCAGCGGCCCCAGGACGAACAGGAGCCCCACGCGCGGCTCCTGCCACATCACGAGCAGCCAGCCGGCAGCCAGCGCGGCATAGAAGAGCGCGAGCCCGAGCGAGATGTTGCCGAGCGGGAAGATTGGCGCCGCGAGCGCGACCGCCAGGCCGGCCCGCTCCCGGTAGAGGCTCGCAACGGCCGCGGCCGTCGCGAGCAGGAAGGGCCAGCCGTGCGGCCAGAATGGAAGTGCCGACGCCGTCCAGCCGGCATAGAGCGCGGCGAGCCCGGCAGCCAGGATCCGTCCCCGGTCGGCACGGGTCGGAAACGAGAATCCGCGCCCGCGCGGCTTCACCGTGGCGCCGATCGCGCGGCGCAGCTCGTCGGCGAGCTCGCGCGCCGACGGCCGTCTCGCCGGGCTCGGCGAGAGGGCGCTGTCGACGAGGCGCAGCAGCCGCTTCGGCAGGTCAGGACGGAGCTCGCCGAGCGGTCGCGCCCCGGCCTCGATCGCCCGTGCCGTCTCGAGCATCGAGCCGCGCCAGAAGGGATGCCTGCCGGCGAGCGCCTCCCACAGCATCACGCCCACCGCCCAGACGTCCGCGGCCGGGGTCGCCTCGTTCCCCGAGAGACGCTCCGGCGAGATGTA
>Ga0187776_10000744_pt1 | contig 15686 bp, 12 predicted proteins | sample 0216_BV02_MP12_2_FD_132426 | JGI IMG/M metagenome (GOLD analysis project Ga0187776, IMG submission 132426) | Tropical peat soil microbial communities from peatlands in Department of Meta, Colombia - 0216_BV02_MP12_20_MG | ecosystem: Environmental > Terrestrial > Soil > Wetlands > Peat | place...
CCGCTGCGACTGGGTCGCCCTCCAGCTTGACCCGCTCGGCGGAAAGCCCGTGGTCGCGCAGCGTTTGCAGGTCGCCGGCCGATTGCGCCGCGATCAGTGTCCCGAACGAGTAGCTCTCGCCGGGGATCTGGACGTCGCGCTGCGGATCGTTGACTAGCTGTAGGAACCGCCCGGTGGGCGGCCCGCCCTTGTGCTCCTGACCGGTCGAATGCTGGAACCGCGGGCCGTACCCGAACGTGACCGCCGCGCCTGTGAGGGAACGGATGGTGTTGCGCAGTTCTGCGATCGCCGCGTCCAGTTCGGTCGAGTACGGGAGGTATCCCAGGATCGCGACGTAGTGCGGCGGCCGTGCATCGGCCAGTAGCGCGCGCAGCGCAGCGTCGTCGGCCTCCTCGATCGACGGGATCGATCCCGACGCGAGCACCTGATTCGTCTTGTCCTTGGCCTCCTGCACATTCGGCTGATCGAAGGGGTTTATCTCGAGCACCCATCCCGCGACCGCAACCGCGAACTCCGACAGGAAGAAGATCCTCCCGAGGTCGGCGGGGCCGTGGGTCGCGAGCGTGAGCGTGGGGTGACCGGCGCCGGCGAGGGCTTCGACCGCCGCGTCGAGCCGCTCGTCGGGCTCATCCGAGTTGCGCAGGTACGCGAACACGCGGTCATTGCCGTAGACGGCCGGCTCCGCGAGCGGCTCGTCGGCGACCGGCAGGATGCCCCGGCCGTTCTTGCCGGTCGACTCCGCGACCAGCTGCTCGACCCACAGCCCGAAGCTCTCGATCGGCGGCGACACGAAGAACGTCAGCTTGTCGCGACCCTGGCGCGCCATCTCCCCGATGGCCGCCCCGAGCCACAGGCCGGAGTTCGACTCCGACGAGTCGTAGTGCGCGCAGTTCTGCTCCGCGACCTGGCAGCGGTGCAGCAATGCCTCGACGTTGACGCCCATCACGGCCGCCGGAACGAGCCCGAACAACGACAGGACCGAGTAGCGCCCGCCGATGTCCGGCGGGTTGAGGAATACGCGCCGCACCCCGTCGTCTGCGCCGAGCCGCTCGAGCGGGCTCCCAGCGTCGGTGATCAAAACGAACTGCCGCGGGCCGACGAGCTCCTTGAAGTAGCGATAGTGCGAGCGAGTCTCGATCGTGCCGCCGGACTTCGAGGAGCCGATGAACAGCGTCTTCTCGAGGTCGACGGACTCCTGCACCGACAGGATCACGTCGGGGTGGGTCGAGTCGAGGACCTGGAGCCGCAGGCCCCCAGGCATGTCGCCGAACGACTGCCGGATCACCTCGGGGCCAAGCGATGAGCCTCCCATCCCAAGCAGGACCGCGTCGGTGAATCCCTCTGCGCGCAACTCTTCGGCGAATGCGCGCAGCTCCGGCGCGTGTTCGAGCATCGTCTCGGAGACGGTCAGCCAGCCCAGCCGATCCTCGATCTCGGGGATCCCCGGCCCGCCCCACAGCGAGGGGTCACGGCGCCACACGCGCTGGGCGACCTTCTCGGTCATGGCCAGCCTCACCCGGTCGGCGACCGGTCCCTGGACGTCGTCGGGCAGCCGTCCCTGGATCGTGCTGGGGCGGCCCGTGATAACGGCCGCCCGCCGCTCATCGATCCCCGCGATCAGACGGTTCATCGCGTCCTCGAACTGCTTGACGCCGTCCTCGAGCAGCTCGGCCGTGACCTGATCCATGTTGATGCCGGCATCGGCCAGCGCCTTCAGGTCCTCGGAGGGGTTGCGGTCGGCGGTCGGCCCCGTCACCTCGCCGTGGTCCCCGAACGCGATCAGCGTCTGGAGCGGCATCGTGTTCACCGTGTGCGAGCCGACCAGGTCGTCCACGTACAGCGTGTCCGGATAGCTCGGGTTCTTCGTGCTGGTCGACGCCCACAGCGGCCGCTGGACGGCGGCGCCGGCGTGGTGAAGCGCGTCCCACCGCGGCCCGTGGAAGATCTCCTTGAAGCGCCGGTACGCCAGCCGTGCGTTGGCCAGCGCCGCCCTGCCCGCGAGCTCGGTCCGCCCCAGCTGTTCGAGCTTCAGGTCGACGTTGGTGTCGATCCGCGAGACGAAGAACGAGGCGACCGAGTTGACGGTGTCGATCGGCAGCCCGTGCTCGAGCCGGCGCTCGAGCCCGCGGAGGTAGGCCTCCGCCACGCGCTCGTACGCCGAGACGGCGAACAGCAGCGTGACATTGACGTTGATCCCCTCGTAGATCGCCTGCTCGATCGCCTTGACGCCCTCCGGGGTCCCGGGGATCTTGATCATCACGTTGGGGCGGTCGAGCATCTGCCAGTAGGTGCGGGCGCCGTCGAGCGTGCGCTTGGCGTCGAAAGCCAGGTCCGGCGCGACCTCGAGCGAGACGAAGCCGTCGCGGCCGTTCCTCTCACGGTGGACTTCGACCAGCACGTCGGCGGCGAGCTGCACGTCCTTGACCGCGATCCTGTCGTAGATCTCACGCGCGGACAGCTCCTGCTCGGCGAGCTTGCGCAGGTCCTCGTCGTAGTCGCTTGACCCGAGGATCGCCTTTTCGAAGATCGAGGGGTTGGAGGTCATCCCCCGCAGCGACTCCTCGGCGATCAACCGCGCCAGCTCCCCACCCTCGACCATCGAGCGGCGGATCTGATCGAGCCAAACGCTGACTCCGGCCTCGGTCAGCTGCTTCAAACGCGGGTTCACCTGTGTGGCGGCAGTGCTCATTTATCGCCTCGGTTCGATTTCACACGCTCGACGACCGCGCGGCCGCTCTCGGCGACCCGCTCGGCCGTGAAGCCGAAATGCTTGTACAGGGCGCCGGCGGGAGCCGACGCGCCGAACGTCTCCATCCCGACCGTGTCACCGTCGTCGCCCACCCAGCGGTGCCATCCGAACGTCGCGGCCGCCTCGACCGAAACGCGGGCGCGGCAGGCGGGCGGGAGCACCAGGTCCTGATACGCCTTGTCCTGGTCGGCGAAGTGCTCCATGCAGGGCATACTCACGACGCGCGTGGCGATGCCCCCCGCCTCGAGCAGGTCCGCCGCCTGGTTGCAGATGTGCACCTCGGTTCCGGTCGAGATCAGGATCAGGTCCGGCGTCGACTCGCCGGCGGGCGAGCCCTCGCGGAAGGAGTCCCGCAGTACGTACGCGCCCCGCTCGATGGCATCGTCGGGAATCGCCGCGGGGTTCCACGTCGGGACGCCCTGGCGCGAGAGCACCAGCGCAGTGGGGCGGTCAGCGGTCGCGATCGCGTAGCGCCAGGCGAGCGCGGTCTCGTTCGCCCCGGCCGGCCGGACCACCGACAGCCCCGGCACCGCGCGCAGGCCCGCGAGCTGCTCGATCGGCTGGTGCGTCGGTCCGTCCTCGCCGAGCCCGATCGAATCGTGCGTGTAGACGAAGATCGACGGGCACCCCATCAGCGCCGCCAGCCGGACCGAGCCGCGCATGTAGTCGTTGAAGATCAGGAACGTCGCGCCGTATCCGCGCAGGTAGTGCAGCGTCAGCCCGTTGACGATCGCGCCCATCGCGTGCTCGCGAATCCCGAAGTGGAGGTTGCGCCCCTCGTAGGCGCCAGCCTCGACGTCGCCCCCGTCCTCGATGTGCGTGAGCGTCGACGGCGCCAGGTCGGCCGAGCCGCCCACGAGCTCCGGAACGCGCGCGGCCGCCCACTGGAGCACGGTCTGCGATGACTTGCGGGTCGCGGTCATCGTCCCCGAGGCATGAAAGCGCGGGACCTCCGCGTCCCAGCCCTGTGGAAGCTCGCGCCGCACGAGCCGCTCGAAATCCTCGGCGAGTTCTGGATGCGCCTCGGCGTACCGGTCCATCAGCTGCTTCCACTCGGCGACCAGCTCGTCGCCGCGCTCGATGGACCGCCGGCAATGGCTCAGCGCCTCGTCGGGCACGTAGAAGTGCTTGTCGGGATCCCAGCCGTAGGCCTCCTTCGTGAGCCGCACCTCCTCCTCGCCCAGCGGCGAGCCGTGCGCCCCGGCGGTGTCCTGCTTGTTGGGGCTCCCCCGCGCGATGTGCGTCCGGATCACGATCAGCGACGGCCGGTCCTCGGCCTCGATCGCGGTCCGGAGCGCCCGTTCGAGATCGTCGAGACCAATCTGCTCCTCGAGGTCCTGGACGTGCCACCCGTACGCCTCATAGCGCAGCGCGGTGTCCTCACTCAGCGCCAGAGCGGTGTCGCCCTCGATCGAGATGTGGTTCTTGTCGTAGAACGCGATCAGGCGGCCCAGCCCCAGGTGTCCGGCGAGCGATGAGGCCTCGCTCGAGATCCCCTCCTCGATGTCCCCGTCGGAGGCGATCACGAACGTGTGGTGGTCCATCACGTCGTAGCCGGGACGATTGAATCGCGCCGCGAGCATCCGCTCCGCCAGGGCAAACCCGACCGCGTGTGAGAGCCCCTGCCCGAGCGGTCCGGTGGTCACCTCGATCCCGGGGATGTGCCAGTACTCCGGGTGGCCTGCGGCGCGCGAGCCGAGCTGGCGAAAGCGCTCGATGTCCTCCTCGAGGCTGACGTCGTAGCCGGTCAGGAAGAGAGTCGAGTAGAGCAGCATCGAGGCGTGCCCCGCGGACAGAACGAACCGGTCTCGGTTTGGCCACCCCGGGTCCCCCGGCGCGTGACGCATCACGCGCGTGAAGAGGACGTAGGCGACCGGAGCGAGCGCCATGGGCGTACCCGGGTGCCCCGAGCTGGCCTTTTGCACAGCGTCCATCGACAGAGTGCGGATCGTGTCGACGCACAGCTCGTCGAGAGCGGTGGCGGAGTCAGTCGCGGTCATCGGGGGCAACGGGTGCTGACTGAAATTGCCACTGGAGTCAGCATAGTCAGATAGGTCCCTCGCCAAGCGACCGTAACTGCGGGGTTATGAGCGCTCACCCCGAACAGCGCGCCGTCTCGTACCCGGTCCTCTCCTCGATCTCGCGCTCTAGCGCGTAGCCGATCCCGCCGAGCCGACCGTCGCGGAAGCCGAGCAGCTGGTCGTCGTAAGCCCGCCTTGCGCACGACCGCGCGGATCGAGGCGTTCAACCCAGGACAGTCGCCGCCACCGGTAGACAGGCCGATCCGCATGCGCGCTGAATCCTATGCAGTGGCCGGCGCCGGGAATGCTACGCGGTTGTAGTGTTTTTGAGCACGTGAATTCGACCGCTCAAAGGCGCATGCTCTGGGGCTCGCTCGCCGCCGGTGCCGGGGCGCTGGCTACGGCGGGGGTGGTCGGACAACGGCGGTTCCATAAGCGGATCGCCGATGACCCGGAGCGCGCCGTGCTGACCAAGCCCTCCGAGGGACGTCAGCTCGCAATCAGCTCGGCAGACGGGACCGCGTTGCACGCGGAGTTGTTCGGACCCGAGCATGCGGCGACGGTCGTGCTCGTACACGGTTGGACCGAGAACCTGGAGTACTGGACCTACCAGATCCGCGCGCTCTCCGAGCACGGTCTCCAGGTCGTCGCCTACGACCTCCGCGGCCACGGCAACAGCGCCCCCGCGAGCGAGCGCGACTACTCGATCGAGCGCTTCGGAGAAGACCTCGAGGCGGTGCTCCAGGCCGTCGTTCCGGAGCGCCGGCGCGCGGTCGTCGCCGGCCACTCGCTCGGGGCGATGGCAATCGCGGCGTGGGCGGGCGATCACGATGTCAAGCGGCGAGTCGGCGCCGCGGCCTTTATGAACACCGGAGTCGGCGATCTGATCGCACAGCAGCTGCTGGTGCCTGTTCCGAGCGCGGCGCAGGCGGTCAACAAGACGATCGCGGTGCACGGGTTTCTCGGCAACCGGGCGCCGCTGCCGCGCTTCTCGACGCCGCTGACCGCCGACCTGATCCGCTACGTCGCGTTCGGCCCGGCTGCGAGTCCTGCACAGGTCGCGTTCTACGAGCGGATGCTGATCAGCTGCCCACCCGACGTTCGGGCGAGCGTGGGTATCGCGATGTCGGAACTCGAGCTGGACGACGCCCTCCCGAGGCTGACCGTCCCGACCGTGGTGATCGCCGGCGAGAACGACCGGATGACCCCGCCGTCTCACGCCCTCCGGATCGCCGACAAGCTCCCACAGCTCGAGCAGCTGATCGTGCTCGACGACACGGGGCACATGGCGCCACTCGAGCGGCCGGAAGTCATCACCAAGGTGCTCCAGGGGCTCGCGACCAAGCTCGGCTCTGACGCCGGCGTGATGGCGGCTTGACGACCTCTACGCGGTACCGTTGAGATCCGTGAGCGCAAGCTCCCGTCCAGGTTCTCTCATGCTTTGCCATGTCCTCCGCGAAGATGCCGAGCTGGCCGAGGCGATCCCCGCCGCTCGCCGCCAGGAAGCGATCGGGGAGTGCGTCGCGCCGGAGATCTACCTTCCCTCGTCTCGTACCCCATCGGCGCTGGGCGCTCACAGCGGAACGGGAGTCGGGTTCCTCGTGCTCAGCGGATTGCTGGTCCGCCGGGTCGGGATAGACGGGCGGTTTGGCGCCGAGCTGCTCGGCGAGGGCGACCTGCTCCGGCCTTCGCAGGGTGAGTTCGACTCGCCGATGCTGCCGCTGGAGACGCGGTGGCTTGTGCCTGAGCCCGGCCGCCTCGCAGTCCTCGACGATGACTTCGTGCAGCGACTGGCGCGGTACCCCGAGCTGGCTCCGGCGATCGTCGCGCGCGCGATGCAGCGCTCACGCAACCTGGCGGTCAACATGGCAATCGTCCATCAGGCCCGTGTCGACGTCCGCCTGCACATGCTCCTGTGGCACCTGGCGGGGCGTTGGGGCCGGGTTCGCAGCGACGGGACGGTCGTGCCGCTGCGGCTCACCCATGCCCTGCTGGCCGACCTGGTGGCAGCGCGCAGGCCGACGGTCACCAGCGCGCTCACCGATCTGGCCAGGCGGGGGCTGGTCAGGTCGCAGGGCGATTCGTGGGTACTCTTCGGCGAGGCCCCGGTGGAGCTTCTCGACATCGACGGGACGGCCGCGCCGCGACGGCGCGAGGCTCCTAGCCTGGCGTCGCGGACCTGAGAAGCCCTGCACATCGATCCGTACATCGTCCTCGGCAGCGGGGTCGTCGGTCTGCTCGTGGGGATGACCGGCGCCGGCGGCGGCGCGCTGATGACGCCGATGCTGATCCTGCTGTTCGGGGTAATGCCGGGCAGCGCGATCTCGAGCGACCTCGTCGCCGCGGTCGTGATGCGCCCAGTCGGCGCGGCGGTGCACATGCGCGCCCGGACGGTGAACCTGAGCCTCGTCCGCTGGTTGGTTGTCGGCTCGGTCCCAGCGGCGTTCGCCGGCGCGTACCTGCTGCGCCTGATGGGCCACAGCAAGTCGGCCGAGAGCAACATCGAGGTTGCGCTCGGCGCCGCCCTGCTGCTCGGCGCATCCGCCATGGTGGTGCGGTTCGCGCTGGATCACCGAGGCGGGCTCGGGCGCAAGGGGGCACTCGGCGAGGTGCGGGTCAGGCCGGCCGCGACGGTGGCGATCGGCGTGATCGGCGGCCTCATCGTCGGCATGACCTCTGTTGGCTCGGGATCGCTGATGATCGTGCTGCTGCTGTTCCTGTACCCGACGATCGGCGCCAGCCAGCTGGTCGGCACGGACCTCACCCAGGCGGTCCCGCTCACGCTGGCGGCGGCGCTCGGGGCGCTGCTGTTCGGACACGTCGAGTTCGGCGTCACCGCGTCGCTGATCCTCGGGAGCGTCCCCGCGGTCCTGATCGGGTCGCTGCTCTCGTCGAGGTTCCCCGACCGCTACGTGCGGCCGGTGATCGCTTTCGTGATCTTCGCTTCGGGCCTGAAGTACGTCGGCGTCGGCGTCACGGCACTGGGGTGGATCCTGTGCGCAGTGCTGTTCGCAGCCGCCGTCTTTTGGCTCTTCGCCGCGCGGCCCTGGGCCGCGGCCGGGCCGCCGCCCGAGGTCTCGGTCGGTACGATCGCCCGCGCTCATGACGAAGACGAGCGTGTTGTCAACGAGGCTTGAGGTTCCCGTGCACGGAGGTTCGCTCGCAGCCTTCCGGTTGGGCAGGCCCGACGCCGAGCCGGTTCTCGCGATCCACGGGATCACGTCCAGCAGCGCCAGCTGGGTCGCGGTCGCCAGGGCGCTTGGCGACCGCGCCGGACTGGTGGCCGTGGACCTCCGCGGTCGCGGAGACAGCCGCGAGCTGCCGGCGCCGTACGGGCTGGCCGCGCACGCGCGCGACATGCTCGCGGTGCTCGACGCGTGCGCCGTAGAGCGCGGGGTCGTGGTCGGCCACTCGCTCGGCGCCTACATCGCGGTGCGGCTTGCCGCCGAGCACCACGACCGCGTCCGCGCGCTGGTGCTCGTCGACGGAGGGCTTCCGATCCCGGGCACCGAGGGCGCCGATCCCCAGGCGCTGCTCGACGCGTCGATCGGTCCGGCGGTCGCGCGACTGAAGATGCGATTCGCCAGCGCCGACGAATACCGCGACTGGTGGCGCGCCCACCCCGCGATCGCGCGCAGCGACGTGGAGGACGACGACGTCGTGTGCTATGCAGACCACGACCTGATCGGGTCGCCACCGGAGCTCCGCTCGGCCGTGGTCGAGGACGCCGTTCGCGCCGACGCGGCCGATCTGTTCACGGTCGCGGACTACCCGGCGGACCTCCCCGTCCCAGCGACGTTGCTATGCGCACCGCGCGGCTTCGTCGACGACCCGAACCCGCTGCACCCGCTGCCACTCGCCAAGGCGTGGTCGGCCGGCGCTCCGGAGCTCCGCGACGTGGTCGCGGTGCCCGAGGTCAACCACTACTCGATTGCGCTCGGGGCGCGGGGCGCGGGCGCGGTGGCAGACGCTGTGGCGGCCGCGGTCGCTCGCTAGCCCGCACCCTTGCCGTGGTCGTGCTTCTTCGCCTTACCCGGCGGTGCGCCTCCGTGGCCGGGTGGGGGCGGCTGAGCAGCGGGTGGCGGTGGCTGCTGAACAGGGGGCGTGGCTGGAGTCGTGGCGGTCGTGGCCGCAGGCGGTGGGGTGTGGGTCGTGGTCGCGGGCGCGAGCGTGCTCGACGGCGGCCGGGTCGTGCCTCCGGGCGGGTGCGAGGATCCACCGCCACCGGAGGCGAGCGCGATCACGGCCAGCGCGAGCGCCCCAGTCGCGATCGCCATCACGAGCGCCCGGCGCCGGTGGTCCCAACCCGCGGGTGCCGCCAGCACGCGAGTCGCCGCCGTGCGATCGATCTTCGCCGTGGACGCGGCTGGGTCCTCGGAGACAACGGATTCCGCCCTTCTATCCAGCGAGCCCGAGAGGCCCGCGAGGTCGTCGCGCACGTCCGCCGCGCTCTGTGGCCGCTCTTCGGGCCTCTTCGCCAGCATCGCCAGCACGAGCAGGTCGAGCGCCGCCGGGATCTCGGGCCGGACCTGGCTCGGCGCCTGCGGTCGCTCGTTTATCTGCTTGTGCAGGATCACGGCCGCGACCTCGCCGCCGAACGGAGGCGCGCCGGTGAACACCGCGTAAAGCAGGCATCCGAGGGAGTAGATGTCAGAGCGCGCGTCGCCCGTCTCTCCGAGTGCCCGCTCGGGGGACATATACGCGGCGGTGCCGACGACCGACGCGGCCTGGGTGAGGGTTGTCGAGTCGAGCTTCCGCGCGATCCCGAAGTCGAGCACCTTGACCGTGCCGTCGTCGGCGATCATGACGTTTGCCGGCTTGATGTCGCGGTGGAGGATTCCCGCCGCGTGAGCGGCGCTGAGCGCGCCCGCGACGTCCCGCGTGACTCGCACGGCGTCGGCGACGGGCAGCGGCTTTCGGTCAGACAGGATCGTGGCGAGGCTCTGCCCGGAGACATGCTCCATCACGATGAACCTGGCGGCGTCGTCGATTCCGGTGTCATAGACCGTCACGACCGAGGCGTTGGCGAGCGCCGCCGCCGCGCGGGCCTCGCGCTGGAAACGCTCGACGTAGGTGGGGTCCTCGTCGGCGAGCTCAGCGAGCAGCACTTTCACGGCCACGGTTCGTCCCAGCACCTGATCGGTCGCCCGGTAGACCGTGCTCATGCCGCCGCGCCCGATCACTTCTTCCAGCCGGTACCGGCCGGCCAGCATCCGTCGACCTGGATCCATCAAGGACATTCTGTCCCGTTTGCGCGCCCGGCTAGCGCGTCAGAGCGACGCTGCGGTGGCCGCACGCTCGAGATCGAGCTCGGTGCTCACGCCGATCGCGCCCAGCGCCGCGTTGGCCTCCTCGAGGCTGTTGGCGCCGTCGACAGCGGCGGCGAGCCGGCCGACCGCGTGGATGGTCGCCTCGACGTCGAGATAGAACGTGAGCGCGGCCACGGAGCTGAGCTCGACGGTCCGTGCCCCGCCGCGGATCGGCACCGACCCGGATGCGCCCCGGAACGCCCGCACCGCCTGCGCACTGGCCTCCGTCGGAACCACCGCGATCGCCTGCTCGAGGCGCTCGGCGACCGGCTTGGTCAGTCCTCGAGCCCCGATCAGGCCACCGGCGGCGGCCACTTCGGCCATTCGCGCGAGCACCTCGGACGGCAGCAGCTCGGCGTCGCAGCCGATCCCGAAGACCCCCGCCAACACCGGCCGTCCCGCGCGGTGCAGATGCGCGGCCACAGCCAGCATCACCGCGTCGCAGAGCGGGCTGCGGAGCCCGGCCTCGTCCCCACGAGCGAGCACGTCGCCGCCGACGTCGATGAACGCGACGAGGTCGCACCCCAAGCTCGACGAGGCCGTCGCGATGCTATCCGCGATCGTCGCGGGACCCGTGCTGACGTCGATCAGGACCGTGGGCTCGCCGAGGAACTCCGCCATGCGCGACTCCGCGAAGAACACATCCCGTTCCCTCACGCGAGTGAGAGGCCCCGCGAGCAGCACCGCCGGCGCGAGCTGTTCCGCGCCGGCGATCTCATCGATTCGCCTCGGGCCCGGGACGGGATCGATCGGCCGGCGCTCCCACGCCAATCCGCCGAGCACCGGCGCCGCGCCGTCGTACAACCTCGCGAACTCGGCCGTGGCCAGCGCGCCGACGACGTCACCCCCTCCCCCCATCCCGACCACGAGCGGGCGCGTGGAACCCCGCAACAGAGACTCGGCATCGAGCATCGGCTCAGCATAGGCGCGCCGCTCCAGCGCACGACGGCCGCGACCGAGGCGATCTTCCTGCTGGCTCGCCACGCGTTCGACGACCTCGTGTTCCGCAAGCACATGGTGGTCAAGGGGCGCAACCGCGACACCGCCTGGTACTCGATCACCGACGGCGAGTGGCCGGCGGTCCGCTCGGGCTTCGAGCGGTGGCTGGCGTGGCTCAGGTGCCGGCGACGTGAATCAGCGACGCGAGGTCCTGTACCTGGTCGGCCGGGGGCAGGGCGGGCGGACGCTGCGGGCCGTAGTCGCTGAAATCGGCGGTGACGGCCTCCTGCATCGAAGCGCCGTTCGGGAGGGACAGATCGACGGTCATCACCATCCGTCGGACGAATCCGTAGGGGTCGATCCACACGTCCACCGGGATGTCCTGTGACTTCGTCGCCTGCTCGAGGGCCGAGATCGCCTGCTGCGCGGCGGCCTGCTGTGGCCCGGAGACGTTCGACGCGACGTGGCTCAGGTCCAGGTAGGCGCGATAGTCAGTGGTCTCGAAGCCGTCGACGCGCTGCTTGCCTTCGTTCACGACGTTGCTCGCTTCCGACTCGAGCACCTGCAGCACGTGGCTCGGGTCCTGGAAGGTCGGGTCGCCGCCGAGCGATGACAACCCCGGCACGCCCTTGAGCTTGGAGACGTCGAGCTTCAGCCATTGCTTGCCCGCGAGCGGCAGGGCGCCCGTCGCCGCAGCGGGAAGCTTCAGATAGAGGGTGCCTCCGTCCAGCACCATCTGCATGCGGAGGGTGCTGCTACCCAGCACCTGGATCACCTGAGGATCGCTGCCGAGGTCCATGGCGAACCCCATGGAGGCCGCTCGGTCACGGAGGTCGACGACACCGCTCGCGTTCGCGGTCACGGGTGAGGCCAGCTGCGGCGAGGTCAGCTCGATCACCATCCGCACCTTGAAGCCGCCCGCGTTCGAGGAGAGGCTCGCCGCTTGCGCGATCGGGCTCGTCAGCCGGCTGCTCGTCGATCCGAACAGGAGGAACGCGACGCCGGCGACGAGACCCGCGGCGAGGGCAGCCGCGAGCAGCCTCGGTCGCCGGCGGGGCGCGCGGGAAGGCGACGGCGGGCGTGGCGCAGGCGACGGCGATGCCGCCGGAGCGACGTGGGCAGCCCAACCAGGCGGGGGGGTCGATGACTCCACCTCTGCGGCATCGGCAGGATCGCGCGTCGCCGTGAGCCGCGGGTGCCCGTGCTAAGCGGAGGAATGAGCGGGACTACCCGGAAGTAGGTGCGCCCGCCCCCGTGGCCGGTGGTGCGGTGCGGGGATGCTCTCCATCGTTGGCCGACGGTCGGCCGGGTGGCTCTCATACCAGCCGACGTACCGGCGCGCGAGCGGCGCCGCGCTCATCCCGTGCGCGAGGACCGACAGCCCGATCGTCACGTATGCCGTCAACAGGATCGTGTCGGCGCCGGCGAGGTGCGCTTCCTCGACGGAAATCACCGCGAACACGATCGACGCGAGGCCGCGCGGGCCAAACCAGCCGAGAAACGCGACCGTTTGTCGCTTCGCGCCGCTGCCGATCATCGCGATCGCGACCGGCAGCATCCGAACGAGGGTCAGGCTGAGGACGGCATAGAGCGCGATCTGCCAGGTGATGTGCTCGAGCGCCGGGCCCAGGAGGATCGCCCCGAACACCAGGAACGTGACGCCGCCGAGCAGGCCTCCGAGCTCCTCGTTCAGGCGCGAGGCCTCCTCTGACTCCTGCGGGACGAGTCCTCCGAAGATCGCTCCTGCGAGGAACGCCGCGATGAATCCGGACCCGCCGAGTGCGGCCGCGACGCCGTACGCAAGTCCCGCGGCGGCGATCGGCACGATCTGAAGCCACGGCCCGCTGATCAGGTCGCGGCGCCGGCCGACCGCGACGACGGCCGCGGCGGCCAGTCCCGCCGCCACGCCGCCCACGATCCCGTACCCGATCTCCTCCACGACGATCGTGACCGCGTGATGGGCGGTGACCGTTTTGTCCTCGACGTCTGCGATCGCAAGAGCGATCAGCAGCAGCGGCACGCAGATCCCGTCGTTGAGCCCGCTCTCGACGTTCAGCCCTTGCCTGATCCGCGAGGGAAGTCGCGGCTCGGTCACGACCGTCTGACCGAGAGCGGCGTCCGTAGGGGCCAGCAGCACGGCGAGCACGACGGCTTCGGCCGCGTTCAACTGCGTGAAGATCGCCGCGGCAAGGATCGCGCCGAGCGCGATCGTGAGCGGCAGCCCGATCCCGAGCAGTCGTATGGGCACCGCGTACTCGCGTCTGAGAACCCGGAGCTTGATCCGAGACGCGTCGGCGAACAGCACCACGGCAAGCGTCGCCTCGGCGAGCGTCCGGACCGTGGAGCTCGCCGTGGGAAGCGTGACGATATCGCCGACAAGCGGCCCGACGAGCAATCCGATCAGTACGAACGCCATCGCCGGCGTGAACGCCGTATCTGTCAGCCGGCGCGATACCCCAGCAACGACAAGCAACGCCCCGGCGACGATCGCTAGATCCCATTTCACGCTGTGCAGCATCGACTCCGCGATGCAGGACGGCATCGCACCGATGAGATGACGCGGGCGTTTGCGGCTTATCCGGCCGGACGGCTCAGCGCAGCTCTTGGATGCGGAGCAGGTTGCCCGAGGGATCGCGGAAGGCGCAGTCGCGAACCCCGTACGGCTGGTCGATCGGCTCCTGGACGACCTCGGCATCGCCGGCCTGCAGCCGCTCGAAGGTGGCGTCGAGGTCCGCCGTGGCGAGGTTGATGCTGGCGTACGTCCCCTTGGCCATCATCTCGGCGATGGTGCGGCGCTCCTCGTCAGTGATGCCGGGGGTGGCTACCGGCGGATACAGGACGATGGACGTGTCGGGCTGGTCGGCGGGGCCGACCGTGATCCAGTGCAAGCCGCCATATTCGACGTCGTGTCGGACCTCGAATCCGAGGGTGTCGCGATAAAAGGCCAGAGATGCGTCCGGGTCGTCATGCGGGAGGAAGCTCGCGTGAATGGTGATGTCCATAGCGGCCACGTTAACTGCGGGTCGGTGACCGCGCTTCTCGATTCCTGATCGGTCTGGTCACCTGTTTCGCCACGCACGGCGGCATCCCCGCGGTAGCGCTCGCCTCGCGGTGCCGGTAGGCACTGGGCGGGATACCGACCAGTTCGGTGAAGCGAGTGCTGAAGGTGCCCAGCGACGAGCAGCCGACCTCGAAGCAGACCTCGGTGACGCTGAGGTCGCCACGACGCAGCAGCGCCATCGCGCGCTCGATGCGCCGGGTCATCAGGTAGCTGTACGGCGACTCGCCGTAGGCGAGTCGGAACTGACGGCTGAGGTGCCCGGCCGACATGTGCGCGCTGCGGGCGAGCGCCTCCACGTCCAGCGGCTGCGCGTATTCCCGGTCGATCCGGTCGCGAACGCGGCGCAGCAGCGCCAGGTCGCGCAAGTGCTGCGCCGCGGCGGGTCTGCTTGTCACATGCGAGATCGTACGTCGTCACGCCAACCAGCGGCCGTCGCGCATCAGCTCGCGTTCGGGCAGCTCGTTCGCCTCGCGCCAGGCCCGCGGCGTTGGCACTCATCGGTCCTCGAGCAGCCCGAGGACATTGCCGTCGGGGTCGGTGAAGGTGGCCACCAGGCGGCCGCCACCGACCTCGTGCGCGGGCTCCTTCACCGTGGCGCCAGCCGCGGTCACCTCGGCCAGCTTCGCCTCGATGTCCGGCACGTGCCAGTAGGCCAGCGGTGAGGTCATGCCCTGCGGCCCACCGCCCGGCACCAGCCCGATGTGCTGGCCGGCGGCCTCGAAGCCGACGTAGTAGGAGGAGTCGGCCGTCGGCGGCACGCCGAGCAGGGCGGCATACACCGGCTTGGCACGCTCCAGGTCGGACACGGGATGCAGCACGGTCTTGATTCCCTCGGTGGAAGAGTCGCTCATGGTCGCTCCTGAGTTCGCGGTGGCGATGTCCATGGCGGCGACTCTAGGTGCAGCTCGTGATCGGCGCTTCTCGATTCCTGATCGGTGTGGTCAGCGGTCCGAGTGTTGTTCGGCGCCCTTGCAGATGTCGGAGAGGCGGCGCTCGAGGAACTGCTGCTCGGGCCCCGGCTGGGTCAGCTCGAGAGCCCGTGTATAGGCAGCCCGGGCCTCATCGTCCCGGCCGAGGCGTCGCAGGAGGTCGGCGCGTGTCGAGTGGTAGTAGCGGTAGTCGTCGAGCTCGAGGCGGTCGAGCAGGACGAGTCCGGCTTCGGGTCCTTCGAGTTCGGCGACCGCGATCGCGCGGTTCATCGTCACCACCGGCGAACTGGTGATGTGCTCGAGCCTCTCGTACAGGAGCGCGATCTCCTCCCAGTCGCGTGGCTGGCGGAGGTGGAGATCGGCGATCGCTGCCTGGATGGTGTAGGGCCCGCTCCCGTGAAGGGTGAACGCGCGTTCGAGCAGTTGGCGGCCTTCCTCGATCCGATGCTGGTCCCATAGCGAGCGGTCCTGGTCGTCGAGCGGGAGGAGCTCGCCGCCCTGGAAGCGGGCGGCGGTGCGCGCGTGGTTGATGAGCATGAGCGCGAGCAGGGCGTGCGCTTCGCCTTCGTCGGGCATGAGATCGACCAGGGAACGGCCGAGGCGGATCGCTTCTGCCGACAGGTCGACGCGTCCTGGGCCCCAGCCTTCGTTGAAGATCAGGTAGATGACCGCGAGCAC
>Ga0187776_10000745_pt1 | contig 15680 bp, 14 predicted proteins | sample 0216_BV02_MP12_2_FD_132426 | JGI IMG/M metagenome (GOLD analysis project Ga0187776, IMG submission 132426) | Tropical peat soil microbial communities from peatlands in Department of Meta, Colombia - 0216_BV02_MP12_20_MG | ecosystem: Environmental > Terrestrial > Soil > Wetlands > Peat | place...
CGGATGAGTCGCTCAGCCGCCTTCGGGCCGATGCCGGGAACACCCGGGATATTGTCGCTCGTGTCTCCGGCGAGTCCCATAAGGTCCACGAGCCGGGACGGGGGGACGCCGTAGCGCTTCTCAACATCCTCAGGGCCAAGCACCGCATCTTTCATCGTGTCCCAGAGGCGGACCCGGGGAGTCAGAAGCTGGAGGAGGTCCTTGTCCCCAGAGACGATAACCACCTCCCTTTCCTGCGTTACGGCCCAGGCGGTCAGGGTCCCGATGATATCGTCGGCCTCGAACCCCGGCGCCTCCAGGACCGGGATGCGGTGGGCGCCGATAAGGCGTTTGATATAAGGGAACTGTCGTGCCAGAGGTTCCGGCATCTGCTGTCGCGTCGCCTTATACTCGGCACTCAGGTGGTGGCGGAAGGTGGGCCCCGGGGCATCGAGGGCGATGGCGAGGTACTTCGGCTGCCTCTCCTTGAGCACGCGCGTGAGCATGCCGAGGAACCCATACACCGCGTTGGTGGGGAGACCTCGAGAGGTACTGAGGTCCCGGACCCCGTAGAAGGCGCGATAGATGTACGAGCTTCCGTCGATGAGATAGAGGGTGTCTTTCGCTTCGGCCATGGGGTCCTTACAGCTCCTTGAGGGCCGCCTCCGCAAGGGAGTTGATGCGGCCGCTCCGGGCGGTGAAGGTGAGAATCTCCAGTTTGTTCTTGAGCCCCAGTTTCTCTGCCGGAGTGCGTGTTGGCGCGAGACTCTTGAGGTTCCCGATCACCTCGGCGAGCACCTCCTCATCTTTGTAGTCGAGAAGGAGAAGGAGCGTGCCCCACTCCCTGGGGAGCCCGTAGGTCTGGAGATACTTTTTCACCGCGGTCGTGAATTTACCTGTCCCATACGAGCGGTGGATGGCATCAACGGCAGCCTTGTGCTCCTTGCTTCCCTTCACCCCCTGGAAGAGCTTCTCCGCCTCCTTGAGGTACTGTTGCTTGGCCCAGGTGGAGCGGAGTGATCGCTCCTTGGAGGTGCGCTCGCCCCGGCTCACATGGCGGCTCCGGTCGCGCATCCGGTCAATTTCCCGCCAACTCGGCCGCTCCTGTTCATCGTCATCGGAATCGCGCCGTGGTGTCATCGTCCTTCTCCTCTCAGCCCTCCGGCTGTTTTCTCCTCGTCTTCGACATGCCATCGCATCGGGGGAAGCCATGATTCCAGACGAGATGGGGAAAATGTCCTCGGTTGATCGGCGCCCGCGTCGAGGCCAGGGATCAAAGACGGACGAGGCTGATCACGGGAAAAGAGGTCGGTCAGAATTCTCTCCGTGCACAGGATCACAATGTTAGAGGAACTCGGCTCTCTTCGCAACGGAAATCTGCGGTTTTCCCTTGACTTCGATGGGCCAAACGGGTAACAAAACACATTTACGTCGCAGACTTGCAGGTGAGAACTCGCCATGGCGACCACGAACATCACGGGGATCAAGGGCTTCAATGACATCCTTCCGGACGAAGTGGGGAAATGGCAGCTCGTCGAGTCCGTTGTCCGACGGATCCTCTCAGCCTTCGGCTTCCACGAGATCCGGATCCCGATCCTGGAGAAGACGGAGCTCTTCGCCCGCGGTATCGGTGAGACCACCGACATCGTGGAGAAGGAGATGTACACCTTCGAGGATCGCAACCGCCAGCTCGTGACGCTGAGGCCTGAGGCAACCGCCTCGGTAGTGCGCGCCTTTATCGAGCATGGGCTCCACCTTCGGCCCACCGTGCGGAAGCTCTACACCATCGGGCCCATGTTCCGGCACGAACGGCCTCAAAAGGGACGATATCGCCAGTTCCACCAGATCAACGTGGAAGCCTTCGGCATCGAAGCCCCGATGATCGACGCCGAGGTTATCTATGCTCTCGTCACCTTCCTGGAAGAGCTCCACGTTGCCGATGTTGAGGTGCACCTCAACTCCCTGGGCTGCCCCCGCTGTCGGCCGCCTTTCCGCCAGCGGTTGGAGGAGTTCCTGGCGGGGGTCGACCACCTCCTTTGTGACGACTGCAAGAGGCGTCGCCTCACCAACCCGTTGCGGGTCATGGACTGCAAGGTCTCGCACTGCCGCGAGGTGCTGGCAGGGGCTCCGAGGATGCTCGATTTTCTGGGTGACGACTGCCGGGAGCACTTCCAGGCGGTGCAGGACCACCTCACGGATCTCCAGGTGAGCTTCACCCTCGATCCCTCCATGGTTCGGGGCCTCGACTACTACACCAGGACCGCTTTCGAGGTCCTGGCCCGGCACCTGGGGGCACAGAACGCCGTGGGGGGCGGCGGCCGCTACGACGGCCTGATGAAGGCCATGGGCGGACCGGATCTCCCGGGGGTTGGATTTGCCATAGGCATGGAGCGCCTCATCATGCTCCTGGGCGAGGCGTTCCACCGCCCGAGTTATGGGAGCCTCTGCTTTCTAGCCTGCCTGGGTGCGGAGGCCCGGCGCCGGGGGTTCCGCCTCCTCCAGGAGATGAGACGCAACCAGGTGCCGGCGGAGATGGACTACGAGGAGGGGAGCCTGAAGGCACAGTTGCGCAAGGCCGACCGCATGGAAGCAACCCATGTGGTGATCTTGGGCGAGGAGGAACTCGCCCGAGGCAAGGCGATCCTGCGCTCCATGGAGACCAAGGTGCAGGAGGACATCCCCCTGGACGCCATCGTGGAACGATTGACAGCACTTCTGCCAACACCGCCCACCCAGGAGCCCGGGAGACCAGCTAAGACAAAGCTGCTTTGGGAGATCTAGCAGGCGCGTCTGTGTCAGTCCTCCGTCGCCCACGGTCAGTGGTTAGTTGCCCGTTGTCCGTTGTTACCTCGTGAATGGAGCAAGACCAACTCTGAGAGAAGCTCTTGAACCGGGACTGGTCATAGCGCTCCGTATCCAGAGACGCACATACAACCGACCACGGACCACGGACAACCGACGCAGTGCCTCAATGAGATGATGGGGTCTGAAACTCGGGACAAGTCAATGAAGGACATAGCTGGCTTGAAATAACGGCAGAAAGGCACGCTATGCAGCTCGATACCCTCGGTCACTGGGAGCGCAGCCACGACTGCGGCAGCCTTCGCCTGGAGCATGTAGGGCAGACGGTCGTGCTTATGGGCTGGGTGCAGCGAAGCCGGGACCACGGCGGCCTCATCTTTATCGATCTTCGGGACCGGGGCGGGGTGACCCAGGTGGTCTTCGATCCCGAGCGGCATGCCGAGGCTCATGAACGGGCCCATGCTCTGCGCTCGGAGCACGTGATCGGCATCGTCGGCAAGGTGCGGGTTCGACCTGAGGGAATGGTCAATTCCGATCTGGAGACGGGCGAGGTGGAGGTGGTGGTGGATGAGTTCCGCCTGCTCAATACTTCGCTCACTCCCCCTTTCGTCCTCGAAGATAACACGGATGCCAGCGAGGCCCTCCGCTTGCGCTACCGGTATCTCGACCTCCGTCGGCCGATGCTTTTTCGGAACCTCGTGATGCGTCACCGGGCGGCCCAGGCGATCCGCCAGTACCTGAACCGATCCGAGTTCCTCGAGGTGGAGACCCCCTTTCTCACGCGGAGCACTCCGGAGGGGGCTCGGGACTACCTGGTTCCCAGCCGGGTGAACCCGGGCAAGTTCTACGCCCTGCCGCAATCGCCCCAGCTCTTCAAGCAGCTCCTCATGGTTGCCGGCATCGACCGCTACTACCAGATCGTCCGCTGCTTCCGGGACGAAGACCTGCGCGCCGACCGGCAACCGGAATTCACCCAGGTGGACATCGAAATGGCCTTCAGTCACGAGGAGCAGATCTTCCGTTTCACCGAGGGTCTGATCGGAGAGCTGTTCTCCCAGGTTCTCGGCCGTGAGCTCAGCCTCTCCTTTCCCCGGCTCACCTATGAGGAGGCCATGGCCCGGTACGGCACAGACAAGCCGGACGTCCGGTTTGGTCTGGAGCTGGCGGACGTAACCCGGGCGTTTGCCGACAGTAACTTCCAAGTCTTCGCGAGGCCGGTCAAGGCAGGGGGGGTCGTCAAGGCCCTGAACCTCAAGGGACAGGCCGGTATGCCCCGGAGCGAACTGGATCGCATGCAGGGTAAGCAGAACCTGGCCAACTACTACGACGTCCAGACCGGGGTGCAGGGCGTGGCCTGGATCAAGGTCGCGGACGCAAACTGGCAGGGGCCGGTGGCGAAGAACCTCACGGACGGCGAGAAAGACCTTCTTTCCCGGATGGCGGGCCTCGAGTCCGGCGATCTCATCCTCTTCGCGGCTGGAGAGTCGGTGGTCGTCAACGCGACCCTGGATATTCTCAGGCGGCATTTCGGCCGGACGCTCGGCCTCATGGACGGGAGTGAGTATCGCTTCCTTTGGATCACCCACTTTCCCTTGCTGGAGTATGACCCGGAAGCCAAGCGCCATGTGGCGGTCCACCACCCATTCACTGCTCCGGTCCCCGAGGATGTGCCCTTCCTTGCCACCCAGCCGGAGCGGGTGCGCAGCCGCGCCTACGACCTGGTCCTGAATGGAAACGAGATCGGCGGCGGGAGCATCCGCATTCATCAGCGCGAGGTTCAGGAGCAGGTATTCAAGGGCCTCGGCATCGATGCCGACGAGGCTCGGGACAAGTTCGGGTTCATGCTCGAGGCCCTCCAGTACGGCGCCCCTCCCCACGGCGGGATCGCCCTGGGCTTCGATCGGCTCGTGATGCTCCTCTGCGGGGCGACCACCATCCGCGACGTCATTGCCTTTCCCAAGACCCAGAGGGCAACCTGTCTGCTCACCCAGGCCCCGGCGGATGTGGCCGTCCAGCAACTCCTGGAGCTCTCCATCAAGCTCGACCTGTCCAAGAAATCCACCTGATCGGGTGCCTGCCGGGTTGTCGGCACCGGGAGATCCTGTTATTGACAAGCACGGGAGCCGCTCAGTATGATCGCCTCTGTCGGGAGGCGAAAACCGAGGCGCTCCCGGAGCAGTTTTTTTCCCGGAAACAGAGCCGCTCCGGGTCCGCTTAAGATCAAGGCAGGAAGCCATGGCGCGGTGGAACAGCCAGAAGAGAGTCCTCGACCACGAGCCCACGGAGTTTTGGATCCGCCAGATCCACAATACCGCTCAACCCAACCTGCTACGGGAGGTCTTCCCGTACGACCAGGTGAGCCGCATCGACTTCGACCACAAGCTCATCCCACTCGATCCGGCGGAGGAGATGGTCATCACGGACACCACCTTCCGTGACGGGCAGCAGGCTCGCCCGCCCTATACGGTGCACCAAGTCGAGACGATCTTCGATTTCCTTCACCGTCTGGGCGGGTCGAACGGGGTCGTCCGCCAGACGGAGTTCTTCCTCTACAGCAAGCGAGACCGGGAGGCAGTGGAACAATGCCTAGCGAAGGGCTACCGTTTTCCCGAGGTCACCGCCTGGATTCGGGCGGTGGAGGAGGATTTCAACCTGGTCACCGCCATGGGGATCAAGGAGACGGGAATTCTCACCTCGGTCTCAGACTATCATATCTTCTCTAAGCTCAACACCACCCGGGCCAAGATCCTGGAGAAGTATCTCGCCATCGTACGGGCCGTGCTTGAGCGGGGTATCCTGCCCCGGTGCCATTTCGAGGATGTGACCCGGGCCGATATCTACGGGTTCGTGGTCCCCTTCGCCATCGAGCTCATGAAGCTCAGGGAGGAGAGCGGGATCGACGTGAAGATCCGCCTCTGCGATACCCTCGGCTTCGGGGTTACCTATCCCGGCGCGGCGCTCCCACGGAGCGTTCCGAGGCTTATCAGGGCCGTGATCGATGAGGCCGGGGTTCCGGGGCGGCTGCTCGAGTGGCATGGCCACAACGACTTTCACAAGGTCCTCGTCAATGCCACTACCGCCTGGCTGTACGGTTGCGCGGGGGCCAACGCCACTCTGCTCGGGTTTGGTGAGCGCACGGGAAACGCCCCCCTTGAGGCCCTCATCATCGAGTACATAGGCCTGCGAGGAGACAATAATGGCATCGACACGACGGTGATTACCGAGATCGCCAACTACTTCGCCAGCGAACTGGACTACCGCATCCCGTCCAACTACCCCTTCGTCGGTCGGGACTTCAACGCCACCAGCGCGGGCATTCACGCGGACGGCCTCATCAAGAACGAGGAGGTCTACAACATCTTCGATACCCGCAGGATCCTGAACCGCCCGGTGAGCATCACCATCACCGACAAGACCGGGACCGCAGGGCTGGCCTATTGGGTGAACGAGCGGCTCGGACTAGGGGGAGAGGCAGCTATCAACAAACGCCATCCCGGAATCGTCAAGATCCACAAACGGGTGATGAGGGAGTACGACGAAGGTCGTGTGACCAGCATCTCGAACCAGGAGATGGAGCGATGGGCCCGGCGGCATCTCCCCGAGTACTTCGTCAGCGAGTTTGACCTCCTGAAGCAACAGGCTCACGCCCTGGCCGCGCACCTGGTGGAAGAGGTGGTCGAGTCAGAGGAGATTAAATCTATGGATCCGGCGCGGATGGAGCCGGTGCTCGAGAGCCTGCTCGACCTCAATCCCTTCATCCAGTACATCTACGTGACCGACCGAAGGGGGATCAAGACCACCCGGAACATCACCCATATCGCCGATCGTGCCAAGTATGAGATGGCCAACGTGGGTGAGGACCTCTCCGACCGCGACTGGTTCGTCAACCCAATCAGGGACGGGATGGTCCACATCACCGACTTCTACAAGTCGATTTACACCGGAGCCCTCTGCATCACGGTGTCGGCGCCCATCCGGGATGCGGCCGATGAGATTGTCGGCGTTCTCGGGGTGGACATTCGGTTCGAAGAACTGGCCAAGCTGGAGGAAACCAGGGAATTCTGACGGAGGCCCATGCAGCGACCATATCGCTATGGCCGGCCCTTCTTGAGGTCACTCCTCATCTGGCGCATCGCAGCCCTTCTTCTCGTTGCCGGCTGCGCCACCACGCCGCCTCCTTCGCCGCCGCCAGGCTCCTACGAGGTCTTCGGTAAGCGGTACTATCCGCTGCCGTCGGCCGAAGACTTCGTCGAACGCGGCATCGCCTCCTGGTACGGGTCCGACTTCCACGGGCGGCCCACCTCAACGGGCGAGATCTACAACATGTACGCTCACACCGCGGCCCACAAGACCCTGCCCCTGCATACCTACGTGCAGGTGACGAATCAGAAAAACGGCAAGAGGACCGTGGTACGGATCAACGACCGGGGCCCCTTCGTTGACGGGAGGGTCATCGACCTGAGCTACACGGCAGCGAGCGAGCTGGGCATGGCGGAAGAAGGTCTGGCCCCGGTCGAGGTCATGGCGCTCGGGTATGCGCGGGAGGAATGGCAGGGGGGCAGATACGTGCGGGAGTATGTCAAGCCGCCGAGCTACCGGGTGGGCGACTTCACCATCCAGGTCGGCTCCTTCGTCCAGCAGGAGAACGCCCAACGGCTGTGCGCCTCGTTGAACAACCGCTACCCCGGCACCACCATCACTGCCTTTGACCGGGGGGCGCAGCGATTCTATCGGGTCTGGGTCGGCCAGTACTCACGCCTGGAGGAGGCGGAGGCCGCTGCCAAGCGCTTCCAGGAGCAGGGCTTCGCCCACGCTTTTGTCATCGCCCGTGACTGACGGGTCGAGGCAGGAGCCGCGGAAGCCCTCTCTCTTTTCAGCACTTTTCTCAGGACGAGCTTGAACGATGGGAGGAGACATGGAGGTCCTCGCTTATCCGACGCCCGCAGCGGAGAGACGGATACAGGAGATTGTCTCCCGGAGGTTGAGCTATTCTGAGGCTGTCGAGGGCGAGGTGGCCGAGATCATCCGCGCGGTTCAGCGGGAGGGTGACGCCGCTCTCGTGCGCTACACCCGCACCTACGATGCGGCTGGGTTTACCCAGGAGCAGATCCAGGTGAGCCCTGCTGAACTGGCCGAGGCCCGGGGCCGGGTTCCTCAGGAATTCCTTGACGTCATCGGGCGGGCCGGACGCAACATCACCCGCTTCCATGAGGCGCAGCGTCGACAGTCGTGGTTTCTTCCCGAGGAAGACGGTTCTCTCCTTGGCCAGGTGGTGCAGCCGGTGGCCGCGGCTGGTCTCTACATTCCAGGAGGTCGGCGCGGCGAGACCCCTCTCATCTCTTCCCTTCTCATGAATGCCATCCCGGCCCGGGTGGCCGGGGTACCCCGGGTGCAGGTGGTTACGCCGCCCCGCACCGACGGGAGCGTCAACCCCCACCTGCTGGCCGCTGCCGAGTTTCTGGGGATCAGGGATGTGTTCAGGGTGGGGAGCGCGTGGGCTATTGCCGCCCTCGCCTCCGGCACCGAAACCATTCCGGCGGTGGATGTCATCGTCGGTCCGGGAAACATCTATGTTACCCTGGCCAAGAAACTGGTCGCCGGGAAGGTGGGGATCGACATCGTCGCCGGGCCCAGCGAGATCCTGGTCATTGCCGACTCGAGCGCCGATCCTCGCCACGCGGCTGCCGACCTTCTCAGCCAGGCGGAACACGACGCCATGGCGAGCGCGGTTCTGCTGACCACGGATTCCGAGGTGGCGAGGGCGACCTGCGCCACGCTTACGGAGCAGGTAGCACGGCTTCCCCGGCGGCAGATCGCCGAGGAGGCCCTGGCCAGCTTCGGGGCCGTGATCGTGGTCGCCAATCTGGAAACGGCCCTGGCGCTGGCGAATCGCATCGCGCCGGAACACCTCGAGCTTCTTGTCGCTCAACCCTACGAGCTCCTCGGAAAGATTCGGAACGCCGGGGCCGTGTTCCTGGGCCACCACTCACCGGAGGCGGTGGGCGACTACTTCGCCGGTCCCAATCACGTCCTCCCCACTGCCGGAACAGCCAGGTTTTCCTCGGCCCTGAGCATTGACCACTTCATCAAGAAGACGAGCGTCATCGCCTACTCCGAGGAGGCCTTTCATCGCGATGCCCGCGATATCATGCGCCTGGCCGAGATCGAGGGGCTGGAGGCTCATGCCAACTCGGTCAGGATTCGCCTCGAGCGAAGGGACTAGGTGTCTTGTGCTGGCCACAAGACGACTCGCAAAAATTGTCAACATGTGTCTGGGATGCGACACTAGTCGCATTCGTACCCGCACCCGGCCTCGTGCCTCCCTTCCCATGACTCCATAGCCCCCGTATCGTGCTTGTAAGACTGAAGTCTCGCTTCCCCAGACTCCTGACACGTCGGCCCGCCCTTCCGGGGCGGCTCCGGAGGTCTCATTTTTCTCTTCTGGTACCCTTCTTGCAGCATCCACACACGTTTCACATCACTAGCCGCATCCGTCCCGTGACCCGGAAGGGATGGGAAAAACCGCAAGAGAAGGGGAGAGGGCCGGAGAGGCCCAAAGGACTCTTACTACCGGCATGGGAGCTGGGCCAGCGGTGCCACCCTGCCGATGGACACGGGTAAAGGAGAGGTGCACAGAGAGATATGGGACAGCTATCTAGGGTCATGCAGGAAGCCAGCGAGTTCGTGGACAGGAAGGACGTGAGACCAAGAGAACCACGGGCAACGAGTAATGCGAGCCTCGTTTTCACCTATGGCATCATCTTAGCACTCCTGCTTCTCGTCGCGGGATACGCGACCCAATGGGTAATCCCGGCCCTCGGCGCAGGTGTCGGCATTGCCACGACGATCATTTCTCACGGCATGTCTTCTATCGAGAGGTATGATTCCTGGGTGATCCCGGTTGCCGCTGCCGGCATGGCGGCCATCGGCGGGGTCGCGGTGGTGCTCCTCCTCGTGGGTCTCACAAAGAAGTTTGCTGGTCAGCCGTACCTGGTGGGGCTCCCAGTGCTCGGGGTTCTCGCCGGCTTCTCGGTAGACATGTACAAGGATTTCTATCCCCACGCGCCCCTGGTGAGATTCGCCTACAGCGCCCTCACCGGCGCCCTCCTGGTCGTGGCCGGTCTCTGGTGGAGGCGCTTCGGCTGGCTGAACAAGCTCGCTGGCGCGCTAATCATGGCGAGCCCTCTTCTCTTGATATTCGGCCACGCGATCAGTCCCGCCATCTCTCAGGGGTTCGGCGATGCCGTGACCCAGGTCTCTCTCCAGAGCTGGCTCGCCATAGGGGGACTCTGTTTTGTCCTGATGGTCGCAGGATTTATGGCGTTCGTCATGCGGAACGAGATGAGCCAGTGACAGGCGCCGTGGCCCCCCTCCTCCGTCCGTGTTATTCTTAAGGTAAAGGTTTCCCCGGAACGGACGAGTTCTACCCGGGGACAAAGAGGGGGGGTTCCATGACCATAGATCGAGTTATTCTCGCCTTTGCAGGAAGCTTCATTCTGCTCAGCCTTTTTCTTTCCGTCGCCTATAGCCGATACTGGCTGCTCTTCACTGCCCTCGTAGGAGCAAACCTCCTGCAGGCAGCCTTCACAGGGTTTTGCCCTCTGGCCAAGATCCTTAAGGCGGTGGGGGTTAAACCCGGGGAGGCGTTCAAGTGAGAAGAGTTGGCGCACCGTGACGCAGGTCGGGGACAGGAGAATCTACATTTGCCCCAACCATCTGGCGTTATTGAGTATGACGGGACGGGCCGCAGCTTCGCAAGCATGCGTCTCAAGAGCCCTACGACCCGGACATGACAAGCACAACCGTTGCCAGGCAATAGCGACAGGCAGGGCAATCCGCTCCGCAAAGCTGCATAGTGGTTCGATTCCTGAGTACGGCCGCGGGGATCACCCATCCTCCTTAGATTCAGCTGAAACTCTAACCCCTCCGGAGAGGAGCTTTTTCTGTTCGGCCCTCCTGGCTCTTTGCATCAGGAGCTTTCCCGCTGCGAGCACACCGACGGCAAAGAATGCTTCCGTTCCATACTGCCATGTCTTGCTAGGATTCAAGAGATTCGCAACAAAGGGATCGGTAATCATCATTTCGCCGCCCACCCGGCCGAGGACGGCAGCGCCGACATAGACGATGATCGGATACTTGTCCATGAGGATCGAAAGGAGAGTGCTCGTGAACACAACGAAGGGGATGCTCACGGCAAGTCCGACGAGTAGCAGAAAGAGGTTCCCGCGTGAGGCCCCCCCCACCGCGAGCATGTTATCAATCGACATCGTTATGTCTGCGACGGCAATAATCTTGATGGCCTCCATGAAGCTTGTAGCCTTCCTCTCAACCTCCTCTCCGGGCGCTCCCTCGACGAACAGCTTGACGGCTATCCACAGGATTACCGCACCGCCGATGAGCTTTACGTAACTGATCTGCAGCAGTTGGGCGACAAAACAGGTCGCTATGACCCTGAGCAAGACCGCGGCCCCTGCCCCAAAAAAGATGCCCTTTCTTTTCTGCTCTTTCGGCAGGGACCGGACGGCCATGGCGATGACGACAGCATTGTCGCCAGAGAGTATAAGATTAATGAGGACGATGCTCAGGAGATCGGTAAGAAACCGCAGGTTGAAATGTATTGATCCGAAGATGCCGAGGTCCAAGACGTACACTCCTTCTTACCAAAAAAACCCTGAGAAACTGATGGCTCCCACAACGATGAAGGCAGAGATCACCCGGAAGCCTTTCGCGGCAAGTCGGGCCTGGATCCGCCACATATGCTTTGGGACGTCAGGACTCGTAGGGACTAGATCCTGACCCTCTCCGACGCGATACATCCCTCCATAAGATAAGCCATCCATGGGACGCAAGGGAACATCGAAGACGAGACGCGGCCATTTTGGTTGAGGAATCTCCTCGACAGAACATATCCCCGGCCCTTCGTGCGAAGCCTGGTCCATGAAAAAACCGGGATGCTCGGGCCTCATGCCCAGACCTCCCGGCTCTCGTGCTTCTTGAGTAGCAGTAATGGACAGCACGCCAGGCCGCCCCACTCTCCTCTTTTCTTACCTCAGTGGGTTCCCGGGAAGAAGGTAAAGCTTATCCAAATAAAGACAAACAGAAGGACGATACCCAAACCGATGCTTATGCCAATGAGCTTTTTCTCCACTGGCAGCAACGGTTCGTACTCCATCCGCTGCATTTCTTCTTTCAGCCGTTGTTCTTCCGCAGCCTCCAAAACTTTTTTTTCGGCCATGACTGCCTCCTTTCCCGAGACTAACCCGTCGCCAGAGGTGGTTTGATGCCGTGGAAAAAGATCCAGGAAATTGCCAGGCCGACCCAGATGATGAACCCGAACAGGCACAGGAGGTAGACTGCTGCCAGTTTACCGATCCCTTCCTCCCACAGCTTACGGAAATTGGAGACCACCCCAATGGTGAAGAATGTCATGACAAAGAAGAGCACCCGGAAGATATCCATCTCGCCGGTCGCGGCCTTGGCCGTCTTCAAGGCTTGCGGAGAGGCCAGACTGACGATGAGCATCACAATGAAGGTCAAAAAGTAGCCGATGACGAATTTGGGGAAACGTTCCCAGATCTCAATAGCCTTGACTTCGCCCTTGCATTCGATTTTGGCGCACCAGATCAATGCCAGGATGAAGGCCCAGATGCCGATGAAGAAATCAATGAAGATCTTGCTGGTCGTGGCGGGCATGAGGATCCAGCCCTCTTGGTAATTCACCCCGGTCATAGCCAAGGTTTTGGCCCGGACCAGCGAGTCCACGATGGCGCCGCTGGCGATCGCTGCCCCATCGGTCTTCACCGCCAGGCCCATCCAATCACCGGCCACCATGGGATGAGTCCACAGGAAGGTCGAGGACAGAATAGGCAGGATAATCAACTCTACCACGGCAAAAATCACCACCAGGGAAGAGACCATGATGGGCACTACCGGCCTGGCCCGAATGGCGGCCCCGGTGGCGATAGCGGCGGAGACGCCGCAGATGGAGATGCCCGAAGCCAGAGGCGCGGCCCATTCCCGGTTGAACTTGAACACTGTCCGGGCAACAAGATAGACCACTGCCCAGTCAATCAAGTAGACCTCTACACTGGCACACAGGCCCCGGAATAATACGGCCTGAGCTAACCCCAAAGATTCCGCGGCCTTCGCGCCCAAGCCGGCTCCCAGGATGACAATGGCGGTTTTGATAAACAATTCCGGCCGGGTGGCCTCCGACAGGATGGCGGCGAACTTGGGAAAAAAGTTACCCACAATCAGGCCAGCGACCAGGGCTACGATAAAACCCGCCTCGCCGGTGAGTTTCAGGGACCAGGTAATGTTGAACTTCTGCAGGATGTCCGGGGTGGCCGCAATGTGAGCATAGTGTCCAAGGAGCCAGCACAGATAGCTAATCCAGAACACCAGGGTGAACCCCAGGATGAACTTGCCAAGTCGGGCGCCCAAGGCACGGGCGCCGATGAGCATGATGACCAGCAAGAAGAGATAGGTGAAAAAGAGGGATACGATGCCTGACAAAGCCTTATAAGCGGCAGAAACCGGGGTGAGCGCCTTGCTGAGGTCAATCCACACGTTGGTCCTGATCCCCCAGCCCAGGATGTCCCACCCGATAAACAGCCCCAGGCCCAGGACGAAAACAGCCAGGCCTATCCACAGGGATAGCCAATCTTCGCTAATGCCTTTTTTTTGTTCTTCCATGGCCCATTCCCTCGTCTTCGTCGTCCCAAAAGAGGTTGTCAGTGGGCAGGCAACAGCCTAGCACCACCAAACAGCAGCCGCCGAGAGTCTCTACCTGCCCTTTGGATATCCCCCCTTTCACCAGGATCGACTCTCCTGACAAAGTTCACTAGACCGGAACTATGCCGCAATGACGGTCCCACTCCCGTCAGTTGCTGCCAATTACGTCTCTCATGAAGAGTCTTGCTGTGAATTGCCCATGTACCGGAAGGAATGTCACCCTTATTAAAAGCATAACAGAATTAATTAGAAGAAAGCAACTTCTATCCGGCTCAGCTCTGACGCTAATCCTCCGACATGTCCTATCGAAGAGGGGGCTCCATTTCATGGGGTTGCCCGCGCGTCTCAGGACGGACTGTCTGGTGAGTGCGACCTGCTCGGGAATATTGCTTCTCCTTGAACCTGATAAGTGGTGGGCGACCACGAAGTGCCGGCTCGTTGCGGTTGACAGGCGAAATGGGCCCTGTTATGGATTTAAGAACCTGGGCGCGTCAGCCTTGGATCGGGATGCGGACGGAGGGAAGTCATGGAAGAGAAGATGCGGATTATGAGCGAGAAACCGCTGAACGCCGAGACGCCGGTCGAGTGCCTCCGCTCCTGGATCACCGCCAACTCGGTCTTCTTCGCCCGGAACCAGGGTGAGATTCCCACGGAGCCGCTCGCCTTAGATCAGTGGAAGCTTCTCATCGAGGGAGAAGTAGAGAGGCCCCTACGGTTCACTTACGGCGACATCCTCCGCCTGCCAAGGGCCATCGTCGCCAATACCCTGGAGTGCTCAGGGAACGGCCGGTCGCTCCTTGCCGAGAAGGCCTCAGGGAATCCCTGGACGATCGGCGGCGTGGGGAATGCGGTGTGGGCCGGAATCTGGCTCCGGGACCTCCTCGAGCAAACCGGTCTCACGGCGAGTGCGCGCCATGTGGCCTTCGAAGGGTTGGACAAGCCCCTCGGGTCCGCCGGGGTCCAGTTTATCCGGAGCATTCCCCTGAACAAGGCCATGACCTCGACCCTTCTCGCCTACGAGATGAACGGCGAGCCCCTTCCCCTGAAGCACGGGTACCCTCTGCGCGCCCTTGCCCTGGGTTGGACCGGGGCGAACTGCGTCAAGTGGCTCCACAAGATCACCGTCCTCGATCGGCCCTTCGCCGGGTTCTTCATGGACAACGTCTACCGCGTCTTCCAGAAGGGGCAGGAGCCAACCTCCGGAGAGGTCGTGACGGGCCTCAGGCTCAAGTCGATCATCACGCAACCCATCCAGGGAGAAATGCTCCCTGTGGGGCTGGTGACCATTCTCGGTGCGGCCTATGCGGGAGAAGGGGATGTGACCACGGTCGAGGTATCGGTGGATAAGGGCACCACCTGGACTGCCGCTTCCTTCATCGGACCCCACGAGCCTTTCTCCTGGAGACAATGGCAACTCGTCTGGGAGCCCAACCAGCCGGGCGACTACGCCATCATGGCGCGGGCGACCGACTCCGAAGGCCGGCAGCAGCCCATGAACGCCCAGTGGAATGTCCTCGGCTACGGCAACAACGGTGTGCGCCAGCACGCGGTGACCGTCCGTATCCGATAGCCGCCATGCGAGCTGGTCCGGCTCAGCGCCGGGTGTTCTCCGCGATCCACTCGAGGTACGGCTCGTTTCCTGCGAGGATGGGGAGAGCGATGATCTCCGGGACCTCGTAGGAGTGAAGCTCCCTCACCCGGTTCCTTAGGGCCTCGAAGAGCGCGCTCCGGGTCTTCATGATGCAGAGAACCTCAGGCTCATCTTCGATCTTTCCCTTCCACCAGTAGACGGATTTCAAGCCCGACACCAGGTTGACGCAGGCAACCAGCCTCTCTTCCACCAGCGTCCGCGCCAAAGCCGGAGCTCCCTGTTCGGGCGCAGTCACCAACACCATGATGTAGTCGCGCATATCTCGATTTCTCCATCCCAAGAGAATTGTGAGGCGGTTCCCCGCCCGGTCGGGAGACCGGTCCGCACCCGCCTCAACCCTCCTGCCGGTACGGAGACCCGCCCCACGGACTCCTCCGCGGATCGCCGCGTCTCCGCGTCTAAATCTCGGGGCGGAAGCCCCGATCATACCCCGTCAGCTCCACATAGCCCCGGCCCCGGACAGGCTTCCCAGCGACCGTTCCCGTCACCCTGACGCTCCCTTCCCAGTAGTTCA
>Ga0187776_10000747_pt1 | contig 15669 bp, 13 predicted proteins | sample 0216_BV02_MP12_2_FD_132426 | JGI IMG/M metagenome (GOLD analysis project Ga0187776, IMG submission 132426) | Tropical peat soil microbial communities from peatlands in Department of Meta, Colombia - 0216_BV02_MP12_20_MG | ecosystem: Environmental > Terrestrial > Soil > Wetlands > Peat | place...
AGACCTTCTGGACCGAATCCGTCCCCGGAATCGAGAGCGTCACCAGGGCATGCCCCACCTCGTGATGCGCGACCCGCTCGCGTTCGGCCTTATTGAGGACCCGGTTCTTTTTCTCCAACCCGGCGATCACCCGCTCCACCGCCTCCTGGAGCTCGGGAAGACCGACTTTGTCTTTCGATCTCCTCACCGCCAGCAGCGCCGCCTCATTGACGATGTTCGCCAGATCGGCCCCCACGAATCCGGGCGTCATGGAAGCAATCACTTCAAGGTCGGCGGCCGATTCCAGCGGGACACTCCGCGCATGGATTTTTAGAATGGCCAATCGGCCGTTTTTGTCCGGACGGTCCACCAAAACATGGCGGTCGAATCGGCCCGCCCGCAGCAGTGCCGGATCCAGGATCTCCGGGCGGTTCGTCGCCGCCATCAGAATGACCCCCACGCGCGGATCAAACCCGTCCATCTCGGACAGTAGCTGATTCAAGGTCTGCTCTCGTTCTTCGTGCGCCATGGGGCCGATGCCTCGGGCCTTCCCCAATGCGTCGAGCTCGTCGATGAAGATGATGCAGGGGGCCTTCTCCTTGGCCTGCATAAAAAGATCCCGAACGCGCGCCGCCCCGACGCCCACGAACATCTCGACGAATTCCGACCCGCTGATCGAAAAGAAGGTCACCCCGGCCTCCCCCGCCACGGCCCGCGCCAGCAGCGTCTTCCCCGTTCCTGGAGGACCCACTAAGAGAATTCCCTTCGGAATTTTTCCCCCCAGCCGACCGAATTTTTCCGGAGTCTTCAAAAACTCGATCACCTCTTGCAACTCGATCTTGGCCTCGTCCACGCCGGCCACATCGTTGAAGGTGACCTTGACCTCCTTCTCCATATAGATCTTGGCCTTGCTCTGACCGACCGTCATAAATCCGCCCTGACCTTGACCCAGCCGTCGCATGAGGAAAAGCCAGACCCCGAAGAAAAGCGCGATCGGAACGACCCAGGACAACAACTGCTTTAAAAAAGTGCTTTCGATTACGCCGACCACCTTGACGCGGCCCGCCATCAGATCCCGGATCAGATCGGGATCCTCGACGCGTACCGTGTCAAAGTCGCGGCCCTTCGCATCGCCACCGGCCTCGGGTTTCATTCGACCATGAATGACGACCGAACCGACCGAAACCTCGGCGACCTTTCCGGCGGTTACCGCCTCCTTAAACTCGCTGTATGAAATTTCGGTCGGGTTGAAGATGGGGGTTATAAAGAGCTGAAACAGAGCGAGAAGCCACAGGGCCACCACGATATACCAGATCGAAAATTTCCAACGCTTCGTGTCCATTTCAGGCGTCATGCTCAGGCACCTTGCTCAGGTATTCCGCGGTTCAGGCTTCTTCCCGCTTCGAAGCCCTTCGTTCCTAAAATTAACAGGTCGGCGGTCTCGATGTCAATGCAGAAGGGCTTCGGGCTCGACGCGGTGCCGTCGCTTATCGGCTTAGGTGGTACGGAACGCTCGTGACCACCACGTCTTTATGGAACAGCAGCGCTCCCTTGAGCAGCAACGCGGTTTGGTTGTGGAGGAGGTGATGCCACCATCGCCGCGGGACAAACTCGGGGAGAACGACGATGACGAAGCCATTGCCCTGCTCTTTCTGGACCCGGTCGATATAATCCAGCAACGGGCCGGTCACCGAACGAAACGGGGAGTCGAGAATAACAAGATCGATTCCCGGATTCCAGCGCTTCCACATCGTTTGCATCTGTTCCACAGCGGACGCATCGGTATTGACGTAGACGGCCCGGACGGACGTCGAAATGGATCGGGCGAATTCCAGGGCCGTCAGAACCGGCTGTGTGATCCCGGAAATCGGCACCAGTACGGTATGAACGACAAGCCGCGGGGGTTCGGTCGGGCGGACGCTCAACTGTCGCTCGACCAGCTTATAGTGAAAGTGAACGCGTCGAAACATCGAGACCAGGGCCGGGATGATGACCAAAACCACCCAAGCCCCGTGGATGAATTTGGTCATTGCGATCACAATCAGAACGGTCCCGGTTGCGAGCGCCCCGAAGCCGTTGACGGCGGCCCGCCACCGCCAGCCCGGCTCGCGACGCCGGAACCACCGGACCAGCATCCCCAGTTGGGACAAGGTGAACGCGAGAAACACGCCCACCGCATACAGGGGGATCAAGGCATGGGTGTCCGCGCGAAAGAGGATCAGCAGCACGGCCGCCATGGCTCCCAGGAGAAGAATCCCGTTTGAGAACACAAGACGATCGCCCAGATGGGCCAGTTGCTGGGGGAGGAAGCGGTCCTGGCCGAGCATCGAGGCCAACCGCGGAAATCCGGTGAAGCTGGTATTGGCCGCGAGCAATAAGATAACGGCGGTCGCGACCTGGACCAGGTTATATTCAAGGGGGGTGCCGAGAACTACGCGACTGAGCTGCGAGAGAACGGTCTCCTCCGGACGCGGACGGATGCCGTAGTCGAGCGCCAGAAATGTGACTCCCAGGAACAAGGCCCCCAGAGTCACCCCCAAAAGAATCAGGGCCCTTCCCGCGTGCCGGGTCGGAGGATCACGAAATGCCGGAACGGCGTTGGCGATCGCCTCCACCCCGGTTAGCGCAACGCTCCCGGATGAGAATGCCCGTAGGATGACCCACCATCCCACGGCCGACACGGTCTCGGTGGGAATGATTGGGGCCACCACATCGGTCATGGTTCGTCCGTGCTGGATCAGTCCCGTGAGGCCGTTTCCAATCACCCACACGACGCTGAGAATGAACAAGTAGGTCGGGAGCGAAAAGTAAGATCCCGCCTCCCGGACGCCTCGCAGGTTTCCAAGCGTCAGCAGCAGCACGAAAGCCAAGGCCAATCCCACGCGATGCTCGTAAAGGTTCGGGAAGGCCGAGACGATCGCCGCGACCCCCGCCGCGACGCTCACCGCCACGGTCAATACATAATCGACCACCAGGGCCGCGGCCGCGATCAGCGCGGGATGAAGCCCCAGGTTCTCCCGCGCGACGTTATAAGCCCCGCCCCCGGCGGGATAGGCATGGACCGTCTGATAATACGAGGTGAGAACGATCATGAGGAGGACCGCGATAACGATTGCGATGGGGGCCCCGAAGGTCACGGCGGCCGCCTCGACCCCGAAAAGAATGAGCAGCATTTCTTCGGTCGCATATGCGACCGAAGAGATTGCATCCGAGGCAAAGGCCCCCAGGCCGACCAAGACCGATACCCTCTCCTCTCGGGCATGGATGCTTCGGAGCGGGTGGCCCAGCAGGAACCGTTTGAAGCGGGCCAGCGGCCTCTCGCGGGAAGGAGGGTATGGTGTTCTTGGGTCGAATGAAAAGGGCATTCGCCTCATCGGCCTGCGCCCTTTCCGTTCGGTCGGCCTGTAAAATCCACCCTACCAAACGTCCCAAACCGATCAAACGGGATGATCATATTTCACCCCCAGCCAGAGCAGACTTCCCAAAAAAGCCACACCCGCGGCCACGGTCAGGGCCACAGGCCACCCCCATACTTCACCGATCAACGGGGTCAGCGTCGGTGAAAGGGTTCCGCCCAAATTGGCCCCCATGTTCATCAATCCGGACAAGGCTCCGGAATGTTCGTGAGAAAGATCGATTGTGCTGGCCCAGTACGCGCCCACCGTCGCATAAAGGATCCCGGCCCCCAGGGAGAGCAGGATGATCGCGGTGTAAGGCTCACGGGCCATGGCCCCGCTGAAAATCAACAACCCGGTCAGGAGCATCCCGCATCCGCCGACGCCGTTTCTCCCTTCACGACGACCGTATTTTTTCGTCAACCGGTCGCTCAGCCATCCTCCCAGGGGGCAGAAGAGGGCCATGGCGATGAAAGGGCTGCTGGCCCAAAACGATCCTTGCAGAACGGTGAAATGACGCACATTCACCAAATAAAGGAAAAACCAGGAAAGGTAAATATAGGCAATATAGCCCAGCATCGAATAGCTTAGCGTGAGAAACCAGACCGATCGAATTTTTAGCAAGTCGGCCATGGATTGCTTGGTCGACAGGGTGGATGGAGATTCTCCGGGGGCCCGGGTGATCCAGTCCAACTCCCGTTGATTGACCCCGGGATGCTCACGAGGATCATCCCGGGAATACAGATACCATGCCCCGGCGACGACTATTCCCAGCGATCCGGTCACATAAAAAGCCGTCTTCCATCCATATTGGATCATCAGCCAGGCGACCAACGGCGGCGTCATGGCCGACCCCAGCCCGATTCCACCGATTGAGACCCCCATGCCCAATCCCCGCTCGGACGGCGCCAACCAATTTGCAACGGTTCGATTAAAATTCGGGAGAGCCGCCGATTCCCCCACCCCGATGAGAAACCGGATCAGGATCAGTGAACCCAGAACACCGAACAGTTCGCTGAGGAACAGATGATCCGCCTCGGCCGTCAGTACTGTGAAAAGCGACCACCAGACCACCGCAAGGGTTAAAACGCGCCTGGATCCCCATCGGTCGCCCAGCCAACCTCCCGGAATTTGAAAAAGGGCATATCCCAGAACAAAGGACGAAAAGACGGCTCCCATCTGGACGCCGGATAGGCCGAACACCGGCATCAGCTCTTTTCCCGCAATTGAAATATTCACACGGTCAATATAGGTGACCACACTGATCAGGAAGAGCAACCCAAGAATCTGCCAGCGGACGCGGCTTGGCTTATGTACTGTCATAGGGTTTATTCGCCATTCCACTCAAAGGATCCCCGGCCATTGACAATTCGGGGGTCCAGTGGGTGAATTGTATACCGGCCGTTGGTTCAGGAAAGAACTTGAGAGATGTCATGCGGTGTTATTCTAATCCAACAATTCCAACCCTGTCAAAGGATTTAAGGGTAAACGACGGTGACAGAAGATGGGGCTTGGCGGTTCCAGAGAGATTGGGGGTTTTCGAAGGGAGGCGGGCATCCGCGTCCGGATTTCGGCCTGTTAGACGCGGCATTCCGAGCGGCTCGGACTTTACGGTGAATAGGTGATATCCACCCGTCTCTTGTCCAATTTCTTGGCTGTATTTGGTGCGACGGCTGCGCTCAAGCGGGAGAACTTTCGGTACGCCCAAAAATAGAAGCATATCCACTCAAGCGACAGGCGGTATCGCACTCGGTCATAACGGCTCATGGCCAACTCCATCCCGACGAAACCCTCAAGATCTCATCAATTGGATCGTCCGTTTTCGACGACTTAATGCAAATTTACACCCCAATTATGCGGGAGTCAATTACACTTTAGGGGGGTTTTACGGAGGAGCAACACTTAAGGGGTGTTTGGCTTCTTCTTATTCCAAAGAACCCAGACCGCCGAGACAAAGGAAGCGCCCCCACCATCGGCCAGCACATCGAAAACATCCGAGTCCCGATGCGGGACAAAGGCCTGGTGAAACTCATCCGAGGCGCCGTAGGCCACCGCAATCAACACCGCCCATACGGCGAGAGTCGGAATCGCGGCCCTGGGAAATGTCCATCGCAGGGTCCGCAACAATAGAAAACAGAACAGGCCGTATTCCGTTCCGTGCGCGACTTTATCCCACTGGGGAAACGGCCCCTCACCGATAAAGTCCAGGGACTGGGAGGAGAGGAAGAATATCATCCCTGCGTAGAACAGGACGGGCACCCAGAGAACCAAGACGGCTTTAAAGTCCAAACGATAAATAGACCACCCCTCTGCCGGACCCGACTTTTCGGGCACGGTTACGGTTCGGGAACGCATTTTCATTGGAAAGTTTGATCGCCTCCGTCAACGGCCGTAAAGGGCCGTGAACTTGGCCTTGGCCAATGCATTCTGATTCAAATAGTAACCCACCATCGCCCCGCTCGCTTCGGGTTTGAGGGGCAACTGATCCACTTTCAGCGCATACACGGTAAAGATATAACGATGCGGCTTATCGCCTGCCGGCGGACAGGGACCGCCGTAACCCGGCTGCCCGAAATCCGTCATGCTTTGAATGCTGCCCGGGGGCGCCAACCCGCTGTCCGGCTTGCCGGCATTGGCCGGGAGTTTGTTGACCGAAGGAGGGATGTTAAAGATAACCCAGTGCCACCAACCGCTTCCGGTCGGGGCATCGGGATCATACACCGTGACCGCAAAGCTTTTTGTCTCCTTGGGCCCATTTTGCCATTGGAGTTCCGGAGAAACATTGCCTCCGGTGCAACCGAAACCGTTGAAGACTTGCTCGTTCGCGATCTTCGCTTTGTCTTTCAGGACCGGACTGCTTAAATGAAAACCTGCGGCAATACACGGAACGGCGATGAGGACAAACACCAACGACAACCAGATTCGAGCCATTTTCTTCTCCTTTCGTTAAAAAAAATCGATCCGTTGATCTTCCTGCCTTTATTCAAACCTTCTTCATTTACAGAGCATAAAAGAATCCCTTTTTAGTCTCTCATTCCTTCGCCTCGGCCTGCTGAAGCAGGTTCACGACGATCGTGTGGTCTTTTCGTGTCGCGTACATGAGGGCGGTCATGCCGGTACCGTCCTTCACATGGACGTCCGCACCATGGGCCAGCAGGATTTTCACGGTCGCCGCCTGACCCTGATCGGCGGCCAGGATCAAGGCGGTTGACCCATGGTTGTTTTTCGCCTGGACGTCTGCGCCCGCGGCCAACAAATATTTCAGGGCATCGGACTGACCCTTGATCGCGGCCAACATCACGGCGGTCGTGCCGTTACCAGCCTTTTCATTCGGGTCGGCGCCCCCGGCCAGCAGGACTTTCACGGCATCAGGATAGTCGTTCTGAATGGAATACATCAAGGCCGACGCACCTTGCTTGTTTTTAGCACGGACATCCGCGCCCGCGGCCAGCAGTATTTTTACAACATCGGCGTGACCGCTAAGGGCCGCATACATCAAGGCGGTTGTCCCGAACGAATCGGTTGTATCCACACCGGCCTTGCGGTTCAACAAAATGCGAACGGTATCGGGGTGGCCGTTCTCGGCCGCCCACATCAAAGCGGTCGTGCCGTTTTCGTCCTTCGCCTCGATGGCTGCTCCCTTGTCGAGCAGGGTTTTTACGGTATCGGTCTCGCCGTCCCCCGCCGCCAGAATTAACGGGGTCGCGCCCCCCATTTCGGCCGCTCCGTGTTCGTCGCTCCGGGCGGCCAACGGGATCCACAGAAGGATGGACATGGCAATGATGAACGGGCGGGCGATCATTATATTTCTCGCTTTTCTCATGATAAACAAAAGGTAACCAGGCGCGATTCCCTCATTTTATCCGACAGAATCCAACCCTGTCAAAGAATCACGCCAAGAGCCCGCTCAGGCGCCTCGCGACCCTGGCCGATTTCCATTCCATCGGGACCGGGGAGTCATTCACGGCGTCGGCTTGCCCCGGAGTTTTTCGATGGCGATCTCCCGCATTCGGAATTTCTGAAATTTACCGGTCACGGTCATCGGGAACTCCTCCACAAACCAGATGTAATGTGGGATTTTATAGTGGGCGATCTTGCCCTTGCAGAACCCTCTGATTTCATCCTCGGTGGCGGTTTCACCCGAATGCAGCTGAATCCAGGCCGCCACCTGTTCGCCAAAAAATTCGTCCGGGACGCCGAATACGGCCACTTCGGCCACCTTGGGATGCGTGAAAAGGTAGTCCTCGATCTCCCGCGGAAAGATCTTCTCCCCGCCGCGGATGATCATTTCCTTCAGCCGGCCGGTGATTCGCACATATCCGCCCGCATCCATCGTCCCAAGGTCGCCGGAATGAAGCCAGCCCTGTCGGTCAATGGCCTTCCGGGTGGCTTCCTCATCCCCATAATAACCCCTCATGACATGGTAGCCGCGAAAACAGATTTCACCGACATGACCCTGCGGCACCGTTTGTCCCGTTACAAGATCGACGACCTTGACCTCCTGATGAGGCAGGTTCTTTCCCACGGTCCCGGTGCGGCGTTCCAGCGTATCCTCCCGTGTCGTGATATGGGTGATCGGAGAGGACTCCGTTTCTCCGTATGCAATCAGCATCTCACGACAATGCATCTCTTCCATCACCCGCTTCATGAGCGCCGACGGGCAAGGGGCGCCGGCCATGATGCCCGTTCGAAGCGTCGACAGATTAAATTCCCGGAATCGAGGGTGTTCCAGTTCGGCGATGAACATGGTCGGCACGCCATGGATGGCGGTGCATCGTTCCCGCTCGACGGCTCGAAGCACCGGTTCCGCATCGAAATGCTCGCACGGGATGACGAGGCATGCCCCGACGGACAGGCACATCAAATTGGCCACCACCATACCAAAGCAATGATAAAACGGTACGGGGACGACCAGGCGGTCCGTTTCCTTGAATTGCATGGCGAGGGCGGTGAAGTAGGCGTTATTGAGAATGTTGTGATGCGTGAGAACAACGGCCTTGGGAAAGCCGGTCGTGCCCGATGTGTACTGGATATTGATGGGATCATCCCGATCCAACATGGCCGTCATCGCCCGGAGATTGTCTTCCGTGACCGGATCACCGGCCGTCAGCACGTCCGGCCAGGGAAGAATACCGGGTTGCGGCCGTTCCGTTCGATCCGGGGCCGACGGGTTATAGACTATAAGATGGCGCAGTGCGGGAAACGATTTGCTTTTCCATTGACCCGGTGCCCCGTCTTTGAGCTCCGGGATGAGTTCAAGGAGCATCGAGATGTAGTCGCTGGTGCGGAAGCTTGGAATCACAAACAGGCCCTGCACCTCGGAGCGTTGCAGCGCGTAGGCAACTTCCCGGATCCGATAGGCCGGATTGATATTGACCAGGACGGCCCCGATGCGCGCCGTCGCCATCTGCAACAACAGCCACTCGACATTGTCGGTCGACCAGACCGCGATCCGATCCCCTTTATTAAAACCGATTCCGACAAGCCCGCGGGCCAGGAGATCGATTGCGCGGGCCAGTTGCGCATAGGTCAATCGACGGTTCTGGTGGACCGAGACCACGGCCTCATGATCCGGAAATCGTTTTACGACATCGGCAAAGTGATCCGGGATCGTTGCGCCGAGCAGCGGTTCGAGGCCGCCACGATGGAAGTAGCTTGTTTGGGACTGGATCATATTCGTGGCCCCCTAGATGAAATCCGGAGCGGACGAAAAAAGGGAAAAACGCCTGAATCCCATCGCTTTCTTCACCCGTTGGGTGGCCAGTTCGATCGCGGCCTTTCGTGGCAGGATTTTTTTCTTGGTCGCATCCTCCAGCACCTGACGAGTGTTCCGTCGGACCTTATCCTCGATGATCTGAAAGACGGCCGACTCGCTGACGCCGCGATACTCCATCGCGGCACAGATTACACCGCCCGCATTGGCAATAAAATCGGGGATACAAAGAATGCCCTTCTCCGCCAGGATCTTTTCCGCGCCGGGCGTCAGGGGAATATTGGCGCCTTCGATCACCAGCTTGGTCTTTAAACGATGGACGTTGCCTTCATGAATCACATCCGGACGTGCGGCCGGAATCCAAATCTCACACTCCACATCGATAATGGCATCCCGATCGATGGACCTTCCCTTGGCATAATCCTTCAGTTTTTTTCCATTCTGTTTTAGTTCAATCAATTTTTGAATTTCAAGCCCGTTCGGATCATGAACCGCTCCCGAAGAATCGGCGGCCGCCACCAAGACTGCGCCTTGATCCGCGAGAAAGGACGCGGCATGCCTTCCCACCGCGCCGAACCCCTGGACGGCAACCCGCGCCCCTTTCTTCAGATCCACCTTACTGTACTCCTGGGCCGCTTCGGCGGCATGCCGGATCCCCCAGCCCGTGGCGCCGATTTCATCCAGTGGAATTCCGCCCACCTCACGGGGCAGGCCGACCGAACGCCCGATCTCATCCTTCACCCAGGCCATGCATTCTTCGTCCGTACCCATGTCGGGACCGAAGATATAGTCCTCTTCATTGCGAAGGGCCTTGGCCAGGCCGCGGATGAGCCGTTCTTTCTCGGGCTTCGGCATTTTCGGATCTCCGAACACCACCACCTTGCCGCCCCCGTGGGACAGGCCGGCGGCGGCGTTCTTGAGGGTCATCGCACGGGCGAGGCGGATGCATTCCTCGACGGTCACGTCCGGCGCCATTCGTACGCCGCCGATGGAGGGGCCCGCGGCCACGTTGTCGACCACCAGGATCGCCCTTAACCGTGCCGATGGTTCGTAGACATGGATGATCTTCACCGGCCCCAGCTCGTCCGCGAATTGAAACAGATCGCTCATTCTTATCCCTCTCAATTATTGAAATGTTGCCTGGCGGGGTTTTTCTCTCACGATTTACTATTTTCCATTAAACCAAATTTCCCGCAAAGGATGTAAATCGTAAATTGCAAATCGGGAAAATTTCCCTGACGGGAAATTTTTGCCCCCGGGGTGATTTGAACACGCACTGCGCCCAACGGCGCAGAATCAAAATGCTGCGCGCCAGCGCTTTCCCTTCGGGACCAAATCCCCCCCGATATGTTTAATGCGTAATTAAAGCGTGCCCCCGGGGTGATTTGAACACCCGGCCAACGGTTTAGGAAACCGCTGCTCTATCCAACTGAGCTACGGGGGCGAAAACAATCGTATGGGCGTACGGCCATATACCCTCGGAATAATGAATGACGGACCAAATCCGTACTGGATAATACCCTGATATATGGCTGGAATCAAGAAGGGAAGTCGGCGGGGGGACGGCGTGGTCTAACGATTGTATGAATCCGGACTGGAAGCAAGCGGAGCCCTCGGCATCTGGCTCTCTCGGTATTCCCGAATCATATCCTTGACCGCCACGATCACGGCTTTCTTGGTGCGATGATACAGTTGCTGTTCGATCGCGGTCAGAAGATCGTGGTAATCGTCCCGCAGGGACATGCCGACCATCATCGGCTTGAGCAGTTTCAAAATCAACGGCGAGTTGGGGACGATCTCAACCTCCAACACCTTTCCGGTCGTCCCATCCACCTCCGCGATCACCTGAAGCACCTGGGCCTCGGTGAACTCCTTCGGCAGTCGGGCCATTCCCCCGAATATCATTGTCGTCCCTTTGGATGGCATGGACTGATTATACGATGAACCGATTCCGGAATCAAGAGGGGAGGGAAATTACTGGATCTCGCCCTTGTAAATTTTCATGATCGTCTGCAGAAATTTGAGCGCGGCGGGTTTGGGCCGCTGGAACGAGTTTCGGCCGATGATGGATCCGAACCCGCCGCCGTCGCGGATTGAGCGTGCCTCGTTGAATACACGTTCATCGTCTTCCTTCGCCCCTCCGGAGAAGATCACGATTCGCCGGCCCTCGAAGGAGCTTTGAACAACGTGACGGACGCGGTCGGTCAGCGTTTTGATCGGGATGCCCTGGGCTTCGTAAACCTTCTTGGCCGCGGCCTGTTCGAGATGATCCGTCGGGAGTTTCACCTTGATAATGTTCGCGCCCAGCTGCGCCGCGATCTGGGCCGCGTAGGCCACCACATCGACTGCGGTCTCGCCTTCCTTTGAAAGGCTCGAGCCGCGCGGATACGACCAGACCACGACGGCCAGGCCGTTGGCCTTGGCCTCCTCGGCGATGGCCCGGAGCTGCTCGTACATCGTCTGACATCGGGACGATCCGGGATAGATCGTGAACCCGACCGCGCTGCATCCCAGCCGGAGAGCGTCGCGAACGGAGGCCGTCTGCGAGGGGAGCGGGTCCTTCTCATCGTGGAGGGTGTCGTGATTGTTGACCTTCAAGATCAACGGGATCTCGCCCGCGAACCGGGCCGCGCCGGCCTCGATAAAACCCAGGGGCGCCGCGTAGGCGTTGCAGCCGGCCTCGATCGCAAGCTCAAAATGATACGACGGATCATAGGCCGGCGGATTGGGCGCGAAGCTCCGCGCCGGTCCGTGCTCGAACCCCTGATCCACCGGAAGGATCACCAGTTTCCCGGTGCCGCCGAGCGCGCCGTGGCACAGGAGGCGCGTCAGGTTGGCCCGGACGCCCGGGCTTTCGCTGTCGTAGCAGCTCAGAATCTCGCGAATACGGTCTTTCATGCCCCCCTCCGCTCTTGCCGGTTTTAACGATGAATCCGTACGCCCTCGTTTATAACAAACTCTCGAAGAACTGTCAATCGAATGGGGGAAAGGGTGTGATCTTGTGCTGCGGCCTGAGAAGACCCTGTTTGGCTGAGGTCCGGACTGCGACTTGGCTTTTGTTTGGGTACATGGCTTGGCGAAGGACGCGGCCCGGGAGGGTCAATTTTCCGCAAAGCCTCTTCGGAAAATTGAGCGGCCATGCCTTAGCCGGGTCAAACAAAAGCCGTCGGAGCAGGATGGACCCGGCTAAACAGGGTCGCTTCTCGTGCATCAAGCGAAGGGCGAGGGCTGCCGGCGCAAAATCACGGAACGGTCAAGGTGCGATCTTGCCTTGACATCGTGACCGGAATCGGGTTAGATACCCTAATGAAAAAACCCTCGAATCGAAAACCACCATCCAAACCCTCCCGGACAACCTTCCGTCTCCGGCCGGAAAGCCGCCGCGCCGAACTTCTGGCCCTGGCCAAATCGTACGGGATCAAGGGCCTGAACCGGATGACCAAGCCCCAGTTGATCCTGGCCATCCAGTCCCATCAGAAAAAATCCCGAACTTCTAAACCGCTCCCGAAGAGGCCTGAGCCTCGGCGATCTGTCCCGGTCTCGATCCCCGCTCGTCCGAAGCGAACCTACGACGATCTCCCGTGGTCGTACGGTGAGACCGAGCTGGTGCTGATGCCGGTCGATCCCTTCCAGATCTACGCCTATTGGGATTTCTCTCCGGAGGATTGGAACGCGGTTTGTGCCCGGAGACAACCGGTGATTCTCCGGGTTTACGACGTCACGATGATCCGGTTTAACGGCAAGAACGCCCATTCTTATTTCGACCTCCCCGTCGCGCTCGAGGCGCAGAACTGGTACGTCAGTCTCTGGAGCGCCGAAAAGTCCCTCTGCGCCGATCTCGGCTGGTTTCTTCCCGACGGTTCGTTCCAGAGCATCGTTCGTTCCAATGTGGTCCAGACCCCGCGCGCCGGCGTCTCGATCTATGAGGATGCCCGTTGGGTCGAGATCCGGTGGACCCGTCGAAGGCCGATCCGGTTCATCCGACGAAAACGGCCCGGAGCGCGTCACCGGCCCGGTTTCTGGCCGCAATTGGAAGTCGGGGCGGCGGGGATTACAAGCGCGACGGCCGAAGGCCTCTCGTCCCGCTTGATCGGGATGAAGCCTCCGCTGAAAAGGTCGGCCTGACCCACGATGCCCACCGGTTATCTCAGTCTGGTCCTCCATGGCCATCTCCCGTATGTCCGACATCCGGAACATAACTACTTCCTTGAAGAGAATTGGTTTTACGAAGCGCTGACGGACACCTACCTTCCGCTTCTGGAAATCTTCGAAGGGCTGGTGGAGGACGGAATCCCGTTTCGTCTGACCTTGTCCCTCTCGCCGACGCTCATGTCCATGATGGCCGATTCGCTTCTCCAGACCCGCTACCTGCGGCATCTGGATCGTTTGATCGAACTGTCCGAAAAAGAAATCGGTCGGACCCGTCATCAACCGGACTTTCATGCCGTCTCACGGATGTATCACGAACGGTTCAGCCGGAGCCGGAACCGGTTCCAAAACCGATATCGCCGAAACCTCCTGCCGGCCTTCCGCCGATTGGAGGAGGAGGGCGCGCTCGAGATCATCACGGCCGCCGCGACCCACGGATATCTCCCGCTCTTGAGCGCCCGGCCCTTCGCCGTACGGACCCAGGTCCGGGCCGCGGTCGACTATTTCCAACGGACGATGGGCCGGTTGCCGGACGGCCTCTGGCTTCCCGAATGCGGCTATTATCCCGGGCTGGATTCCGTCCTCCGGGAGGAAGGCCTCCGGTATTTCTTCGTCGAAACGCACGGCCTCGTCTACGCGCAGCCCCGCCCGCGATACGGGAACTATGCTCCGATCTACTGCCCGTCCGGGGTTGCGGCCTTCGGCCGGGATCTTGAATCTTCCAAACAGGTCTGGAGCGCCGAAGAAGGCTACCCGGGCGATTACGATTACCGGGAATACTACCGCGACATCGGGTTCGACCTGGACCTGGAGACGATCCGCCCCTACATCCACCCCGACGGCATCCGGATCAATACCGGAATCAAATACTACCGGATCACGGGCAAGACCGAAAACAAGCAGGTTTACGATCCCTCGCGGGCCGCGGAAAAAACGGCCGTCCATGCCGGGAATTTCATGTTTAATCGGCAACGCCAGGTCGAGTATCTGGCCTCCACGATGGACCGGCCTCCACTGCTGGTCGCCCCGTACGACGCCGAGCTATTCGGGCATTGGTGGTTTGAAGGACCGCAATGGCTCAATTTACTCATCCGCAAGCTGGCGTGCGACCAGGACACCGTCGAGTTGATCACGCCCTCGGACTATCTGGATGAATTTCCGGTCAATCAGGAATCGACGCCTTCCGGGTCAAGCTGGGGGTTTAAAGGGTACAATGAAGTCTGGCTGAACGGCCGGAACGATTGGGTCTGGCGCCATCTCCACAAGGCCGCTCGTCGGATGGAAGCGATGATCGATCAACGTCCAAACGCAAACGGGACGACGCGTCGCGCGATGAACCAAGCCGTTCGGGAATTGTTGCTGGCCCAGAGCTCCGATTGGCCTTTCATGATGAAAACCGGCCAGCAGTCCGAGTACGCGGTAAAGCGGTTCAAGGACCACGTCCTGCGCTTCACGCGGCTCGCGGACGAGATCGAGTCCGGACGGATCGACGAGGGATGGCTGAAGGAATTAGCCGACCGGGACAATCTATTTCCGGATCTGGATTCCCGGCGGTTAGGTCTGGACACCTGAACCCGGTTTCGGCGGGCCGGCGATCTGCCCGTCCGGAAGGCGGGCCTTCTCGATGGCGAGGCGGTAGAGCTTCTCGTATTCCTGGGCCGAGCGGTCCCACGAAAAATCGGCCGCCATGCCGGTCCGCATCATCCGATACCAAAGATCTTTTTCCCGAAACAGCTTCAGAGCCAATTGCACCGTGGTGAGCATCTCATGGGAGCTGGCCCGCTCGAATACAAATCCGGTGGCCTTTCCCTCCTCTACGTTGGACGGGATCGCGTCCACGACGGTGTCGGCCAGACCGCCGGTCTTGCGCACCATGGGAATCGTCCCGTACCGAAGACTGTACAACTGATTCAGTCCGCAGGGTTCGTAACGGGACGGCATGAGAAACAGATCCGACCCGGCCTCGATGCGGTGGGACAGGGACTCATTGAAGGCGAGATGGACAGACAGTTTTTCCGGGTGGCGTTGCATTGCCTGTTTGAGTTTCAGCTGGATGTCGGGGTCTCCGGTGCCGAGGATGACGAGCTGGAGATTCAGCCGCATCAACTCATCCAGCACCTCGATCACCAGGTCCGTTCCCTTCTGCGCCGTCAGTCGCGTAATCATTCCGATCAACGGAACGTCCTTCACGGGAAGACGACATTCCGTCTGCAGCGCCTCCTTGCAGACCCGTTTCCCTTTCAGGGTTCGAGCCTCATACCCCTGTGCGATGGAGGGGTCATGGGCCGGATCCCACTGCCGATAATCCACGCCGTTGATGATCCCGAAGAGGTCCGACCGGCGGGTCTGGAGCACCCCCTCCAATCCCTGGCCGAACTCGTGCGTCTGAATCTACCGGCTATAGGTAGGGCTGACGGTGTTGAGGACCCCGGC
>Ga0187776_10000748_pt1 | contig 15658 bp, 13 predicted proteins | sample 0216_BV02_MP12_2_FD_132426 | JGI IMG/M metagenome (GOLD analysis project Ga0187776, IMG submission 132426) | Tropical peat soil microbial communities from peatlands in Department of Meta, Colombia - 0216_BV02_MP12_20_MG | ecosystem: Environmental > Terrestrial > Soil > Wetlands > Peat | place...
AAGTCGAGGTCAGTATAGAGACGATACCGGCCCTCGCCCCAGGCTTTTAGGTCGTGAATGATCCGTGCCATCTCAGGAAGGTGAAATCATGGAATCAGGAACGCTTGTGGATTTCCGCCCAGAGGCTTATGAGGTCGAGGCTTCGAAAGTCCTCAACCACCCGGTCGGCTGCAACAAGGTCAGCCTTGCTGACACCGGTCGTGATGGCCACACAGCGCATTCCGGCGGCCTTGGCAGCCCTCACCCCGTTCGGGGCATCTTCGATGACGAGGCAACATTCCGGCGCCACTCCCAGCGTCTTCGCGGCGGCGAGGTAGATGTCCGGTGCCGGCTTCCCCCGGCTCACCTCATCCCCGCTCAGCACAAGATCGAGCAAGGGGCCGATCTTGAGCTTGTCTACCACGAGCTCCACCAGACTGTACGGCGAAGAAGAGGCGAGGGCCGTCTTGAGCCCCGCCTCCCGCGCCTGCCGGATCAGGTCTACGGCATGGGGAATAGTCTGCCCGTGCTTCTGGATCAACTCGCTCACGAGCTGATTCCGCTCGTCGACCAGGTCGTCCACCGGCTCATCGAGGTCGTAGCGCTTTCGCAATATGCGAACCGCCTCCCGCGAATCGAGCCCCATGAGAAGCGGTTTTAGCTCTTCGGAATACGTGAGGTTTCTCCGAGTCAGCAGTTGTCGTTCGGCCTCCGACCACAGCGGCTCGCTGTCAATGATCACGCCGTCCATGTCGAAAAGGACCAATTTCAAGTTCTTGCCATGCGCCATGCTCGGACTCCAGCCAGACGAAAGGTGGAAGACACCGGAGGGGCCGCAATTTCCTTCACTGGTTGCTCTTCTTTTCCCCCTCCTTTTCCCCTTCCTCCTTGCCTTTGGCAAACTCCCTGGCTGTTTCAGCCATCTGGCGGAGCTTGTCATCCACCGTCCGGAAAATGGTGCCCTCCGGGTATGTGCCATCCGGCTGTCGCTCGCCCGCCTCTACCCCGGTGAGAATCTCGATCCCCTCTTCAATGGTCCGGACGGGGAAGATGTGGAATTTCCCCTCCGCCACCGCGTTCACGACCTCCTGCTTCAGCATTAGGTTGTTGATGTTCTTATTCGGGATAATGACTCCTTGTTTGCCGTTCAGGCCCTTATGCTTGCAGATCTCGAAGAACCCTTCAATCTTCTGAATCACCCCGCCGACGGGTTGAATCTCACCCTTCTGGCTCACCGAGCCGGTCACGGCGATTCCCTGATAGATCGGGATCTCGGAGATGGCGGAGAGGAGCACGTAGAGCTCTGTGCTCGAGGCGCTGTCGCCCTCTATCATGCCGTAGCTCTGCTCGAAACAGAGGCTGGCGGAGAGGCTGAGCGGCTTGTTGTGGGCGAACTTCTCCCGTAGGTAGGAGGTGAGGATCATGACGCCCTTGGTGTGGATATTCCCGCTCAGCTTCGCCTCTCGGTCGATGTCCACTACCCCCTCCCGGCCGAGTGCGATGGTGGCCGTGATCCGGTTCGGCTTCCCGAACATGTGGTCGCCGGTCATGAGGACGGAGAGGCCGTTCACCTGCCCCACCTTGTGGCCGTCCGTCTCCACCCAGAAGATGTCCTTCTTGACGACCTCCTGGATCCGCTCCTCGTAGAGGTTAGACCGGTAGACCTTCCGGTCGATGGCGGTCTGCACGTGCTCCCGCCTGATGTAGTCGCTCTTTTCCAGTCCGGCGTAGTGGTTCGCCTCCTTGAGGATGTCGCTGATGTCGCCGAGTCGCAGGGTGAGCTTCTCGCAGTCGCCGGTGAGCTCCATGCTGTACTCGAGCACCCGCGCGACGCCGTCCTTGGCCACGTGACGGAGCTTCTGCTCCACGCAGAACTTGGACATGACACAGGCGCACTGTTTCAGCATCTCCTGGTTGTGATCCACCTCGGTGTCCAGGTGAGCCTTCACCTTGAACATCTTCTGGAAGCGGTCGTCGTACATGTAGAGAAGCTCGTAGAGGTACGCGTCGCCGGTGAGCACGAGCTTCACGTTCAGCGGGAGGGGTATGGGCTTCAAGGTCCTCGTGCTGAAGATGCCGTAAAGCTCCCCGAGATCCTCGATCTTGATCTGCCGGTCCTTGACCGCCCGTTTCAGGGCCTCCCAGGAGATCCAGTACTTCACCAGGTCCAGGGCCTTCATCACCAGGTAGCCGCCGTTGGCCCGGTGGAGCGCTCCCGGTTTGATCATGGTGAAGTCGGTGAAAAGAGCGCCGAAGTAAGCCTGTCGTTCGATACTGCCAAAGAGATTGGGGTAGCTGGGGTTGGACTCGATGATGACGGGCACGCCCTTGGTCTCTGAATGATCCACGAGGACGTTGACGTCGTATTTGCGAAGGGCAACCTCCCGGGGGGGCATGGGGAAAGGCGCGGCCTGCTGCGCCTCGGGCTTCTTCTTGAAGTCGTCGATGTTCTCCAGGATGTCCTCCTGCACCTCCTTGAGGTAGTCTAGAACATCCGGTTCATCCTTGAATTGCTCCTCCAGGGTTTCCATGAGGTGGCCGACCACGTACATGGCGATCTCGGCGTCCAGCTTGCTGTGTTTTTCTCGAAAGGCCGCCTCCGCCCGGCGGATCTCCTTGATGGCGTCACCCATGTCCCGCTGGAGCTCGTCACTCTTTTCCCGGAGCTCCCGCTTCCTCTCCTCAGGAAGGGCACTCAGCTCCTCCTGGCTCATGGGCTGCCCCTCTTCGGATGCCGGGATGATCACCATGCCCACTTGGGAGAATTGGAGGATGAAGCCCTCCTCCCGCGCCTTCACTGACAGGGCATCGATGATCTCTCGCCGCTTCCGCTCGAATGCCTGATGGACCTCGGCCTCCTTGGTCCGGTAGTCGTCACTGTCGAATACCTCTGGGATCTTGGCCTGCAAGGTCTGGACGAACTGCTCCATGCATTTCTTCAGTTCTTTCCCCCGGCCTGCCGAAAGCTGGATGCCCCTGGGACTGTCCGGTTCCTTGAAGTTGTACACATAGCACCAGTCAGGAGGCGTGGGTTCATCCTTGGCGGCTTTCTCCAAGAAGGTCCTGGCGATGTAGGTCAGCCCGGTCTTGGCTTCTCCGGCCACAAAAATGTTGTAGTCAATGTCCTTCATGCCCATCCCGAACTTGATGGCCTGCGTTGCCCGATCCTGGGCGAGCACCCCCTCCTCGGGGGGGCACAGCGTCTCGGTTGTCTCGAAACCGAGCGTGTCGGGATCAATTCGGGCGCGGAGCTTCTCGACCGGAACCTCCCTGTACGTCTTCGCCATAGCTCTCCTCCTTACCTACGTTCAGCCCGCTCACATCCAGCTAGCTCAGTCTTCGCGTCGCCCGCGAGAGATCACCCCGTGTTCCAGGCATGGAGGTCCGGCCCACCTCGATCTCACGCTCGTCACCGGACGACCATCCGCTATGAGCAGAGGCGCTCCGCCGCCCGCCGGCCCTAGATTGTGGCCAACATCCACCGGTCAGCCCATGACCTCAAGGACCACCCGTTTCTTCTGGCTGGCACCGGCCGCGTTCAGAATCGTGCGGATGGCGTTGATGGTCCGTCCCTCCTTGCCGATCACCTTGCCGATATCTTCCTTGGCCACCGCCAGCTCTAAGATGGTGGTGTTCATGCCGCTCCGCTCGGCGATGAGGATCTGCTCGGGATGGTCTACCAGGGCCTTGACGATGTACTCAACCAGCATCTTCATCTATCTGACCTCGTCCACTTCTCGCTGCCGTCACGCCCCAGGGGCTAGAGCCTGCTTCCCACGGTCCAACAGCGACTAAGTACCTTTGACCACCATACCCCTTCGCCGCATCGGCTGGCGGACATGTCCGGCGACTTTCTCCGGATGATCTGGGTCTGCCGCGCGGAGCCGCGAGCCCACCACCGTGCCGCCGATCGAGGGGCAGCTTACTCCGTCCAGGGCCAGAGCATCTCCAGGCCTTCCAGACTCTGCCAGAGGGTGGCCTCCGCGTGGGGCTCCAGAGTGATGACCGGTCTCAGCCCGCTCTGTACGAGATAACCAAAGATCTCAAGAAAGGGGACACTCCCGCTCCCGATAGGTCCGTGGTCATCACGTCGCCCGCCGTTGTCGTGGAGGTGAATCTCCCTCAGGCGAGGTCCGAGCGCCTCGATCCAGGCCTTCAGGGGAGCCGTGGCGAATGCGTTCTGGTGCCCCACATCCAGGCAAAAACCGATATTCTTCGAGGATATGGCGCCCAGGAGAGCCGCAATCATGTCCGGGGTCTCCTCGTACACGTTCTCCAGGGCGATCGCAACCCCCAGCTCTTCGGCCTTCCTCACGACAGGCTCCCACGTCGCCAGGCTTCCGGTCAGCCATTCCCTCCGATGTTCGCCGTAGGAGCGGTCGTCATAGCCCACATGGAATACCACATGCCTAGGGCGAAACAGAGGTACGAGTTCCGTGGTCTCAAGGAGCCGCCGTACGGTTACCTCCCGGATCTTCGCATCCAGAGCCCCGGGAGCCAGGTCCATGAACGGCCCGTGCAAGGTCACGGTGAGCCCGCGTTCCCAAAAAAGGCGGGCGACTCTCTCGAGGGGCAGCTTATCCCTTCGGTCCAGAACAGCAGCATCGACCCCGATCTCCGGGTTGATCCGGTACCGGAGAAACAGATCCAGGTAACCATCCATCAGTTGCTGAAATGGGGCGTTTACCTGCACGCGGCTCAACAGTCTGGCAGAGGCCCGGGAGGGATCAGGCACCTGGTGCTTTCCTTTCTCTTTCCCATACCGGAAGAGGAGGCGGGCGCAGTCCCTCCGAGGCCGATCATTCGAGAGTATCGGCGCCACCTCCGCTTTCACCCGTGCCCTTGGGGGGCGCGGTCTGCTCCAGAGCTGCGGTGAACGCTGAGCTGGTGGCAGGGGACGCGATGTCGGGGGAAAGACGCGAATCCGCAAAAACCAAGTCATCCCGAGGCCTGCGTGTCCCCCATCCGCATCTCAAGGCATTCTAGCTGAACGTTTTCTGGAAATCCAGAAAAAATGGGTATACAGTGCCGGCGAGTGAGGTCTCCGGGAGATCCGAGGGCTTGGTCGCATGAGGGCACGGGTGGGCCAAGATCAAGAAACTCTACCTCAGGCCGTCCTCGCGAAACGAACACCGAACGAGGACTCGCGATGAAACAGTACGTGATCGATCAGTTGCGGGAGCATGACTTTCTAGCCCTGGAATCTCACCTGAACGAGCATGTCGAAGGGGGCGATCTGCCCGGGATCTACTGGGTCCGCATTCCCGAGGAGCTCTACGAGGGAATCCAGGGTGAACACACCCAGTGTCAACCTTTCTACTTTGCCGTCAGCCTGGACCGCCGGGCCATCAGCTTCGAACTTCTCATTCGAACGCGGCTCCGTCTCCGCTGCGGCTGCATTCGGTATGCGAACCAGGCGCAAAGGGACTACATCCTGGCTTACGCTGACGGGCTCTTCGAAAAGCTCGAGCTTATGACGTGAGCAGGGATCAGGGGATAGGGATCAGGAATTCCGTTGGCACATGAACGGCCGGCTCGGACGCGCCTGACGGACGGGCAAGGATCGGCCGGCCTACCCTTCCGAATGCCCCCGGGCTCACCTTGACTCTTTAGGAGCAGGGTCCTGCCTGCGAACGTTCGCGAGGAGAGCTCGCTCCTGCAGGGTGCTGACCCCTGATCCCTATCTTATGGCCCTCTGCTGAAGGAGCATATCCACGAGCACGAGGCGGACCATGGCAGCGCAGACCGGAACAATCCGTGGGATGGCGGAGACGTCGTGTCGCCCCTTCACCGAGATGGTGGTCTCCTCGCCGTCCTGGGTGATGGTCTCTTGCTCCTTCTCGATGGAAGAGATGGGCTTCACTGCCGCGCGGAGGACAATCTCCTGACCCGTCGAGATACCGCCAAGGATGCCGCCGGCATTGTTAGAGAGAAACCCTGTCCGATCCAGAGGGTCATTATGTTCTGAACCCAGCATGTCTGCCGCGGTAAAGCCGCTGCCTATCTCAACACCCTTCACTGCCCCGATCCCCATGAGGGCGAAACCAAGCATGGAGCTCAGCTTGGCGAACACCGGCTCGCCGAGACCGGCGGGGCACCCTTGCACTCGCACCTCCACCACTCCTCCCACCGAGTCACCGGCTGCCTTCACCTGCTGCGCCCGCTCGGTCATCTTCGCCGCCGCCTGCGCATCCGGACAGAGGAGAGAGTTTCGCCCGATCTCGTCCCAGTCAAAGGTCCGGACCCGGATACCCCCCAGGGACAGGGTGTAAGCCACCACCGCGATACCCTCCTGGTCGAGGATCGTCTTCGCCACCGCCCCGGCCGCTACCCGCGCCACCGTCTCTCGGCCCGAGGCCCGGCCGCTCCCGCGCCAGTCGCGTATCCCGTACTTGTGCCAGTAGGTGAAGTCTGCATGTCCGGGCCGGAAGATATTCTTGAGCGGATCGTAGGGCCGGCTGTCCACGTCTCGGTTCCGAATCATGAGGCTGATCGGAGTCCCGGTGGTACGGCCCTCGAAGACGCCGGAAAGGATCTCCACCTGGTCCGGTTCGTGGCGGGCGGTGCTGACCCTCTGATCCCGGGAGCGCCGCCAGGCGAGCTCGCGGTCGATGTCCTCCGCCCCAAGGGGAAGACCAGGGGGACAACCGTCAATGACCGCGCCCAGGGCGGGGCCATGAGACTCGCCCCAGGTAGTGACGCGAAAAACGGTGCCGAAGGTATTTCCTGCCATAAGAGTCTCCGTCTTGCTGTTCGCTGGAACCGCACATCGAAACGAGCACTGCGGCAGGGGTGGGTAACCCCGCCCGGAAAGAGCTGGTCGTCGTTTCCAATCTCCCGCGTTGGCAATGGCTAATTTGGGTCCCCCTGACGTGACGGGTGAGAGGAGCCTATCCCGGCTCTTTTCAAAGGGCATTAAAGCACAAAGTCGGGGAAGACGTAAACCGGTCGGCGTATGGGAATTCTCTCACAATCGCCTTGACAACTCGCGGGGTCTCAGCTAAAGTCAGGCCCGCTAACGCTTCGTCGTGGTTCCCCTGTCGAGACAACCGTAGTAGAGCCATTCTCTAAAGCAGTTCGCCCCAACGGTGGCAGGGAATACCTGCCGGCGAAGCGGGGCGCCAGTCATGGTGTCTCAGGCTTACAGATCCCCGGTTGGCGATACCTCGTAGCCAGGATATAATACGTCGCCCGTCAGGGGATTGCTTTCTCTCTTGCTCTCCGTACCCTCCGGCAGAGAAACAAGGAGCGAGGCATGCAGTCAAACGCGAATAGGTCTGTCCAGGGCTCCGTGGTCGTCGTCGGCGCCGGCATCGCCGGCATGCAGGCCGCACTGGATCTCGCCAACTCAGGCTACTACGTTCACCTCGTCGAAAGCTCGTCGGCCATCGGCGGGGGCATGGCCCAACTCGACAAGACATTTCCGACCAATGAATGTGCGATGTGAATCATCTCGCCCAAACTGGTCGAGGTCGGCCGGCACCTGAACATCAACCTGCTCACCTGTGCGGAACTCGTCGAGGTCACCGGTGAAGAGGGAAACTTCACGGCAGCCATTCGGCAAAGGCCCAGGTATGTCGATATGAAGAAATGTACCGCCTGCGGTCTCTGTGCCGAGAAGTGCCCCACCGCGGTTGAGAGCGAATACAATGAGGGATTGAATACCCGAAAGGCAGCCTATAAGGCCTATCCCCAGGCGATTCCCTCCGCTTATGCCATCGACCCGGTGCATTGTCGGCAGCTCGGCCAGGGGAAAAAGTGCGGCATCTGTGCGAAGGTCTGTCCCGTTTCCGCCATTGATCTGGAAGCGAAGGAGCAACTCCTCCATCTGAATGTGGGTTCCCTCATCCTCGCCACCGGATTCAAGACCTTCGACCCCTGCCAGTACAAGGCCCATGCCTACGCGAGTCATCCCAACGTGCTCACCGCCATGGAGTTTGAGCGATTCCTAAGCGCGGGCGGCCCCACCGTCGGTCACGTGGTTCGGCCTTCAGTCCTCGCTCTGGAGGAGGAAATCTCCCAGGCCGAGAAAGAGCTGGCGAAGCTCCGGCGCCAGTTCGAGCAGGTGAAAAACAAGGAGAGCAAGGAAGGGGCGGATGCAGAGCGGAAGGCCAAGCTCACGGACCGCATGGAAGAGCTCGAAACCGGTGTCGCCGCCCTCCGGGCGAAAGAGACGAAGGCCCAGAAGGAGCCGAAAAAGATTGCATGGCTGCAGTGCATAGGCTCCCGGAACATACACCACAGCGACAATGGCTATTGCTCCGCAGTCTGTTGCATGTACGCCATCAAAGAGGCCGTCATCGCCAAGGAGCACGCCAAGGACGGCCTGGATGCCGCCATCTTCTATATGGACATGCGGACGCACGGCAAGGAATTCGAGCAATACTTGACGCGCGCCAAGGAGAACAGGGTGCGGTTCATCCGCTCCCGGGTCCACGACGTCCAGCCGGTGGCGGAGACGGACGGCCTTCTCCTCACCTATGTGAGCGAGGGGGGCGAAATCGTGACTGAGGAGTTCGACCTCGTCGTCCTCTCCGTCGGCCTCGAGACTCCGGCCGAGACCAGCGACCTGGCCGGCAGACTGGGGATCGAGCTGAACCGTCATCGGTTTGCTGCGAGCACGAGCTTCGCGCCGGTCGCGACCTCGAGGCCGGGCATCTATGCTTGCGGCGCCTTCCAGGGCCCCAAAGACATCCCCCAGTCGGTGATGGAGGCCTCGGCTGCGGCCGGAGCCGCCGCGAGTAAGCTCGCCGCCGCCAGACACAGCCTGGTGCGAGAGAAGACCTTCCCCCTGGAGCGGGATGTGACCAGCGAGCCGCCGCGAATCGGGGTCTTTGTCTGTAACTGCGGGGTGAACATCGGAGGCGTGGTGCGCGTCCCCGAGGTGGTCCAGTACGCCAAGACGCTCCCGAATGTGGTCTACACCCAGGAGAATCTCTTCTCCTGCTCCCAGGACGCCCAGGCCCAGCTCGAACAGATGATCAAAGACCAGAACCTGAACCGGGTTGTGGTGGCCGCCTGTTCGCCGCGCACCCACGAGCCGCTGTTCCAAGAGACTCTCCGAAACAGCGGCCTCAACAAGTATCTTTTCGAGCAGGCCAACATTCGCGACCAGTGCTCCTGGGTGCATGCAGAGGAGCCGGAGGCGGCCACGGACAAGGCCAAGGACCTGGTGCGCATGGCCGTTGCCCGCGCCGCCCTTATCGAGCCCCTGCCCCTTCCGGCGGTGCCGGTCGTGCCGGTGGCCCTCGTGGTGGGAGGCGGAGTGGCCGGCATGGTCGCCGCTCTCACCCTGGCCCGCCAGGGTTTCCGGGCTCATATCGTGGAGCAGAAGGACCGTCTCGGGGGTCACGCCCTCAAGATGCAGAGAACATGGAGGGGCGAGGACGTGTCCGAGTTCGTGAACTCCATCGTCCGGGAGGTTTCCGAGCACCCCGGCATCACGGTCCACCTAAACGCCCAGGTGAAAGAGGTGTCCGGTTTCGTCGGGAACTTCAAGACCACGATTGCTCTCAACGGCTCCGGGGAGGTCCGGCAGGTGGACCACGGCGCCGCCATCCTCGCCGTCGGCGCCCACTCCCTGAAGCCCAAGGAGTACCTCTACGGGAAGAGCACGCGGGTCTTTCGCTGGTACGAGCTGGATGAGGCCTGGGAGAGCGAGCCGGTCAAGAATGCCGGGGCTGGAGTGTTCATTCACTGCGTGGGTTCGCGGGAGCCCGAGCGGCCCCACTGCAGCCGCATCTGCTGCACCTTCTCGATTCAGAAGGCGCTGGAGCTGAAGCGGCGGAATCCCTCTATGGACGTGATTGTCCTCTACCGCGACATCCGCACGTACGGCCTGCGTGAGGATCTTTACCAGCAGGCGCGAGATCAGGGGGTGGTCTTCGTCCGCTACGACCTGGAGAGCAAGCCGGTGGTGAAGGAGAACGCCGACGGCTCGCTCGAGGTCACCGTCGTGGATCAGGTCCTCCGGCGACCCATCATCCTGAAGCCGGACTTCATCACTCTGGCGACGGCCATAGAAACACGGGAGATAGAGGGCCTTGCTCAGCTCTTCAAGGTGCCCCTCAGCCAGGACAAGTTCTTCCAGGAAGTCCACATGAAGCTCCGGCCTGTGGATTTCGCCAGCGACGGTGTCTTTGTCTGCGGCCTCGCCCACTTCCCCAAGCCCCTTGACGAGAGTATCGCCCAGGCTCAGGCCGCGGCGGCCCGGGCGGCAACCATCCTGGCCCAGAAGGCGATCGAGGTGGAGGGGGTGGTCTCCGCGGTGGATCAGAGCCTGTGCCGGGGCTGCGGCAGGTGTGTCGAGGTCTGCCCCTACGGGGCTCCGGAACTTGTGGCCATCAGCCAGGATGTGAAGGTCTCGAGTATCCAGGAGGCGCTCTGCAAGGGGTGCGGCGCCTGCGCCGTGGCCTGTCCCACCGGGGCGGCGGCGATTCGCCACTTCGGGGATAACGCCGTGCTTAGCATGGTGGAGGCAGCGCTTTGCAGGTGAGACAAGACAGGATACAAGGCAGTTTAGTCGTTACCGGAGAGGGCCAAGGCCAATGTGAGAAGTTGAATTCGTTTTGCAATTGGTGCTTCGAATTTCAAATTTGTCCCGCAAGGGTATGTGAAAGTCTCAGACTGAGGAAAAACCGTTTATGGTAGGGAACTTCGAACCCAAGATTATCGCCTTTTGCTGTAACTGGTGCGCATACGCCGGCGCCGATTTGGCCGGGGTGAGTCGGATTCAGTACCCACCCAACATCCGGGTGATCCGGGTCATGTGTTCCGGGCGGGTCTCTCCCGACTTCATCCTCAAGGCCTTCCAGCTCGGCGCCGACGGCGTCCTCGTGAGCGGGTGACACATCGGCGATTGCCATTACCAGGATGGTAATGAAAAGGCCCAGCGGATCGTGGAGATGACCCGAGAGCTCATGGAGCTTGTGGGGCTCGATAGCCGGCGGCTCGGTCTGGAGTGGGTGTCCTCGGCGGAGGGCGCCCGTTTTGCCCAGATCGTCACTTCCTTCACCGGAACGATCAAGGAGCTCGGGAAGTCCTCCCTTGGAGCGGCCGCATGAAGATAGCAGATGCTGCAGAACGGACCCAAACCTATTACTGCCTGGACTGTGGAGTGTGCACCGGAAGTTGCCCCGTCTCCCGGTATCAGCCGACCTTCTCGCCACGACTCATCGTGGAAAAGGCACTGCTCGGCCTTGGCGACGAGCTGCTGAAAGACCCAGAGATCTGGTCGTGCCTCACGTGCAGCCGGTGCTTCGAACGCTGTCCGACGAGCATCAATTTCCCCGAGTTCATGCGTCTCCTTCGCGAGGAGGCCATGAAACGGGGGACGAGACCGGTCTACTCGCATCACGGCATGCTCCAGACCATCATGGAGCTACAGACTCAGGGGGCCAAGCAGCATAAGACGGAATGGGCAAGAGAGGCGGGCCGGGTGGCCGAGCGGGGGGAGACCTTCTTCTTCGTCGGCTGCATGCCCTATTTCCAGGTGATCTTTCGGGACCTCGGCGTGGATAGCCTGGCGGTGAGCCAGAATGTCATCAAGGTGCTCAACGCTGCCGGGATCGACCCTGTGGTGAGTGACAGCGAGTCCTGTTGCGGTCACGACATGCTCTGGAACGGCCAGGTGGAGACGTTCCTGAAGCTCGCCTCGCGCAATCTGGAGGTCATCCGGAGCTCCGGCGCCAAGCGTGTCGTGTTCCAGTGTCCGGAGGGCTACCATACCTTCAAGTACCTGTACCCGGAGCATTTCGGCGAACTCGGCTTCGAGGTCGTCCACTTCTACGATCTTGTGGCTGAGATGCTGGCCGGGGGATCACTCAAGCTCCAGAACGGCGCTGGGTCCCTTTCTTACCACGACCCCTGCCGGCTCGGTCGCATGGCCAAGATCTACGACGGTCCGAGGGCGATCCTCGCAAAGTTGGCCGGAGAGAAGTTTGTGGAGATGGAGCGGAACCGGGAGAACGCTGTCTGCTGCGGCACGAGCGGCTGGGCCAACTGCTCCGTCCACTCCAAGCAGATTCAGACGGAGCGGCTCCAGGAGGCGAAGGCCACGGGGGCCGAGACCCTCGTCACCGCCTGTCCCAAGTGTCAGATCCATCTGAACTGCGCCCTGACCAATCTGGAGCTGAACCTCAAGATCAAGGACCTGACCGTCGTCATCGCGGAAGCGATGACGACGTGAATGACCAATGACAAGTGCCCGAACTTTGACAGTTGACAGTTGGGTTTGAAAGCCCTTGAAGGGAGATGGTGGCGGTAGCCACCCTAACTTCAGGCACGTTAGTTCGCTTGAGGCATTGTAGGTACTCTCCGTGAGGTTACTCATGAACACCGATGTTCTGGTACTCGGCGGCGGCATCGCCGGCATACAGGCATCCCTGGATCTGGCCGAGATGGGTGTCCAGGTTCACCTCGTGGAAAGGCTCCCCTGCATCGGCGGCAAGATGGCGCAACTGGATAAGACCTTCCCCACCAACGATTGTGCCATCTGAATTCTTTCGCCGAAGTTGCTGGATGCCGGTCGGCATCCCAGGATCAGGCTCCTCGCCTACAGCGAGATCGAGCAGGTGAGCGGCGAGGTCGGCGGCTTCCAGGTGAAGGTACGGAAGAAGCCCAGGTACGTGAACGAGGCGCTCTGCACCGGCTGCGGCGCGTGCGCCGAGAAGTGCCCCTCCGAGGTGGCGGACCGGTTCAACGTCGATCTCGGGAAGCGCAAGGCCATCTACAAGTACTTCCCCCAGGGGATTCCCTCGACGTACTGCATTGACGCGGAACACTGCCGGCAGCTCGGTCAGGGCAAGAAGTGCGGCGTCTGCGCCAAGGTGTGCCAGGCAAAGGCCATCGACTACGAGCAGAAGGAACAGATGCTCACCCTGGATGTGGGCGCTGTCATCCTCGCCACGGGTTACGAGGTCTTCGATCCTTCTGTCATTCCCGAGTACGGCTACGGCCGGATCGACAATGTGGTGACCGCCCTTGAATTCGAACGGCTGCTGAGCGCGAGCGGCCCCACTGCCGGGCACCTCGACCGGCCCTCTGAGCTGGCCCTCCGGGCTGAAATCGCCGACTTGGAGAAGGATCTCTCTCGTGCCAGCCGCCAGCTCCAGCAACTGGAGGAAAAGTACGGCAAACGGACCTCGGAGTTCGTGGAGCTGATGCAGAGCGGCGCCGCCAGCGAGAATCCTGATGCCGAGCGCTGGGCCTCTCTGGCGGAGAAGGCTCACTCTCTAGAGGCAAAGCTCGGTCCCATGAAGAAGGTCGAAGCTGACACCCATGCTGCGAAAAGGCTCGCTTTCATCCAGTGCGTAGGCTCCCGGGACTTCCGTTTCAACCGCTTCTGTTCTTCGTACTGCTGCATGCACTCGGTGAAAGAGGCGATGATCGCCCACGAGCACGACAACGCGGTCGCCTCCACCATTTTCTGCATGGACCTCCGCGCTGTCGGCCGCGGCTTCGAGGAGTACAAGCTCAGGGGCGGCAATCACTCCAACATCCGGTACGTCCGGGGGCGGGTGGCGGAAATCACCGAGGATCAGACCAAGAATCCCGTAGTCTGGTACGAGTCCACCAGGAGCCGGAAGGTGGAGCACGAAACTTTTGATTTGGTCGTGCTCGCCACCGCGTGCGTGCCCTCAGCCGGGACCGCAAAACTGGCGGAGCTCATGGGTGTGAACCTCGACGAACACGGCTTCTTCAAGACTGATCCCCTGATGCCCCTCGATACCACCCGCGCCGGGATCTTCGTCTGCGGCTGCGCCCAGGCACCCATGGACATTCCGGAGTCCGTAGCCCAGGCGAGCAGCGCCGCGGGTCGCGCTGCCGAGTTGGTTGCCCCGGCCAAGAAGCTCGGAACGGGAACCGGGAGTTCATAGGACGTGCCGCCGCGGTGGGTATGGGCTACGAGAAGGAAGAGTCGGGGACAAATGTCAAATGACAAAACCCAAAGATTCCTCGTTTTCATAAGTTGACCTTTGGAGTTGGAGGCTCGTCGACAAAGGTCGTGGCAGTAGCCACCATAATTTTAGGCATTTCGGCTCACTTTAGGCACTTCTCGAGAGGTGAGACTTTGGCTCAGGATATTCGCATAGGCGTTTTTGTCTGCGACTGTGGCAGCAACATCGCCGGATACTTGGACGTGAAGGAGCTGGCCGAGTACGCCAAGACCCTTCCCAATGTGGCCTACGTGAAGGAAAACCTCTACACCTGCTCGGAGACCGGGATCAAGGAGATCAAAGAGTCCATCAAGCTGGAGAACCTCAACCGGGTGGTGGTGGCCTCCTGTTCTCCCCGCACCCATGAGCCTCTCTTCCGGGGGTCCTGCGGCGAGGCCGGGCTCAATCCCTACCTCTTCGAGATGGTCAACATCCGTGACCAGTGTTCCTGGGTCCACATGCAGGAGCGGGAAAAGGCCAACGCGAAGGCCAAGGACCTGATCCGCATGGGCGTGGCCAAGGCGGCCCTCCTGGAGCCCCAGCAACCGATTCAGTCGGAGGTGGATCAGAAGGCCCTGATCATCGGCGGGGGCATCAGCGGCATGACCGCGGCCTTGGCCCTCGCCAACCGCGGCTACCAGGTGATCCTCGTGGAGAAGACGCCGGCGCTCGGGGGCCTGCTCCTCCGGCTCCATAAGCTCGCCCCCGCCGATGCCAGCGCCGAAGAGTTCGTCCAAAAGCAGGCGAAGGCCGTGGCCGAGCACAAGAGTATTCGTCTATTCACTTCCGCGGCCGTCACCGAGGTGAAGGGCTACATCGGCCACTACCAGGTGACCGTGGCCGCGAACGGGGTCAAGGAACAGATCGGCGTCGGCGTCATCATCGTTGCCACCGGCGCGCGAGTCTTCAAGCCTGAGGGGCTTTACCGCTACGACGGGCGGAAGGTAGTCACCCAGCTCGAACTCGAGGAGCTTTTCAGGACGAGGACCTTCGCTGCCAGGGACGTCGTCATGATCCAGTGTGTGGGCGCCCGTACCGAGGAACGGAAGTACTGCTCCCGCATCTGCTGCATGACCGCCATCAAAAACGCCATCGCCGTCAAGGAAGCAAACCCCGAGGCGAGGGTGCACATCCTCTACCGGGACATCCAGGCGTACGGCACCGAGAACGAGGTGATGTTCCAGCGCTCCAAGGAGCTCGGGGTGCGCTACATCAAGTATGACCCGGCGCGGCCGCCCGAAGTGGAGGACGGCGCCGTGCGGGTCTATCATGATCTCCTGGGGAGGGAGCTCACGCTGTCCCAGGATCTCGTCGTCCTTTCCACGCCCCTCATCGCCGGCGAGGATAACTTGGCCATCTCCAAGCTCCTGCGTGTGACTCTCGACGAAAACAAGTTCTTCCTTGAAGGTCACGTGAAGCTCAAGCCGCTGGATTTCGCCACCGACGGCGTGTACCTCTGCGGCAATGCCCACTACCCGGCCACCGTGCGCGAGGCCATCTCCCAGGCTCTGGGAGCGGCCTCCCGGGCCTCCATCCCTCTGGCCAAGGGCGTGATGACCGTGGAACCTATCGTCTCGGTGCTCGCCGACGAGGATGCGTGCCGGGGCTGCGGCCTCTGCGTGGCCCTCTGCCCCTACGGGGCACTGGAGATCGTTCGCACCGACAAGGGGCGCAAGGTCAAGGTGATCCCCGTCGCTTGCAAGGGCTGCGGTGTCTGCGTCGCGACGTGCTACCAGCACGCC
>Ga0187776_10000749_pt1 | contig 15651 bp, 15 predicted proteins | sample 0216_BV02_MP12_2_FD_132426 | JGI IMG/M metagenome (GOLD analysis project Ga0187776, IMG submission 132426) | Tropical peat soil microbial communities from peatlands in Department of Meta, Colombia - 0216_BV02_MP12_20_MG | ecosystem: Environmental > Terrestrial > Soil > Wetlands > Peat | place...
CCCGCTCAAGCGCTCGGCCTACCTCCTGCCCGACACGGCGGAGCGGTACGAGGACTTTCAGTGGCTCGCCCAGCAGATCCAGCGCGAAGGCGGCGACGCGACGCTCATCCGGGTCCAGCAGATCGAGAACTTCACCCAGGAAGACGTGCTCCGGCTATTCCACGAGCCGCGCGACCTCGCCTATCGCCAGCTGGCCGCGCGCTATCGAAAGGTCCTCAAGCGGCTCGAGCGGAAGTCGGCCGCCAAGAGCGCCCGCGTGCAGGAGGAGCTGGCGCGGCTGGCCAAGGACCATCAACGCATCCGCGACGTCGACTTCTTCGGTGCCCCCGGCGGCGCCGAGGTCCGGCGTCTCGAGGAGGTCGTCGCCATGCGGACTCGACGTCCCGAACCGGCTCGCCGGGAGGACCGGCCGACCCTGGACCTCACGAAGCTCCGCGGAAAGCGGTGGGTCACGCGCCCGCGCCCGCACATCGATCGCATCGCGTCGGCCTGGCTGATCAAGCGCTTCATCGATCCCGAGGCGCAGTTCGTGTTCGCGCCGCCCCCGGAATTTCCGCAGGACGCGATCCCGTTCGATGCGCCGGGCGTCGAGCTGAGCCATCAGGGCGAGGACTGCACGTTCGAGACCCTGCTCAAGCGGGCGCGCCTGCGCGATCGGCGGCTCGCGCGGCTGGCGGAAGTCGTGCACGAAGCGGACCTGCGTGACGGCAAGTACCCTCGCGAGGAAGCGCGCGGGATCGACGTCGCGGTCCGCGCGCTGCTGGCGGCCTCGGCCGACGACCAGCAGGTCCTGGCGCAGGGCCTCGCGCTGTTCGAGGGGCTCTATGCCACCACCTCCCGGAAGGGCACGTCGTGACCCTGGTCCTGTCGCGAACCGATGTCTTCGATCTCCTGTCGCTCGGGGAATGCATCGACGCCGTCAAGCGCGCGTTCCGGCTACACGCGAAGGGCCGCAGCCTGGGGCCGGGAGTCCTGGGCGTGCCCGTCCCGGGAGGCGGCTTTCACATCAAGGCGGCCGGCCTGGTCGGTGAGCGCAGCTATTTCGCCGCCAAGACCAACGCCAACTTCTCGGACAATCCCCGGCGCTGGGGGCTGCCGACGATCCAGGGGACGATCGTGCTGGCCGACGCGACGAACGGCACGCCGCTCGCCATCATGGATTCCGGCAGCGTGACCGCGCTTCGCACAGGCGCCACCACGGCCGTGGCCGCGCAGCTTCTGGCGCGCCCCGACTCGAGCACGGCGACGGTCGTAGGCTGCGGCGTACAGGGCGAGGTCCAGCTCGCCGCCATCGCAGCCGTGCTCCCCTTGCGCCGGATCATCCTGGTCGACCTCGATCACGCCCGGGCCGAGGATCTGGCGGCGCGCGCCGCAGCCGAACATGGGATTCAGGCGGAGCCGACCAGGGATCTTCGCGCGGCGCTTCGAGACAGCGACGTGTGCGTGACCTGCACGACCTCCCGCCGGGCGTTCCTCGCAGCTGGAGACATCGCGCCGGGAACCTTCATCGCTGCGGTCGGCGCGGACAACCCCGACAAGCAGGAGCTCGAGCCCGCCCTGCTCGCTTCCGCGACGCTGGTGGTCGACGTCCTCGAGCAATGCGCCGAGATCGGGGAGCTCCACCACGCCCTGGCGGCGGGTGTCCTGACCCGCGAGCGTGTCCACGGCGAATTGGCCGACGTCGTGGCCGGCCGGCGCCCGGGCCGCACGCGCGCGGACGAGATCACGATCTTCGACAGCTCGGGAACGGCGCTGCAGGACGTCGCGGCCGCGGTGGCGGTGTACGAGAAAGCCCGCGCGTGCGGGCGCGGTACGGTGGTGAAGCTCGATGCCTGACACGTCATCGTTTCGGTCGGCGCTGGTCCGGCCGACGCAACTCTTCCATCAACGTTTCGTCACGACGAGGAGATCACCATGAAGTGGGTGACCCGGGAACGCGCGCGCGTCGACCGCATTGCCTGTCCGTGGCTGATCACGCGCTTCGTCGACGCCAGGCCCGAATTCCTGTTCGTCCCGTCCGACAAGGTTCGGGAGGTCGCGCAGCGCGAGAGCGCGATCCCGTACGACATACCGGACGTCGAGCTCGGTCATCACGGTCCGCGCTGCTCCTTCGACGCCTTCATCGAGCGGTACGAGCTGGCGGATCCGGTCCTGGCCGCGCTCGCGCCGATCGTGCGGGGCGCCGACACCGACGACCGCGCGCTCACGCCGGAGTCGGCCGGGCTCTACGCCGCGGCCTCGGGCTTCCAGGCGACCAGCCGTGACGACTTCGACAACATGGCGCGGCAGTTCGCGCTGTACGACGCGCTCTACGCGTTCTGCCGCGCGCGGGCCTCGACGACGCAGCACCCGCGCGTGCTCTTCGTGTGCCTCCACGGCGCCGCCAAGAGCGTGGTCGGCGCGGCGCACTTTCGCCGGCTCGCCACGCAGCGCGGCCTGGCGATCGATGCCGTGGCGGCCGGCACGGAGCCGGACGCGGAGCTGGCGCCGGGCGCCGTGAAAGGGCTGGCCGCCGACGGATTGACGCCGACGCCCGGGCGGCCGCGTCCGGTCACGATCTACGATCTCCAGAGCGCGGCGCGCGTCGTGAGCTTCGGCTGTGAGGTCGTCCCCGCCCGCGGGCAGCGGGTCGATCAGTGGGACGTCCCCGCGGTCAGTGACGGCTACGCCGCCGCCCGCGAGCGGATCGTGGCGCACGTCGAGCGCCTGGTCGCGGAGCTGGCCACGCAGCGCTGACCCTCCCTGATCCACTGCTGAAACGCCGGCCGCGATCGGGTATTGTTTCCCTCTGGGCGTTCAACCGGAGCACGACCGGCGAGCCGGCAGGGAGAGCCTTGATGGAGATCGATGCTGAGATAGAACGATTCGTGGCGCAGGTTCGTGATGAGCTGGAAGGCGTGCCCGCCATGTACCGAGAGGACGTCATCAGCTGCCTGGGCGTCGCTTTTCCACAGCTCCTCAAGCTCCGCGTGGACGTCCTGCGAAACCTGCGCCTCAAGAACCTGCTCGACGAGACCGAGGGACCGGTCATTCCCGAGCAGGTGGATTACATGGCCGACATCAGCCACGTGTGGGGAAAAGTCGGACGGGTCCTGGCGCCGCGGGCCCCCGTGACCTCCGAGCCGTGTCCCGTGTGCGCGGGCCAGATCCGCTCGGACGAGCGCGAGGGCATCTTCCACTGCAGCCGGTGCCTGGGCGCCCACCACGAGGCGTGCTTCTGGCGCGTGCTCCCGCTCGAGGACTTTCTGGAGTACTGGAGCTGGCTCAAGCGGACGGACGACGAGATCTGCGACGAGCCCCGCGAGGACATCTGCGCGGCCTGTCGCGAGCGCGAGGCAACCGACTGACGTCCCGGCCGCCCCGCGCCCCGCGCCTTCAGTCCTTGGAAGCGAGCACCCTCGCGCACTCGTCGGCGACCCGGCTGTCCGGTTCCTTGTCGCCGGGCATGGTCGCCCACCCCGCCTTCTTCACGTAGTCCGGCCGCTCCCACTCTCCCGTGTCGCGCAGCGCCTTGAGCTTCTGCTGCCGACCCGGATCCGTGTGAGCCGCGGCAACGCAGATCGACGTCAGCCGATGCACGACGGCGTCCTCGGCCATCGCCTTGGCGTTCGCCTGCGCGGTACCGCCGGTGACCCATCCGCCCCATCCGAAGCCGACGATCATGGTCAGGATCACCGCGGCGAGGGTGAACCAGAACACGAACGTCTTCGTCGGACGGGCTTGGCTCCATCGTTCGCTGAGATTGGCCATGCTTCACCTCGTTTCGGTTACGTTCCGACACTGTCACTCCGTCGTGACAACGCGGCGATGCAAGTTCAGCGCCGCGGCGGGCGAACGCCGAATCGGCGCGCCTGTAACCACTCGGAGTGACCCCAGGAGGTGATGCAGAGCGCGGGATGCGACGACAAGCTGTCGGCCCGGACGACATGCTGTCGTCCGAAAACTGCGGGCCGTCAGGATTCCGGCGACCTGAACATGCGCTGAAGGGTGCGGACGCTGACGCCGAGAATTCGCGCGGCGGCGTTCTTGTCGCCCTTGGTCTCCGCGAGCACACGATCGATGTACTGCTTCTCGATCTCGCCGAGGGTTGGACGGGGGCGGTCGCCGGTCGTCTCCGGCGCACAGAGATCGGTGGTCAGATCCGCGGGCGTGATGGTCGTTTCCCGGGTCAGCGTGGCCGCGCGCTCCACGACGTTCTCGAGCTGCCGCACGTTGCCCGGCCACGGCTGCTTGACCAGCCAGTCCATCGCTTCGTCGCTGAAGCGCAGGGCCGGCTTGCTCAGCCGAGCCGCGGCCCGCTGCAGAAAATGCTGCGCCAGCAACGGAATGTCTTCACGCCGTTCTCGCAAGCTCGGGAGCCGGATGGGAATCACCGCCAGGCGATAGTAGAGATCCTCGCGGAACGCTCCGGTGCCGACGCGGCTGGCCAGGTCGCGATTCGTCGCGCTGATCACCCGTACGTCGAGGCGCGTTTCCTCGTTGCCGCCGACCGGCCGCACCGTCTTGTCCTGGAGCGCGCGCAGGAGCTTGGCCTGCAGCGCCAGCGACATGTCGGCGATCTCGTCCAGGAAGAGCGTGCCGCCGCTCGCCTCGGCGAACAGCCCGCGCCGCCGCCGCTCGGCGCCGGTGAACGCGCCCTTCTCGTGACCGAACAGCTCGGACTCCAGCAGCGTGTCGGGGATCGCGGCGCAGTTGACGGCGATGAACGGCCGGGCCCGCCGCGGGCCGTTCCAGTGGATGGCGCGCGCCGCCAGCTCCTTGCCGCTGCCGCTCTCGCCCATCAGCAGCACCGTCGCCTCGCTCGCCGCGACCGCGGCGATCTGATCGAAGACGCTCTGCATGGCGCGCGAACGGCCCAGCAGGTTCGTCACGGCGTATTGCCGGCCGACCTCCTCGCGCAATCGCCGGTTCTCGTCGCGCAGCCGCTGATCCTCGAGGGCGCGGCGCACCGCGACGGTCACTTCCGCCATCTTGAACGGCTTGGAGAGATAGTCGTACGCGCCCTGACGCAGGGCCGCGATGGCCGTCTCGAGGCTCGCGAACGCGGTCATCAAGATGACGCGGGCTCGCGGCTGTAGCCGCTGCGCTTCCCGCAGCACCGCCAGACCGTCGATCTCGTCCATGACGAGATCGGTGACCACCACGTCGTACTCGTCGCGCCCCAGCGCCGCGAGCGCCTCGGCCCCGGAGTGGGCCGGAGTGACCGCGAACCCCTCGCCCTCCAGGTGGCGCTGCACCAGCTTCACCATCTCCTGCTCGTTGTCGACCACCAGCACGTGCGGCGTCATCCCTCGGGCGCTCCGTCCTCGGCCAGCCAGACGACGAACGTCGCCCCGGCCCCCGGCTCACTCTGCAGGGTCAGCTCGCCATCGAGCCCCTTGAGGATATCGCGGCAGATGGGAAGGCCCAGCCCCGTTCCCTCGCCCGGTGCCTTGGTGCTGAAGAACGGCTCGAAGATCCTCGCCTGGATCGCCGCCGGAATGCCGGGGCCGCTGTCCTGGATGGCGATCTCGACACCGGTCCGCCCGCCGCGGAGGGCTGGACGGGCGACCAGCTGCACGCGTCCGACCGGCCTGGCCGCCTCGAAGGCGTTCATCAAGATGTTGATCAGGACCTGCTGCAGCTGGTTGCGATCGGCCCGCACGGCCGGCAGATCGCCCGGGATCGAGACGTCGAGGGCGACACCGTGCCGGCGCGCCGTGTATTCGAGCAGGAGCAGCAGGCGATCGACGACGTCCTTCACGGCCACCGATCGGATCTCCGGCTTGACCGGGCGGACGGTATCCAGCAGCGAGCGAATCATCGCCGTGATGCGATCGATCTGACCGACGATCACGTTGAGCTCGTCGCGCCGGGCGTCGCCGGGCGGCAGGTTCTGTAAGATGAACTCGGCGCGGCCCGAGATGATGTTCAGCGGCGTGCCGATCTCATGCGCGACGCCGCTCGCCAGCCGCCCGGCGACGGCGAGCGTCGCCGAGTGGCGCAGCTGCTGCTCGAGATCGAGCGTGTGCTCGGTCTCGCGCAGCAGGTCCTGGCGGGCGGCCTGCAGCTGCGCCGCCATCCTGTTGAAGGCCTCGGCCACCCGCCCGAGCTCGTCGCGCCGGTCGACCGGCAACGGGGTCGCCGACTCGCCGCGCCCGAGATGCGTGATGCCTTCCATGAGGCGCGACAGCGGGCGCAGCACCTCGCGCTGCAGCACGAGCCCGGTGAGCACGGTCATCGAGATGACGAGCAGGCTCAGTCGCACGACGATGTCCCAGGTCGCGCCGCGTACACGCTCGTCGATCGGCGACACGAGGTGCGCCACTTCCATCGTGCCGACGACGGCGCCGCGACGGGCTCGAACCGGCAGCACGTACGAGAAGAGCCTCTGCTTGCCGCTGCCGGAGGAGACCCCCTCGGGCTGCCCCGTCTCGGCCACTCGCCGGAGCACGTCGGCCGGCACGGCATCGGCGAACGGCAGCCGGTTCGAGACGAACAGCGGGTTCAGCGAGCGGTCGAAGATCCGGATCCGATCGACCTGCTCCTGATCCTTCACGATCTCGGCGAGCATGGCGTCCAGGTCCGCCCCACGCGCCTCGCGCAGGCTTCGCTCGACGCTGGCGCGGATGGCCTTCGCGACCAGGATCACGGTCCGTTCGGTGTCGGCCAGGAGCTCCTCGCGGCCGGTCCGAACGCGGATGAGGCCGTACACCCCCACCACGAGGACCGGCGGGATCATCAAGACCAGGATCAGCCGAAGCCTCAGCCCCATCTGGCCCGGTAGGATACCCCCGAAGGGCCGGCCCCGCGCTCAGGTCACGATGCGGAACGCCCGAGCACGGACTGGACGGCCTCCACGATTGTCGCCACGCGAAACGGCTTCTCGATGTAGAGCCACGCCCCGCGCCGGCGCGATTCATCCTCGTCGTCGCGCCCCCCGAACGCCGTGATGAAGATGATCGGCAATCGTGGATTGCGATGCCGGAAGAACGACAAGACGTCGAGCCCATTCATCCCGGGCATTTCCTTGTCGAGGATCACCGCGTCGATCGGCTCCGTCTCGGCGGCGAAGATGCCCTCCTGGCCGCTGGCGGCCTCGACGACGCGATATCCGCCCCGCTGGAGGAAATCACTCAGCACATGACGCATGTCCGGATCGTCGTCGATCACAAGGACGGATCGAGGAGTGTCGCTGCCCACCATGAACCCGCTGGGCGTGGCTGCAACCTGGATACCACCGGCATCAGCCCGAAGATCCCCGCGTGGGCGGGCGCCCTCGGGGCGACAGTCTGTCGTGAAGACGACGTCGTGTCGTGCTCGCAAGCACGCGCCGATCGAGATAACACAGGCGCGTCGCCGAGGCCGACAGGGGATCTGAGTTGGTATCGGCCTTGCTGAGCGGCCCTGGCAGGCTGACAGATGATCTCGGTTGAAAGCCTCGTCGTCTGGATCGCCCTGGCGTTCGTGCTGTGGATGGCCATTTCCCTCGCGTGGCACCTCCTTCGGCTGAGGGGAGCGGGCGTCGTCGCCGCTATCCTGAGCTGGCTCATCGCGCGGGCCGCGATGTCGGTGTTTCCCCCGTTGCTCCAGTGGCTGCACACCCACTTGCGCATATGACGATCACGGACCCGGCCGTCGCACGGCGGAGCCTGGGCGGCCGCGTCGATCCCGAACCCGATTCGTGGCACCGGAGGCGAACGTCATGAGCCATCGATCGCTTCGAACATTCGGCTTCGTCGGTCTGGTCAGCGGGCTGTTGCTGGTGGCCGCACTCCTCCCGGCGTCGTCGGCACAGGCCGCCGACCCGACCGGCGAGATGACCTGGGGCGTGCACATCTCGCTGGCGTCGACCTGGTTCGATCCGGCCGAAACGTCGGGCATCATCACGCCCTTCATGATCCTCTACGCCATCCACGACGCGATGGTGAAGCCCATGCCGGGCAATCCGCTGGCGCCGAGCCTGGCCGAGTCCTGGAGCGTGTCGCGCGACGGCCTCGCCTACGACTTCGTGCTGCGCAAGGGCGTGCGGTTCCACAACGGTGAGCCCGTGACCGCGGACGACGTCAAGTTCTCCTTCGAGCGCTATCGCGGCGCGGCGGCGACCAGCCTCAAGAATCGCGTGAGCAGCGTCGAGGTGATCGATGCCCGCCACGTCCGGTTTCGCCTGAAGGAGCCGTGGCCCGACTTCATGACCTTCTACGGCACTCCGGCCACCGGCGCCGGCTGGATCGTCCCGAAGAAATACGTGCAGGCCGTCGGCGACGACGGATTCAAGAAGGCGCCGATCGGCGCCGGGCCCTATCGATTCGTCTCCTTCACCCCCGGCGTCGAGCTGGTGCTGGAAGCGTTCGATCAGTACTGGCGCAAGGTGCCGAACGTGAAGCGTCTGGTCTTCAAGGTGATCCCGGACGAGGTGACGCGGCTGGCGGCGCTCAAGCGCGGCGAGGTCGACATCGTCTACTCGATCCGCGGTGAGCTTGCCAAGGAATTGCAGCGCACGCCGGGCCTGTCGCTCCGGCCGACCGTCATTCCCGGTACGTTCTGGCTCGTCTTCCTCGACCAGTGGGATCCCAAGTCCCCCTGGCACGAGCAGCGGATCCGGCTGGCCGCGAACCTCGCCATCGACCGCGACGCGATCAACCGGGCCGAGACCCTCGGGTTCTCGAAGGTCGCGGCGAGCATCATCCCGAGCACCTTCGACTTCTTCTGGCAGCCGCCCCGCTATGCCTTCGATCCGGCCAAGGCCAAGCAGCTTCTGGCCGCCGCCGGTTACCCCAATGGCTTCGATGCGGGCCACTACTACTGCGACGCGTCGTACTCGAACGTGGCCGAGGCCACCGTGAACTACCTCGCCGCCGTCGGAATCCGGATGGACATCGTGCCGCTCGAGCGCGCGGCCTTCTTCGCGCAGTTCCACGAGAAGAAGCTGAAGAACGTCGTGCAGGCCGCCAGCGCCGCGTTCGGCAACGCCGCGACGCGACTGGAGGCCTTCGTCGCGGCCGGCGGCGCCTACGTCTACGCGAGCTACCCGGACATCGACGGCCTGTTCACCGAGCAGGCGGCCGAAACGGACCGGCACCGGCGCGAGGCGACGCTCCAGAAGGCGCAGCAGCTCATCTACGAGAAGGCCATGTTCGCGCCGATCTGGGAGCTGGGCTTCCTCAACGGCGTCGGACCGCGCGTCGGCGAGTCCGGACTCGGACTGATCGCCGGCCATGCCTACTCGGCGCCGTACGAGGACGTCACGCTCAAGGCCAAGTGAGAGGGAGCTACCATGCTGGACCTACTCGAGCGACAAGAGCAGCTGACCCGGAACCAGTGGAAGATCATCGCGACCGCCAACCTCGGCGACATGCTGGACTTCTTCGACTTCTTCCTGATCGGCTACGTGCTGGCCTTCGTCATCGGCGGCTGGCACCTGACCTTCGGGCAGTCCGCGATGATCCTGCTCTCGTCGGGGCTGGGCGCGGCTCCCGGCGCGTTCTTCTGGGGCTGGATGGCCGATCGGATCGGCCGGCGCAAGGTCTTCATCGCGACAGCGCTCAACGTCGCGGTCGCGACGGGAATCATGGCGCTCACGCCCGATCGGGGCGGCTGGATCTTCCTCTCGGTCTTCCGCTTCTTCGTGGGATTCGGTAACGCGGGCCTGATCGCCGTCGACATCCCGCTGGTGCAGGAATTCGTGCCGTCCTACAAGCGCGGGTGGGTCAGCGGCCTGACCACGACGCTCCTGCCGGCCGGCAACCTGCTCGGTGCCCTCTCCGGCGCGTTCCTGGCGCCGATCATCGGCTGGCGCGGCCTCTTCGTCGTCGGCCTCCTGCCGGCCGCGCTGGTCCTGATGATCCGCTTCTGGGTCCCGGAATCGCCGCGCTGGCTCCTGCAGACGGGCCGGTTCGAGGAGGCGCGCCGGTCGCTCGCCTGGGCGCTGCAGGTCGATCCAGGCAAGATCGCGCTGCCGAGTGCGCTGCCCCAGGCGGGGGCCGCACGGATGCCGTGGCGCGAGCTCTTCAACTACCCGCGGAGCATGGCCGCGGGTTGCATCACCGGTCTCAGCCAGACCGGTGGGATCGGGCTCCTGCTCTGGATCACGACGCTCTTCGTCCTGGTGCTCAAGATCACGCCGGCCGAGGCCTCGTACTTGATGATCTACGTGAGCATCATCGGCATCATCGGCCGTCTGGCGTGCGCCTACCTGTCCGATGCCATCGGGCGCCGCAAGTCGGGAATGCTCATCGGTTTCGGGGCGGCGGTGACCATGGCCCTGGCCGGGTACCTCCACTCGGCCTACGTCGGAACGGTGTCGATGTTCTTCGTGCTGATCATGGCGCAGCGGTTCTTCGGCGACGGCAGCTACGCGATCATCGGGCCGTATCTCGCCGAGGTCTGGCCGGCCCGCCTGCGCGCGAGCGGCATGGGGCTCGCCTACGGCGTGGGCAACCTGGGCAAGATCATTGGCCCGCTCGGGCTTGCGCTGATCGTCGGCTCGACCAACTACGTCAGCCCCAAAGCGACTGTCGACGCGATCTTCCCGGCGCTGCTGTTCCTGGGGTTCTGGTACGCGCTGGCCGCGTGCGCCTTCTGGCTCATCGGCATCGAGACGCGGGGACGCTCGATCGAGGAGATCGACGGCGCCCTCGGCGAGGCCAAGCGGACCAAGCCACAGTTCGCGTAGCGTTCGCCGGGCGCCGCGATCTCCGCGTTCGAGACCGCGCTCGGGCGCTACGAGTGTGGCCCGAGACCCGGGCCGGCCGCGACGGCGCCGAGCGCCCGCGAGGCTGCGTCGACGACGGCTTGATCCTGCGGCCGCAGGGTCACCATCCGGGGGCCGTGGCCGTACTCGCGGGTGAAGCCGCCGTCATCGATCCGCGCCAGCAGGCGCTCGCCGCCCGGCCCGATGAGGAGGAGTCCGTGGCGGCGGGCGCACGCCGCGGGCACGCACCCTCTCACCGCGATCCACCTGGCGTTATCGATGCGAAGCTCCGTCGGCGCCGACGACTGAGCGAAGTACGCCGGGATCGGTGACGACAGGAAGCTCTCGCTCGTGCTGTTCCAGTCCGTGCCGAAGAGCGCGCGGATCTTCGTCCGGAGCGTCGGATTATCAAACACCTGCTTCGCGTCCCTACCGTACAGCGTGGCCCCAGCGTCGGTGCCGAGCACGGCTACGCGCGGGGGCGCCATCGTGCCGGACGAGGCCGTCACGCAGCCGCCGGTCGCCAACGTACACAGCAACGAGACCATCGCGATTCGGGTTCCAGGCACTGTCGCCTCCATGGGCCCTAGCCGTTGCCGTCGCGCAGCCGGGCCTCCATCTTCTTCACGAGATTTCCATAGTACGAGCTCACGATCACGTCGTTGAACTGCTCCCGATAGTTCTCGACCAGACTCAGGCCGTCGATGCGAACGTCGTAGACGAGCCAGCGATCGCCCTGGCGCAAGAGACGATAGTCGACGGGGATATCGGTGTCGCGCTGGGTCGCGATGCGCGTGCGGACGGTGGCGTGATCGACGCCCGTGGTCTGGCCGAGGTACTGCACGGATTCTCCCGAGTAGGCGAGGATCCGTTCGACATAGGCCCGCTCGAGCAAGCGGCTGAAGAGCGCGACGAACTGCCGGCGCTCGGCATCCGTTCGCGCCCGCCAGTACCGGCCCAGGGCCAGGCGGGCCGTCTCGCTGAAGTCGAAGCGCGGCTCGATGACGCGGAGCACCGCCTCGCGCCGCGCCGATTCCCGGCCGGGCGCCTGCAGGGCGGTATCGTTCACCACCGCCAGCACCGCGTCGACCGTTCGACGAATCTCCGTGAGGGGTGACGCCGGCGGCGTGTCCGCAAACGCCACGCCGGCGACGAGGACGAGCCCCGCGGCGGCGAGCCCCCGACGACCGCGCACGTCAGATGCCTCACCCCTTCGTCTCGACGGGCCTCACGATCTCCATCATGGTGGCCTTCGGGCTCTTGTGATTACGATCGACGGTCACGTTCGCAAAGTCGCCCGGCCGAACGGCCGAGGCCACCAGCGGCGCCTCGACGTATCCGCCGATCCAGCCCTGGGGGCTGGGACCCTTGGCACGGGTCACCAGCTCGTACTTCGTCTCGGGGCCGAGCACGATCGAGCGGATGAAGGGCTTGGTCTCTTCGCCGCGCCACGGTCCCATCTGCTCGAGCCGAAGCGTGTGCGTCGCGAGATCGATCGACTTGATCACCCCGGAGCGAACCGGCGCGTCGGCCGCGAGCGCCGGGCCGGCAAGGGTGGCGCCCGCGAGCACCAGAACGACGGTAAGCGGCAAGCGTGTCATGGTCATCTCCTCTTCTCCTACCCTTCGTGTACCAGGCGAGGATGAAGGCGCGGTGAGACGCCATCGAGAAGATTCTTAGCGAGCCGCCCAGCCGCTTCTAATCCTGCGCTCATCCACCTCTCACGTCGATCGGGTCATCTAGTGTCGGGAGGCATGGTGTGAGGAGGCGGGCGATCGAGAGCCAGAGGCCGGGCGCGCCGCGGCGGCGCCTTCGGTGGGCCGTCACCACGTTCGCGGTCGGCGCCGCGCTGCTCACCGTCACCTTCACCCTCGCCCGGCCGGAAGAGGTGTACCAGAACCTCGCCCTGCTGACGGAGGTGCTCACCGACATCCAGAAGGACTACGTGACCGAGGTGGACTCGCCGAAGCTCGTGCACGACGCGATCGTGGGCATGCTCGACCACCTCGACGGCGACAACGAGATGATCGACCGCACCCACGTCGCCGACGATCGAGCCGGCCACGCCGAGGTCGGCCTGATCGTGACACGGCGAGGAGACGATCTCGTCGTCGTCACGTCGACCGACGACTCGCCGGCTCGTCGCGCCGGTCTGGAATCCGGCGATCAGATTCAGAAGATCGACGGCGCCGACACGCGGATGCTGGAGACCTCCGAGGCCGCCGCCCGCCTCCGCGGACGGTCCGGCACCACCGTGACCCTCACGGTCCTGCGGCGCGGCTGGCCCGAGCCCCGCGACGTCACGCTCACGCGGGCGCGGCTCCGGGGGCCCGCGCTGAGCTCACGCGATCTCGGCGACGGCCTGCTCCTGGTTCGTGTCCACCGCATGACCGCCGGGCTCGGCGAAGCGCTGACGCGAGAGCTCGCAGCATCGCGACGCGCGGGTCTCGTGCTCGATCTCCGCAGCGTGGGCGGCGGCGACGTGTCCGACGCCGTCGACCTTGCCCAGCCCCTGCTCGGCCCCGGCATCGAGGTGGCGCACACGACGGGCCGTCAGGGCGATGCGCGCCAGGAGTTCCGCACCTCGACCTCGGCCGGACATCTGGATGTGCCCACCGTGGTGCTCGTGAACTCGGGGAGCGCCGGAGCGGCCGAGATCGTCGCCGGCGCGCTCCGGGACTGCCAGCGCGCCGTGCTGGTCGGCGGACCCACGTTCGGCGCCGCCGACGTGACGAAGAGCTTTCCGCTCGCGGACGGTTCCGTCGTCCGGCTCACGATCGCGCGGTACTCGACACCCGACGGAACAGCGATCGACCGCGCCGGCATCGCGCCGGACTTCGAGGTGGCATCGGCGGCGGCCGGGCCGCCCAGCAAGGATGCACAGCTCGAGCGCGCGGTCGAGGTGCTGAAGATCGAGCGCGTCATCGCGACGCGCGCCGCTGACCAGTGACCGCTCAGACGCCGCCTAGCCCATAGAGCGCCGCCGCATTGTCGTGCGTCAGCTTGCGGCGCATCTCCGGCGACAGGTGCCCCATCTGCCGCCCGATCGCCTGACGTGAGTTCGGCCAGACGCTGTCGGGGTGCGGATAGTCCGATGCCCACAGCAGGTGGCCGTCGCCGAAGAACGGAATGAGCGCCATCGCCACCCGGTCTTCCTGGAAGGTCGCGTAGATCTGCCGCCTGAAGAGGTCGCTCGGCTTCGTGACGAGAGCGCTGCCGCCCTTGTCCGCCCAGAACTCCTTCGCCTCCCAGAGCCGCCAGTGGCGGTAGTCCAGCTCCTCGACGAGCCAGGGCAGCCAGCCCGTGCCCGCCTCGGCCATCACCATGCGCAGCCTGGGATGGCGCTCGAGGATCCCCCAGGCGAAGAGGTCGACGAAGGGCTCCAGGAAGTTCTGGAGGAAGAACTTGGTGTTCTCGAAGACGCTCGCCGCCTTGCCGGCGACGCGATCGCCCGGCTTGCCGACGAACACCGTGATGTGCCAGGAGAGGATGATGCCGCTCTCCTCGAGCGCCTGCCAGAACGGCTCCCAGGCCGGGTCGTCGAGCTTGGGGTTGACGTTGGCGATCATGAGATTCACCTGGCGCACGCCGCCCTTCGCCCTCACCCGCTCGAGCTCGGCGAGCGCGCCCTCGGGCGTCTCCGGCAGCATCGGCAGGCCGATCAGCCGCTCGGGCGCCGCCTTGCAGAAGTCGAGCAGCCAGTCGTTGTAGACGCGATAGCAGGCCGTGCGGAGCACGGCATCGTCGGTCGAGATCTGGAAGATGGGTCCGAAGATCACCTGGGTCGCGACGCCGTCGCGGTCCATGTCGGCCAGACGCAGCTCGGCGACGGCGGGGCGCCGCGCGCTCGGATCGTGGATGCCGGCGCGATCGAACGCGTTGTAGAGCGGCTTGATCGCCCGCGCCGAGCCCGTCGCCGGCGGCTTGCCGTCCCAGCGGCCCCAGACCTTCCCGTCACACACCCAGACCGCCTGTCCGTCTCGCTCCTCGACGTGCGGCGCGCGGCCGAGCAAGGACACGGGCAGCCGCGTGGTCCACAGATCCGCGGGCAGCTGGCTGAGATCCATGTGGTCGTCGCAGGAGATGAGCCGGTCAGTCATGTGATCCTCCGGTCGATGGACGTACGCGCCGCCGGGCGGCGACGGGCCGATCCTACCGCGTCCCGCCGCTCGCGCAAGACAATACCGTAGCCGGTCTCCGGGCCGCTCGAAGTACGATTTCCCTCGTGCGCATTCACCTGATCACCGCCGAGTCGCCGGCCTCGCGGCGACTCCGGCGCGCGCGGCTGATCCAGTTCCCCCAGCTCACCATGCCGTTGATCGCGGCGCTCACCCCGCGTGAGCATCAGGTCCGGCACACGGACGAGATCGTCGAACCGGTCCGCTTCGACGACCCGGTCGACCTGGTCGGAATCACGGCGCCCACGCCGTCCGCGCTCCACGCCTACGATCTGGCGCGAGAGTTTCGCCGCCGCGGCGTGCCCGTCGTGATCGGCGGACCGCATGCCACGGGTGTTCCCGAGGAGGCGGCCCGCCACGCGGACGCGGTGGTCGTGGGCGAGGCCGAGGATACGTGGCCGCGCGTCCTCGACGACGCGCGGCGGGGGAAGCTCGAGCCGGTCTACATCTCGACCCGACAGGCGCCGCTCGCCGGCATGCCGGCTCCGCGCTGGGATCTCATCAAGGGACGCCGCTACGGAAAGTCGGTCACGATCGCGACGCGCGGCTGTCCGCACCGTTGCGACTACTGCTCGATCCCGCTCCTCTACGGGCCGGGGACCTTCCGGTGCCGTCCCATCGACGAGGTCGTCCGCGAGGTCGCCGCGAGCCCGACGCGCGCGGTCGTGTTCTGGGACGACAACATCGGCGCGAATCCCCGGTTTGCGAAGGAGCTGTTCCAGGCGCTCGCTCCGCTGAGGAAATGGTGGACGAGTCAGTGCACGGCCAACGCCGCGCGCGACGAGGAGCTCATCGCCCTCG